>ENA-UESU01002818-UESU01002818.1-human-gut-metagenome-genome-assembly--contig:-NODE-2818-length-10703-cov-4.794655_pt1 | contig 10703 bp, 14 predicted proteins | sample MGYA00243007_ERZ508008 | MGnify/ENA primary metagenome ERZ508008 (study PRJEB26167, sample SAMN06115399) | human gut metagenome | host: Homo sapiens | place: China:Henan | collected 2016-06-23...
CGAAGCCGTGGAGAATGCGGCGGATGCCCGTCGCGCAGCCCGGGAACTGGGATACCCGGTCATTGTCCGTGCCGCATCCGTTTTTCGGTTTTTCCTTTATTTTACCATAAGATCGCAAAAAACAAAAGGGATTTTTCCGCGGTTTCGCTTGACAAACGCGCCGCGCGGCAATATGATAAGAGGTAGGGCCTTTTCAAAAATTTTCAGCCCAAAAGGAGGGAACGTCATGGATGCTGGGAGTGGCAATGGTACTGGCGTAGGCCGAAGTACGAAAAAGGACGCCCGCGTCCATGCGGTGCGTTCCCGTTAATCATTCGATATTCGGCCTGCCGTGCCCGCTTCCGAATCTCTGACCGTACTATGAAGAATCAGGAGGGAACCGGAAAATGGCAGATCACACCGTAACCGTAGAGAGCACGCTTGAGGCGCTGCTCGTGGAAAAGAAGTATTCCACGATCCGCGACATTCTATCCACGATGAATCCCGCGGATATCGCCTCGGTCTTTGACGGGCTGGAGGAATCCCGCCTGCCGCTGCTGTTCCGGCTGCTGCCGAAGGAGCTGGCGGCCGAGACGTTCGTCGAAATGGAGCCGGACGCACAGGAGCTGCTCATCCGCGGCTTTTCGGACTCCGAGCTGCGCGAGGTGCTCGACGAGCTGTATGTCGACGATGCCGTCGATATCGTGGAGGAAATGCCCGCGAATGTCGTGCGCCGCATCCTCTCGCAGGCGGACCCCGACATGCGCAAGGACATCAACGAGATCCTGCGCTACCCCGAGAATTCCGCAGGCTCCATCATGACAACGGAATATGTCTCGCTGCGCCCCGGCATGACCGTGGACGCCGCCACACAACGCATCAGGCCATCCTCCGCATCCGCCGCACGGGCGTCGACAAAGAGACGATCTACACCTGCTACGTCACCAAGAACCGCACGCTCATCGGTCTCGTCTCCGTCAAGGACCTGCTGCTGGCGCAGGACGACGACGAGACCGTCGACAAGATCATGGAGACGAACGTCATCTCCGTCCATACGCACACCGATCAGGAAGAAGTTGCCCGCATGTTCTCGAAATACAACTTCCTTGCCCTGCCGGTCGTGGACACGGAGAACCGCATGGTCGGCATCGTGACCTTCGACGACGCCATGGACGTCATGGAAGACGAGGCCACGGAGGACATGGAGATCATGGGCGGCATGACGCCGTCGGACAAGACGTATCTCCGCTCGTCCACGTTCGACCTCTTCAAGCACCGCATCCCCTGGCTCATGCTGCTGATGGTCTCGGCCACGTTCACGGGCCTGATCATCACGCATTTTGAAAGCGCGCTGGCCGCGCAGGTCGCACTGACGGCCTTCATCCCCATGCTCATGGACACGGGCGGCAACTCCGGCTCGCAGTCCTCCGTCACAGTCATCCGCTCGCTGTCGCTCGGCGAGATCGAGTTTTCCGATCTGCCGCGCGTCGTGTGGAAGGAGATCCGCACGGCCGTGCTCTGCGGCATCTCGCTGGCAGCCGCCTGCTTTGCCAAGATCATGCTCGTCGACCGGCTGATGCTCGGCAACAAGGATGTCACCTGCCTCGTTGCGCTGGTCGTGTGCGCCACCATGGCGCTGACCGTGCTCGTGGCCAAGGTCATCGGCTGTGTGCTGCCGATGCTGGCCAAGAAGGTCGGCTTCGACCCGGCCGTCATGGCAAGCCCGTTCATCACGACGATCGTCGACGCGCTGTCTCTGCTGATCTACTTCGGCATTGCGAGCGTCCTGCTGCTGAACTGAAAAACACGATCCCGGATGCAGCCGCATCCGGGATGTTTTTATGGCTTATAGGCGGCGCGCCAACTGCCGATTTGTACCGACTGTCGTTAAAATAGCAAACGCCGATTGCGTCTGTAGCGGCGCTCAGCGAGCGCCTTGCAGACTGGCAATGATCACGGCACAAATTCAGCGGCGCAATGCCCTCAGATTTGTCATTGCGAGGCCCCGACGGGGCCGTGGCAATCTCGGGAAGACAGCTGCGTTTTCGCCGAGAGCGCCCTGTTATCCGGCCAAGTACTGCGAGATTCCCACGTCGCTTCGCTCCTCGGAATGACAAACCTTTGGCGTTCACCGTTTTATCGGCAGCCTGCAGTGGTCGACAGTAATGCGCCGGGCCTGGCTGTCCCCTCCCCTGCCGCGCGCCAACGATGCCCCGCCTAAATTGCCGCCAGCGTCAGCTCCGTGGTAATGCCTGCCTCGCTGCCGCGGAGGGCGCAGTCCGTGAGCGTCAGCGTCCGGCCGCCATACTCCGCCGTCGTGCCCGGCTCGAGGGCGTGCGTGCCCGGCAGGGTCAGGCGCACGGCGTCCCGATCGCGCATAGACCGGGCAAATTCCGCTGCGGCGGGCCAGCCCAGTGCGCTGCGCCAGCGCGTTTCGCGGCCGCCCGCCGGATTTTCGTAGGTCGTGCCCGCGGCGTGGAGCACGCCGATGCCCGCCAGCGCCTGCACGGAGCGCTCCCGCACCGTGCCGCCCTGCAGCGCCGTGCCGCCGCTCCTGCGCGTGGCCGTCAGGCACACCCGGCCGTCTGCCAGCATACGCGGCGGCAGGAGCCCGGCCGAGGCGCAGTAGTCCTGCACGATCGAGCTGCCCGTGCTGCCGAGGGCTGTTTTGAGGGTGCCCGTGGCCGACTGCGCATCGCTCCAGGCAGAAAGCCCCACCGGCTGGAGCACGCGGGTGGCAAGCGCCGCAGGCGTGATGCCCGTTCCCGTCTGCGCGTCGAACTCGCAGTCCTCGAGCAGGGCGTCCATCCCGCGCCCGCGCAGCACGAGCCTGCGCCCGGCCCCGCTTTCCGTGCGCAGCACCTCGTCCGCAAGGCCCGTAAACCAGCCCACGCCGTCCACGCGGGCGCTGAAGCGCAGGCGTCCGTCCGGCAGGGCGGCATCGGCCAGCTCCACACGGAACGAATCCTTCCCCAGCCGGTCCGTCCGCAGAATGCTCCACGCCGTCACCGGCCCCGGCAGACGCGTCCACGCGCCGCCCTGCGGCGCGGTCCACAGGGCGATCATGCCGCCTCCACGAAGGTGAAGCGGTAGCGCACGAAGTTCTCGCGCGGCTCCTGCCCGCCCTCCAGCTCCGTCAGAACGGCCTGCAGCGTTCCCACATGGGGCAGGGTCAGCGCGCCCGCGCCGCCCTGCGCCAGAAGAGCCTCGAGCGTTCGGAGGCTCTCATAGGCAGTTTCGCCGAAGAACACGCCCTCGCCCGTCACGGTCCGCGCCGCCGTGCCGAGGTCCTGCAGCGTCCAGCCGCCGCCCGGCTCCTCGAGCAGGGCCGTGCGCCTGCGGCTCGTCACCCGCAGGGAGGACGGCTCGTTCGGCCAAGTAAAATTGCGGAACTGCATGCTCATCCCTCCTGCTGCTCATATTCGCCGCGCACGGCTGCCAGCACCACGGCCTCCTCCAGCACGGAGCTGCCGACCTCGGCCCGCTCCGTCAGCCGCTCCCACTCGCAGCCGGAGAACACGACCATCGTGTCCGGCTTTGCGATGACAAGCGAGAACTGCCGCAGCTCGTGGAAGCGCAGGCCGTCGGAAATGGCCTCGTCCGTGGCATAGACCCGCTGCAGCGTGATGCGATAGCGCGCCGGGCCGCGCACGACGCCGACCGGCTCATTCGAGCCGATGGCCCCGACGACCTCGCACGACGCCTCCTCCTCAACGCGGTAGCTCTGCACCACCGCGACGCGCCGTCCCGCGACCTCGATGCGGATGTCCGCCGAGGTCGGAATGCAAATTCCCGTCATGCTCCCCCTCCTCAGCCGGTCATCTGTGCCGAAAGGGCGATGCGGTGCAGCCCCGCCGGGATGGAATAGGTGAACTCCACGCGGCACAGCGACGCATCGCCGGCATCGGCATAGACGCGCAGATCGCCGAACGCGCTGAGCCAGCCCCGCGCGCGATAGTCCTGCAGCACGAGCAGCACGGCGCTGCGGATGGCCGTGCGCGTGAGCGTGCTGTTCTGCGCCGCGCGGAACCGCGCCGCCAGCGCCGCCCGCAGATCGCGCAGCAGCTCGTCCGTCACAAGCGTGGCGTTCAGGCTGCGGAAGCTCTCGCCCTCCGGCCCCTCGGCCGCGGCCCGCGTCGTCAGAATGCGCAGGGCACACATCCGCCCGCCGGACAGCTGCACGGGCGTGACGCCCGCCTGCAGGAGCTTGTCCAGCTCGTCATCCGTATAGAGGGCCGAAAGGCTCTGCAGGCCGAACAGGGCCACGTCGTGCAGCGGCACAACGGGCGTGGACAGCGAGGCGATGGCCCCGCCGACAGCCGCCGCCGCGCAGAAGCCGTCCGCCACGGCCTCGTCCTGCGCCAGCACGTCCGGCCCGGTCAGCACGATGCGCGCGCAGCAAAGCGCCTTTGCCCGCGCAACGAGGGCATCGGCCGACGCGCCCTTCATGCCCGCCACGCCGAGGCACTCGTTGGCCTCAGCCGTCTCGCGCAGCAGCAGCTGCACGTCCTCGCGGGCGCTGCCCACGATGAGAACGCCCGGCTTCGCCGCGGCGAACAGAGCCGTGAGCGCCGTCTCATAGGCAACCTTCGTGTCCTCGTCCACGGCGACGGCATAGACCGGATCGCCGCAGTTGGCAAGGCACAGCTTCAGCATGCGCGTGAGCAGGGCGTTCCCGCCGTAGAGCGACACGGCCTCCGCCGCGCTGTGCACGAGCTGCACGCCCTCTGCCGCGTCCGCCGGGGCGATGACCGCCGCAAGGCGGCGGTCCGTCAGCTCCGTGGTCCCCTGCGCCCCAAAGGCGGACCACACGCCCGGCCGTTCATGGATCATTGCAATACCCCCCTGATGTCCGCGTGCGTGAACGCGCCGTCCTGCGCCGTGGTATAAAGCCGCAGCGTCAGCGGCGCGCGGACGGCGCAGCGGAAGCAGTCCGTCCTTGCGTCATAGGCCGTGCGCCCCAGCTCGAGGTCGCCGGAATACAGGCCCTCGATGCCGCCGAGAAACACGTCCACCACCTGCGCCGCTGCGCGTTCACACAGCGCGCCCGCCCGTCTGCCGGGCGAATAGACCTCCAGCTGCAGCGTCGCCTGCAGCTCCATGCCGTAGCGCTCCGCGCCGTCGGCATCCTGCCCGAGATACCGCGCCAGCGCATGCTGGCGGCAGGCCGAGGGATCGGCCCCGACGGCGACCATCGGCGCCTTCAGCCGGGGCAGCGTCTCCTCGTCGAGGGCGCGCACGCAGTGGATGCCCGCTGCGCGCAGCGCCTGCAGCACCATTTCGATCAGCTGCTCCATGGGTCCTCCCTTCCGCCCTCGACGCACAGCCCCCACAAAAACAGCTCCGCGTCGTCAAAGACGATCATGTCCGCGCGGCGCACGAGAAAATAGCGCCCCGCAAGATACAGATGCTCCGCGCCCCGGATATCCAGCTCCGGCGGCCCGATATATAAAAACTGCCCGCGCGGCACCTCGCCGCCCGTCGGGATCATGTGGTCCATGTTCTGCCAGCTCCGCGAGGTCACGGGCTGCAGGAAGGCCCGCACGATCTCCGTCCGGTCCGGGAACACCGCCTGCACGCTGCTGCCGTAGCGCCGGATGAGGGCCGCGATGCGCCGCTTCATGCCCGCACCCCCACAAAGCAGGTGTCCGGCTCCATCCACGGTGTGAGCATGTAGAGCGCGCCGCGCACCATGGAGTCGCCGGGGTCCTTCAGCCGGAGCGAGACCTGCCCGGCGTCAAAATCCGTCACGCCCTGCGCCTGCGCCGAAAGCAGCGTCGACGCGGCAACGAGGGCGGCGGCCATCACGAAGCACTCGCGGCACTCCTTCTCCGGGTCGACATCCCGGCGGAGCCGGGCACGAAGCCCGGCCTCCGCTGCGGTGCACAGAGCGGGGAGCATCTCCTCCTCCGTGCCGAGGATGCGCACGGCGGCCGCCGTGATCTCCTCGCTCATGCCCGTCATACCTCGAGCACCTTCGCCGCCTCCGTGCAGATCTTGCCGAAGCCGGAGATGGACGTGATGGCCGCGCGCTCGAGCTGGCGGTCAATGAGCTTGTCATATTCCACGCCGACGTCGCCCGCCTGCACCATTTCGAGCGCATAGCGGCGGTCAAAGGCGAGGATGCAGTCGTCCGCCATGGCCTGCGTGCGCAGCAGCGAAGCGCCGAGCGGCGTTTCGAACTTGCCCGTGCCCTGGAAGTTCAGACCCGTGAGCGGATTCTGCAGCTCCGTCAGCTTCAGGAGCCTGACCATCGTGGCGTTGCTCACGAGCATCGTGTTCATCTCATACGGGGCGAACTGCGCCCAGAATTCCACAAGCTGTGCATACGTCAGCGTGCCCTGCTCGCCGGAGATGGGCGACGTGCCGGCGGTGAACACGGCCGCGGCGTTGTCGTTGCCGTCGCCGTTGCGCAGGACGTTCACGGCATCCTCGAGATGCATGGCCTGGATCTGCGCGCCGATCTGGCGCAGCATGACGGAGAACAGGTCGAGCTTCTGGAAGCGCAGGGCCTCATAGGACGCCACGAGCATTCTGCCGCGCTTGTACAGGCGGACGAGGTGCTCGCGCGTGCGGATGGCCGTGGCAGGGATGGAAGCGCCCTCTGCCACATAGGCAAGGCTGCGGTCGGCCTCCTCCGGCACGGAGTAGATGCTGCGGTAGTCCATGGCGTCGATACGCGTGACCGTCGCCGTGATGGCGGGCAGGATGTTGGCCTCGTCCATACCCTGGCGCACGGCGCGGGCCAGGAATTCCGGGAACAGCACGGCGGATTCGAACGTGGAGAAGAATTTCTCCACCGTGTCCGAGCCCGCGCCCTTCACGCGGATGCCGAAGCGCTTGAGCTGGCGCTGGAAGGCGTCCGTGTTCTCCAGCGGCGTGCCGCGGTAGCCCTCGGAGGGGTCGAGCTGCTCGAGCACCTGCGTGAAGCTGCGGCCGGCCTCGTGATACATGCCCTTTTCGAGATGAATGTTGTCAAATGCCATGTTCGTTTCTCCTTTCCGACTCACAGATAGAGGCCGACGGTCTTCGCGGCGGTGTCCACGCGGAGGACGCGGTACTTTTTCGCATTCTCCGTCACGGCCACGCCGCCCTTGCCGTCGCCCGCCAGCGCGCACTCGCCCACGGACGGGGCCGTCGTGCCGGTGTAGTGCAGCGTCACAAAGCCCGCAACCTGAACGCAGGCCAGACCGTCGCGCTTGCCCACGACCACGCCGATGAAGTCATTGCCCGCCGCGCAGGCCGCGACGGTGTCATTGGCGTGCATCTTGCACACCGTGTTGTCCGCTGCGCTGCCCTGCAGATACATCGTCGTGCAGACCTGACCCAGCTCCTGATGAAAAATTGCCATTGCCTGATTCTCCTTTCATATTCCGGTTCTGCCCATGGGGCCCAGAAGGCCCGAATTTCTGAAACATGCCGTTTCCGATGGAAGCCTCTCGTCAAATCAGATAGGCTTCGTCGTCCTTGCCGCTTCCCTGCGTTCTTACCAGCTGCGGCCCGCCGCCGTAGCGCTCCGCGGCGCGCTTGTCCAGCGCAGCCTTCCACGCCTGCAGCTGGCCGTCGTCCAGCGCGGCGGCCGCCTTGCGGAGCGTCTGCTCCGAGGCCCCGAGGTCGAGCGACAGCCCCAGCGCCACAAGCCCGTCCTCAAGCTGCTTTCGCCAGGCGCGGCCCAGCTCTGCCTCGGCCGAGAGCCTGCGCAGGGCATCCGAAAGCTCCGGCGAGCCGTGCTTTGCCACGCAGTCCTGCAGTGTCATGCCATATCCCTCCTTTCCTGCCTTCGTCACGCCCGCCGCCCGCTGCGCCGGGACCGCCACGAAGGAAAATTCATATGCATCGAGCGGCTCCGAGAGCACGGCCAGGCACGTTTCGCCGTCATAGACCGCGCCCTTGCGGTGCGCACAGGTGCCGTAGGGCTCGCCGCAGATCGAGCAGCGCGCCTGCCCCATGGCGCAGCCGACGGAGACCTCCTTCTTGATGCCGCCCTCGATGTCCGCGATCAGGTCGGCGTTGCGCTCCGTGCGCAGCACATAGGCCTCGGCCATCAGGCAGCTTGCGCCGTCGTCCTCGCGGACGACCTGCGTGTCAAAAATGCGCGCGACCTGCCGGTCGGCCGACCACTGGTGGTCGCAGATGCCGGTCTTGCCGCGAAACAGCTCCGCCATGCGCGGCAGGGCCGCCGTGTCGAAGCGCTCAAAGTCGCGGTCGGGCCGGTCGTCGCACAGGCGCACGCGGAAGCAGTAGACGGCCTCCGCCGTGAGCGGCGTGCGCGCATAGGCGTTGATCTTTGCGAGCCGGGCCTCGTCCGGCGCTCCCGCGCCGCGCAGCCCGCCCTCCTTGCGAATCTCCATGTTATGTCCCCTTTCTCAGCTGTTCCGTCCGGGCGCGGTACAGGTCTGCCTGTGCCTCCTCGACGAGGTCCTGCAGGCTGATGTCGTCCCAGACGATCTCCGGCGCGCAGCCGCAGCCGTGCAGGCGCAGCCACAGCGTGCAGATGCGCAGCAGCACCGGCTCAACGGCGCGGCGCAGCGCCCAGAGCTCACTTGTCAGAAGATCGGCCTGCTGGGCGCTCATGCGCTCCGTGCTCGACCAGCTCAGGCCGAGCAGGAACGGCGGCAGGCCCGTTTTGGCCACGAGCTGCTCGAGCAGCTGGCGCACGGGCACGGCCGCGTCAAGCACCGGCCCGTCCGCGCCGATGACCTTGACGGACACGTCGCCCACGGCCACGAAGTCGCGCACGACGCCGCTCTGGCTGTCGCGCATGGCCTCGCTCCACTCGGCGGCGATGGCCCCGGCCCGCTCGGAGGCGGAGCCGCGCTCCATCCCGTCGCCGCCCGGCCTGCAGACGACGGCATAGCGCACATTGCCCGCGCGCTCCCAGTTTTTTCCGATCGTGCGGTAAATTTTCAGCAGGATGTCCGCGAGAAACGGCATACTGCGCAGCAGCGAGACGCCATAGGGGCTGCCCGGCTCCGGGTTCAGCGCCGTGAACAGCAGCAGCTCCTGCCGCGGCAGCGGCCGCATCCGGCCGTCCGCATCGCAGCCGCACAGCACGACCTCGAGGGGGGACTTCCCCTCCCGAAGCTCCAGCGCGTTCACGTCGCCCCAGCACACGGCCCGCAGGTCGCCCTGCGCCACGAGCATCTCGCCGACGGCCCGGCCGTAGGTCAGAAGGCTGTCGAGGTAGGCCGAGAGGAAGCTGTGGATGCCGGTCTGTCCGCGCCCGCACGGAACGGTCCGCAGGAATTCATTCAGCGCGGCCTGCTGCTGGGCGCTTTGGCACTGATGGCCCTGATTGCCCTGCTGGTGGGCATCATCTGGTTTCTCGCGGCACTGTGGAAGTGCGCCGGGCTCTATGACGGCCTGCCGCCCAAGGACGCCGGCCTGGAAAACCTGTGAGAGACCGAGAGGAGAGAGACCGCCATGCGAAAGGTACTGCCCATGTCCCGCATCCGGGAGATGGAGCCCTATATGGACGCCAAGGTGCTGGACTACATCCACGAGGGGCAGATCGAAGCGTTTGAGGGCTTTGAGGACTTCGATCTGATCGCCTTTGACTGGTACGACGTGCGCAGCGAGCGGACGGCAGCATCCCAGATGCTGCTGTATCTGGACCGGGAGGACCTGTTTGTCTTCTGTGAGGACGACGCAGCGGAGGACGCCGCCCAGGCGGCCCTGCTGGTGCCGGAGGAAGAGGCACTGTCCAACGAGCAGGTGCTCCACCGCTTCTTCGTCCGGCTGCTGAGGGGGGATATGGCCCATCTGGACCGGCTGGAGGCGGACATCAGCGATGGGGAGACAGAGGTGCTCACCGGTGCCCATGAGGCGTATCTGGACCGGATCATCGCTTGGCGGCAGGAGCTGCTGCGGCTGAAGCGGTACTACGAGCAGCTGGATTCCATCTTTGACGAGCTGGCGGAGAACGACAACAGCCTGCTGGGCAAGCAGAACACCCGCCGCTTTGCAAACTTGGGCAATCGGATGGAGCGGTATCTGAACGCGGTCCAGTCCCTGCGGGAGTCCGTGGCCCAACTGCGGGAGGCCTATCAGTCCCAGCTGTCCATCCAGCAGAACGACCTGATGAAGATCTTCACCGTGGTGACGGCGGTGTTCCTGCCCCTGACCCTGCTGGTAGGCTGGTATGGGATGAACTTTGTGGGGATGCCGGAGCTCCACTGGAAGTACGGATACCCGGCGGTGATTCTGGTGAGCGTGGGGATCGTGGCGGCGCTGGTGATCTACTTCAAGAAGAAAAAGTGGCTGTGACACAGAAAAACAGCAGGCCGCCCCCATTGGGGGGCGGCCTGCTTTGTGCCTCGCAGCGGTTCAGGTTGCCCGGGCCCGCAGATATCTGTCGATGTCGAAGGCCAGCAGCTTCGTGTCCCCCTTGAGATACAGAGGGTGGTGAGGATGGCCGGATTTCAGCAGGGGGCCGGCGGTGAACCACCCGGCCCCGGCGGCGCTGGCGTCGACGGCAAAGTCCCGCATACAATCCATCAGATACCCCCGCTTCTCAATGATGTTCCCCCAGGCGGCCCACAGGGCGGGGGCCGGGGACAGAGAGAGGAGATACCGGAAGGCCCTTCGGTTCTCCGCATGGAGCACCGGGTTACAACTTCGCTCCATGTCATCGGGCCGGGTGGCCCGCTGGGCGTAGACGTTGAACATCAAAAAGCTGTCGTACCCGTTGGAAAGCGCGATCCGCTGGGCGGACTGGAGGGTGG
>ENA-UESU01002829-UESU01002829.1-human-gut-metagenome-genome-assembly--contig:-NODE-2829-length-10673-cov-4.931012_pt1 | contig 10673 bp, 6 predicted proteins | sample MGYA00243007_ERZ508008 | MGnify/ENA primary metagenome ERZ508008 (study PRJEB26167, sample SAMN06115399) | human gut metagenome | host: Homo sapiens | place: China:Henan | collected 2016-06-23 | study...
CACTCATAAAAAAACTGTGTTAGCAAAGTTAATACTTTTTTTGTTTGCTTTGCTGACACAGTTTAAATTACAGCCTCTTGTCAGTTCGTAGATGAGCCGGTCCGCGTCTTCCCCTTCCGTCCATTTACATTCTCCGACCAGCAATTTTTTTCTGTCTAAACTTTCCGCTACAACATCCAGTTCAATACTTTCATCCCTTGATACGTTACCCCACCAACGTCCCGCAAGGTTATACATTTCTCCGCCAATTTCTTCGCCACTGACCGCTTGGCGGCACAACTTTACCCACCAGGCGGATACATAGCGGGAGAATTGCGATCGGATGCTATTTGTTACGAAAGTGGAACGTCCCAGTTCAATTAATGAACGATTGGGAACCACAAAATGAAAGTAGAAATCCATAAATGGGTCGCTTACCTTATACAAACTCTTCTTGCTGTTCTTCTATTCTATCAACATGGTGTGCTGACTGTGTGCTGGTAGTGGCAGACAAAACGCTTATCAGCTTAGTGCATGCTAAGCGAAAGACTGCATATTCGCCATCTCTTGCAAGAAAAAACTGAGTCTGAGAAGCTGAGCTATTGCTTCTTACATATATACCGTTGTTTGGGATGTTTAGGCTTATCGGGGTATTTCAGGATAAGTAAACCTAAATCTATTAAAGGCTTGATATAGCTGTCTTGCACATATTTACGGTCGGATAAATTCAGAATATTCATAAGTTCCTCCCTGCTATATTCTTTTCCGTCTTTTGCCTTAATCGATCCGTCTGCCAGTCCGTTCATAACAGTATTGTTGTTTACGAAATCATCATCATCTAAAACAATGTCTTTCATGACGTCATCATCGGTTGTCATCTTTAACATAATGTCTTTTACAAGACTTGCATTATCTGTATCCTGTGCTGCGCAGATCCATGTACCGCCCCAGAAGAATCCCTGTGGTCCCTGGGCTGCACCCCATCCGCCGTTGTAACCGATAGATCCTTCGGTATCAGCTGCCATAGAGAAGTTTACAAGCCATGCCGGTCCAAAGTAGCAGAATACTTTTCCGTCCGGATAGAATCCCTTTGACCAGTCATCGGACCACATATCAAAGGTTCCTGCCTCTTTTGCATCTACAAGTTTCTTGGAATCGTCCACCCATTTCATGATATTGTCATCTACCTGTACTTTTCCGTCTTCTACCCACTTGCTTGAGACATTGTTGGAGTATACACGGTATGTATCATTTACAGATGAAATCATCTTGTAACCTTTTGCCTGCATTTTTGCAGCAGTATCATTGAAAGTATCCCAGTCACATACATAATTCTGTACTTCATCCGGATCATCGGTTCCCAGTACATCCTTTGCAGCCTCTCTGTTATAGAAAAGAACGCCTGGACATCCCTGCCATGAAACTCCTTTTAACACTCCCTTGGAATCGGTTACGATATCCTTTGTGTACTGGTACTGCTTGGAAAGATCCGCATCGGTAATTCCAAGATCTTTTACCGGTGCTGTGTAATCCGTATCTACATACTTTAATGCGTTGTCCGCTTCTACCAGAAAAATATCAATCTTGTCATCTGCCGGAGCATCCTGCTGATTTAACAGTGCTGCATCCAGGTTGTTCTGATATGCATTGTCATCACTCGGTGTGATGTTCCATACAACATCCACATCTCCGATTTTTCCGTGTGTTGCATCCACTTCCTTGTAATCCGGATAGTGTGCGGTAATACGGCTCTTGAACTCCTCGTTCCAGCAGTAAATATTTAATACCTTTCCATCATCTTTCAGATTTGATGAAGCACTTTCTGTTGCGTTTGACGCATCCCCCTTGGATGTATCTGACGGTGTACCGGAATCACTTCCTTTTCCGCAACCTGCAAGCATTCCTGCTACCATGGCTGCACATAATAATGCACTGACTGCTTTCTTTTTCATAGTAAATTTCCTCCTTTTCTTTTCTGCCTTAAGCATGGTTTTATTATAGAGTTTTCCAATGGGTTCTGATACAAAAATGCTTGCAAATATATCAGATTCATGACATAATCTACAGATATAAATAGGAGGTCTTGTCATGCTGAAAAATCAATGGAGCAAAAAAGAAATCGAAGACAGTGAATACGAAATCCATCATCGTGCGCTTTCCGAGGAATATTCCTTTTTTGAAGCCGTAAAAGACGGAAACATCGAAGCAGTCAGTAAAAATTTAAAGGAAGAAGCGTTTACCAATCCCGAAGGCATGGGAATTCTTTCCAAAAATCCCCTGACAAACTTAAAATATCATTTTGTTGTTACCGTTGCACTGGTCACACGGTATTGCATTGACGGCGGCATGGAAACAGAGCAGGCCTACCGTCTGAGCGACTTTTACATTATTCACATGGATGCCTGCAGCACCATTCAGGAAATATCAGATCTGCATCATGAGATGGCTCTTGACTTCACCGGAAAAATGCGCCTTCTGCAGAAGAATGCCGCATTATCCAAACCGGTTGCACAGTGTATTGATTATATCTATGCCCACATCAGTGCAAGAATCACCGTGGAAGATCTTGCGGTCTACACCAATTTGTCTGCCAGCTATCTGTCCCGGTTGTTTAAGCAGAACCTCGGTGTGTCGATCAGTGATTATATCCGCGAAAAAAAAATCGAAAAAGCGCAGAATCTTCTGCGCTTTTCCGATTTTACCTACATTCAGATTGCAAACTATTTATCATTTTCTTCCCAGAGTCATTTTATCCAGACATTCCAGCACTTTGTCGGTATGACCCCAAAACAATACCGCAGTTCCAAGTACAAAAGCACATGGTAAAATTCTGCTATCCCAGAACAATCCGAAGTGTATGGTTTTCTTTTCCTTCAAGTACGGCAAACGGAATGCAGATGCCTGTATTTGTTTCTCCGGCATACCGCTGACCATCCAGCCATACTTCCGTGATCCGGTAATCCCCATATTCTTTCTTTTGTGGATTCTGGTAAACCACTGCGTATGTCTGTCCACGGAATGGGAACTGTGCCGAATAATTGCCACTTTCGTCAAACTGCCGCAACAGAATTTTGGGTTCTAGTACCAGATCCCCCCATTCTCCGCGGAATCCAAAAATCTGTGTAACCATTGTCATCATATACCAGCTGGCTGCCCCGGTCAGATACGGATATTTGCCTTTTCCGTCCGCATCAAAATATTCCGGAATTCCAGGATACATCAGGCTCACCGGTGTGTTCATGGCCTGTTCGAACAAGGTATACAATGCCTTGTATCCTTCCTTTACAAAACCTCTCTGATACAATGCATTTGCATACATCACCGTCATATGAGAAAAAACCGCACCATTTTCTTTTTCGCCATAAGCAAATCCAAACATTCGTCCCAGATCAAATTTTTCTTCCTTAAAATCCGTGTTCAGCCGGTAGCCTCCCACCTCTTTTTTATACAGATACAGGTCTGCACTTTTTGTAATCGCAGCGGTCTGTGCATCATCTGCGACATTTCCCATAACAGAAAATACCTGACCGGTCAGCATCATGCGGACATGATTATCCCTTTTGCCTTCCACCGGTCTGCCGTGATTATCATAATATCCGTTAAACCAGCCATTTCCATTTTCATCCGTTACCCATTCCTGCGTACGGATCAATCCGGTATACCAGTCAGCACGCTCCCGCAGATTCTGCACCAGAGTACTGATATCCACAGAAATCTGTTCTCCAGAAATATTATGCACACACTGACTCACATAATTGTTTAAAACAACATTCCGTTTTTCTGCCGAATCATACGATGTGCGGTCCTGTCTGATCAGAATTTCCATCTCTTTTGCCAATGTAACCTCTTTCTTTCCGCTTGCCGCTTCGTATTTTTCAAGGGTATCTGCCAAATCACGGAGATTTCCGATATACGCACAGGTAAAAGCCACGCTTTCTCCTTTTTCCGCTGCCATATCCAGTGCATCATTCCAATCAGCACCGCGAAGACGCATCATTCCATGTTCTCCCGCCTCGTAGAAAGCGCACAGATTCTGCAAAAGCAGATGTTCTAAAACCGTGCCCTCGTAAATATTGCCATTTACATCTTTCTGGCGCATCCCATATGCCGGTGTCCACTCTGCGTCCCCGGCAGTTCCACGCTTTGCCTGCGGGTCCTTAAAATACGCCACTTTCTGATCCAGAATATCCAGATCTCCCGTCTGGTTCAGATACAATTTTGTGGTAACAAATGGCCAGTACGCATGATCCATCCAGACTCTTGTAATATTGTTGCGGTCTGCAACAAATTCTCCCGGCTTATCCCCGATAATTGTCGCATTGGTCCCGTCAAAACGGACACCCGCAAAGCTGTTTAAAATCATGGAGCGAACTTCCTTCGGGTCGAGAATCAGAAGGGAGAGACAATCCTGCCACAGATCACGCCAGCCCCTGCCGCCTCTGCCATAATCATGGTACGGCAAAAACGAACATCCGTAGATTCTGCGAAGAACCGGCTGGAAACAGATCCATTTCAGATAACTGTCTTCTTTGGGGTTTCCGGTTTCAAAGGAAATATTGACCAGCCCATTCCAGTAATTTTTTGCCTGTTCAAAGGCAGCATCTGCCTGTTTGGTCGTGCAAAACATTTCTGCTGCCTGTTCTGCCAGCTTCGGATCCTCTGTCATGCCACCAAGCAGAATATAATCGACATGTGCTCCTGCTGCAAGGGTAATCTCCGGAAATGCCATCGCCCCCATTGCTTCTTTTCCATCCACGGTACAACCGGCCGGACAGCCTTTTCCTTTATTTTTAAGCGCATCCGGTGCCAGAAATGTTCCGGTTTCTCCGATAAACGATTCCACCGTTGGGAAGAACGATTCCGGTTTTGTTCCATCTCCCTGACTGCCCATCTCAAAATAAATCATATGATTTTTCTGATGTCCGCGTTCATCAAATGACAATACCGGTTTACAGATCACGCCGCGTCCGGTAGTACGGATCCGGTGAAGCAGGGAAGTTACATGGCGGTGATCGCGCAGATTATCCGCGCTTCTGCCGTAAATTGGGATAGCAGAAGTCACGCGCACACACATATCCATATCCGATTTATTGGTAACGCGCACCTGCATCAGTTCTGCCGGTACTCCAAGCGGAGCAAAGATCCGCACGGCTGCCTCGATTTTCTGTTCTTTTAATTCCCGCTTCGTCTCCTGCCACATAAATCCGGCATCGAATGTCACTTCCTCCTCTTTTCCAAGGAAATGTGCATATTCTGCCTGCGCCGAAACTCCGGTCAGTGACACATGTTCCTTCCGGTTGATTGTACACCAGACATTACGGGTACTTCTGTTATTGTGCAGATTTTCGATGCTCACCGGTTCCAGCAGAAAATGGTTCTGATCCAGCTTACAATCGCCGCCGAAGGTCTGCGTCACGCTGCTTTTGATTCCCTCTTCATTTGCCACCGGAAAATTGAGCTGTGTTTTTTCAACCATATGACGAATTTGAAATTCTCCGTTTTTTCCTGTAAACTGCATATCGTTTTTCATAACTTCTCCTTTCTATGCCATCACAAGGCGTACCTTCGTCTGATCGGTCATTTTTTCTACCGGAATGTAGTTGTCTTCCATCTTTTCCTCATTCACGTACAACGCTTTGCATCCACTCTGTACATGCTCTGGATTTTCTACCACAATATGAAGATGTTTTCCCCGGAAATCCTTCTCAATGGTAAACTGATCCCAGTCCGCCGGAATGGATGGTGCAATACGAAGTCCTCCAAAGTCCGGACGCATGCCAAGGATTCCTTCCACACATCCTACCATTACAGTGGAAGCAGTTCCGGTCAGCCAGTGCACATGGGAACGACCAAAATGCGGGCTGTCTTTTCCTTCCGTAAACTGTCCATAACAGTATGGCTCCAGTTTCCGGATCTCAGCACGATCGTTCTGTGCAGACGGTGCATTTTCCATAAAATAGGTAAATGCCTGATCCCCATGCCCCAGCAATGCTTCTGCCAGAATCAGCCATCCCTGCGACTGGGAAAAGATACCGGCATTTTCTTTTGTACCGGGATTGTAAATCACAGCCAGTGCTCCGTCAAATGCATGCAGATGATATGGTGGATCCATCAGAATCGCTCCATACTCTGTGTTTAACCGCTTTCTTACATTTTCCATGGAAAGTTCTGCCTGCTGCTTTGTTGCCAGTCCACTGATCACAGCCCAGCTCTGTGGATTCAGCCACATATTTGCTTCCGGATCCGTGCGTTTTCCAATCACCTCTCCGGCTTCCGTAAATCCACGGATAAAACGATCCTCATTCCAGCAGAGATTGTTAATTAATGTTCCAAGTTTTTTCTGTTCTTCTTCCAGATAATCCATATATGCCTGATCTTCTTTGTATGCGGCAAACTGTTTTAAAATCGTCATTGCATAATAAAACTGCAGTGCAACAAACGAGGACTCTCCATTTTTGCCCAGACGCAGACAGTCATTCCAGTCCGCATAAAGTCCTGCCGGAAGTCCGTGCGGTCCCAGATGATTCACAGAAAACGCAAGTGCTCTCTTCAAGTGCTCGTATACAGTGGCTTCATCTTTATTGGCAAACGGAATCACTTCATCGATAAATGCCAGATTTCCGGACTCCGCAATATATTTATATACCGTTGGAAACAGCCACAGAGCATCATCCGCACGATATGCCGGATGCCCGGTTTCCTGTACATAGGAAGCATCATCCGGCGTATCCTCATGTCCGGCATTGTGTGTAAATTTGACAAGCGGAAGTCCTCCTCCGTTATCCACCTGTGCCGAAAGCATAAACCGGATCTTTTCGAGTGCCATCTCCGGTGCAAGATGAATCACACCCTGAATATCCTGCACGGTATCGCGATATCCGTAACCGTTTCGCAGACCACAGTAGAAAAACGACGCCGCACGTGACCAGATGAATGTCATAAAACAGTTGTATGCGTTCCAGGTATTGATCATGGTATCAAATTCCCTGCTTGGTGTATGTACCTGAAAATGTTCCAGTTTTTCATGCCAGTAGCCCGTCAGTTCTTTCAGTTCCGTCTCACACTGTGCTGCCACATCTGCATAGCGGTTACAGATTGCTTCTGCTTCCTCATGTTCTTTCATTCCGACAAGAAATGCAATTTCCTTTGTTTCTCCCGGTTTCAGAAGCATCTGAGCTGCCAGTGCTCCGCACCCGTTTTCGTTGTAGCACATTTCCCCGGATAATTTTCCGTTTTCCACCCCCACCGGATTATGATATCCGTGATAGCGTCCAAGAAACGATTCTTTATCTCCACAATAACTGTCCACCGGTGCACCGGTCAGTGCAAAGAAACGGGAGATTGCAAGCTTGTTATCCACTTCCTCTCCTTCTTTCACCCAGTCCAGATTACCGTGAATAATATGCCGGATACGGTTTGTCTCAAATACCGTACTCGTGATGAACTGAGAATACTGCAGATTTACCTGATCCTGTTCATAATTATTGTTGTTGGTAAATTCCGCATAACCGGTGATGGTCAGGTTTTTTTCACACGCTGACGCATTGGTCACTTTCAGATGCCAGACCTCATATGTCTGATTCAACGGCACATAATAACATACTTCAGAATGGATTCCACTGTAATCTGCAAGCATCTTTGTGTATGCTGTTCCATGATGACACTCACTTTTATAACTTTCCAGATCTTTTCCTACCGGCTGCCAGGATGCAGACCAGTAGTCTTTGCTCTCATTATCCCGCAGATAAATATAGCGTACCGGCTGATCAAACTGGTTAAAAATATAACGCAGGATTCTTCCGTTTGCACCAGATCTGGCAAAACTGTATCCTCCTGCATTATTTGAAATCAGCGCACCATACTCCGGTGACCCCAGATAATTCGCCCACGGCGCCGGTGTATCCGGGCGTGTGATTACATACTCTCTTTTCTCATCATCAAAATATCCAAAATTCATGTGAAACCTCCAACCTTTCAATTTTCAAGCCTTTTATCCTATTGTAACGGATTCACAAATTTATGAATATCAGAATCACAGGATTTATACCAGATTCATGACATAAAAAGAGTGCCGGAATTTTCCGACACTCTGTGTTTCTTTTAAATATGGAAATACCCGATTCCCTTTACCAGTTTATCAGAAATCTCCCGCAGCTGCTCGGCACTTACATATACCTGCTGGAACGTTTCGACAACTTCCTGTGTTCCATCGTAGGTTTTTTTCGTGCTTTCCACATTTTCTTCCGCAATTCCGGACAATTCCCCAACTGCCTGAACAACTTCATTTCTGGAATCTTCCAGTCTCTGGGTACTTGCTTTGATCTGTCGGATACTCTGCATGGAATTTCCAATCTCACCCAGCACTTCTTTTACAATATTCTGTGTCTCTGCCATGCTCTCACTCTGGCTGGTAATAATCTGCTGCATACTCTGCATACTTTCCACAGCAAGGGAAGAATCCCTGATCAGCGTTGACGCTATCTGCTCAATTTCCTGGCTCGACTGATCCGATTGCTCTGCAAGTTTTTTAATCTGTCCTGCCACCACAGCAAATCCGCGGCCGCTTTCTCCCGCCCGGGCAGCTTCAATAGAGGCATTCAGGCTCAACAGATTGGTTTCCTCTGCAATGGAGGAAATGATGGTTGTGGCCTGCTGGATCTTCTGTACAGAATCGTTTGTCCGGTTGGTCTGCTGCTGAACCTGTGCCAGCATCTGCTCCACCTGTTCATTGATCCCACAGAGTTTTTCCAGCGTTGCGGAAGCATTTTCGCTGGAGGAATGCATAAATGTGGCATTTTGATCCAGATTTTGTACCTCTGCTGTAGTTTCCGTGATATTCTCGCCCATAATTTTCATATGATCCGAAGTATTTCTCGAATTTTTCGCCTGCTCACTGGAATTATCCACTACAAGGCTGACCGCCTGCTGTACCTGTGACATTGTACCATTGGTATTGTCCGCCGCCGTACCCAGAATCTGTGATGTTGAAAGCAGCTGTGTGGCATTTGCCGAGATATCCCGGATAACAGATTTCATGGCATCCCTCAGCGTCATGGTTCCACGGGACAGATCCCCGATCTCATCCTTACGTTTTAAGAGTTTTTCATCTACCCACACATTCAAATCTCCATCTGCAAGTTTTCCTACAACAGCAACACTGTTTTTGATATTTTTACTGATAGAGGCTGCCATGCGCATTGCCACAACGATACATAAAAACATCACTGCAAGCATGGCAGACATAATCATCCCAAGAATTTTATTCACCACGGCATCTTTTTTCGCCTTGTTGGTACCGACAAAGACCATGCCTACGACTTCATCCGAACTTCCATTCTGGTATACCGGAGTAAAATATCCATAGTTGCGCGTCCCATCCAGTGAAACGTTTTTACTAAAATACGACTTTTTCCCTTTGAGAACCTGGCTGACCACACGCTCCCCCGCTTTGGAGCCGAGAATACGATCGCCGTTTTTATCCAGTGCCGAGGTCATGATTCTTTGATCTCCGTAAAAAAAGGTCACATCCATTCCGGTATTTTCTTTGATCCGGTCCACCAGATTTTCCGATTTGGATATGTTGTAGCTTCCCTTCCAGATATCGCCATTGGTACTTTCCAGATAATCCCCGGTATTCTGGTCATAGGCGGCAAGGGTGGCTGCCGCGGTACCTTTTAATGCATCCTGTACCTCATCCATCAGGGAGCTTTTAACCATCGTAAGCATAAAAAGCAGGGTAATTACCCCTAATACCAGCACCGGTCCTATACTGGTTGCAAGAATTTTCTTTCGTATACTCATATATGCCCCCTATTCTACCACTTCAACGGTTTTAAAATACCAGTTGATTCCACCTGTAATTGTGGCATCATCCAGCGTCTTTCCTTCTTCACCAACTGTTTCTCCGGTATTTGTTTCAATCACACCGTCAAACACACCGTTTTTTCCGGATAAAATATCTTCTTTTGCAGTATCCACAGCCTCCTGTGTTCCATCCGTGCAAAAATCAGCAAGTGACGTAATCCCTACCAGATTTTCATTCATACCGCCATAATAATTGCTTCCATCCCAGGTACCGTCAATCACGCTCTGCACCGCTGCTGTATAATAAGCACCCCAGTTCCAGATCACGCTGCACAGGCAGGCATCCGGAGCATTTTTGCTCATATCGGAATTGTACCCGATACCATACACCCCTTTTTCCTGTGCCATTGTCTGTGGATATTCTGTATCACAGTGCTGCGTGACCACATCACAGTCCATATTTAACAGGGTTTGTGCTGCTGCTTTCTCCGCATCCGGGTCAAACCAGCTGTTCGTGACTTTTACATAGATTTTTGCTTCTGGTTTCACGGAATACACCCCAAGTGCAAAGGCATCAATACCTCCTGTCACTTCGGAATTGGAGGAATCCATCGCTGCCACATATCCCAGCTTATTGGTTTTGGTATTCATTCCCGCTACGATTCCGCTTAAATATCTTGCCTGATAGATTCGCCCGAAATAGTTTACAAAATTCTTTCCGTTGCTTTTGTATCCTGTTCCATGTGCAAAATATATATCCGGATATTTTTCCGCCATCTCCTCCGTGGCATCCATATATCCCCAGCTGGTGGTAAAAATAATATTGCATCCGTCATCCACACACTCCTGAATCGCTTTTTTGGTTGCCTCTTTATCCGAATCATCAGCAT
>ENA-UESU01002836-UESU01002836.1-human-gut-metagenome-genome-assembly--contig:-NODE-2836-length-10662-cov-12.617667_pt1:0-5000 | contig 10662 bp, 10 predicted proteins | sample MGYA00243007_ERZ508008 | MGnify/ENA primary metagenome ERZ508008 (study PRJEB26167, sample SAMN06115399) | human gut metagenome | host: Homo sapiens | place: China:Henan | collected 2016-06-23...
CATGTCGTATGCCCCGGGGTAGGGTATAGGCCGGGAGGGGCCAGTTGGGAAAATAGCGAAGAGGGGGGGAGGAGGCTAAGAAGGCGGTGGGGGAGGGGGTAGGTTGATAAGTAGGGGGTGTAGGAGCGTGGGTGGAGTGGGTGGAGTGGGTGGTACAGAGTGGGTGGTACAGAGTGGGAGTGGGAGTGGGAGTGGGGAGAGTACAGAGTGGGAGTGGTAGGAGGAAGAGACAGTACACAGTAGGAGGAAGAGAGTGGTAGGAGGAAGAGAGTGGTAGGAGGAAGAGAGTGGTAGGAGGAAGAGAGTGGTAGGAGGAAGAGTGGTAGGAGGAAGAGAGTGGTAGGAGGAAGAGTGGTAGGAGGAAGAGTGGTAGGAAGAGAGTGGTAGGAGGAAGAGTGGTAGGAAGAGAGTGGTAGGAGGAAAGATGGGAATCGCGTAGACCTTGTAAATTCAGACAAAACGCGGTCAAAAACTAGACAATGGGGGCAGTGCGGGATTTTCGACAACAAAAACAAAGGGAGGTAAACAAAGGCAAACAAAGGTAAACACAAGAAAAACAGGCAGCACAGGCAGCAAAAAGATTGCAGCACCTGAGTTTCGCATATGGTCTCCCACTACACTACTCGGTCAGGCTCTTAGCAGCTTAACTACAGTTGATCGGACGGGAAACGGTGCTTTCTGCTAGATATGGCCGCAACCGAAAGTATAGAACGGGCGGCGTATGGGAGGTTTGATTTTGGGCGGGCAGATTTCGACGGGTCGATAAATTTCGACGGGACGCATGTTTGCAGGGCCATAGCAGACGAACCAGAGCAGCTGAACAGGCGAGTCAACCACCGTTGGAAAGAGCGCAGCCAGAAGTATCTAGTCCCCCCATCGGTGTGGCCATAGGACGCAATCGGCAACATGGCCAAAATCAAAAAACAAAAATTCCCACTTTTACAAAATATATATAATTTACAAAAAATAGGTCTGGCAAAAATGCAATTTTGGAAAAAAATCGAGTAAAAAGTAAATATTATGGGCGGAACGGATAGCCGTCGACGCGACGATGGTGAAAACCGTGGTTGGAAAGCCGATATCGGGCCTGGGGCCGGAGAAAACGGCGAAAAGACAACTCCGAACACGACATTTCGGCAATGTTGCTGTTTCGGCAAAGTCCGAGGCGAAGTCCGAGGCGTAACTCCGACGGGCGGAGATAAAGTGCGCACGTGACTGGTGCGAGGGGTGGGGCGTTCTGGAGCGACGCAAAAAAAAAAAACACGCACAAAAAAAATGGACGTCGAGAAAAAAAAATTTACACGAGCGAGCACTAAGGTGGGAATGGACGTCCCCAGAAATGTCTTCCACTTTGCCACCACTTTTTCTTTTGCACACTTCTGCTGTATGTCTGTCTGCACCACCTCTTCCACAACCAAGCACACCACAGGTAGGATACTAACCACAGCAGGGCTGTCTCTGCAGCCAACCACCCAGCAGTTTCTTTTGATTTTGATTTTTTTGATTTTTTTGATTTTTATTTTGACTGATTTTGCTTTTCCCTTGTGTAAAAGTCTCGTCGACATTGCAGCTGGATGCAATGGGCGTTTCTGAACACCAATCCACTTAGTTGGGTTGATTTTTCTTACTGTCTGATGAAGATATGATTGTTTTTTAAAATTCCATTTTTTTGATTTTATATAACTTCACTGTGGGGTGGTTTCCCTTGGCCTGCAAGCTCACACACATTACAGTTCCATCCATTGCACGTTTCTAAACACTACTCCAATTAGTTGGGCTGTTTATTTCCACAGGTTGATGAAGTTGTCAAGTTTTACAATTTTGGTTGCTGAAGGTTCGGCAATTCACTGTTGTATAATTGAACGACAGACACTTCAATCAGCACTGTGCTTCCCTTTTATGTATTCTCCAACGTAGTATCTTGACAAAGTATATATATGACTGCCACTTTGATTATTTTGATAGCTTTGTATTTGCCACTAATTTGTATTTGCCACCAATTTGAAAATCCAATACCAATTTCGCATTTCCAGGAATTTTCAATACTAATTTCGCATTTCCAGGAATTAATTTCGTCGAAAAATTAAAAAAGTCGTCGAGAAATTTTGTGTTTGTTTTGCAAACAAAATATACACAACACTGAATACACGGAAGTTCTGTTGGACACAGAGCCCCACACACACAACGTACATGCAATTGGAAGGTATGTATGTGTTGGCCAGGAGCAGGCGCAACTGTGCCGTGCTGCTTGTGCATAATACAGCGGCGTACCGACAGAAATAGAGCCCCCAAAATTTGATGGAAAAATAGTGGACAGTTGGACTTTGCAAGTTGGACGCAGTGGAATAGACAACCAAACACCCCGATTAACAAGCCGATGGCCGATTGACCCAATGCCAATCAGTATGGATCGATAACTGTCCAACTGAACGAGTAACAAGAAGATGTTTTCCAAATGTCAGAATTTCAAATCGGATGTTCCACTGATGGTCTGGGCGTTGCAGTCTGGGCTCCAGGTGTGTCAACTGGACATTGCCAAGCGTGCACCGATGTGGCAAGACGATTACCACGGCAACAAACCGGTGTTTACGACAAGAACACTGGCAGATGCATCGAATACATGATTTGGTGCAATTTCAAGGTTTGGGAGTTTTGTATAATGTGTGTATATTATGATGCGACAACATGCGCCGGTGTGTAAATAGTGTATTGCAACCTGTAAATAAACTAAATCGACAAGGAATTGGTGGAATTAGACGTAAAATAGTGTTGGCGAAAATACGTTTTTTGTTTCTGGGGGACCTATGACGATACTTTTTGGACGCACATGTGGAGAGGCATGAAATTAGTGTGTGGCCGAGTTTGGGAGGATATTCCCCAGGCGGTTGCCAAGATATTTGAAATAATCCACATTTGTGGAATTTCAAAAATGTCGGTGTCTTTCGAAATGCCATGTCCAGAGGATTTGAAATTTTTGGATGGAGCTGTGTTGGCTGGGTTTGATGTTAAGGGAATGATATTTTCTGCGCTTTTCAATGTATTATGTTTCAGATTTTTTGAGATTTTTTGAAATCTTTTGAAATTTTTTGAATCTTTTGAATTTTTTGAATCTTTTGAATTTTTTTCAAAGTCTATAAAATGTTATTGTGTTTTTGGTTTTATTTTAGCTTTTGCAAAATGTTATTTCATTATACAGTTTAAAATAATTTAATTGCCTATATGTTTTACAGTATAATATATTTTATTTCAGATTTCAAAATAATTTTTTCCATTAAACGTTTATAATACATTATTTTACTTCAGATTTCAGGATATACTATTCATTCCCACACTTTAAAATATATTATTCAATTTCACACACCAAAGTGTACTATTTAACTTCACATTTCAAAATAATATATTTGACAATACCTAAATATGGCATTTTATTTCGGATTTCGTTAGATATTCTTTAGTTATACAATCCCAAACATGCTATTCGAATTCCCGCTTCAAAATATACTGTTCCATTTCACATTTCACCACCATTTATTCAACAAGACACACCAAAACACACCATCCAACTACACATTTGCAAACACGTTATTTAAATCCACACTTCAGAACAACATTATGGTCCATATTATTGCACCCAGATCACCGCCATGCCTCATTCTATACACCTTCACCTTTAGGATTCCACTTCGGTACCTGAATGGAGCAAAACGAGCCAAAATCCAAAATCCAAAAACCAAAATCATGGGAACTTTTTTTTTGCGAGTTTCACGTTGCCACGAAGATATGTGGTGCGTCTCCGCTCAACAGAGATGCTCTGAAAATATCACTGTCATAGCACAAAAACTGAGCGAGCTAGAGGCCCATAACCACCCCAAACTACCGACCCTCCTACCGTCGCAAGGTGTGGGATATTTGTCCAGGTCAGAGCGGTAACAACACCGCCACCATACCTTCACCCAACCACACAAATAATACAGACAGCCTTGCCGACGACAAGTGGGCGAAAAACAACCATTTGCGAAAAATGACATTTTGGAGAAACCTGTTTTGCCTCACAACCCACCCATAACAGCCACTTTCTGCACATCTCAAACCGCCTACCCATAGAAGCCCATCCCAAGTTCCCCCCAAACCCTCCAGCCACATCCACACCGCCCTGCAAGACATAGCTGCTCCCACGGAGACTTTTGCCGCCCACGAACGACGCCAGGTTTACTGGGAAAACCCAAAAGTGCCCACGAAACAGAGGTGTTCGAAAACCAGATTAGCCAAAAATGAAATTTCTTGCACATGGCAACTCGCGACCGGGGGCAAGGGGGTCTGGCCCAGGACACGGCGTGAGTGGGGGGTCACGTGGGGTAAACGCGGACGCAGGGCGGCAGAGGGCCCATATATTTGGCAAAATCGCAAAACCAGGAATACATAACGCAGTCCGGGGGAAGGGTATGAGAGCGGCCAGTCGGGCAGCCGGCGGGGCGGTACTCATGCAACTTCGGTTGATAAAGCCAGGGTCCCACGGAGGGAGCGGAGGGGCGTTTTCGGACGGTGCTCAGCCAGCCGGGGGGACGAGGAGCCTTTGGGCTTGCACAGGCGGATGCCCGTCGTGAGACGGGGGTGCGCGGTGACGGGGTTGGTGGACTGCTAGCTGATAGCCAGCGGGAAACTAGCCGAGGGGGAACGGGGGCTGCGCGTAGCCGGCGGAGACGCTGTGACGTGTGGCCGACGCTCTCCACAGACGCGGTGCCGGGTGCTGCGTGCGGAGACGTGCGGAGCGTGCGGGCCGTGGAAGAAAGTCGGAAAGTGCTATGTGGAAGGGCATCTAGCCAAGAGAACTAGACTCGAGCCATTGGGGATAGTTATCTGGTTGATCCTGCCAGTAGTCATATGCTTGTCTCAAAGATTAAGCCATGCATGTCTAAGTATAAGCATTATACGGTGAAACTGCGAATGGCTCATTAAATCAGTTATCGTTTATTTGATAGTTCCGTTCTACATGGATAACC
>ENA-UESU01002843-UESU01002843.1-human-gut-metagenome-genome-assembly--contig:-NODE-2843-length-10640-cov-24.127521_pt1 | contig 10640 bp, 8 predicted proteins | sample MGYA00243007_ERZ508008 | MGnify/ENA primary metagenome ERZ508008 (study PRJEB26167, sample SAMN06115399) | human gut metagenome | host: Homo sapiens | place: China:Henan | collected 2016-06-23...
AACATCTTTAAAAATAGGCACAAAAAACGGCCACACAGCCGTTCACACCATCATATAACAAAATCCATCAACCCAGCCATAAAACGGCCACACAGCCGAAAATAAAACCCTTCCAGGCCGTTTTAGCCCCATCTGCAAGCCCGATGTAAAGCAATCCCCCGAATATCCGAAGAAAAGCCCCTCAAACGTAAAGCAGATGTAAGCCATGTAAAGAGAAAAACCGCTTCGAAATATTCAGCCCATTTTCCCGATCATGCCTAAACCCTTTGGTTTTCAAAACCTTTCGCCCATTTTTCCCGACCATTGAAAAAACCGCTTCGTTCTATGCCCCATAAATGGGATAAAACCCAAAACTCCACTAGGTCGTACTCCCTTAGGAGATAAAGGTTTGGGGCGATTAAGCACGCAGCGCCTTGCTAATTGCTGCGAAATTTACACAAAGAAAATCAATTCATCTCCTTTTCATGTAGGTTTTAAATGGAGTGATTTTGATATAGTAGAACGTCTTGGCGAAGTAGAAGTAAATTTTCAACCAACAGAGTTTAAAGGTGAAAGTGGAACAAAAATGTACCTCCTTGATCTTATTGATACTGATTGTTGGAAAGGAGAAGGACTAGAACGCTTAAAGGGGGCTCTATGTCAAATTATCGCCCCGTATAAAGAGCTTAAGCCATTTAATATTTATCTTTCTGTAAATGGAGAGATTATTGATATAACACAAGAAATCAGCAAACTAGAACAATTAAATCTTTGTGACATTAATTTTAATTACTCTAACGGAGTAATGGATGCACAAATAGATATTCATCTAAGAAAGTTGATTGGAAATGATTACTCTTTCTTTCAAAAATACATTGTTACAGACAATGGGAAAAGATTTGAAGAATACTTATTCAGCGATAAGAAAGGGCGTGGACAATGCTTCCAACATTCTAGTAAAGGATATTGGTTGCAATCTCACTTCTCATTTGATCTAAAATCCTTATTGCCAAGACCGGATTTATACAGTGATAATATTATTGATGATCCTGGTGATTTTTTTGGACGGATACAAGAATTTTACTTTGGAGCACAGGATAAAGAAGGAGATTGGTGGAATGATTTGTATAAAAATTTCAAAGAGTATAAAAGTTTTGTACAGTCTCAAACTGGTATTAAAATATATAGGAATGGTTTTGCCGTAAGACCATATGGCATTGATGACAATGATTGGCTTCTTTTGGGACAAGGTCAAACGGGAGGATCTTCCTATTACGGATTGCGTCCTGGTAATGTTGTTGGATATGTTGCTATTGATGAAGCAAAGAATATGGGACTAAGAGATAAAACAGATAGAGAAGGTCTTATTGAAAATGCTTCATATAGAAACTTTTACAAATTGATAAGTACTGTAGTAAGTCGATACTCTGAAAACATGGAGAATTTACGTAGATGTTATGCTGATTTTCGTTCTTCATTTTTAATAGAAAACAACAAAATTAGAACTATGAGTCAGGCATTTAATGCTATTAGTGCACAAGCTCAAAAAGGTACAGCAACATCAAAAGCTTATGATGACGTTCAGAAGAAATTTATATCAATTGAACACAAGATAGATAAAGTCGTAAAATCCGAGAGCTCTTCACTTTTCAGCAATTCCGAAGATTCTATACTAAAAAAAACATTAGAAGAAGTATATACGATTCTATCAGAGTCTAAAAGTGTGCTAACCCAGGCTAATGAGATTTTAAGTGGCTCTATGTATCTTAATGAGGCACTCCAAATTATTGAGCCAAGATTGGACGCTCTAGAATCACAACTAACGGATTTCTCTGAGCTTGCTTCTTTAGGCTTAATTTCAGAGATGGTGACTCATGATTTAAACCTAATTTCTAATAAAATGCTTATGAAAAGCATTGAACTGGACAAACAACTTAAGGCAAATGTGGAAATCTCAAAGACACAATTATACTCTCTTGTTGATTTCATAAAATCTACGGTATCATCATTACGCTCGCAGATGAGGCATCTTGACCCATCACTGAAATATAATAGAGAAAAACAGGACTTGTTTAGCATCAAGGAATTATTAAATGAGGAAGAAATACCATATTACACTAATAAGTTACAGGATAAGGGTATAAAGATTATTCTTCTAGTAGAGAATGATTTTATGGTGACAATTAATAAAGGACGAATAATGCAGGTTTTTGACAATCTTATTAACAATTCAGTATATTGGTTAGAAAAGAGGTTTGAGCCATCAAAATTGCATCACACGCCTTTGATAACGATTAAAGTTGATAAACCTTGGGTTTATATAGAGGATAATGGAGAGGGCATAGATAAATCTGTGGCGACTATACTGTTTGAGCCATTTGTCACAAGGAAACCCAAAGGAGAAGGCCGAGGATTGGGGTTGTTCATTGTGAGACAGCTATTAGATAGTTGCAAGTGTGATATAAATTTAGATGATAACATAAATGAAAAGGGTAATCAATATCGATTCTCAATAAATTTGAACGAAATTATTTCTAAATAAAATGCAGGCATGAAGGATAGTATTAAAACTCTTATAGAGAAACGTAATATCAAGAGGATTGTATATGTCGATAATGAATTTGAAATTGATATTTATAAAGATAATATCAAATTGTACTTGCGAGAAAATATTTCGGACGAAAGTATTACTTGGCCTTTTTCGGTAGAGGCTGGTATTGAATACGCTCTGGCAGAATGTGAACATTGGTTAAGTAATGAACATGAAAATGATAAGATTCTTCAATTTATAAAAGAACGACAAATTCAAAGAGGATTACATCCTGTAGAGAAATCTCTTAATGAAATTTTACCAGAAAATATATTGTTTTGTATTACGCCCAATGAATTTAGAGAGCAATATATTGATAATCCAATCTATACACCAACAGAAACAGGACAGCTGGTAATATTAATGGATAAATATATTAAAGAAGATGATGCTAGTAGTGGAATGAAGCTACTCATGTCTTTTAAAGATAAGGATTATGTAGCATGCGGATTGTTTTCGAATAAATTTGAGATAAATGATGAGATTAATCATTGGTGTGATTGCGATAATGCAAATAATATCTACCCATTATCTAAATCCAGAGTTACGGAGGATGGCGAAGCATTTTTATTAGGATTAAGAAATATCGTTTGGCTAAGACAGATTTCTGACATAAAGAAACATATTCTTGATTTATATAATCAAGCGTTTTCTAGAACTCGTGAAGATTTAGAGTCGTTAGATCCAGCAAGTTTTGATTATGCAATAATTAAAAGTAGTGCGTATGAGGGGTGCTGGGAATTTGATGTCATGAAACGAATAATGCTATTATTGTTGAATAGACACGTTGAAAGATTAATGACAGAAGGTGAAGAATTCTCTAAAATCCAAGATCTAACTCATATATTGAAACAGATAAGTGATTTTCCTCAATGTGTAGATATACCTAATTCCACATTATTGCAAGAATATTATAAATCAGAGGTATATGCGGATATCTCATATGTTAATAACACATATTCGCAAATAGCAAATGGTGACATATTTGAAATAGAAGGGAAAGGGCGGTTTATGTTATCATGCCAGCCATGCAACTTAGAGTTAAGAAAAGATGCATCTCGTAAATCCTCAGAATTTGTATATTTATTGCCAATAGAACACACTTTTACATTAACAGAAAATAATCCTGAGCAAAGGAAAAAACAAAATAAGCAACTATATCGATCAATTCTCCAACAATTATCAGATGGAGAGTCATTGTGTGTTAATTTAGCTGCCAATGTAAGAATAAACCCTCGAATATTGGATCTCGTTTGCTATAATAAAGATGGAGTAGCTATTATAGATATAAAAAAGGATAAAGGCCATTTAGATGATTCTCACATCATGCAAGCAAATATGCTTACACATTATCATAAAATATATTCTACAATTTGTAACCAAGTGAGATTGTGTGAAAAAGTTAATGCTATCCCTAAAAATATGCTTGAAAAAGGTGAAAAGCAATCTCTCTTAAAGATGCTTAAAAAGCCATTTGAAATGGCATCTGAAAAACTGATTACTACAAGTTATAATTCAGATACAGGAATCATTGATTTCAAGATTAGGAGAGTTGGTCGATATAAAGAGCCTTTCTCGCAAATCGTGTTACATGATTTTATGAATTACTTATCTCGACAAGCTCTTCCGAATGATTTTAGCAAAATAATTAAATAAGCAAAAAATAAACGAGGTGTCAGATATAAGTAAACGCCTCGTTTGTTGTTTTATTATTCTTTAAAGTCAGAAGTTTTCGTAAATATTGTTAATTCTTTTCATCAATACTAATTAAGCAATAAAAAAGGACGTAAAAGCCAAATTTAAGATTATATATTCAGAAGAGATTATTTGTCTTTTTAATAGTCTTGACAAAAAAGAAAAGACTAAAATCATGTACAATACAAACAAAAATAAGCATTTGATTGACAAGGAACTTTAAAAAAAATATGGATGATGCGGATGATATATGGAAATCCAGAACTTTATACAATGGAATACTGATAGGGAAACATTGGTAATAACACCTTATGAAACAATAAAAAAACAAGAAACTCCATCCAAAGAAATAGCAAAAGCCAAAGAGATAAGAAATATATATTTCAATATCTAAAAAGTGAAGGTATGGAAGAAATGAAATTTTATACGGAAGAAGAAGTGTTGGATAAAGTGATAGGTGAAAAAGGCACTTCGGCACGTAACAAATATGAAGATGATATTAATAATTTTCTAATAGGTGAAGCAATCAAGCAAACCAGAGAAGCCAGGAATCTGACACAGGAACAGCTTGGTGAGTTGATGGGAGTAAAAAGAGCGCAGATCTCAAAAATAGAAAGTGGAAAGAGCGTCACTTTCTCAACCATAATCAGAGCATTCAAAGCTATGGGAGTAAATTCAGCCAATTTGGATTTAGGGTCACTGGGGAAGGTGGCTCTTTGGTGATATGTGAAAAGGGAATAGCATCATTTTTGGTATTCTGAATCTTTTTATTTACTTTTGTAGTAACCAATATATTAGACCATTATGAATAGCAACAATAAAAATCAGATAATCCGTTTTGACTGGGCGATGAAGCGCCTGCTCAGGAACAAGGCGAACTTTAGTGTCCTTGAAGGTCTGCTCACTACGTTATTGGGTGAGAAGATTATTATCCAGCGACTCCTAGAAAGTGAAAGCAATCAGGAGGATGAGTATGACAAGTATAACCGTGTCGATATGCTTGCCGAGAACTCCAAGGGTGAACTGGTGCTGATAGAGGTGCAGAACAATAATGAATACGCCTACTTCCAGCGTATGTTGTTCGGTACTTCCAAACTGGTGACCGAGTATATCAATAGGGGAGAAAGTTATGACAAGGTGCGTAAAGTCTATAGCGTTAATATCGTCTATTTCTCATTAGGGCACGGAACAGACTTCGTATATCATGGAAAGACAGAATTCAGGGGTATTCATCAAGGGGATATTTTAGAACTGACTCCTTTCCAGAAGCAGACATTTAAAGTAGATACAGTTAGTCAGTTATATCCTGAATACTATATCCTGAAAGTGAATGGCTTTAATCAGGTAGCCAAGAGCCCGTTGGAAGAATGGATTTACTATTTGAATACAGGTGAGATTCCTTCTAGTGCTACAGCTCCCGGACTTGAAGAGGCACGTGAGAGATTAAAGCTTGATAGTATGACGAAAGATGAACTGACTGCTTATTATCGTCACTTGGATAATATTGTGATACTCCGAGATAATATTTATACAGAGCGAGAAGAAGGAAGAGCAGAAGGTCTTGAGGAAGGATTGAATAAAGGGAAAGAAGAAGGAGTAAGAGAAGCCAATTTGAATAATGCTCGTAACCTGAAAAAGCTGGGAGTAGCAATTGATATAATTTCACAAGCTACTGGATTGTCTAAAGAAGAAATAGAAAAGTTATAGTGTAAACTTGAATATGTTATTGATTGAGGGGATATACGGCTTACTGTGTATTCCCTTTTTTATTGTTATTGGGATAGAGATGATAGGAGCGAAAAGGAGGACTTTTAGTGTAATTTGTTGGGAGGAGGGGATAAGTTGAGTTAAAGTAATATAAATATAGTGCTTTTTAGTGGGGGAGTAGAATGAGGGAGTAAGACTGTATATTGAAAATAATATTATTGATAATCAGTGGTTTAAATCTCGTGTAAGTGGAGCGTATCGGACTCGAACCGATCACCTTAACACTGCCAGTGTTACGCTCTAGCCAGATGAGCTAACGCCCCTTCTTTAATCTTATATGATAACGTTTGTAAACGAATCTTTTTTGTTGGTGCAAATATAATGCAATATTCTGAAATAATTGCTATGTTTGCGGTAAATAATAGTTTAAAATAAAGAAATGCTGATTTATAATACGACTTTTCAGGTGGATGACGACGTTCACGATAATTTTCTGATTTGGATTAAAGAATCCTATATTCCCGAAGTACAGAAGCATGGTGCATTGAAGACGCCGCGTATCTGCCGGATATTGAGCCACCGGGAGGAAGGAAGTGCTTACTCCTTGCAGTGGGAGGTAGAGAGTAGCGGGATGCTGCACCGCTGGCATCTGGAACAGGGAGTGCGCCTGAATGATGAACTTACAAAAATATTTAAGGATAAGGTGATTGGTTTTCCGACATTAATGGAGGTGATAGAGTGATTCAACCGGTAAAAGAAAAGATAATCCTGGGTATTGACCCCGGTACTACGATCATGGGATATGGGATCTTGAGAATAAAAGGAACCAAGCCCGAAATGGTTGCAATGGGGATTATCGACTTGCGTAAATTTGCCAATCACTATCTGAAACTACGTCATATTCATGAGCGTGTATTGAGTATCATTGAAAGCTATCTGCCTGACGAACTGGCTATTGAAGCACCATTCTTCGGCAAAAACGTGCAGTCGATGTTGAAGCTGGGGCGTGCGCAGGGAGTAGCAATGGCAGTGGCCCTAAGCCGTGACATACCAATCACCGAGTATGCTCCTTTGAAAATTAAAATGGCTATTACCGGAAACGGACAGGCCTCGAAAGAGCAAGTGGCGGATATGTTGCAGCGAATGCTTCGTTTTTCGAAAGAAGATATGCCTACTTTCATGGATGCGACAGACGGTTTGGCGGCCGCATATTGCCATTTTCTGCAAATGGGACGGCCGGCATTGGAAAAAGGATATAATAGTTGGAAAGATTACATAGCAAAGAACCCGGATAAGGTGAAATAATTGAGGATATAAGTTCTATGCTATAAGTTTATAGGTGCGATAAAGCACTATATATCAAAGGAAAGGGTTAAGATGAAGATGGGAACTAATTATTTAGCAATACTGGGAGTAACTACGATGACAACAGTGATGAGTTGTTCTTCTGCAAAAAAGGAATACGCTTCTTATGAACTCTATCCCGTTCGTTCGGGGAATCTTGTCGAAATGGAGTATGCTCCGGGGGCTACCAGGTTTACGCTTTGGGCGCCTACGGCTGATGAGGTACGGCTGATGCTTTATGATGCAGGGGAAGGTGGTCATGCTTACGAAACGGAGAAAATGGAACCTGCTGAAGACGGAACATGGACGGTGACCGTAGACAAAGATTTGCTGGGTAAATTCTACACCTTCAATGTGAAGATTGATGATAAATGGCAAGGAGATACACCGGGTATTAACGCTCGTGCTGTCGGAGTAAATGGCAAGCGTGCTGCTATTATTGACTGGAAATCGACCCAGCCGGAAGGGTGGGAGAGTGACTGGCGCCCTACCCTGAAATCTGCTGCCGATATGATTATCTACGAAATGCATCATCGTGATTTCTCGTCGGATTCTACTTCGGGGGTGAAGAACAAAGGAAAATATCTTGCCTTGACCGAACGAGGAACCATGAATGCTGATAAACGTCTGACAGGGATCGACCATTTGAGAGAACTGGGGATCACGCATGTACATCTGCTTCCTTCTTATGATTATGCTTCCGTAGACGAGACGAAGCTGGAAGAAAAACAATATAACTGGGGATATGATCCGCTGAATTATAACGTGCCGGATGGTTCTTATTCGACCGACCCTTATCAGCCTGCGGTTCGTGTGAAGGAGTTCAAACAAATGGTACAGGCACTACATCAGGCAGGTATCCGGGTGATAATGGACGTAGTGTACAACCATACGTTCAATACGATAGAGAGTAACTTTGAACGTACCGCTCCCGGTTACTTTTATCGCCGGAAAGAAGATGGTTCTCTGGCAAATGGCTCGGGATGCGGCAATGAGACTGCAAGTGAACGTCCTATGATGCGTAAATTTATGATAGAATCTGTCCTTTACTGGATTAATGAATATCATATTGACGGCTTCCGCTTTGACCTCATGGGAATACACGACATCGAGACGATGAACGAAATCAGGAAAGCTGTCAACAAGATTGATCCTACCATTTGCATTTATGGAGAAGGCTGGGCTGCTGAAGCTCCTCAATATCCGGCGGATTCGTTGGCCATGAAAGGAAATGTTGCCCGTATGCCGGATATCGCTGTCTTTTCGGATGAACTGCGTGATGGGCTTTGCGGACCTGTATGGGAAAAAGATAAAGGTGCGTTTCTTGCCGGTGTTCCGGGAGGAGAGGCGAGTGTAAAGTTTGGTATTGTGGGTGCGATTGAACATCCGCAAGTGCGCTGTGATTCGGTGAATTATAGCCGGCAACCTTGGGCGAAGCAACCTACACAGATGATTAGTTATGTTTCCTGTCATGACGGATTATGCCTTGTTGACCGAATAAAGGCAAGTATGCCGGGAATTACTCCCGAACAGTTGGTCCGTCTAGATAAATTGGCGCAAACGGTGGTCTTTACTTCACAAGGTATTCCTTTTATTTATGCTGGCGAGGAAGTGATGCGTGATAAGAAAGGAGTGGACAACAGCTACAAGAGTCCGGATGCGGTAAACGCTATTGACTGGCGGCGCAAAACTACGAATGAGGATGTTTTCACCTATTATAAGCGTTTGATTGACTTGCGTAAATCTCATCCCGCCTTCCGTATGGGAGACGCGGAAATGGTTCGGAGACATTTGGAATTCCTGCCTGTCGAGGGGAACAATCTGATTGCGTTCCTTTTGAAGGAGCATGCGAACGGTGACCGTTGGGAAGATATTATCGTTGCTTTCAACTCCCGCACTACTCCCGCACGTCTGGAAGTACCTGCCGGCAAATATACGGTAGTATGTAAGGACGGTGTGATAGATGTTCGCGGACTTGGGACGCAAACCGGACCGGAAGTAATTGTTCCCGGCCAGTCTGCACTGATTATGTATAAATAGATAAAAATAGAAGAATATGAGCCAAAATACATTCAGCATGGCGGGGGGCGTAGCACGCAACCCGCTTGTGCGTTTAGCCAAACCCGTCACGGCAACTATCGGGGCAGACGAACATATAGCCATTGTAGGACCGAACGGTAGTGGTAAAAGCCTTTTTGTAGATACGCTGATCGGTAAATATCCGCTGCGTGAAGGAGCGCTGCAATATGATTTTTCTCCTTCTGCTACTCAGACCGTTTATGATAATGTAAAATACATCGCTTTTCGTGATACCTATGGAGCTGCCGACGCCAATTACTACTATCAGCAACGTTGGAATGCCCATGACCAGGATGAGGCTCCCGATGTCCGCGAAATGCTGGGCGAGATCAAGGACGAGCAACTGAAAAACGAATTATTCGACCTTTTCCGTATCGAGCCTCTTCTGGATAAGAAGATTATCCTTCTTTCCAGTGGGGAATTACGCAAATTCCAGCTCACAAAGACCCTGCTGACTGCTCCCCGTGTTCTGATTATGGATAACCCGTTTATCGGACTGGATGCTCCTACACGCGAATTGCTTTTCTCTTTGCTCGATCGTCTGACGAAGATGTCGTCGGTACAGATAATTCTGGTGCTTTCCATGTTGGATGATATTCCTTCCTTCATTACCCATGTCATTCCCGTTGACAAAATGGAAGTCTTTCCGAAAATGGAACGTGAAGTCTATTTGGATGCTTTCCGTTCAAGAGATACGGTCGTTCCTTTTGACGATTTACAACAACGTATTATTGATTTGCCTTACAACGGCAATAATTACGATGCCGATGAAGTGGTAAAACTAAACAAAGTCAGTATCCGCTATGGTGACCGTACTATTCTGAAAGAACTCGATTGGACTGTGCATCGTGGGGAGAAATGGGCATTGAGTGGAGAAAACGGCGCAGGCAAATCAACCTTGTTGAGTCTTGTTTGTGCGGATAATCCCCAATCGTATGCCTGTGATATCAGCCTGTTCGGACGAAAAAGAGGAACCGGGGAGAGTATCTGGGAAATTAAGAAACACATTGGCTACGTCAGTCCGGAGATGCATCGTGCTTACCTTAAAAACCTGCCGGCCATTGAGATTGTAGCAAGCGGTTTACATGATAGTATCGGGTTGTACAGACGGCCGCAACCGGAGCAGATGGATATTTGTGAATGGTGGATGGATGTATTCGGTATCGCAGCATTGAAAGATAAAGCATTCCTGCAACTTTCCAGTGGTGAGCAACGGCTGGCTCTGCTGGCACGTGCTTTCGTCAAA
>ENA-UESU01002850-UESU01002850.1-human-gut-metagenome-genome-assembly--contig:-NODE-2850-length-10623-cov-4.256875_pt1 | contig 10623 bp, 7 predicted proteins | sample MGYA00243007_ERZ508008 | MGnify/ENA primary metagenome ERZ508008 (study PRJEB26167, sample SAMN06115399) | human gut metagenome | host: Homo sapiens | place: China:Henan | collected 2016-06-23 | study...
AGCTATTTACTATAGGAAAGTCAATAAATTTTTCAGGAAAAAATGGAACCCTTTTGCTGCCGTCTCATACATTATACTGTAAATATATTTATTTGGAGGTCACTTATGAGTGATTTAACTGCTACAAACTGTGGATGTTCAACAGATAACGGATGTGGATGCAATTCTATTATCTGGATCATTCTTCTTCTCTCCTGCTGCGGAAATGGATCTTTCTGCGGAAACAACAACGGATGCGGATGCAGTGGCGGCGGAAACGACTGCTGCTGGCTGATTCTTCTTCTGTTATTCTGTGGCGGATGCGGCAACGGAAACGGATGCGGCGGAATCTTCTAATATTTGTGTTAGAAACGTGTGCAGCAAGGTGCACAACCAAAAAGGGATGCAATATCTGCATCCCTTTTTGCATATAAAATGCTATCCTTCTTTTGTGGCTTTTTCTTTCTGGATCTGACGTTCCACAGCCTCTTTTACCCTGCATTCCGTGGGAACATTCCGTCGTTTCAGGCATTCTTCATCCACTTCATGAAGGTACCTGTTTCAGGTTCCATCCTGCAGCATCATCCGATACTCATCGCATTTCTGAATTATTAGGTCTAAAGAAAGAAAATGTTCATTTAGACGAACAGTACTTTGATGTGATCAGCAGTAAAACAGAAAATGGTATAAGAAAAGTACCGATTGCAGATAAAGTGCTTCCTTTTTATCAAAACTGGTATACAACTGATCCAAACTGCGATTACTTGCTTCATACCGAGGACGGAAAACATTTCAAATATCGCAATTATTACGACAGCTACTTTCATCCTTTGATGGAGCAGTTAGGTATCAAACGAACTCCTCATTGCTGTAGACATACTTGCATTTCGATGTTAGCAGAAGCTGGCACAGACCAGACGATGATCAAAAAGATTGTCGGGCACTCCGGTGCAATGACATTAACCGAAAAAATATATACTCATTTCGATGTAAAGGAGCTAGTAGATGCAATCAATAAAATATAATTAAAAGAGGACATTTTCCAGTAATTTCTTACCGAAAAATGTCCTATATATCTTTTTATCTGTGTTGCATACCTGTTGCATATGTGTTGCATATCCATCGAAATCCAGCACATTTGACAACTCTCCACAACTTCTGTAACCCTTGAAAAATCGGGCTTTTCTCGTTTTCTGCGTTTTCGAGAATTATCTCTTTGATTAACGCTTGCTAAACTGTGGAGCTCTACGAGCTTTCTTAAGACCGTATTTCTTACGCTCTTTCATACGAGGGTCACGAGTTAAGTAACCAGCTTTCTTAAGTACCGGACGGAAGTCAGCGTCTACTGTTAAAAGTGCTCTTGCGATACCATGACGGATAGCGCCTGCCTGTCCTGTAAATCCACCACCACGAACGGTAACTTTTACATCATACTTATCAGCAGTGTTTGTTGCCTCAAGTGGCTGACGAGCGATGATCTTCAATGTATCAAGACCGAAGTACTCATCCATATCTCTTTTGTTTACAGTGATCTTACCTGTTCCAGGTACTAAATATACTCTAGCAATACTGCTTTTTCTTCTTCCTGTTCCATAAAACTTTGTGTTTGCCACGATGATTTCCTCCTCTCTTAGTTAGCTCTCTCTACGATTTCTAATACTTCCGGCTTCTGTGCTGTCTGCTCATGCTCTGGACCAGCATATACATGAAGCTTCTTAAGCATCTGACGTCCTAATGTTCCCTTTGGAAGCATTCCCTTTACAGCATGTGTAATAACATACTCAGGCTTCTTAGCTAACATCTCTTTCAGAGTAGTCTCTTTCATTCCACCAACATAATCTGAATGATGATAATAAATCTTCTGCTCTAACTTCTTACCTGTTACTTTAATCTTGTCCGCATTAACAATGATCACGTAATCACCTGTGTCGATATGCGGTGTATAAATCGGCTTATTTTTACCTCTTAATACATTTGCAACCTCTGATGCGAGGCGTCCTAATGTATGTCCTGTAGCGTCAACTACATACCATTTTCTCTCAACCGTGGATGGGTTTGCCATAAAACTTTTCATCCCAGTACCTCCTAACTAAATTCTCAACTATACTCTTTTTCGTCTGTAACAAATGCGGAATGTCCGAACCGCTTTGTTATCTATCGAAGCGCTTATTATGTCGGTCACCGGGGCTTTGGTGTTCCTGACACACGCCACACCGACCTATTATATTACGAGTAACCTTTAAAGTCAAGCAATTTTATTCACTTATCTATTGAATTCCCCCTTTCTGCAAGGGCAAATGCCACTTCATCAATTATCTTTCTCAAAGTGGAGGTAAACTTTTCACTTAAGCGAAACAATCACCGTTCTTCAACCAACACATTAACTGCCTCACAGCTTCGATAAACTTTTTCTCGAAATAACGCCACTGATCCGCAAACAGAACAGCACATTAACTGCCTCACAGCTCCGACAAACTTTTTCTCAAAATAGCGCCACTGATCCGCAAACAGAACAGCGCATAAACTGCCTCACAGCTCCGGCAAACTTTTTCTCAAAAATAATCCCTACCGTATTGCAATTTGTGGTAAAATAGGAATGTACTGCGCTTGTGTGCACGAAAGCGCTGCCAACAGGCAAACCAAAGTATTATCTCAACAGCACTAAATACGTGCACGGAAAAGAGGAATATATGAACAAAATGAAAAAACTTGCTATTGCAACAGGTTGTTTTCTTTTGTTGCTGGTGTGCTCTCTCTATTGCAGCACAAACAAGGCCTATGCAAAAGAACAAACAGAATTTATCGTTGGATTTGATGCCGAGTTCCCACCATATGGTTACTTGGACGAAAGCGGAGACTACATCGGTTTTGATCTGAGTTTGGCAGAGGAAGTCTGCAAACGAAATGATTGGAAGCTGATCAAGCGCCCTATTTCATGGGATTCCAAAGATTCTGAATTAACTTCAGGTGCGATCTCTTGTATTTGGAATGGTTTTACGATGAATGGACGAGAGAAAAGCTACACTTGGTCAACTCCTTATCTAAACAACTATCAGGTAGTCATTGTCCGCAAGGACTCTTCTATTAAAAATCCTGCCGATCTCAAGGGAAAGGTTTTGGTCGTACAAAGCGATTCTTCTGCACTTGCTGCTTTGACGGGAGACGATGCTACACAAGCTAACCGCCAGATTGCAGATTCTCTCAAAGAGCTGCAGCAGGTCGGTGACTACAACTCTGCATTTATGAATTTGGAAAGTGGCATGGTTGACGCCATTGCGATGGACTATGGTGTTGCAGTCTATCAAATGTCTGCCAAATCCGATGAATTCCGCATTCTCGATGATTCGCTTTCTGCAGAACAGTATGCCATCGGTTTTAAGAAAGGAAACACCACACTTCGCGATAAAGTACAGACGACATTATTAGAAATGTTATACGATGGCACATTAGAAAATATAGCCAAAGAATGGGGCTTGAGCAAAAGTCTCTGCCTCAGCTTTGACGACAAAACATACATCGATGGCGGTGCAGTGCCAACCATTGATACCAGCAAATTAACAAAGGTGACTCCGGCTCCGGACAAACAGTCACAAACCAAGGGCTCTAAAAATAAAGTCAAGAAATTATCCGCTGCACAGATTGCAAAACAGCTGCGCAAAGGTATGATCTCGACATTATTGATCTTTTTCCTGACAATTTTGTTCTCAATTCCATTGGGACTGCTTGTTTGTCTGATCCGTATGTCACACTGGAAGCTGCTACAGTATATTGCAAAGATCTACATTTCGATCATGCGTGGTACCCCATTGATGCTGCAGTTATTGGTTGTATTCTTTGCACCGTATTATGCGTTCCACATACATACACCGTATTCGTACCGCTTCTTGGCAGTGATCATCGGATTTTCCTTGAACTACGCCGCATATTTTGCTGAGATTTACCGTGCCGGATTCCAAGGTATCCCGATCGGTCAGCGTGAGGCTGCCACTGTCATGGGTTACAATCGTCTGCAGACATTCGGATACATTCTGTTCCCACAGATGGTCAAACGTGTACTGCCTCCGGTCACGAACGAAATCATTACCTTGGTCAAAGATACTTCATTGGCGTTTGCACTGGCATATACAGAAATGTTTACCTTGGCAAAACAGATCGCAGCTTCTCAAACCTCACTGCTGCCGCTGTTTATCGCCGGCGTATTTTATTACGTCTTTAACTTCGTAGTAGCATATGTCATGGAAACACTGGAAAATAAATTGAATTACTATCATTAAGAAAGGAAACTAAGCTTTATGAATATATTAGACATGAAACATATCAAAAAAAGCTTTGACGGTAAGATCGTATTGCAGGATATCGATCTGCAGATCTCTCCCGGCGAAGTTGTTTCAATCCTTGGCCCGTCCGGTTCCGGTAAATCCACACTGCTTCGCTGTGCGACATTTCTGGAAACGATTGACAGCGGCGAGATCGCATACAACGGGAAAAGTGTGGTAACGACAGAAGGCGATCATACCATTTATCCAAAACGCAGTGACATTTTGGAAGCACAATCCAATTTTGGATTGGTCTTTCAGAATTTCAACCTGTTTCCACATTTTTCAGTATTAAAAAACGTCTATCATGCACCACTTAAGGTTCAGAAAAGGACCGATAAGGATGAAGTGATTTCTGAGGCATATGACCTGTTGACAAAAGTTGGTTTGTCAGACAAATCAGACGCTTATCCTTGCGAACTGTCCGGCGGACAGCAGCAGCGTGTTGCGATTGCACGTGCTCTCGCATTACATCCAAAGATCATGTATTTTGATGAGCCAACCTCTTCTCTCGATCCGGAGATCACCGCAGAAGTTCTCCGATTATTGAAGCAGCTTGCTTCCGAAAAAATGACAATGGTTATTGTAACGCATGAAATTGACTTTGCCAGAGCGGTCTCAGATCGTGTCATCTTTATGGATGGCGGTCTGGTCGTTGAAAACGGCAAACCGGAAGATGTCATTGACCATCCGAAAAACGAGCGCACAAAAGCATTCCTCAAGAAATTGCATGTTTAATGACAAAATTTGGGAATGCAGATTGTGTAACAACGTAACAACATAAAAAAAGCAAAGCCAGCGCTTTGCAAGAATTGCTAAAGCAATTCTTGTTGGCTTCCCTCTACGTTACGAGCATTTTCCTATCAATTAAAACAAAAAAAGCCCGACAGAAATCATGCCGTGTATCGAACCAAAAAGCGAAACGTTTTTGGCGGTACCGCAAGTATTCCTGTCGGGCTTTCTTTATATTGATAGTATCATACATTAATGAACCTTGTTATCCAACTCACAAGCTCACAAAGTCGCCTATGATGTCCATCTAACAATGGCTATTTTACTTTTTATCTCGTGACAGATAAAGAATGTACACTGCAAAGGCAATAGCGATCATCATCCATACACCAAAGATTACCGGTGAACTGTCCTTAAATTTATCATAATATCCCTTAAAATAAATGACTAAAACGATCATCGGCAGTACATACCGCATATATCTGCGAAGAAATTTTGGGAAATTTGTACCTACTCCTGTATTGGTCTCTTCCAAAAATTGTTCAAATCCCCAACCGCTTTTTTTCGTACAAAACAGTACAAATAACAGACTTCCAAGTGGAAGAATATTACTGGATACCACAAAATCTTCAACATCCATGATCGTTGATCCCGGTCCAAATAACTGGACACCAGACCATACATTAAATCCAAGTACAGTTGGCATGGATAATACTGCAATGCCGACTAAATTGACCGTTAACGCTTTCCGACGCTCCCAGCCAAACACGTCCATGCTCATGCTGATGATATTTTCAAACACTGCGATCACTGTGGATAATGCCGCAAAGGACATAAATACAAAGAAAAGCATTCCCCACAATGTTCCACTTGGCATATGGTTAAATACATTTGGCAGTGTGATAAACAGCAGTGATGGTCCTGCATCCGGGCGGATTCCAAAAGAAATACACGCCGGGATCACAATAATTCCTGCAACAAATGCGATCAGTGTATCTAACACCAATACATTGATCGCCTCTCCGGTCAGCTTACGTTCTTTGCCCAAATAACTGCCGAAGATCTCCATCGAACCCATTCCAACACTCAACGTGAAAAACGCCTGCGTCATCGCATCAAAGATGACATTTCCCAATCCACGTTTCTTCACATTTTCGAGGTTCGGGATCAAATAAAAAGAAAGGCCTTTACTGCTTCCTTTTAACATGACTGAATTGACGGCCATAACAGCCATCAATACGATCAATGCTAACATCATTTTCTTTGTAATATTTTCAATACCATTCTGTAAGCCCAGTGCGCACACACCAATACACAAGGCAACTACTAATAACATAAAAAACATCATTTTGCCTGGTGTCTGCATAAAGCTCTGATAATACTGTTCGATTTCTTTGACATTCGCCTGACGTAGTGTCCCCTTGGCACAAACGCCAACATAATAGATCATCCAGCCCGCTACCACTGTATAAAACATCATTAGCAGATAATTACCGCACAGTCCATACCAACGAAACTGATGCCATCTTCCTTTGCCACCGCTCAATTTACGCAATGCTGTTCCAATGCTCGCACCACTGCCGCGACCGATTGCAAACTCGCATACTAAAATTGGAAATCCAAGAGCAAATAAGCAGACCAAGTAGATCAAAATAAAGATTGCTCCTCCATTATTTCCGCATACGTACGGAAACTTCCATACATTTCCCAGTCCCACCGCACATCCTGCAGATACTAATATAAAGCCAAGGCGGGATGCAAAAGTTTCTCTGTTTTTACTCATTTTTTATTCCATTTCTATCATGTAATATTGTTCACAAACCTGTTATGTCAAGGAGTTCTCACAGTATGTATCTGCAATGAAAAATACATCCCATGGTCCATTATCTGCGAATACTACTACAGCTGAATCAAGCCTAATGACTGTAATAATAATGCAAATAGCAGAATTGGTGCAATCCCTTTGATCATCGCAATATACAGATATTTTCTGCCAAAACGTTCTCCGTTAACAGTTACCTCATCAATGACCGTCTTAGGTTTCACAACCCAACCGATCAAAATGCATGTGAGAAGCGCCACCGTCGGCATAAAGCAATAGTTACTGATATAATCCAATATATCCAGTATCTGTCCGGTCGATCCATTTGGCAGTGGCAGTTCAAAATATAACTTGTTATATCCAAGACAAACAACGACACCGCCTATGACCCCATATGTTGCCACAACAGATGTACTCTTATGTCTGGTCCAGTGAAACGCATCCATCAAACTGGAAACGATCGCTTCCATAACAGATACCGATGAAGTTACTGCCGCAAAAATAACCATCAGGAAGAACAGCACTCCGACAACCGTTCCGGCTTTGCCCATTGCCTGGAATACCTTTGGCAAAGAATCAAACATCAGACCGGGTCCGGCGCTCATTCCTTCTGTCCCCATAAATACAAATACAGCAGGCACGATCATAAGTCCGGCAAGCATCGCTACCAAAGTATCAAAAATTTCGATCTGATTGATCGATTTCATCAAATTGACGTCTTTCTTAACATACGAGCCGTATGCAACCATGATTCCCATCGCCACGCTGATCGAGAAGAAAAGCTGTCCCATCGCATCCATCAGAATAACAAAAAATTCTTTGCCGGTCATTCCCTTAAAATTAGGAATTAAATATACTTTCAATCCCTGCAGACCGGTTCTGGTAACACCACTCGCATCTGTATGTTTGATCGTCAGCGAATACAATCCAATGCCGATAATCAAAAGTAATAAAATTGGCATCAGAATCTTACTGTATTTTTCAATTCCCTTATTCACGCCATTAAACACAACGAACGCTGTCATTATAAAGAAAATAAACATCCAGATGATCGGTTGATATTGTCCTTGAATAAATCCCACAAAATAATCATCGCCCGCTGCCGCTGATCCTGCACCGGTGACAAATGTTGCGAAATATTTTACAACCCATCCACCGATCACGCAATAATATGGCAAGATGATAATTGGTACAAGACATGCCAAAACACCAAGACCTTTCCACTTAGGCTGAATCGCTGCATAAGCAGTAAGAGGACTCCGTCCCGTTTTACGCCCAATGGCGATCTCTGTTGTCAATAACGTAAAACCAAATGTCACTGCTAAGATCAAGTAGCATAAAATAAACACACCTCCATGATCCTTTGCCGCTAAATAAGGAAACCGCCATATGTTTCCTAACCCCACGGCACTTCCTGCAGCAGCCATAACAAAGCCGATCGTGCCGGTAAAATTTGCTCTCTTTTTGTTCATTTTTTCATCCTTTCCTTGTTCCATTTCGCCCTATACTATTATGTGGGCACATCATTCTATTCTAAAGGTTTACGTTCTACGTGTCAACAACCCACGCACCAGTTCTGCATCAGCATCGCTGATCTGTGTATGACCAAAGCCTGCTTGCTCCAAGATCTGCAGCACACGATCTCGCTCCTCTCCGGATATCACTAATAATCGCTGCTTACGAAGCCATGCAATCTGTGTTTCATAATTTGTTTGTTTCTGAAATGCCGGATATTTGTGCCCTATTTTACGGACATATCTTTGATAATCTGCAATCAGCCTGTCATTCGTATCCGCACGGTGATATGCAATACTGCACCGAAGTATGCGAATCATCTGGCGGACAGCAAGCGTGATTACAAAAATAAGCAGCAACAATGCAAGCACCCCAAGGGAAACTTTACCGGTTCTTTTTACCGCCTCTACTGCATCTGCTGTTCCTGTCGCACCGGTACCACCGGTATTACTCTGCGCAGTTCCATTGCTCCGGTTACGAAAAAGACGCATAAACGCATTCCAAAGACTGACATCCGCCTCTTCCTGATCCGATGCCGGCGTAATATCCACTACATACCAGCCTTTGTGCTGATCGTAAATTTCAACCCAAGCATGTGCATTTGCATCCGTGACATCTACCTGCACAACTCCGGTATCTGTAAGTTCGCGGTAACCCTGATAGTAATCAGATACCTTCTGATCGGTAAGGATCTTACCATTCTCACCGATATCTTCCGGATCGATCGCATAGCCTTCCACATAACGAGCCGGAATACCACAGTTACGTAAAAGCAGCGTCGCTGCACTGGCAAAATGCGCACAGTATCCTCTACGATTCTTTTTCAAAAAATACGAAACGAAGTCTTGACCATAAGGCGTTATACCCGGCTGATACGTATACGGTATATTATCCTGATAATACGCTGCCAGCTTCTGCACGATCTCATCAACAGTTCCCGTCAAATCCGCTTCCTTGCAAAACTCATCCAAAACAGCCTTGCTTGAATCCGGCACCGTAAGCCAATTCGATATCGATTCTGTCTGAAGTTTACAATCCCGATCCAAACCGGAATACGTATAATAATCATATATCTGGCTGCGACCGGGCGATGTTACCAGATCCGACTGAAGACTGTAATACGGCATATACAATCCCGGATCTGCTGCCACATTATCAACCTTGACGATTCCATGTGCACTGCCGGTTATATTTTTCTCAAACGCAGTCTTGGCACGCTGCTCCGTCCGCATATAAATTGCTTTAGCAGATTCCCAGCGATTCATGCCATATAAATAATCCTGTCCAATAAAACGGCGCAAATAAAATCGGTTTTCATTTTGCGGTACAAATGTGACCCGAAGATCTGTGTCATAATCCAGTCGCACTGCACTGACGCCGCCTAACTTACCACTGGTCAGACCGCCGGTATTATCATAAAAATTAAATAATCCGGCAATTCCGAGCACTGCGACATTCTGCATCGCATCTTTTGTGCTCTGTTTCCATGCGGAATCGGGATGTCTGTCGTGATAATCCTTCGATGGAACAAGCAAAGAAAACAGCACTGCACCAATCGCAACAACTGCGAGCAGACACGCCCCCGCCTGCAATTTCACTCGATAGGCAGACTGATAAACGATACGTTCCTCATCCTGTTTGTATCGGACATTGTCTGCTGCCTGCTTATAATCGCCATTTTTAGCAATCGCCGCCGTCACGACAACACCCACAAAAAATTGCACAACATAAAACATATCCGGTTCCAAATGCACATACAATGGCAGGAACAGAAATCCAAAAACAACCAGCATCAGGAAACGGTATCTCATTTTACGGGAAACGAATATATTTACCACAACACTTGCTGCCACAGCAATATAACTCATTGCTATAGTCACTGCCAAATTGGCATCGGCGATCTTTTCGCCGTAACTACGTGTCGCATTAGACTGAAAATACTCTGAAACGCTTTCCATCAGGTCATTCATGACACTATAGAATCCGCTGCTCACATAGCTTTGCATCCCAAAACCAACGGCGAATACAACGACCAATAATAATATATATCCAACATTTTCCCACCATTTACGGTAATACAAAAATGCCACATAAAGTGATGCCACAAGAGTTACAAGTTCTACGATCCAAGTCTGATAATCGCTGTCGATCGCTGACAACACGATTCCCATTCCACCTGCTGTAATACAAAATACCAGCAGCGCATTGACAAGCAGCATACCTATACGTGATTCGGTCTGTTGATCTAATGATTTCGTA
>ENA-UESU01002858-UESU01002858.1-human-gut-metagenome-genome-assembly--contig:-NODE-2858-length-10596-cov-20.252115_pt1 | contig 10596 bp, 9 predicted proteins | sample MGYA00243007_ERZ508008 | MGnify/ENA primary metagenome ERZ508008 (study PRJEB26167, sample SAMN06115399) | human gut metagenome | host: Homo sapiens | place: China:Henan | collected 2016-06-23...
CCGGTGTTCTTTGTAATTTCGTTTACAATATCAGCTTTAGTCATTTTTCTTTAAAAAAAATATTATTACTATAGTTTTCCTAATTTTTTGGACTGCAAATATATAGCTTTTCCGTGGCTCTAAAAAATATATTTCGGACAATTTTCTAAAAAAGTCTTGGCATTAAGCTTTGTTAGGCTGAAAATGAAGTATTTTTGCAGCATGAATATTTTTAGCGGAACATTGTTGGACTGGTATGCGGAGAACAAACGCGACCTTCCGTGGCGAAATACCACGGACCCTTATCTGATATGGATTTCTGAAATCATCTTACAACAGACAAGAGTGGCGCAGGGGTATGAGTATTTTCTGCGTTTCATAAAACGCTTCCCGGATGTGGTGTCGCTGGCTGCTGCGTCCGAGGACGAAGTGATGAAATATTGGCAGGGCCTGGGGTACTATTCGCGTGCCCGTAACCTGCATGCCGCAGCCAAAAGCATGAAGGGGACATTTCCGAAAACCTATGCAGAGGTACGTGCTTTGAAGGGAGTGGGGGATTATACGGCAGCGGCCATCTGCTCCTTTGCCTATGACATGCCTTATGCGGCGGTCGACGGGAATGTGTATCGGGTGCTTTCCCGCTATTTCGGCATTGATGTTCCCATTGATTCTACTGAAGGGAAAAAGACTTTTACCGCTTTGGCGGGTGAGGTGCTCGATAAATCCAGGCCGGCAGATTATAACCAGGCAATTATGGACTTCGGAGCCGTGCAGTGTACGCCGCAGTCGCCCAACTGTCTGTTTTGTCCTTTGTCCGGCAGCTGCCGGGCATTGTCTGAAGGAAAAGTGCAGCAACTGCCCGTGAAGCAGCACAGAACCAAGACCACCAACCGCTATTTTAATTATATATATGTACGCATGGGCGCGCATACCTTGATACATAAGAGGACGGAGGACGATATCTGGAAAAATCTCTTTGAGTTGCCTCTGGTTGAAACGGAAAAAGATTTATCCGAAGAGGAATTTCTGGCATGTCCGCAGTTTCATGCGCTGTTTGCAGAGGGAGAGGTGCGGATGGTCCGTACACTGCTTCGGGGGGTGAAACATGTATTGTCCCACAGAGTGATTTACACCAACTTCTACGAGGTTACTCTGCCCGATAATTCGAGCTCCTTCTCAAGTTACCAACGGGTTGCAGTCGAAGATTTGGGTCGTTATGCGGTGCCCCGCCTTATACATGCTTTCTTGGAGAAATATGTATAAAAGTTGTTTGTATTCTTGCATGGTGTGAATATTCTCGTTAATTTTGGCAGCAAATTAATAAAATAGAAGCTTATGTCAGTAAATAAAGTGATATTGATAGGAAATGTGGGACAAGACCCTAAAATAACCTATTATGAAGGTGGAAACTGTGTTGCCCAGCTTTCTTTGGCCACTACGGAGAAAGGATACACTTTGCAGAATGGTACGCAGATTCCGGACCGTACCGAATGGCATAACCTGATATTCCGTGGCCGTTTAGGCGAAATCGTTGAGAAATATGTGCATAAAGGCGATAAGCTTTACGTGGAAGGTAAGATACGTACCCGTTCTTACGATGACCAGGGAGGCATCAAGCGTTATGTGACTGAGATATTTGTCGACAATATGGAGATGCTGACTCCGAGAACGGCAACTCCCGGTGCTGGCCCTTATGCGCCGCAGGCGGGAGCCGCCCCCCAGCCACAACAACCAGTACAACCGCAGGCTGCCCCTGCACAAGATAACCCGACGGACGACTTGCCGTTCTAATTGTTTAACTAAAACCAAAATCTTTGGACCCAGACGCTTATTTATGCCAGTTGGCAGATGTTTTTAACGGTATATCCGTACAGACTCCTTCTATTTCGGCCGTTGTAGCCATTGTGTTGGCAGGTTTGCTTTTGCTTGTTTCCGGTTTTGCATCAGCTTCCGAAATAGCCTTTTTCTCTCTTTCTCCGTCAGACCTGAATGCAATAGCGGAGAGAAAGCATCCTTCGGATGAGAAAATCAGTAATCTGCTGGACAACAGCGAACGTTTGTTGGCAACGATTCTGATTACGAACAACTTCGTGAATGTAACCATAATCATGCTCTGCAACTTCTTCTTTATGAATGTGTTCCAATTTCATTCTCCCATTGCAGAGTTCCTCATTCTGACAGTAGTCCTTACATTTTTGCTGTTGCTTTTCGGTGAAATCATGCCTAAGATATATTCGGCTCAGAAGACGCTGGCTTTCTGCCGTTTTGCCGCTCCCGGCATCACGTTTTGCCGTTCCGTATTCTATCCGATGGCATCTATGCTGGTACGTTCCACCTCTTTCTTGAACAAGCATATGGTCCGCAAGAACCATAACATATCGGTCGATGAACTCTCGCATGCGTTGGAGCTGACCGACAAGGCAGAGCTTTCGGAGGAGAATAATATTCTGGAAGGTATCATCCGCTTTGGCGGGGAAACGGCCAAGGAGGTCATGACCTCTCGCCTTGATGTGGTGGACCTGGATATCCGTACCCCTTTCAAAGATGTGGTGAAGTGCATCGTAGAGAATGTCTACTCCCGTATTCCCATCTATGCGGATAGCCGTGACAATATCAAGGGGGTGCTTTATATCAAGGATTTGCTTCCCCATCTGAACAAAGGGGATAATTTCCGTTGGCAGTCGCTTATCCGGCCCGCCTATTTTGTGCCCGAAACCAAGATGATTGATGATTTGCTGCGCGATTTCCAGGCAAACAAGATTCATATAGCCATTGTGGTCGATGAGTTCGGTGGTACGTCGGGCATTGTCACCATGGAGGACATTATTGAGGAGATTGTGGGCGAAATTCATGACGAATACGATGATGAAGAACGTACATATGCCGTACTGAATGACCACACTTGGGTATTTGAAGCCAAGACCCAGCTGACTGATTTCTATAAAATAACGAAGATAGACGAGGAAACGTTCGATGAGGTGGCAGGGGATGCCGATACGCTTGCCGGACTTCTGCTGGAACTGAAGGGGGAATTTCCTGCTCTCCATGAAAAGGTGACCTACGGCCGTTATGAGTTTGAGGTGTTGGAGATGGACAACCGCCGTATCCTGAAAGTGAAGTTCACAGTAAATGCCCCGGCAGAACCCAACTCTTCTTCCCTTTAATTTTTAATTATTAATTTTTAAATTGTTCCGTGCCCCTCTTCTTGCAACATACCGCTCTTCCCTGTCGATGGGGAATTTGGAAAACGGAGGAATCTCCGGAGGAATTGCTGGCCATGCTTCCTCATCAGGAAGTATACCGGGAAGGTATGCGGCGCTTCACCGCGGCACACCGCCGTTTGGAGTGGCTGGCTGTCCGCGTATTGCTTTATACTCTGTCGGGAGAAGAGAAAGAGATTGCCTATCATCCCAGTGGGAAACCTTATCTGGCGGATGACTCCGCCTCTCTCAGTATTTCGCATACGAAAGGTTATGTGGCTGTTGTCTTGGGATTGCCGGGTCGGGAAGTGGGTGTTGACATCGAGCAGTATGGTGAGCGGGTAAGGAAGGTGGCACATAAATTCATGCGCGAAGATGAACAGCCATCCGTGTTTCGCGGAACAGACACTTGGTCACTGTTGCTGCACTGGTCGGCTAAGGAGACCATGTTCAAATGCCTGAATGCTTCCGAGGTTGATTTTCGCGGGCACATGCGCATTCTGCCTTTTGCTGTAAATGAAAGCGGCGTATTCTCCGCCGAAGAATATCGTACGGTGGAGAAACGCCGGTTCACTATTCATTATTATTTGTTTCCGGATTTTGTCTTGACATTGAGTCTGTAAATCTCTTACAGCCTTTCCAGTTGTACCGTGAAGTGTCTCATCAACGGAGCTTCCCAGGTGATGCGCACTCCGCGGGTAATACTTTCCCGTTTGTCATATACATTTTTCAAAGCGGCTGCCACCACATCCATGTGGTTGTTGGTATACACGCGGCGGGGGATGGCAAGCCGAAGCAAGTCCAGGCCGTTGAAGCGGTTTTCGCGGGTCACCGGGTCGCGGTCTGCCAGCAGATACCCGATTTCGCAGCCGCGTATGCCTGCTTCCAGATAGAGCTCAGCGGTCAGTGTTTGTGCCGGGAATTCTTCTTTGGGCACATGTGTCAGCACTTTGGGGGCATCCACAAATATGGCATGGCCGCCTGCGGGACGTTGGTAGGGTATCCCGTACTCATCCAGTTTCATGGCTAGATAGCCCACCTGGTGAATGCGGGTTTCCAGATTGTCAAATTCAGTATTTTCATCCAGGCCGATGGCAAGGGCGTTCATGTCACGACCGTTCATGCCTCCGTAAGTAAGGTAGCCTTCGAACTGCACGCAGAAGCCTTTGGCACCTTCATACCAGTCTTTCCGGCGGGTGGCTATGAATCCGCCCATGTTGACAATACCGTCTTTTTTGGCACTCATCGTCATACCGTCGGCAAGGTCAAACATCTCGCGGGTAATTTCCTTTATGCTCTTGTTGCGGTAACCTTCTTCTCTCATTTTGATGAAGTAGGCATTTTCCGCAAAGCGTGCCGAGTCAAAGAGAACGGGCTTGCCGTACTTGTCGGCAATGGCGCGGACTTCGCGCAGGTTCTGCATGGAAACCGGCTGGCCGCCTGCAGTGTTGTTGGTTATGGTGACGATGACGAACGGTATCCGTTCGCTATGTTCCTGTAATGCTTTTTCCAGTTTTTTAGGGTCTACATTGCCTTTGAAGGGAATTTCCAGCTGTGTCTGTTTGGCTTCGTCTATGGTGCAGTCCAGAGCCAATGCCCGGCGTCCCTCGATATGTCCTTTGGTGGTGTCGAAATGGGAGTTTCCCGGCACAATGTCGCCCTCGTGCACCAAGTAGGAGAAGAGTACATTTTCGGCAGCGCGTCCCTGGTGGGTGGGGATAATGTATTCAAATCCGGTGAGGCGGGTGATGACTTCCTTCAGTTTGAAGAATGAGGTAGCTCCGGCATAGCTTTCGTCACCCAGCATCATGCCTGCCCATTGGCGGTCGCTCATGGCTCCGGTGCCCGAGTCGGTGATGAGGTCGATATAAACTTGTTCCGATTTGAGTTGGAATACGTTGTAGTGGGCCTCTTTCAGCCATTGTTCGCGTTCCTGGCGGGTACTTTTGCGGATAGGTTCCACCATTTTGATTTTCCATGCTTCGGCAAATGGTAATTCCATAGACTCTGTATCTTTAATAATTTGACAATAGGTTAACGGATAAACCGATTATTGCGGTTTAATGTGCCGAATTTAGACAAAATCTATGTAATAACCAATTTAAATATGACTTTTTGTAATGTAAATGTCCGGACGAAATCACTTCGGCCGGACATCATCAAATAAACTTGGCAGAGTTTATTACCTTCTTTACTTTCTCTGAATTAGGTTTGATGAATGAAATGATGGACGGTTTGTCCGGCTCATTAGACTCAACGCTTTTTCCTCGAAAGCAATGATAAAGTATGCATGGCAGGTCTTCTGACTTGTTTCTGTTGCAGGCGCCTTCCCGGAAGAATATTCCAGTGGCATAGAGTAATTGTCTGCAACGTTGCACGAAACTTACAGCAGCGGGACTGTCCAGGATTTACACCTGATTCCCTTTTAATCGCTTTCCCAGAAGAGGGGGAGCGAACCAATGCATGACAAAGATACGGATTCTTTTTGAGAAAACAATTCTATGAGTGATAAATTTTCTTCCCCTCTCTCTTTCTTTTTGCCGACAAATTGGCAAGGTTTTGCCACCCTCTTGGCAAGACTTTGTCACCGCGTTGGCAAAACTTTGCCATAGGCATGGCAAAAGTTTGCCAAAAGCATGGCAATAGGTTGGCAAAATTACTCTCTGATTGATAGTGACTTAAGGCGATTTAAGCAATCCGTCATGTCGGTAAGGTGAAAAGATACCAATACAAGCCACACTTGCCACAAGAACCTTCTCCAGAGGTATGCAAAGCATTTTGTTTGGTGTGGTAAAACGGGCTGTTATCTCTCTTTTGCCAGTGTGAATACAAACTCCAGTCCTCCACCTTGGTTGTTTTTGGCAGAGATGGTGCCTCCGTGAATAAGGACTGCATTCTTCACTATGGCGAGCCCCAAGCCGGTGCCGCCCAACTTGCGCGAGCGTCCTTTGTCTACACGGTAGAAGCGTTCGAACAAACGGTTCAGATGTTCGGGAGAAACGCCGATGCCGGTATCGGCAAAACTGAAATAGTAGTAATTCTCGTCTTCGCGGAAACAACTGATGTTGATGTGTATGTTGGTGCCGGCATAAGCGATGGCGTTGTCCATGAGATTGCGGAAGATGGAGTAGAGTAGAGAGTAGTTGCCCCGCAACTGTATCTTCGGTTTTAGGGAATTGACAACGGTGATTTGCTTCTGTTCCAGTTCCAGGGACACTTCGTTGACGATGTTTGAAACCAGCATGCTGATGTCCACCTTTTCCATATCAATCATGTTGGCGGCTTCGTCCATGCGGGTCAGTACGGATATGTCGCGCAGCAGGCGGCTCAGGCGGTTGCTTTGCGCGTAGCAGCGTTCCAGGAAGACCTGCATCTTTTCGGGTGCAATGTTTTCGTTGTTCACGATGGTTTCCAGATAACCTTGTATGCTGCTTACGGGGGTTTTCAGCTCGTGGGCGATGTTCTGGGTCAACTGCCGTTTCAGCCGTACTTGCTCTTCTTCCTGGGTGATGTCGTTGATGGAAATTTCAAAGCTGAGGTCTTGGAAGATGATGCACTCCACGATGAAGGTGCGTCCGTTCTTGTTGATGTGTACGGACATCCTTCGTTCTTCGTTGTAGGAGGGGCGCTTCTGCGCCTTGTTGATGAAATCCGTTATCTTCTGGAATTCGCAGATGGAGAATATCTCTTCGGTAGCCTGCAGGTTGGAGTCTGAAATCAGATTGCCGTATTGGGTGAACAGATTGTTTACCAATATCTCCTTTTTGTCTCTGTTGAATACGCCCAGTCCTTCGCGGGAGGTTTGCAAATGGGTGATAAGCTTTTCGCGCTCAATGTAAAGCGCCTCTTTGGTTTCGCGCAGGCGCTTGTATATCTGTATGATATGCTGCGAAATCTCTCCAAGCTCATTGTGCGGGAAGGCGGCTTGTATGTCCATGTCTATGGGTTCGTTCTTGTCGGCCCTTTTGGCAAACTCGCGCAGGTGGTTGATGGCGCTGCCCAGTTTGGAGGTGAATTTGTAGAAGACGGATATCAGCAGCAGTGATACAATGACCGTGAACCAGATGTAGTGTGGGTCGGCAGCCAGATTGTTCATCAGGTTGACGTTGTAGGGGAGGGCTGAACGGATGATGCAGCCTTCGTAGGCGGTGGCAGAATAGAAATAGGTCTTGCCGGTGGTTTCGGAGATGCGCCGCAGGTCATAGCCCTTGCCGTCTTTCAGCGCTTTCTGTACTTCGGGGCGTTTGATGTGGTTGTCCAGTTCATGGCTGTCGTTCTGGGAGCTGTCGAACAATACGTTGCCATGAAGGTCTACCACAGTGACGCGCAATTCCTTGTTCACATGCTTGGAGATGTAGCTGTCCAGCATGGAAGTCCATAGGCTGTCGGGGAGGTAGCGAAGCTCCTGGTGCAGTCTGTCGTTATAATCTTGCAGCTGCATGTCCAGCAGCTCCACTTTGTATTCCTTTTCCCGCTGATACTGGTAGGCGATGAAACAGGCGGCGAATACGAGGAACAGCGAGATGACCGAAAGGAAAAGCTTCCGGCTGAAGGACAGAAAGTGTCTGTCGTTATTCGGCTTCGAAACAATAACCATATCCCAAGCGTGTTACGATACATTTGCCATAAACTCCGATTTTCTTGCGCAGACGTGTGATGTTCACGTCGATGGTGCGGTCCAGCACATATACTTCGTCGCTCCAGATGCGGTTCAGTATATCCTCGCGCGAGAATACGCGTCCTTTATTCTGCAAAAGCAGCAATAAGATTTCAAATTCTTTTTTGGTGAGCGGTGCCTCTTCGCCGTCAATGCAGACTTTCTTCTTGATGATGTCCAGTACCAGCGTCTTGTAGACAATCTGTTCCGGTGCATGTTCCGTTTCTCCTTGTCGGGTGCGTCTAAGTACGGCTTTGACACGTGCCGCCACTTCGCGCAGCGAGAAGGGTTTGGATATGTAGTCGTCCGCTCCCAGGTTGAAACCGGTCACGGTGTCATTTTCCGTATCTTTGGCGGTAATGAAGATGATGGGTATCTGGGCTGTCTTCTTGTCCTTCTTCAGCATGCTCGCCATTTTGAAGCCGGAAATTTCTCCCATCATCACGTCCAGCAGTAGCAGGCTGTAGCTGCCAATGTCCATTCTCAGAGCTTCTTCAGCGGAGTTTGCCGTATCCACTTCGTAGCCTTCGTTTTCGAGGTTGAACTTCAGAATTTCACATAAGTCTTCTTCATCGTCCACTACTAAAATCCGGTAATCGTTCATTGCTTTGTTGTTTATGTATGACAAGGATAAAACAATTCTCTTGTCACAAAGTTAAACTTTATTTCTTTTTATCGGCAAAAATAGTGCAAACCGAATGCAGAATTTTCATGTTTGCATGAAAACTTGTGCTGAGATGCAGGCCATTTCTACTTTCTGGGTACAAAAGTGAGGCTAATTTGTTACGGAATGATGAAACAAGTGTTACATTTGGGTTACATTAAATTCTCGTTTATCTAAAAGCCCTGTCACATATAAAATATTATCTTTGCCAGGTAAATATTGAATTGTATGAAAGAACTTATGTATATCAGGAGTTTCTCTAAAAGGCGTTTGCCGGTTATTGTGGGAACTCTGCTTTTAGTGATAATCGGCTCTGTCTGGCTGAATACGGCTCCTTTCCGTTCGGGCTTTGATATCGCGGATGAGCTGGGCGGTAATATATTCCCTTCCAGTATCCTTTCAGTGGCTACCACCGATGCTCAGGTCATAGTGCCGGTAGACTCCATGTATGTAGGTAATCCGAAGTCGTGCATCGCTGTCCGTGTCCGTTCGAGGAATGCTTATAGCCGGGTGCGGGTAGAAGTTGCGGAGACTCCGTTCTTTTCCCGTTCAGTGTCGGAGTTTGTGTTGGCAAAACCGCGTACGGAGTATATTATCTATCCTGATATCATATGGAATTATGAGGCTCTGAAGAATAACAACCAGGCGGAACCCATTAGTGTGGCCGTTATGGTAGAGATGAACGGTAAGGATTTGGGGCAGAGGGTGCGTACTTTTTCCGTTCGCAGCATTAATGAATGTCTGTTGGGGTATGTCACGAATGGTACAAAATTCCATGATACCGGCATCTTTTTTGCAGCATATGTAAATGAGGAGAATCCTATGATTGACAAGCTGTTGCGTGAAGCGCTGGATACGCGTATCGTCAACCGTTTTTTAGGCTATCAGGGAGGTGCCGAAGTGGTGGACAGGCAGGTTTATGCCTTGTGGAATGTACTGCAGAAGCGTAAGTTCCGTTATAGCTCGGTCTCCAATACGAGCCTTTCCAGCAATGTGGTCTTTTCACAGCGTGTGCGCACGTTCGATGACGCCTTGGAGTCCTCGCAAATCAACTGTGTGGATGGAAGTGTGCTTTTTGCTTCTCTGCTCCGTGCCATCAACATAGAACCTATATTGGTGCGCACCCCGGGGCATATGTTTGTAGGATACTACACGGATTCCAGTCATAAAGACATGAATTTCCTTGAAACGACCATGATTGGTGATGTGGATTTGGATGATTTCTTTCCGGACGAACAGTTGGATTCGACGATGGTGGGAAAGTCGCAGAACCAGATGTCGCGCATCACCTTTGACAAGTCCAAGGAGTATGCCAATAAGAAGTATGCCCAGAATAAGGAAGGTATTCATTCCGGCAAACTGAACTATATGTTTCTGGAAATATCCAAAGAGGTGAGAAGGAGAATACAGCCGATAGGGAAATGAGGCGGGGGGTTAGGGCTGTTGAAATGTGGAATTGTAGTTGGATTTTGTGTGGATGGTACTTATGAATTTATTTCTGTTTTTTTTAGTACTTTGGGAACTTAGTTTATATTTATTGTTACCATTCCCCTCTAGCAAATAATATCTGTTGATAATTATATGTTGCTGAAAATCAATGTTATAAATATTTTTTTTATTTTTAACTTGTCTATCAGATACTTGATTTCAAATAATTATTTTTTTGAGGTCTTATTTGAACTGATCTCTTCTAAGTGAATATTGAATGGAGTGATTCTTCTTAATTATAACTTACATATACACTTCGTTATAAAATTATGCTCCAAAAAGATGTGTTAATATATGTTACGGACACTTCCTGCTTTCATTAATAATCTAACATTCTTTTTTGATGAACTTATGAATTCTTTTAGCTAATTCACTTTCCATTTTTTTTGATTTATACCTATATTTTCATACAGTTGAGTTTGTTTTATATAAAAAAACTATATGCATATGATGGCATATTAAGTCATATATCTCAAATAATATTACATATGATAGATATCATATCAGAAAGGACTATATGAAAGACTATTCAATTAATACAAAATGTGTTCAGGCCGGATATACTCCAATGAACGGTGAACCACGCCAGATTCCTATCATCCAGTCAA
>ENA-UESU01002870-UESU01002870.1-human-gut-metagenome-genome-assembly--contig:-NODE-2870-length-10566-cov-7.678616_pt1 | contig 10566 bp, 8 predicted proteins | sample MGYA00243007_ERZ508008 | MGnify/ENA primary metagenome ERZ508008 (study PRJEB26167, sample SAMN06115399) | human gut metagenome | host: Homo sapiens | place: China:Henan | collected 2016-06-23 | study...
ATTCTGGGCTAATAGAGATAGTCATGAAGTTTATTATTTTGACCCTAAGACGGATTATGCACCAACTACAGCTATAAGTTCTATTTCATGGGATGATCCAAATTTTCCAAATATTGAAGGATTTGGAGTATGGGCAGCCAAGTGTAATTTTACAATGGGACCAGATGGAAAAATGTATTCAAGAATGTTAGGTGGAAATCTGGTACGGATTGATGTAGAGAATGCTAGAGGAGAGAATCTAACGAATGGGGATTTGGTTGGAACCAAGGATGGTAGTGCTTATGGACTTGTTTTCGGTGCTCAAGATGAGAATGTTTTTTATTTCTCAAATAATGATACGCATTGTATTTATAAATATGATTTACGTACTAAAGAATGTGCATGTTGGGCTGGTCAAGAAGGTAAAAGTGGATATTTGGATGGACCAATAGGACAAGCTATGTTTAATAAACCTGGACAGATGTGTGTCGATTCAGAAGGTAATATAATTTTGACTGATACCGAAAATCACTGTATTCGTAAGATAACAATGAGTACAGGTTATGTATCTACATTAGCAGGAAAACCCCAAAATTCAGGTTATGTAAATGGTAGTGCAGAAGATGCTCAATTCAAAAAGCCATTGGGAATTTGTATTGATAACGACGATGTAATGTATATCGGTGACTCAGAGAATCGTGCTATTCGTCGATTAGCTGTCGAATAAATAATTAGTGAAACTTTATATTTAATATAATATGAATCGAATATTTGTAATTTTTGCTTTGCTTCTTGCGTTTGTAGCACAAGTACATGCACAGAAAGAGCAAAGCTTTATGTTGACTGGTACAGTCTTCGATGAATTTAATGAACCAGTTCCGGGAGCAAATGTATATGTTAAAGATAAACCAGGTGTGGGAATAACAACTAATATTGATGGTAAATTTCGGTTAAAGGTAAATATATATGATATAGTGGTTGTGTCTTTTTTGGGATATGAAAACTATGAGCAACGTTTGACGAATAAAATTGACAATGTTAAAGTTACCTTAAAACCGGCTACGGAGAATATTGATGAAGTAGTTGTAGTAGGTATGGGTACGCAGCGAAAGGTCAGTGTTGCTGGTGCAATTACAACGATGGATCCAGCGCAACTAGAGGTTCCTGCTACAAATATAGTTAATACACTAGCAGGTCGTGTTGCAGGTGTGATTGGAGTTCAATCTAGTGGTGAACCGGGCAAAAATATTTCCGAGTTTTGGGTGCGCGGAATTGGTACGTTTGGTGCTAATAGTGGTGCATTAGTGTTGATTGATGGTTTGGAAGGTAGTTTGAGTCAGATAGATGCTGCCGATGTTGAAAGTTTTTCTGTTTTGAAAGATGCTGCGGCTACAGCGGTGTATGGTAGTCGAGGTGCAAATGGTGTAGTATTGGTAACGACGAAGCGTGGTTTGGAGTCCAAATTGAAGATCAGTGGTCGTGCTAATATGACAATCTCACATTTAAAACGTTTACCTGAATATGTTAATGCCACTCAATATGCTGAAATGGCAAATGAAGCTTCTGTTGCAACCGGATTATCTCCTATTTATAACAAGACAGAAATGGATATTATAAAATATGGCTTAGATCCGGATCTGTACCCAAACATTGACTGGCAAGATGTTATTTTAAATCCCAATTCTTTCCAGCAAACTTATTATGTAAGTGCTCAAGGTGGTAGCAGTGTTTCCCGTTATTTTGCAAGTTTAGGAATGTCGAAAGAATCTGCTCCTGTAACAAATTCTCGAAACAGGTTTATGATTCCTTTACCAATCGTACCGAAAAAGGTGATACAGTCGTTAAGAAAAACCGGAGAAAGGATAGCTGTGAACAGTGTAGTTGCTATGCTGTACCATGCCAACAGGAACATAAGGCTTTCATAACCTGTTGTCATTTGTTTATATTTTTTCTCCAACTGAATTTTTCGATTATCGCATTTTTCTTTTGCTTTCTGATAAGCAGTACGGTCACAGTTATCGCATTTCTCATAAGGCACTTTTTTCTCGACAGGCACCTCTACCGTCTTTTGGTGTGTCTGTGCATAGCGTTTTGCCTGCTCCGCTTTTTCGTACTTAAATTTCCATGCCACGACTTCTGCGTCGGCTCTTTTCCTGCTGTCTGTCTCGCTGGTTAATTGTTCCTCTGTTTGCTTTAATTTTGTCCGCAATGCTTCGATATTCTCGGCTCTGTTTTCGCTGTTCAATTTCTCGTTCAAGGTCAGCGATCTGTTTAGCTGCCTGTTCAGTTCCAGAATTGTCTGGTCTTTCTGATCCAGTTCGTCCTGCATCTGTTCCGTCATTGCCAGGAGTTCTTCCACCCGCCCGACGTTCTCTAAGTTTACGCATTCGTTCATCAATATCCCTCGCTTTCTCTATCTGCTGTTTAATGTCAGTAATAAGCTGTTCTCGTTGTTCAGCTTCTGCGTTAATTCCTGCCATTGCTGATTCTCGTTTTCCAACTGTTCGATTCTGACTTTTTGCTGTTCGATCTGGGAGAGCAGTTCTTCTGTATCTGGCAAAAGATTCAGAAGCCCGGATAACTCGCTGTTTAAGATCTGCAAACTCTGGTTCTGCTCCTGAAAGGACAGAAGCTGTCTGTCCCGTTCCTGTAATTCCTGTACCATCTCTGCCATAAGGTTCTGCTGTTCCTCGATCTGGTTTATCATTGACTCCATCATGGGAATGACTTCCCGGCTTTCTTCTAAGGTCATTTAACCACTCCTTCCACTGTGATAATGCACCAGATACTTTTCCGAAACTGGTCTGTATCTTTTTCAGCAGTGCATTTTGTCTTTTTATGATCTGGTTTTCCTCTACTTTCCATGAAGCTGTCTGCACCTGTCCACTCTGGAATTTCTCATCAATCTTTCTTGCATCAGCACCCTCATGGATTGTAGGGATTTCTAATTTTCCCTGTCTTGCATAGGAACGGTGGTCAATCTGTTGTTCTACTGATAAATGGTCATTACAGACTTTCGCCCATTCGCTCCGCCATAATTCACAATTCTTTGGATTGTTCCATCCGGTAGCATCGGTCAGCACCCGTTTCCATTGTTTACGGTTCCTTGCACCAACTTTCTGATTACCGTTTTCGTCCAATACCGGAATTCGGATTCCATGACGGTCAGGATTCTTTTTATCCTGCCACCAGTCCGGGTGGGATTCATCAACCACAATATTTCCGTCAGTATCTCTGACAAACTCCCAGTCTTTGACTTCTTTGTTTCCCCATGAGTGGTCGGGATTAAAGGGACGCATGGTTACAAGTAAATGCACATGCGGGTTTCCGTCGCCCTTATCGTGAATGCTCCAATCTGCACACATGCCTTTGTCCACAAAGTTTTTCTGAATATAATCTGTTGTATATTCAATTTGTTCCTGTCGATTCCATTCTTTTGGAAGTGAGAACTCAAACGATCTGCCAAGCTGTGCGTCTGAACTTTTCTCAATCTTCAAAACTTCATTCCATAAGCACTGTTTCTGAAAAGTAAGTTTGAATTTCTCCAGTACAACTTCTTTGTTGTCTGCCCTTTTATACCGGACAGATTTCTGAAACCGTTTGATATTTTCGGCAGGTACATTCTGCCATTCCTGCGGTGCATTTTCACACATCATCAAACTGGTATAAACAACTTCTCTTTTGGAAGTGTAGTAACTGATCCTGCCTGTTTCTTCATTTTTCATCACATCACCATTGAGATAGGCAGATGCTGATATGATGGATTTCCCTTTGCTGCGTCCGACAATCTTTACCGTATAATGAAAGATCGCCATGATCCGTTTCCCCCCTTTCTGCCGTACCCGGCATTGATTTCCGGCAGTTAACATTTCCTGTAAAAGAGAATGGTATCTGCCGGAACGCCCTCTGCGTAAGAGTGCTCTGTGCATAACAGCCTGCATGGAATGCGCCCCTCTGGCGAAGAGTGCCTCCTGCGACATGAGCAGGTCTGCATGAAATGCCCGCCGACGGAACGAGCCCGGCAAGCGTTAGCGCAGACCGGTTGCCACCTGTGGCAAACTTATATGGACGACCTCTGGTTGTCCATAAGTGCGCCCTTCATAAAAAAGCAATGAAGGGAATGGAAACTCCACTCCCTCCGGCATTACACTTCCTCCGTATTCGCAACTGGCTCTTTTTGCATTGCCTTTGAGAAGAATTTCCCATTTGCTTCCTGCCTTTTTAAGAAGCCGACCAGCTTCGGAATATCTTCTTCCTCAATCGCAGAACCAATCACTGATTCCACCGCACCGCCAATCTGACAGAGCCTGTGGGTTCGTTTTTTTGTTTCCACATCTTTCTGACGTTTCTTCAGTTCCCGTTTCTGTGCTGCGTACTGTTTCGCTTTTTCAAGGCTTTCCTGTTCTCTTTTTTCCAACTGGAGCAGACGCTCCTCATAACTCTTTGTTGATCTTGCCATAAATATCATCGTCCTTTCTTTTTTCTACCAAACATAAGTTTCCTGTTGTCTGTCAGACGAAGTACATGGTATAATCTGCTTGCGTGTAGGTATATCATGGCTTCGGTCTGATAAAACCTTTGGCGGTTTCTTCGGGAACCGCCTTTTTAAGTGGAACCGTTTCTTGTGACGGCTTTCACATTTCCTTTATCCCTTAAGTCCCTGCCCTCATTGGCTTCCATGAAAAGTTCCAGCATATCCGTTTTAATCAGGACTTTCCTCCCGACCTTTAATACCGGAAGTTTCTTCCACTCCACCAGTTTTCTCAGGGTGTTCCTGCCGATTCCCGTATAATCCGCAGCTTCCTCAATAGATAAGGCAATCTTTCTTTGCGTCATGTGACCACCTCCTTATAAATTGCATTATGCAATTTCTTTTGTGCTGTCAGTATAGCGTGTTTATATCATCTTGTCAAGCATTACGAAATTATATTGTTTATTGTTTAATTGCATATTGCAATATTGTTTGTTATGTGGTATAGTAATGACATACCGAAAAAGGAGGCACATCAGCATGAAAGATAAAGAATTACGCAAGCTGATCGGTAGCAGGGCAAAACAGCGCCGTACAGAATTGAATCTGACACAGCCTTATATCGCTGAAAAGATGGGTGTGACTGCATCTACGATTCAGAGATATGAAGCCGGAACGATTGACAATACAAAGAAAATGGTGCTGGAAGGTCTTTCAGAAGCTCTCCATGTATCTGTGGAATGGCTCAGAGGGGAAACGGACGAATATGAAACCGACATTACGGATAAAAGAGAATTACAGATTCGTGATGCCATGACGGATATTCTCAAACAGTTACCTCTTGACCTTACGAAAACAGAAGATGCTTTTTCCAAAGACCTACTGCTGTTAATGTTGAAACAATATGAACTGTTTTTGGATTCGTTCCAGTTCGCCTGCAAGAATTACAAAGGCAATACCAAAGAAGCGGACATTGCAAAAGTAATGGGGTTTGAATCGAATGATGAATATAACGAGATCATGTTTCTCAGGGAGATCACCCATACTGTCAACGCATTGATTGACATGGCAGATATTGTAAGGCTCTATTCCAAGAAACCGGAAACAGCAGAACAACGGCTTGCAAATCTTTTATCCGAAGTTATGTACGAGGATTCTGAATCGGTATAGTAAGATAATCGGAGTTATGATATACTTACACGCAAGAAGCATTTCAGCAGTTCCGATTGTCTGATATCGAAAGGAGACATACGATTATGGCAAAAGGATCTGTTAGAAAAAAAGGAAAAAAATGGTACTATCGTTTCTATGTAGAAGATGCAAGCGGTAAAATGGTTCAGAAAGAATACGCCGGAACCGAAAGTAAAAGTGAGACGGAAAAGCTTCTCCGCAAGGCACTGGAAGACTACGAAGATAAGAAGTTTGTTGCAAAGGCAGATAATCTTACCGTAGGGGAACTTCTGGATATGTGGGCAGAAGAAGAACTGAAAACTGGGACACTCAGCAACGGTACAGTGGAAAATTATCTTGGTGCAATCCGATGTATCAAAAAACACCCGATTGCAGACCGCAAACTGAAAACAGTTACTGCCGAACATTTACAGGCATTTCTTGATCTGCTTACATTCGGTGGTGAGTTTCCAGACGGGAAAGTAAAAAAGGGATACAGCAAAGATTATATCCATTCTTTTTCCGCAGTGTTACAGCAGTCATTCCGTTTTGCAGTATTTCCAAAACAACTAATCAGTTTCAATCCGATGCAATATATCAAACTGAAACGACAGGCAGAGGAAGTTGACCTCTTTTCCGATGATGAAGTGGAAGAAGGCACACAACCGATTTCGCATGATGATTACGAGCAACTTATCAAGTATCTGGAAAAGAAAAACCCACCTGCCATTCTACCGATTCAGATTGCGTATTATGCCGGGCTCCGTATCGGAGAAACCTGTGGTCTTACATGGCAGGACATTAACCTTGAGGAACAATGCCTGACCATAAAACGCAGTATCCGCTACGACGGCATGAAACACAAAAATATTATCGGACCAACGAAACGGAAAAAAGTAAGGATTGTTGATTTTGGAGATACGCTGACTGAAATACTGAAAGCTGCCAGAAAAGAACAGCTCAAAAACCGGATGCAGTATGGCGAATTATATCACCGCAATTACTACAAAGAAGTGCATGTGAAAAACAGGGTATATTATGAATACTATCATCTTGACGGAACACAGGAAGTCCCGACAGATTACAAAGAAATCTCCTTTGTCTGCCTGCGACCAGATGGCTCTTTGGAACTGCCGAGTACACTCAGCATTGTATGCAGATCAGTGGCAAAGAAGCTGGAAGGATTTGAAGATTTCCATTTTCACCAGTTGCGTCACACTTATACCAGCAATCTGCTTTCCAATGGAGCTGCACCGAAAGATGTACAGGAACTGTTAGGACACTCTGATGTCAGTACCACAATGAATATTTACGCTCACTCAACAAGAAAAGCAAAGCGGGATTCCGCAAGACTTCTTGATAAAGTAGCGAGCAATGCTTAAATAAAAATCCATGTTCCTTAAATTGGAACATGGATTTTGTGGTAATGGGGTAATTAATAATTTATATTTCACATGCCACATCATATGCTGATTTAATAGCATGATCAATATTACTTGGACGTTCTCCAGCACAATCACCAATATAGTGAAGGGGAAGAGGACAATCAGAAAGCTCTGGAAGGTTCTTTCTTGCACCAACAGCCATTACAACAAAGTCTGAAGCAATTTCTTCTGTTGATGTATTGTCGTCTATTGTTTTTTCAACAACTACAGAATCATCTTTGATTTCTGATAATTTTGCAGATGTTACTATTTGAACATTATAATGCTCTAATTCACTCATTAGAGTAGGTAAAATAGTGTTACTTTCTTCTTTTGCAATCTGATCCATCATTTCAATAATTGTAACCTTACATCCGCGTGAAGCCAGATATTCAGCGGTTTCAACACCTACAAGACCACCACCGATTACAGAAACATTACCGAATACGATTTCTTTCTTGGCAAGTACATCCCATGCACTTGCTACAGTTGGAAGATCTTTGCCAGGAACAGGGATTATTGCATTGTTTGCTCCTGTTGCCACAATTACTTCATCGAATGAATTATAATCTTGGGATGTGAATTCCTGACCAAGCCTGAATGTTACATCCAATTCAGGAAGTACATTTGTATAATAATTAATGCTTCTCATCATTTCTTCTTTTCTTGGAGGTACACTAGCAATAAGTAACTGACCACCAATCTGAAGTGATTTCTCAAATATAGTTACATGATGTCCTCTTAATGCGGAAACACGTGCAGCTTCAAGTCCAGCAATACCAGCACCAATAATTGCTATATTCTTTGTTGATGCTGCAGGAGTAATCTGACGGGATCCTTCGTAACCATTTTCAGCATTAAGTACACAACTTAAGAAAGCACGATTCTGAATATTATCTGTACATCCCTTATTGCACATCATACATGTTCTAACATTACAGCAATGTCCATCTGCGCATTTGTTTGCAAAGTCAGGGTCTGTGAGAAGAGAACGACCTAATCCAATGATATCAGCAGAACCATTTGCAATAACTGCTTCGGCAGCTTCTGGTGTAACGATACGGCCTACTACAGATACAGGAATAGATACAAGCTCTTTGATTTTTTTAGAATAAGAAACCATAAATCCGTATGGCTGTGTTCCCATGGCAGGGATTGTATCACCCATATTTCCAGTATGGTTAGCCTGTGCAACATGTAATGTGTCAACACCGCAAGCTTCTAATTCTTTAGCAAAAATGCAAGCTTCATCAAGTGGAAGACCACCTTTTCCTCTAAAACTATTTTCTCCAAGAGGAGTAACTATAGGAAGCTTGTAGTCAATAACCATGTCAGGTACGATTGTTTTTAATCTTTTTACAAGTGTTAATGCAAAACGTGTACGATTAGCCAGGTCACCGCCATATTCATCAGTTCTATGATTTAAAATAGGAGAGCAGAGAGAACCAACAAGACGGTCTCCATGTACTTCAATACAATCAACACCAGCTTCGTGTGCTAAGATAGCACAGTTTTCCATATGCTTTATTATTTCATCAAGTTCTTCTGCAGTTACTTCATTTACAAAGTGCTGCATATCATGGTGAAGTTTAGCTCTTGCTTCCTGCATTTTGCCCTGATGGAACATATCGTTTAAAGCTTTAACATTGTAGTCAGGATGGAATAACTGAATTCCAAGCTTTGCACCATTTTCATGACATGCGTCAGCAAGTTTTTTGAAGCTTTGAACCTGCTCAGGTGAATAAAGCTTTGGTGTAGGAGAGAATGTTGGAAGTGGTGCAACATCTCCAATTACTATATATCCGACACCGCCTTTTGCGAGACGCTCGTAAAAACGAAAACTCTGTTCTCCAATTGAACCATCTTTTTCTTCATATCCTGTTGTAAGTGGTGGGAACATAATACGGTTTTTAAACTCAATATTTCCAACTTTTATAGGCTCTAATAATTTCATTGTTCATACTTCCTTTCAAATTGAGTATACTATTTAAGTGGTGTTAAAAACTCTAACATTAATTTGTCTAATTCTGCTCTTGCAAAAGCACTGGCAAAATTGTGGTTAGCGCCTTCAATCGTTTTATAATTGCATTTTCCATTGTAAAGTGACTCATATCTATGGCATGTTGCATCATCTACCAAATCATCTGCAGTTCCTCTTATAAGGAGGACTGGTCCGTTGTATCCTTCTGCTGACGAGAATGGCTCATAATTAAATAAATCATGATTAAAGGATGTTGGGAAAGTGAGTCCTTCAATATCGGCTTTGGTGATTCCCTGAGCTTCCATGGCTTCAGCACGATCCTTACATCCAAACCACATTCCAGCACCTGGACACATAAGCATGAGAGCATAAGGATTAACAATAGGAGCTGCGGTAGCAGCTGCGTATCCTCCCATACTCTGACCAGATAAGATAATCTTATCTGGATTGGCAAAATCTTGTGTTTTAGTCCAGTTTATAATATCCTCGATATCGTGTAGGATACCTGTAAAGGTCATGTCCTCGAATTCACCATCACTTTCACCATTTCCGTATAAATCAAAACGGACACTGGCAAATCCATGTTCAGCTAAGAATCTGGCTGTGTGAGTATAAATACTTTTGTAACCGCTTTTATTCCCTGTAAAGCCATGTACATTTACAATAGCAGGAAATCTTGTGCCATCTTCTGGAATGTTAACTATTCCGCGTAAGATGTGTCCATCACGGTTTGTAATTTCTACTTGTTTTGTCAATTTAAAATACCTCTGTTTCTAATTTTATTCTGCAGTAGCAGCATTTCGCTTATCAGCTAAATCCTGTAACATTTCAGCTGTTTTCTCTTTTGTAAGAGGGTAGATAAATTTTAATACCAGAACAGCTAATAAATATCCTACAACATATAAACCTGTATATGTTTTCCAAAGATGTCCTGAGAATGCTTCATTCTGGACAGCTTCATTAACCTGGAATCCAGCAATTGCAAGTGCAAAACTACTCATACTTCCTGATACAGCATTAGCAAGTTTACGGAAGAATGTATATGCCGAATATACAATTCCTTCATTACGTTTTCCTGTCTGAAGTTCTTGATAATCAATTGCATCATTTACAAGTGCCCAAACTAATACTTGGAAACCACTTACTCCAAGATAGCAGATTCCGTTGATGATAATAAAGAGCAAAGGATTTTCAAGTGGGAAGAAGAATAAAATAGCATAAACAACAACTGATAAAATTGCACTGTACATAATCCATTCTTTCTTTCCAAATTTCTTAGCAACAAATTTTGTGCCTACGAACGCAATAAGTGACCAGATTACACTTAACATACCTGAAACTGCCATGATGGCAACATTTCCAAAATAATCGCGGAATAAATAAGTATTTAATCCGTTAACCATACCTGCTCCAACAATACCGATAAAGCTTGATAACATAACTCCGAGTAATGCTTTGTTTTTAGTAATATCTTTAATTACCTGGAAGTAGTTAAGCTTTTCTTTTTTCTCCTCAACTGGCTCTGTAATAATACGCTCTTT
>ENA-UESU01002876-UESU01002876.1-human-gut-metagenome-genome-assembly--contig:-NODE-2876-length-10541-cov-11.606365_pt1 | contig 10541 bp, 12 predicted proteins | sample MGYA00243007_ERZ508008 | MGnify/ENA primary metagenome ERZ508008 (study PRJEB26167, sample SAMN06115399) | human gut metagenome | host: Homo sapiens | place: China:Henan | collected 2016-06-23...
TTGCCGCCGGAATCCCGGAGAACAAAAAACAGCGGCACTCCAATGAGAGCCGCTGTGCCAAAGCAGACAAGCTGCCGTTTGGTCAGGTTGAACGCGACCTTCGATTTCACTTTCGTCAGGTCACGGGGAACTGAAATATACGCAGCCAATAAAGCACCTCCTTTAGTGCGCTCCGAGGACGGATTTCGTCACCGAGCTGGTCTTGAACAGGCTGAAACAGAGCAGAACGGTGTAGCCCACAATGCTCCAAATGGAGTTGATGGCATCCCCGGAAATCGCTACGCTTTGGATCAGCACCGCATAAATGGCAACACAAATCAAGATCAGGAAGCCCTGAAAACCCAGTGCAAACAGGCATTTCAGGTAGTTCTGCCCCATGTGGCTCTGCTCGTGGTTGCCGAAGGTCGCCATGGGGATGGGCGCAAGGCTCACCATGCAGTAAATTTCAATCATTCTTCCGTAGACGATGACGAAAATAACGATGGACAGGATGCGCATGGTGATGCCAATGAAGAAGGACTGCAAAAACAGCCCGAACAGGGGACCAACGTCCATCTGCATCAGGCTGGATTGCAGCATGGACAAGCCAATGTCGTTGACACGGGTATTTCCGGCAATGATGCTGCTGGAATCGGATACCACCTTTTGGGTGACATCGAACACCGCCATCACGATGTCAAAAGTATTGCTGATGAGCCACACCGAAATAGCAGTCTTAAAAATCCAGCGCATGATGAGGGCAGGCTCAAACTGTGCCATATTGTTGTGCTGGGTAATCATCTCGATCAGTTCGTAACAGGCGATAAAGGTCAGGATGATGCCTGCAATGGGCAGCACCACGTTCCGGGACAGCGATTCGATCATGGCGAACACCCGTGGCTCAAAGCTGGAGGGCTTGGTGCCCACCTGCTGTGCGATGTTGCCCACTTGGGTGTTCACATCATCAAACAAGCCGGAGAGATTGGACATAATGCCTGCCGTCAGGATGCCTTTGATCCAGTCGGCAATGGCTTTGAGAACGGTTTCCATTCAGTCACCGTCCTTAGCTGAAATGGTTGATAAGGGTCTTGAGGAGATTCAGGAGAAAAATAATGTGGGTCAAAAACTGCATAATAGCACCGCCTTTCATGGATGGGTGGATAAAAACGCGGCTTGGAGCACGGACATTTAATAAAACTGCAAGCTGCAGAGGGCTTTCCGCTGCTGCTCAAGCCGCCGTATGGAACAATGCCCTCATTTCATCTATCATTTTTGATTAATGAATGATAGATGAAATGATATGAGCAAACACAAAAAGTGTTCGACGGAAACAAAAAAGCCGACTGCTTTTCGGCAATCGGCAAATCATAATCAAAGCTATATAGCTGTTTTTATAAGTCGGCGAACAGGAACCTTATGATAAACATCAAGGATGCGTTTTTCTCCATTTCGCCAAAAGGGGTTCATATAATAACAATCGCATTCTTTACAATACCAAATGTATTCAGCTTCTCCGTTGATCTCTAATGTGAATGCCTTCATTTTTAGAAGCGGATGCCACGGGCAATGTTTCTGAAGCTTTTCTTTTTGACGATCAGCTTTGCAAAGTCCAAAAAGCTTACCACATTTTAGAGGGGGCGGATTAAACTTAAAACGACTATCAATGGGATTTTCTATATAATCATTGAAGTTTGATAATCCAAGTTGATTGAGAGGTCTATAATGAAGCCCTGCATTATGTTGATTTTTTGCCATTATAACAATCCTTTCTCAAGCAAGCATTTTGCCCTCCAGATAGGAGCAGCGGAGATAATCAGGATTGGTGTAGTATACGTTGGAATTGAAATCGGAGATCTCATCCGTGATAAACGACGAAAAAACATCCAGAATTGCCTGTGCAGCATCTTCATCTTTCATGGTGGACAGCACCAGCCCCTGATACAGCATTCCGATGGAGGTTGCAGAAGGGACCGTATAGCGGCACTCCGCAGCAGTATCAAAATCCCCATCCGGGATGTTGAGATCTTCAATCAGTTCATCTGAAACCTGCTCAAAGGACAGACAGTGGTTTACTTCTGCCAGCCGGAGCTGCCGTTCGATGCCGGCTTTTGTGAAGTGACGGATCACATCCTGCCGATGATTTTTGGTCTTACGGGCGATGGTCTCGATCAGGCTGCAAACGTAGAGAACATCATTTTTCTGCTTTTCGGTCATGGATGGATTCACTCCTCTCAAAGGTCAGGCAGTGCAAAGCGTTTACGGTATGAAAGCTGATCTGGTGTGTTGGATGCTTGAACTTCGCCAATGCCCAAAATGCTTCACGGCTGATCTGCCCGGACGTAAATCCATTGACATAGTCCCAGATGGTGTCATCTGCCATGGGACCCTCCACAATATCATAGGGATGGGTTTCGCCTGCACGACATTTTGCAATGAAATCCAGCCATTCGTCCGACATTTCAGGGAAACGCAGGATTTTCAGGTCAGGATTCTCTACATAGCGATAGACGTTCACAATACCATCGGCAGAACGGCGGTCTGCCCAGCGGTAGGCTTGTTGATAGCTGTTCGTGCAGTAGAATCCCCAAGAAAAGTCCTTTGTATACCGTGTGATGCGGATTTCGGGATAGACAACTTCTTCTTTACTGCCATGATACAATAAAATCTCGCTCATCTGATTCACCTTCTGTATGTGAGATCGTTACTATGGCTTTCCTTATTATAAATATGTACCGGGCGGCAATCGCCGCCCGCTGTTCTTAACCGAACAGACCGCTCAGCAGGGGAATCAGGGTAATGCCCACCAGAGCAACGCCGCCGCCAGCCATGAGCTGCTTCATGCCCTGACTCTTGCTGCCGGGGTTGTCGTTACCATAACCTTCCAGCAGGTTGATGGCACCCCAAACGCCGAGACCGGCACCCAGAGCGACAACCAGAGTCTGAAGAACTTCGATAGCAGAGTTGAAGAATTCCATAGTCTTTTCTCCTTTATTATAAAGCGTTTCCGGTCGTTTGTACACACCCGAAATCTTGTAGTTTTACGTTGCATAACCGCAGCAAGGCTGATTTTCTGGTGCACCTTTCTGACCGGGATAAAAATAAAACCGCCTACCGGGTCAGGCAGACGGGAGCGAATCAGCATCCACCACGATGAACTCATCTCCGGGTTGGATTTTTTCTTTGCGGTTCAGATATTTTTCAATATCGAAGGTGTTTTTGGGGTCGTAGTCCGAGGTCAGCTTGTAGTTAGGGTGCTGGGTCAGGTCGTACTTGTCGCTCAAAAACGGTCTGACGCCACGCAACTGCAAAATACACTTGCCGCCGTCCAGCACCGCCAGCTCGTCCCGGCTCAACAATTCGTGGCCCATCTTTTGGAACGTAGTGCCGTAACTGGGGCTATTGCCACGGGTGTCTGAGGTGTTGAAGGCGTCGATGGTCTCCTTGCCCAGCATCTCGGACAAGTCTTTCAGGGTGGTCGGCTCACTGCCGCCGAGGAAAATCTGGCTGTCCATGTTGCCCACAATGGTATCCGCGTTATCCTTGTAAATGGCTTTCAACTGGCTTCTCGCCTGCAAAACAAGGCAGGCGGAGATCTCACGGCTGCGGATGGTGGCCACCAGCTTTTCCAGATTGGGAATCTGCCCGATGTTGGCGCACTCGTCGATGAGACACCGTACATGAACGGGCAGCTTGCCGCCGTATACATCATCTGCCTTGTCGCACAGCAGATTGAAAAGCTGGGTGTAGACCATGCTGATGAGGAAGTTGAAGGTGCTGTCCGTATCGCTCATGATGAGGAACAATGCCGTTTTCTTATCGCCCAGCGTGTCCAGTTGCAGCTCATCGTACATAGTGAGGTCACGCAGCTCTTGGATGTCGAAGGGGGCTAATCTGGCACCACAGGAAATGAGGATGGATTTTGCGGTCTTGCCGGCAGCCAGCTTGTAAAGTTTGTACTGCCGCCCGGCAAAGGAATTGGGCTTCTTTTTCGCCAGTTCTTCAAACAGCAGATCCACCGGGTTCTGATATTCCTCGTCATCCTCCAGCACCTGCATGGTGTTGAGCATTTCCAGCAGGGTGGCGAAATTTTGCTCCTCCACCGGGGCTTCATAATGCAGATAGGCGATCAGGGCAGTGAGCAAAAGACGTTCGCTTTTCTCCCAAAATGGGTCCCCACCGGACCCTTCGCCTTTGGTGTTGGTCATCAGGGTTGTGACCAGTTTGAGAATGTCCTTTTCGCTGTGGACATAGGCGAAGGGGTTATAGTGCATGGACTTTTTGAAGTTGATGGTGTTCAGGATTTTCAGCTTGTAACCGTTTTTCAGAAGTGCGTTCCCGCACTCGACCACGATACTACCTTTCGGGTCAGTGACCACATAGGAACTATGACATTGTAAAAGGTTGGGTTTAAGCCAAAATCTCGTCTTGCCGCTGCCGGAGCCTCCCACCACCAGCACATTTTTGTTCCGGGCGTTTTTGGGGTCCGGTGGGCGGTTGGACATCATCAGCCGTTCCGTTTTGGTCAGGATGATGTTGTCTGCAAACTTGGGTGCCATGAACGGCTCAATATCCTTGGCGGTGCCCCACCGGGCAGAGCCGTACTCCATGCCGTGGCGGTACTTCTTGGCGTTTTTTCCACGCAAATAGACCGCCAGCCGTAACCCTGCACCGCAGCACAAGCCCACCAGCAAATCGAGCGGATGCAAGCTGGGCAGCGGGTTCGCAAACGCCACCGGAACGGTGCCCATCATCGCCATGATCTTATCCCCCAGCTCTTTGCCCTCGGCAAGCCGCCACGCTTCGCCAATGTTGGTTGCCACCAGCCCCAGCAAAATATAGGGCAGATACAGTGCCAGCAGCTTTGTCAGCTTTTTCGTGGTCACAGTCCACGCTCCTGTTCCTTATGCCGGACTTTGCCGGGGAGTTCTGCCGCTGCCTGCACCAGTTCCTGCAACCGTGCCAGTACCGAGGGGCGTTTGTCCTTGTTCAGCAGAGATGCCGAATATTCCTTGAACGCCGAGTGAAAGGCTTCTGCGTCTGGGGCTTTGAAAAAGACCAGATACCGGGGCGGCACTTCAGAGGCGTCTTTGCGGATGGCATAGTCGATGCCGTATTTTTTGGCATACCGCTCTAAGCCACGGATGCCAGTCTTGCTGATCTCCACGCTGGACACGCCCCGGTTTTGCCGCAGAAGAGTGCGGACGCTCTGCTTACCTTGGGATGCCTTGGACTGGTACAGCCGAAACGCCGCCTTTACCGCCCGGAGGACGGTCCGGGCAGACAGTTTGGTGGTGGAGATCATAATGTTGAATGACTTCTGTTCGATTTCTTCCTGCAATGCCATCACCTCCCGTGCAGCAGGGTGATTTTAGCGGTCATGCTCTGCCGGGGGCTTGGTGCGGGGCTTTTCTGCGGGAGGTTCATCAGGCACCGGCAGCACTAACAGACGGTTGCCCAGCTTCAGAAAGGCTTCCGGCTGATGGAAAAGCTGCTCGTACTTCTGCGCCAGTTCCGGGGTCAGGGATGCAAAGTCCTCCTCGCCCAAACCCACCACCAGAAAGTCTCCGGCAACGGCATCGTACATCTGCCCATTCTCATCCCGCAAAGCACGATTCAAGGGTAGACCCATGAGCTTGCCGTCATCGGCATAAACGATGGCAACCGGGTCGGCAAAGGGATAGCTTGCGCCGATGGAGCCACCCACTGCCTGCTGCAAGGCTTTCAGGTCGTTATCGATCTCGACCTGCTGCGGATACTGTCCCGGTGCAATTTTCAGCACCGACAAGGTGTTCTCGTTCTGTTCCATTATCGTCCTCCTCGAATTTGATAGAGATCTCCTGCCCGGCATGGGCGGCGTTCAACAGAGCTGCCACGAAGAAGCCGAAAAAAGCGCCGGCTTCAAAAAATGCGAAACCGATAAAAAAGTTCAGCATGGCACACCTCACTCCATGCAGATGCAGGGCAGCTTCTGGTCGTCTGCCATCAGGGTGATGCTGTGGCTTGCCAGATACTTCTGGAACAGGTAGACTTCATCGATGGTCAGCGAGATGACCTCGCCGTCCATGTTGGTGCGAACAAGAATCACCGGGCCGGTCAGGTAGTGCTTTCCGCCCATCTTCAGCACCTGCGCCGGGTTGTAGCAGAGCAGCAGCGAGGTGTTGGGAAGGTTCAGGCAGGCATCATCCTCCTCAAAGCAGGGCAGGATGCCGGGAGCCTCGTCCAGCGTGATGATGGTCAGCTCCATATCCGGGGCAATGGCAGCGAGATAGACTTCACCAGGCTTTTTTCTGCCGTTCAGAATCGTGTAGATGCGAGTATCAATGGTGACTTTCTCGGAACGGATGTGAGTGGTAGTAAAGTTCATAGACGTTTCCTCCAAAATTTTTGCAAAATAAAAGACCCGGAACTGGGTCTTTTGGTTCAGTCTGCGATCAGCGCGCTTCTTCCTGCTTCTTCTGTTTTGCCTGTTGCTTTTTTAGTTGCCACTGGTCGAGCAGCTTGATGATGATGCTTTCCATCTGCCGGGGCGTGTAATTGCGTGGAAAGTATTTCCGCAGGGTTTCGTTTTTGATGGTCACGGTGTCCAGTTCGCTTTTCTTTTCCTCATTCATAATGTTGTAGACTGCATCATAGTCAAACTCACCCTGCTGCGCCAGCTTTTTTATCCGAATGGCTTGTGAAAGAGATGGTGCGTTCTGGGAAGCATCCATTGCTTCTAAAAAATCCTGTTGCTGTTTTTCGTCCAGATAGGACAGTTCTACCGCAGGGTTAAAAGAGATTTTTTTCTCGTCCACCATGTCGAGCAATTCAGGGACAAGGTTCGTCAGACGCACAAAACGCTGGACTTGATTGCGACTTTCGCCTGAATCTTTTGCTACTTTTTCATCGGCTCTCAACTTCGTCCCAACTTGGGACGAAGTTAAATCTGACCTAGCACCTTGATTTTTTATTGCATCCAGCTTCATCTTGTACGCAAATGCCCGCTCGCTGGGCAGGATGTGTTCTCTCTGCAAATTGGAATCGACCATCAATATCGTGGCGGCATCATCCTCCATATTTCGCACAATGACAGGCACGGTGTCCAGATTTGCAAGCTCTGCGGCGTGTTTCCGACGATGCCCGGAGATGATCTCATAGCCGCCCTCTGGTCTGGGGCGGGCAATCAGCGGCGCAAGCACACCGAACTGCGAAATGCTTTCCACCGTCCGGGTCATGGAATCATCGTCCAGAACTTTGAACGGGTGGTTTTTGAACGGGAAAAGTTCGCTGACGGGAATCTGTTGTACCTGCTCCCGCTGTTCTTCCTGCCGGGACTCTTCGGTCGAAAAAATATCATCGAGACCTTTCAGTGCTACGTTTAAGCCGCTTTTCGGCATCCACCAACACCTCCTTCGCAAGAGATTGATAGGCTTCTGCCACCTTGCTCTTGGGGTCATACTGGAAAATGCTCTTGCCGGCGGCACTGGTTTCAGCAGCACGAACAGACCGGGGAATGGTCTGGTCGAACACCTTGATTTTACTACCGTATGCCTGACGAATCAAAGTGTCGATCTGCTTTCCATAGTTGGTGCGGCTGTCCGTCATGGTGAGCAGGATGCCCTCGATTTTCAGCTTCGGATTGATTTTCTGCCGGTGTACCTTACAGATTGTCTGCAAAAGCTGCTCCAGACCTTTGGCAGAAAGATATTGAGCCTGTACGGGTATCAAAGCAGTGTCTGCCGCCGCCAGTGCATTGATGGTGAGCATACCAAGGGAGGGAGTACAGTCCAGCAGGATATAATCGTACTCCCGTTTTGCTCCGTCCAACACCTGTTTGAGCATCTTTTCCCGGTTCATGCTGTTTACCAGAGCCACCTCCAATCCTGCCAATTCGATGTTGGCAGGGATGAGGTCTACGCCCTCTGCATGGTGCAGGATGCCCTCACCGGGTTGGATAGGCTGGTCGTTCATGGCTTTCTGCATCAGAGTAGACAATGTGGCAGGCAGCTCGTCCGGCTGCTGCCAGCCCATGCTGATGGTAAGACTGCCCTGCGGGTCAGTGTCCACCAGCAGAACTTTTTTGCCCTCCATCGCCAGCCCGATGCCCAAATTTTCACAGGTAGTGGTCTTGCCGGTGCCGCCTTTCTGGTTGACGATGGCTATTGTGGTTGCTTTCTTTGAAATTCTCATCACCTCCGATTCGCTAAGTCGTGATTGGTTTGGTTCTGGTAGGAAAGCTGCATCGTGGTGGGTGCGTTGTACAGAGAAGCGAGCAGATATTGTTTCATGTTTCGGATCGGGCTTCTGTTCTCTGCAAGGCACTTCAGCACAAAGCGGATATGGTCAGCGTTCAGCTTCATAAAGCGACTGCGCACCACCTCGGCGGGCTTATCGTCCCCGGCAATGCGCAGCAGCTTGCGGTTGGTAGCGCAGGTGTCCACCAACAAATCTACGATCTGATAGATGGTGTCCTCATCATCCGGGCAGAGCCGGAGCAGAAGGTCTATCCCCAAAGACTGAGAAAAATATTCTTCCAGTTGGGTGCGTTTGCACATCCCATCCGCTTCTTCAGAATAGAAGGGATCAGTCTCACTCATTTCAGTATCATTCTCTTTAGTCTTATTACATCGTGATTTTGAAGGGTCTTGACTTGCGTTTTTGAAGCCTCCAGAATCGTGAAAATCACGATTCTGGAATATTGATTTTGACGATTCTGCCGAAAAGTTCTTCACATACACCAAATTTGGCTTCCCCAGACCTCTGCGTTTTCGTTCAATCAGACCAAACTTTTCGAGTTCCCGGAGCAGCTTGGTCGCTTTGTTGTCTGCGCAACACAACGTCCTCTTGACATCCTCTATCGTGAAGATAATGAACACCCGGTTCTGCTCGTCCAGCCAGCCGTTTTTCACAGACAGGCTCATGCGGTCAAGCAGGATGCCGTACAGGGTTTTTGCATCGGTGGACAGACTCTGGAACCGTGGCTCCTGAAAAAGAGCCTTTGGAATGCGGTAGAACGAAAACAGCTCTCCGGCTTGTCCGTAGAAATAATCAAGGATCATGCTGCTTTTTCAACGTTTTACTCCAGCTTGTGTTCAAAAAGATCGACCACCTTTCGTTTGAAAATAAAAAGCGCACTCTTTTCTTATTGAAAAGTGGTGCGCTATGTAATATAATGGCTATATAATTTAGCTATCCAAAAGATAGTCGATGAGATATTCTTTTGGAATCCTGAAAGATCGTCCGACTTTCAGGCAGCGAATTCTATGTTGATGGATTCTTCTGATGATGGCAGTCTGGCTTTTGAAACCGAGTAAAGTTGTTGCTTCTTCGACAGACAGCACATCAGGATAGTTCACAAATAATTTTTTATAATACTCTTTTTCTAAATCATCAACTAATTGTTCATCTTCTTTAGTTCCTAAAGTAGTTATTACAACTGCTTGAGTTTCTCCTCTAGTAAACATAGCTGATCCATGAGGTATTGGTAAGCAATTTACCTCTGCAAATAGAGGTCTAATTTCAGTAGTTTTTCTTCCATCTGCTCTATGTTTATGATAAAGGATAGCATCTCTTACTAATTTTTTCATTAAATCGTGATAATATCCTTTAAATTCTATTAAAACATCTTCAGGAATCTCTACTTCCTCTCCTTCTCCATAGTTCTCTACTTTGAAAGTTTCTAATAACTCCTCTTCTAATGAGTCCACTGCTTCCTCTCTATTTTTCTTACCTAATGTAAGTACAGCAGCTTGAAGTCTTTCCATTCCTCTTTCATCTATAAAGTTTTTAACTAGTGGCATAACCTCTGGTTTTACAAACTCCATTTTCTCTTTTCCAACTTCCTTAGCAAAAGCTTCTTGGAAATCACAAATCTTTTTGATGTTTTCATGAGCAAACATTATAGCTTTAAGCATAGTTTCCTCGTCTAACTCATTAGCTCCAGCCTCAACCATGTTAATAGCTTCTCTTGTTCCAGCAACAGAAAGTTCTAACTCACTTGTTTCTAGATCTTCTGGAGTAGGATTTAATATAAACTCTCCATTTTTATATCCTATTACAACTCCAGCTACTGGTCCTAAAAATGGTAAATCTGATAACATTAAAGCCATTGATGAACCAATTATTCCTAAATAATCTGGTGTATTTTTCTCATCAAAAGAAAATACAGTATTTACTATATGTACATCGTAGTTAAATCCATCTGGAAACATTGGTCTTATAGGTCTATCTATAAGTCTTGCTGTAAGTGTTGCATTAGTTGATGGCTTCCCTTCTCTTTTATTAAATCCTCCAAGAAATTTTCCTGCTGCATAAAATTTTTCTATATAGTCAACTGTAAGTGGGAAAAAATCATTTTCCTTTCTTGGCTCTTTACTTCTATTTACTGTACTTAGTAAAACAGTATCTCCATATTGAACCATTACAGCTCCACATGATTGTCTTGCTATTTTTCCAGTAGAAAATGTAAGTGTTCTACCTGCTAATTCCATTTGAACTTTTCTTTCATCAAACATATTTTCCTCCTAATTATTTTGTAGATTAGGAAGTAAATAATAAGGAGTAAAAAAATAAAATTTATTCTC
>ENA-UESU01002886-UESU01002886.1-human-gut-metagenome-genome-assembly--contig:-NODE-2886-length-10505-cov-6.800249_pt1 | contig 10505 bp, 11 predicted proteins | sample MGYA00243007_ERZ508008 | MGnify/ENA primary metagenome ERZ508008 (study PRJEB26167, sample SAMN06115399) | human gut metagenome | host: Homo sapiens | place: China:Henan | collected 2016-06-23...
GTTCCTGCGAGTGGAAAAGAACCACTGCAACAACACGGTCTGGTCGTATATGATGCCGTTTCGGAAGATTATCTATACGGCCGTCAATAACGGCTTGTTGCAGCGCGATCCGTTTTTCGCGTACAGCATTACCAAAGAAGAGACCAAACGGGGCTTTCTGACCAAAGAGGAAATCAGGCTCCTGATCGACGGGACGTTCAAGAAGCAGAGTTACACGCTGATCCGCGACCTATTCATCTTCTGCACCTTTACGGGATTGAGCTGGACGGATATGGCGAACCTTACCCAAGCGAACCTGCAAACCTCGTTCGACGGGCATTTGTGGTTGAACACCAAGCGTCAGAAAACGGGTGTCGAAACGAACATCAGACTGTTGGACGTTGCCAAGCATATCATCGAAAAGTACCGTGATATGACACCCGACGGAAGGCTCCTGCCCGTTCCGTGTTACGATAACTGCAAAAACAGCATTAAGGCCATAGCGAAGAGATGCGGTATCGAGAAAAACGTAACGTGGCACGTGAGCCGCCATACCTATGCCACGACGGTCTGCCTGTCGAACGACGTACCTATCGAAACACTCTCGAAGATGTTGGGCCACCGCAGTATCCGTACGACGCAAATCTATGCGAAGATTACCGCCGAGAAAGTGAGCCGCGATATGGAGAAACTCGCGCAGCGTATCGAGCAGATGGAGAGCTTTATTTGTCAGGCGATTTAATAGTAACCTTAAAACTGAAAAACGATGAAAGAAGAAAGAAATATCATCACGATAGACGAGTATGGCGGATTAAAGATGCCGACCGATACGGCAAACATATGGATGACGTTGCCGGAACTCGTGGAACTGTTCGGCACGACCGCCGGAGCGGTCTATGCAGGTATCAAAACCATCTTCAAAGAAAACGCCCTGCACGATTACGATGCCTGCAAATGTATCCGTCCGGACAGCGGCAACAGTGCGGACGTGTATAATCTTGAAATGGTTGTCGCCCTTGCGTTCCGTATTCGTTCGCAGGGCGCAACGAAATTACGGGAGTATATACTCCGTACACTCGGTGCAGTGGACAAACAGCCTGCAATAAATATACTGATGGCCTGCACACGTAAAACAAGCGGGCACAGCCGACAGATTTTCAACTGACGGTTTCCAATGAAAGAAAAATAATATAACCAGCTAAAACAAAGACGTTATGACAAAGAGAACTGTACCCGACATCGACGAGCGAGCCATTCTCGAATCGCTCCGACCGGAAGGAAGTAATACGGAATCATTGCAACTTGCGATGGAAAGGATTATGACCACCAAAGTAAGTACACTCACTACACCGAATGAAAGCAGTGAACAAACTGTGCTTACCACACCGATTCAATCGACCGAACCGACTGTGCAAACTGAAATAACGCAACCGACGGATACGACCGTAACGGCAGAACAACCTGCACCGAGCACATCCGACCGTGTCGGAGTGAAACAGCAAAGAGCAACATTGGAGGAATACCGACAGACATTTCTCCGAGTGCCGAAAATCGAGAACCGCAAACCCGTCTTCGTGAGTTGCGAGGTACGCGACCGATTGGACGAGATCGTCCGCAGATTGGGAGGCAGGCGGATGAGCGTTTCGGGACTGATCGAAAACCTTGCCCGGCATCATCTGGAAACCTACGGCGACGACATCGAACGGTGGCGGAAATTGTAAATCGGCTATCCCTCTTTTCACGGGATAATACAGTGTGCACACTCGGTATAGCGAGTATAGCGGACAGCGTGGAAATCTGCTTTAATGATCGGAGAGTTTCGGCTCTCCGATTTTGTTAGCGTCGGCTAACAGCAAGGTGTGTATCGAGTTACTCGATACCTTTTGAGTTACTCTCAAAAGCCTTGCCCTGACGGGGACAATCGCCCTTCCGAAGTCGGGCGATTAGAACGAAATAGAATGGAATAGATGGTAAACTATTCAAAAAAGCCAAATAGGAGAGTTCCGTTTTCATCGAAAATACATACCAACGATTTATCCGTTTCATACTGCATCTCATCCTTCGAAACAATCATTCTATCGGAACGGCATTGGTGTAAAATCGTACACGAGCTACATTTGCGGAAAACTCAAACGATGAAACGATTTCATACAATCCTTATACTAAGTATCTGTATCGGCCTTCCTACCGCTCTTTTCGGGCAAGGCTATGTGAGTAGCGAATACCTCTCGTCCTCTTCTTTGAGGGACGAAGCAGGAGGCAGATTCGGTTCGGGAGCAATGTGGCGTTTTTCGGGGCGGTACACGCTGCCTCTTTCCGTGAAGCGAAACGACCGGGGACAACTCGTCGCATGGTCGGCGACGCTCAATTGTACGTATGCCTCGCTTCAAAACGAGGGTTCGGCCGCCGCGCTGAATCCTGACCGGATTCTGAATACGAGTCTGAACGTATCGCACCTGCGCCCCATCTCCGAACGATGGAGCTTGATCGCCTCATTGGGTTGCGGCATTTATGCCGCGCCGAATCAAATAGCATGGCGCAGCATACTGGCCAACGGTGCTGTCGTTTTCGTCTATAAGTTGTGGGAGAATCTCGACATCGGTGTGGGTGCGGGTTTGACCAACTCGTTCGGCGTACCGATGATTCTGCCGATGGGTTATTTGAACTGGCGTACCTCCGGCAAATACGAAATTCGGGTGGATATGTCGAGCGGGCTGAAAGTGACGGCGGCCAAATGGCTGAACCGAAAATTCAAACTGGAGCTGACCGCTATCGAAATGGACGGTATCTCCTCCGTGATACGAATCGGCGGAAAGTCCAAAATTTACTCCTCGACAATGATGCGTTCGACCTTATCGCCGACGTTCTGCATCTCCCCGAAAGCGAGTGTCTATTTGGGGATAGGCGGAAACTGGTTGCGTTCGATACGAATCTCGGATCGCGATTTCGGAGGATTTCTCGACAGTTTCCGCGAGGACGGCCATGATTTCGGCGTATCGCTTCGGGTAACAGCAGGATTTAACTGGAGTTTTTAGCCATGCAAATACTGATATTCAGAACCTCTATATCGACACGAAACGATTTGAAAAGGCTTCGTGAATTATTGAGCCGATATCCGCAGGTCGAAAAATGGAATGTCGATTCGGAAGATTGGGAAAAGATTTTTCGAATAGAGTGTAACGGACTGACTGCCGGTGAACTTATCGTAGCGCTTCGGACGGTAGACATTTACGCCGCCGAACTCGTATAACCGAAAAAATTATCGTAATTTTGAAAATTATAAGTGAAAATAAAATGGCAAAGTATATTATCATAGAAGACGAACGGCTGGCTTATGAGGAGATCCGACGGATGATGCAGCGCCTGCGCCCCGATTATATGTTGACGGGATGGGCTACAGGCGTCGAGCAGGCCGTTTTGCAGCTCGCATCGGGAGACATCGACCTGATGATTGTGGACATTCGTCTCTCCGACGGATTGAGTTTCGAGATTTTCGAACGGACGGCAGCGGATATTCCGGTAATCTTTACTACCGCTTACGACGAATATGCGCTGCGGGCATTCAAGGTAAACAGCATCGACTACCTGCTCAAACCCGTCGAGGAACAGGCGTTGGAGACGGCTCTCTGCAAGTTCGAACGGAATCGCCTGCCGCGTACCGCCACACCCGAACTCAAGCGGCTCGAAGCGACCTATATGACCGGAATCCGTAAAAACCGCTTTCTCGTCCGGTCGGGTGATACGTTCCGCTATGTCGAAACATCCGACATAGCATTTTTTTACAGCGAGGAGAAATATGTCTTCCTTCATCTGTTTTCCTCGCGTCGCTACATCGTCGATTATACGTTGGAACAGTTGGAGACGATGCTGGACGAAGCCGGGTTCTTTCGGGTGTCACGCAACTGTATCGCCAACATTCGGGCCGTCGGGAAGGTCTCCCGTTATTTCGGCGGTCGGCTGAAAATATTCTTTTCGCCGGAATGTCCTCACGAAGTTATCGTCAGCCGCGACCGCACGGAGCGGGTCTTGCAATGGATTGACGATATACGGTAAACACGTCCGAGCCATGAAAAAGAAAACGATTTTGTTTTTCGTCCTGCTGATTGCTGCATCATTGCTGCTTTTCATCCATACCTTTTCCGTGCTGGCACATACGCCGGAAAGGACTGGGGGCGAAGGATTATGGGTGAATTTCCTGATGAATCTGCCCTGCTGTATCCTTATCGGGTATGCGGATTATCGGGTGGCCAAGTCGCTTCAAAAGCGATTTCCCGACCGGAACGTCATACGAATTGCATCGAGTATCTTGCTGACGGCACTGCCGGTGGGACTGTTTGCCGTTGCTATCAATTATGCCGTCGCACGGTTGTATGCACATCCATTCAGCATCGCGGGCAGCGTATTCCCTATTATGTTATGGAACAGCCTTATCGTGCTTTTCATCGAACTGTTTTTCTATAATCGCCGGCAGATCGAACAACAACGTCGGTTGGCCTTGATGGAGAAAGAAAAAGCACTTTACCACTTCGAGACGTTGAAGAACCAGATCAACCCCCATTTTCTGTTCAACAGCCTCAATGTCTTGGCATCGCTCGCTTACGAAGATGCGAAAAAGACCAACCGTTTCGCCAAGAAACTCTCCGGAGTTTACCGTTATCTGCTTACGACACACGACAGGCCATCGGTCTCGGTCGCCGAAGAGCTGGCTTTCGTCGAATCCTATCTCTATCTGGAGCGTATTCGTTTTGGAGATGCCCTGCGAATCGAAATCGCCGACTGCGAAAGGTGGCACGATCGGCAGATCATTCCAGCCAGCGTGCAGATGTTAGTGGAGAATGCGTTGAAACACAACATAGCGACGCCCGAAATGCCACTGACCGTACAAATTTCGGTCAGTCCGGAGGGTATTGCGGTCGTCAATAATCTGCAACTTCGCTCCAGCGTCATGCGTAGCGGTATAGGACTGAAGAATTTGCAACACCAATATGCGCTTTACAACCGACGTATCGAAATAGAATCTGCGGACGCCTCTTTTACCGTAAAGATACCTTATCTGAATTAACATTGAAAACATATCTGTTTTTCAGTAGAACAATGATTGCTATTCCAAGCTAATATCATTGTCTCTCTGGAATTTCCATGTCAATATGGCGAGAATGTTTCAAAATTATATTGAATTGAGTAACAATACGACTGAACTGTATCTGCTTTGATGGCCTGATGCTGTTCGCTTTATAAGAAATAAATCTCCTCCGAGTCCCACTTCAATAAACTCGAAGAAACTGATTTATTTACTTATAAAACGAACATTTATGACCCATCATATCACGGCGGATCGTTTGGTAGAATCCGCCATCAAAGCTGTTACGGAAGAACTGTTCCGTGACTTCGACAATGCTCTCCGCACCCTCTGCGACGAAGACGACGACCGCAAAGCCGTTTTCCGCACCCTGCGCTATGCACGTATCCGCCTGCACGTATTATGCGGATATACCTCGAAAGAGCAAACGCCGGAGAGTCGTACTCAAATTCGGTTCCTGCATATCGTCATCGGATATATAGATACAGAGCTGGAGATATTGACTCGCTACGGCGATACTTATCCGTCGAAACCTCATGTATGCAAACGACGTTGGACGGGAGCTGTGGTCGAAATAGTCGAGTTGATATATGCTTTGCACGAGATGAAACGTATCGACAACGGGGAAATAGCCATGAACGAACTGGCCGGATTCTTCGGCGAGTTGTTCGGTGTTCGTCTCGATGCACGAAGTGTCTATGACGCTTATACCGACATCAAACGTCGTAAGGGTGAAAGCCGTACCTATTTTCTCGACAAGTTACGTGAGCGTCTGAATCTGCGGATGCAACGCGACGATGAAAAAGAACGGGAGCGGCGACGCTGATTAAATAATGCGGATGGAAGATTCTGTCCGCATTTTGCCTAAATGCAATCGTCGATTTTGCTATTTCCAAGAAAAACGCTATATTTGCATAGAGTTGTTCGACGAGATGCAAAGCGCAGCAGTTCAGCGCAGTTACATGGTCGCTAAATCGTTACCGGCAACTTTCTTAATTTCCACTCTACGCTGTCATTCAGACAGATACATAAAAGTTTCTTATCCGATACAAAGATAATGGATTCACCGCAGCACACCAAATGCTCAACAAACTATTCTACTCATAAACAGCAACCGGCAATTCTCCCCGCAAAGCTCCCAATGCGTTCTGTGCCAAAGCCTCCAACTCATCCTCACCCGGATATACATGCACCGGTGCCAGAAAAGAGATGCGTGCCGTGAGGCGGGAAACTACATACTCGGAATGGGCAATTCCGCCAGTCAACAGGATAGCGTCGATTTTGCCGTAAAGGGTAACAGCCGCCGCACCGATACCTTTGGCTACCTGATAGATCATGGCATTCAATATCAGTTCGGCTTTTTGATCTCCCTTTTCGATAGAAGCCACGATAGCGGGAATATCGGTCGTACCCAAATGGGCTGTCAGCCCGGCACGACCGGAAATGCGTTTCTTTAATTCATCCTTTGTGAAACGCCCGCTATAACAAAGGTCGATCAATGGTCCTGCCGGAAGCGTGCCAGCACGTTCGGGTGAGAATGGCCCCTCACCGTCGAGCGCATTATTCACATCGATGGCACGGCCATGTTCATGCGCACCGATGGAAATTCCACCGCCAAGATGGCAAATCACCAGGTTCAGATCTTCGTATCTCGTATGATGCTCACGGGCATACCGACGAGCAATCGCCCGTTGATTCAACGCATGCCAGATGGTGATGCGCGGCATCAGAGGAGAGCCTGTAATGTGAGGAATCTCATCCATCTCGTCCACTACACCGGGATCTGCTATAAAGGCACGGCAACCGGGAAGCATGGAAGCCAACTCATCAGCTATGAGACACCCCAAGTTACAGGCATGCGTACGCATGGCATGAAGCGTATCCTGCCGCATGGCCTCATTCACCTCGTACACCCCGCCGGAAATAGGTTTCACCAAACCGCCACGACCGATAATGGCATCAAACCGGAAAGGAATGCCCTCCTTCTCCAATTCGGTAAGCACAAGTGATTTACGAAATTCGAACTGATCGGTCACCTCCGGGAAAACAGCCAGTTCTTCTACCGTATGTCGGATGTTTCGAACCAGCAACGGCGTTTCGTCTTCATAGACAGCAATCTTTGTCGAGGTAGAACCGGGATTAATGGCAAGAATCTTCATAAGTTGTTTATTTACAGGTGAGGCAGGCCATCGCCATGCTATAATATTTAGACAGACCGGAATCGCTACGCGAGGGCAATACAACCGGACAAACAGGACCTTGCAGCAGTCCCGCCATATCGGCATTGGCAAAAAGGGAAACCGACTTATAGAACGTATTGCCCGATTCTATATTAGGGAATATCAGTACATCCGCCTGCCCGTCGATAGGAGAAACAATTCCCTTTATGCTACCGCTTGCCTGTTCACAAGAAGTACGGACATCCAGCGGACCGTCAATAATTACATTACCGAATTCACCAGCCTCCGCCAACTCGACGATATTTACATAGTCCAGGGAATGAGGAAATTTGGCACTGACTTTCTCCGTGCAATGGATAAGAGAGATGCGCGGCTGTTCTATTCCGAAAGAACGGCAAGTATGAATGGCATACCAGATCATCTCGATACGTTGCTGCAAAGTAGGTCGCGGAATAACGGCAGCATCAGAAAAAAACAGCAGTTTATTATAAGTAGGTATCTGCATGACCGCAAGATGCGTCAGCACTTTCCCTTTGGGTAGCAGCCCTTTTTCCTTGTCCAAAATAGCATGAAGCAGATTATCCGTATTAATAATACCTTTCATCAGAATATCCGCACCGCCTTCACGGACAATACGCACCGCCTCTCGGGCCGCCTCATCCGAATCTTCCATATGGATCGTCTTTACATATTCCGGATATTTTCTCAGAGTCGGATACTTTTCAAGAATAGCCGAATCACCAATCATCAGGAACTCGGCAATTCCTTCTTCAAGAGCACGGGCTATGGCATATTCCGTATTGGCGTCATTGGCACATACTACCGCAATTCTCTTGCGTCGGTTCAGTGTTTTCAGATGGGAAGTCAGCTGATCGAAAGTTCTAATAGGTTCCATAACGTTAGATTTTTAGCAAATATCAGAAAAATGATTGAGAAATACAGCATAGTAAGGGAGAAAAATAACGCGTTTATATAACATTTTGTCATGGAAAGAAAAATTATTTTAAAAACTTATGTCATAATCCGGTGAATACGTACATTTGCAAAAATAACCGAACATATGAACAGCCTGATTCTTCCCCCTTATTTGCACGAAGGCGATAAAGTCGCCATCGTCTCTCCATCGAGCAAGATAGACAAATCATTTCTGAAAGGAGCGAAAAAGCGATTGGAATCCTGGGGACTGAAGGTGATTATGGGCAAACACGCCGGCAGTGCTTCCGGTAGATATGCCGGAACCGTCAAGCAACGTTTGAGCGACCTCCAAAGCATGATGAATGACCCGGAGATAAAGGCCATTTTCTGCAGTCGTGGCGGATACGGTGCGGTACACCTCGTACAGGCACTGGATTTCACCCTCTTTCGCGAATCCCCCAAATGGCTGATAGGATTCAGTGACATCACAGCATTGCACAATCTGATTCAATCCAACGGTTTTGCTTCTTTGCATGCCCCCATGGCACGGCATCTGACAGTAGAACCCGAAGACGATCCCTGTTCTCTGCATCTGAAAAATATTCTAAGCGGCACGTTACCGGAATACTCCTGTCCGAAACACAAATTGAACCGCCAGGGAACCGCCCGGGGGATTCTGAGAGGGGGGAATATGGCCGTATTTTACGGATTGCGCGGCACTCCTTACGACATTCCGCCCGAAGGCAGCATTCTGTTTATCGAAGACATCAGCGAACGCCCGCATGCCATAGAGCGTATGATGTATAATTTGAAGTTAGGAGGGGTACTTGAAAAGCTCTCCGGACTCATCATCGGTCAATTCACGGAATATGAAGAAGACCGTTCATTAGGGAAAGAGCTATACGCCGCACTGGCCGATCTGGTAAAAGAGTACGATTATCCGATCTGTTTTGACTTTCCGGTAGGGCACGTCACCCGCAATCTTCCTCTGATCAACGGAGCGGAAGTAGAATTGAATGTCGGCAAGAAAGCAACAGAATTAAAGTTCATTTGTTAATAAACCATGTCCGCAGAAGCAAACTACAGTGAAAATCATTACTTTTGCCGATATAATACAACAGTTACTTAAAATGAAAAAGAATTATATCATGTCATTAGTGGGGTTATTATTACTTTTCACACTGTCACTTTCTTCTTGCGGCAACAAGAATAAAGCAAGCGAAATGACGAAAGAGACCGTAGCCACCATACAGGCACCTCAGTTCGATGCCGACAGTGCCTATCAATATGTAAAAGAACAGGTCGATTTCGGACCGCGTGTGCCCAACAGCAAAGGGCATGTGGCCTGCGGCAACTATCTTGCCGGACAACTGGAAAAGTTCGGTGCTACGGTTACCAACCAGTATGCCGATCTTATCGCCTATGACGGTACCCTGCTGAAAGCACGCAACATTATCGGTTCTTATAAGCCGGAAAATAAAAAGCGCATCGCCCTCTTTGCACACTGGGATACCCGTCCCTGGGCAGACAATGATCCGGATAAAAAGAACCACTATACGCCAATCTTAGGAGCCAATGACGGTGCAAGCGGTGTAGGAGTACTTCTTGAGATAGCCCGTCAGATTCAACAGCAACAACCCGAACTCGGTATCGATATCATCTTCCTCGATGCCGAAGACTACGGCACGCACCAGGCCAGTGGCAAGCATCAGGAGGACTCCTGGTGTCTGGGATCACAATACTGGGCACGCAATCCGCATGTGCCGGGGTATAACGCCCGTTTCGGCATATTGCTCGACATGGTAGGCGGCCAGCAACCTACTTTCTATCGCGAAAGCTATTCCGAAAAATATGCCAAAGATGTCAACCGGAAAGTCTGGAAAAAGGCTAACGAATTGGGATACGGAAAATATTTCATCGATAAAGTAATGGGGGGTGCTACAGACGACCACCTGTTCATCAACGAAATTGCCGGAATCAAGACGATCGACATCATCCCTTGTGACCCGGAAGGAGAATATTCGTTCGATCCTACATGGCACACAATCAAAGATGATATGGACAACATTGACCGGAATACCCTCAAGGCTGTGGGACAAACGGTGATGGGAGTCATTTACAACGAGAAATAAGAGAGGGGAAGCCTCTCCCCGACCCTCTCCGTGGGAGAGGGAGTAAAGTTGGATCTGTAACCGGATGGTAATCATAAAGCATCTTTGATCCCCTCTCCTGTGGAGAGGTTCTTGAAAGAAAGACCACCAAAATATTATAACTATGTCAATTAATGAATTACAGGACGAAGTGATTGCAGAATTCAGTGACTTCGACGATTGGATGGACCGTTATCAACT
>ENA-UESU01002890-UESU01002890.1-human-gut-metagenome-genome-assembly--contig:-NODE-2890-length-10493-cov-11.605703_pt1 | contig 10493 bp, 9 predicted proteins | sample MGYA00243007_ERZ508008 | MGnify/ENA primary metagenome ERZ508008 (study PRJEB26167, sample SAMN06115399) | human gut metagenome | host: Homo sapiens | place: China:Henan | collected 2016-06-23...
CCTTCATACAGAATTCCAAGTGTTCAAGACCCGTGATTTGGGAATAAAAGAAGTTGGATGCAGACAGATAACCTGTTAAAAGATGCAATGATGGGCTCAGAAAATGTAGATATCCACGATGTAATGGTAGCAATGTCCAAGGCAGAAATTGCTGTTAATGTCGCAACCACTGCAACTGGTAAGGTCATACAAGCGTATGATAAAATAATGCAAATACAGATTTAAGCTTCTCAAAATTAATATATATGTGTATAATAATCTTATAGGGAAGGACTATGGACTTTAAAAAGTTACTTGAAAATAAAATTCTTTTAGCCTCAATTGTAGGAGGTGTTGTTCTGCTTTTAATTGTATTTATTATATGCGGAACAATAGCAGCTTCAAGTAAGTCAAAGAATGATCAGATTGATGTCAGCAAAGAACCTTTAAAAGAAGATGTTGATCTTTTAACAACTGACAATCTTGGAAAAGCTCTTGAGATTCAGGCCCTTCTGGCTAGAAATAATATTGTTGCAGCCCGTGCCGTTGATGGTACTAAATCTGTACTTCGTCTTAAAAAAGGCGACTGTACACCTGGTATGAAGAAGTGTACAACCGAACAGAGAGATAGAGCAATTATGGTTATTGTTGAAAGCGGTTTGTACGACCAGAATGTTGGTTTAGAAATTTTTGATAAAGGTGATTTTACTTCTACTAAAGAGGATAAAAGAATAAGACTCGTAAGAGCTATGAATGGCGAGTTGGCTCGCTTAATCAGAAGAATAGATGGTATTGAAAATGCATCCGTATTTATTTCAATTCCTGAGCAAACGATGTTTTCGTCTATGCAAAAACCAGTAACAGCAACTGTACAGCTGCAAGTCGCAGTCGGTCAAACTCTTAATATGGGAACAATAAAAGCAGTTTCTAACCTGCTTTTAGGAAGTGTTTCCGGCTTGAAGAATGAAAATATCTCTATTACAGATACAAATGGGCATGTATACAATAGTTTAGTAGATGCTCAATCTGAAATGCTTGCAAGGCTTCAAGAAAATGATAAATACATGCAGGAGAAAGTTCAAACCCAGTTGAATAGACTTATCGGTCAGGGTAAGTATGTTGCGACAGTAAGTACTTTCCTTAAGCAAGCTCCTGTTGAGAAATTTACTATAGAGTATGATCCACAGAAGAAAGCTTCTGTTACGGAACAAACTTTCTCAGAAGGTCTTGGTGACCAGACTATGGACACAAATAAAAACACCAATGCTGTAAGTGTATATCTTCCAAACGGACTTCCGGCAGGCAGCTCTGACTCAACTCAAAATAGAAGCTATTCAAGAACTGCACGTGAAACCCAGTATGGTGTTACAAAGGTTCAGACAAATGAATATATGTCGCCAGGCACGCTAGAAGAAATTTCAATTGCAGTAACATTAGAAAAAGATGCACTTCCGGTTGAGCTTACATTAGAAGAATTAAAAGAACTTGTTGCACATGCCGCAAGCCCTAAGGCTGATCCTGAAAATGTGACAATCGCATTTGCCGATTCGCTTGATCCATTTATGGCCGGTGATAAAAACGTAAAAGCTCCTATAAAGGCAGAACATGGCAACCCTTGGTGGCTAGCTATTGCGCTCCTTGCATTTGGTTTGTTCTTCGGACATAAAGCTTTAACTCAAAAGATTAATGCAGCAAAAGCAGCTCAAGAAGAAGAACTCAATCGTTTGAGAGAAATGAATGAGGCTCAGGAAAAACAGATTAAGGATTTAAGCGTAAATGCTGCGGATTTAATCCAGAAACAGTCACAACTGCAGCAAGGCCTGCTTGAACAGCAAAACCGTCCTGCTGCAATTCCTGCATCAGGTGCTGAAATTCGTGAAGCTCTGCGCGAATTAAAACGCGAATTTGACGGCGTTGATGAAGCCGAAGCAGGTGAAAAAATCAGAAGCTGGATTGAACAAGGTTAGGAACAAACTTAAATTAAATTATCCATCAGCTCTTCAAACTCAGGAAAAGAAATGTTTGTCCATTCAAATCCGTTTATTGCAATTTCATTTTTGCATACAAGCCCTGCTATATAAAAACTCATTGCAAGCCTGTGGTCGTGATAACTTTCGAGCTCTGCTCCTCCGCTTAATTCTTTTTTCCCTCTTACAATAAAACCGTCTTTAGTTTCTTCTATATTTACTCCGATTTTTGTGAGTTCATTTACTAAACACTTAATCCTGTCAGATTCTTTGTTTCTCAAATCTTCTGCATTTCTAACAATTGTTTCACCCTCTGCCAGAGAAGCTAATACTGCAATTACAGGAAGTTCATCAATTAATCTTGGAATATCTTCTCCTTCAATGACACAGCCTTTTAAAGTTCCTGTATATTGTACTCTTATGTCGGCGCAAGGCTCACCTGCAATTATATGTTCATTCATTATCTCTACGCATCCGCCCATTCGAGATACAATGTCAATTATTCCTGAACGTGTATGGTTAACTCCAACATTTTTAATAACAAAATCTGAACCTTTAGCCATTAATCCTGCTGCAATAAAGAATGCAGCAGAAGAAATATCTCCGACTACATCAATATCTTTAGCTGTTAATTGTGAAGGTTTAACACAAACACTTGTTCCGTTAATTTTTATATCAGCACCAAGATATTCAAAAAGCCGTTCTGTATGGTCTCTTGAGGTGTAAGGCTCTATGAAAGTGGTTTCACCTTCCGCGTTCAATCCCGCAAGCAATAGACAGGATTTAACCTGTGCGCTTGCCAACTTTGAGTGGTAAGTAATACCTTGAAGCGGACGTCCTTTTATTATTAATGGCGCGTGGCCGTCAACAGAAGTTATATCAGCTCCCATAAGCGTCAAGGGCTCTATAATGCGTTTCATAGGCCGTTTTGAAAGGCTGATATCACCAACCATAACAGAGTCAAAGTTCTGCCCCGCAAGGATACCTGATACAAGGCGCATTGTTGTACCTGAATTACCATTATCCAGAGGGGTTTGAGATTTCTTTAATTCACCTGTGGATTTAATTTTTAAAGTTTTGTTGTCGAGAAATTGAATATCAACACCAAGCTGTTTGAATAAATTTAAAGTCGAATGACAATCTGCGCCGCTTGAGAAGTTTCTTATTATGCATTCACCCTTGGCAATTGATGAAAACATTACAGCTCTGTGTGATATTGATTTATCAGAAGGTATTACAATGCTTCCCTTGAGTCCCTTTTCAAATTTTTTTACTGTTTTTAGCATCTGACAATCTCAAAAATTTCTTTACATTTACCAAAAACTTTTTTAGCATCACTAAGAGCAAGCATATTCGGCCCGTCACAAAGAGCTTTGTCAGGTTCAGGATGAACTTCAAAGAACAGAACATCTGCCCCTGCTGCCATAGCAGCATTTGCAAGAGTGGGAACGAATCTTCTGTCCCCGCCTGTTGAATCTCCGTTTGAACCAGGCATTTGAACGCTGTGAGTAGCGTCAAATACTACAGGATAGCCAAATTCTTTCATAATAGGAATTGCCCGAAAATCAACAACAAGATTTCCGTAGCCGAATGTTACTCCTCTATCAGTTAGCATAATTTGTTTATTACCGCTGTCTTCAACTTTTTTGACAAGAGATTTCATTTGCTGCGGTGCCAGAAACTGCCCTTTTTTAATATTAACTATTTTACCTGTTTTTGCTGCCGCGACGAGTAAATCAGTCTGTCTGCATAAAAATGCAGGTATTTGAAGAATGTCTGCAACTTCAGCAACAATAGTCGCCTGTTCGGGGTGATGAATATCTGTAACGATTGGAAGCTCAAATTCTGATTTGATTTTTGCAAGCATTTCCAGTCCCTTTTCCAGCCCCGGTCCTCTGTACGAAGTTATAGAAGAACGGTTTGCTTTATCAAAAGAGGATTTGAATACATAATTTATATCCAGTTCTTCACATACCTTTTTTAAACCTTCTGCTGTTGTGCGTAGAATATCCATTGATTCTGCCGCACAAGGTCCAGCTAGGATAGTAAGTTTATTTGCACCGATTTCAAAGTTATTAAGTTTTATAGCCATAATTTCTCTCTTATTACTTAATTTATATCCCAACGGCCGCAGGTACCGCCCCATCGAGCAATTATGTTGCCTTTTATGTCTCCAATTTTTTCAACGTGACCGACTGGTTCTGCGCCTTCAAGGATTGTTATAACTTCACAATTGTTAGAACATCCTGTACACTGGCAGGTTACTGACTGGAAGTTCATGCTTCCGACTTCCCATCCTTTAAACTTGGTTTCAGTTTCAGTGTACTGGTGGTTTTCCATTGCAAGAAGCGCTGCTCCTATTGCACCCATTGTCTGGTGATTTTCCGGAACAACAATTTTCGTGTTTAAAGCTTCTTCAAAAGCCTTAACCATACCGGAGTTAGTAGCAACACCACCTTGGAATGAAATCGTAGGAAGCAGTTCTTTACCTAAAGCCAGGTTAGAAAGATAGTTTCTAACTAGTGCCTGACAAAGCCCGTAGAGCAGGTCTTCTACCGGATAGCCTAACTGCTGCTTATGGATTAAGTCTGATTCTGCGAAAACGCCGCATCTTCCGGCAATACGTGCTGGATTATCTGAGCGCAGAGCTGTTTCTCCGAATTTTTCAATAGGAACATTTAATCTTTGAGCCTGATGGTCAAGGAAACTTCCTGTACCGGCTGCACAAACTGTGTTCATTGCAAAATCTGTAACAATACCGTCACGGAGAATGATTATTTTACTGTCCTGCCCGCCGATTTCCAGAATTGTTTGTACTCCCGGAATATTTGTACTTGCAGCAACTGCGTGCGCTGTAATCTCATTTTTAACAACATCAGCTCCTACAAGAGCACCTGCAAGGTTTCTTCCTGAGCCGGTTGTTCCTACTCCTCTTACAGAATAATCACACAGTGCCTGCGATATTATCTGCTTCATGCCATTTTGCACTGCATCAACAGGTTTTCCTGCAGTCTTTAGCATATATGAATCAACATATTTACCTTTTTCATCTACCAGTGCTAATTTTGTCGTAACCGAACCAACATCTATTCCTAAATATACATCTAAACTCATCTTTTTACCTTCTTCCCTCTGAATTTAATGTATTTATTATATCAAAAAAGTATGTATCGGGGCTTAAAGTTTTGTAACAAAAGGACAAATAAAAGGTGGAATTTGTAGGATATTTATTAATGGCAAGAAGAAACTGGATTTGGGGTGAGAAAATGGGTTAAGCCTGAAAGCTTTGAAGGCTTGAGATATACTCCTCTTGCAACGGATTGTGTAGCACTAAAAAAGCCAAAAAAACATTCTCATTTGGTAAAAAACAATGTTTAAAAGGATCACAACCAGAAATAACAAAATTTGAAACAGGTATAAGTGATTATAGATTAGCAATGTTAAAAGTGGAGAAGCGAGTTAATTGTGATATTGGTAATACGGATTATCCAATTGATTACACTTTTATGAATGAATATGGACAAATCAGATTAAAACCTCATTTGTATTTAGATGGAATACAGGTAAAAAAAGAGTATGCAAGACAAGGTGTTTGCTATAATACTGAAAAACAGATTGTAGAGCTTTCTAAAAAAGAAGGTTTGGGAGGACGAGTTATATTACTAGCTGATAAAATGCCAGAAGCCGATACGCCGATTGTACGCTCTTCTCTTGCTCATTGGAAAAGTGGTTTTAGATTTTGTGATGATTCTTTAAATAAAATAATGGAAAAAGTTCAAAGAGGTGAACTACCTAAAGAGGCTGCTCCTTTAGGATTTATGTATTATCCGGTATAATAGGGTAGGAAATCCTGCTTTTATCCTTTATTTACCCCCTAGAATTTCTTTAGATGTGCATACGCAGCATCCATTGCTTTTTTGCCCATTTTGCCAAAGTCAATTGTATACATTGTGCTGTCGCCGATTTGGATTACATCAGCAATCTGCCCTACTCCTAATTTGTCGTGGAACACTCTTTCACCAACATTAAAGAAGTATTGTGTTGCAGTATTTTTTAATTCTTCTTCAACTTTTTGCTGCTGCTGTGCTTCTGCATCCTGACGTTTTTTTTCTTCAAGCTTGCGCTTCATAATATTGTCTTCAAAAAACGCTTTAATTTTTTCCTCTTCTTTTTCCTTGTTGAGCGGACTTTTTTTGATAATTACCCTGCTTGGAGTGCGCTGAACAACATTTGTTGTCTTTTTCTGCGATGGAGCAACAAAATTTTTGCCAAAACCTGTACTGCTTGTATTACCCCTGCTCGCCGGTGCAACAAAGTTTGAACCGAATCCGGAAACCGGTTTGACAAAACCATCTTTGTTAGATTGTACTTTTTTAACCGCACTTGTAAATGTGCTCTTTGGTGCAGTGTATTCTGAAAATGCTGATTCTTCCTGCTCTATCAGTTTAGATGGAATTTCTTCTAAAAACCGGCTTGGGGAATAATATTTGTATTCACCCCACATCTGGCGCCTTTTTGCGGTTGTTAAATATAACTTGGTTTCAGCTCTTGTAACGCCAACATACATAAGCCGTCTTTCTTCTTCCAGCTCAGAAAGGCTGTTAGAACATCTCGCAGAAGGGAAAATTCCTTCGTCGCATCCGGCCAGAAATACTATCGGAAACTCCAGACCTTTGGAGGCGTGAAGCGTCATTAAGGTAACATTGTTTGCGATTTCGTCCATACCGTCGATATCAGACACAAGAGAAACCTGTGAGAGAAATTCCCCGAGTGTATTGTCCAATTCTTCCGGTTCAAATTCGTTTGCGACGTTAACGAGCTCCTGTAAGTTTTCTATTCTGGTCTGGTCTTCATCTGTCCCAGAGGCTGTAAGCTCGCGTAAGTAACCGCTTTTTTCAAGAATTAAACTTAAAAATTCCGGAAGTGAATATCTCGGCTCAGCTTCTTTGAGCTTATCAATCAATGTCATAAAGTCTTTTAGCTTAGTCGCCGTTCCTGATTTTATCGCTTCTATATCATCAACCTCGCGGATTGCTGCGAATAAGCTAATATCTTTTTTATCTGCGTATTCTTGTAAATGTTTAAGTGTTGTTTCTCCTATTGCACGCTTTGGAACATTAATAATTCTTCGCAAGGACTGCGAATCATCATTATTATAAATTAATTTAAGATAGGCAATTGCGTCTTTAATTTCTTTACGGTCATAGAACTTAAGACCGCCGTAAATCCGGTACGGTATACCGGCAGCAATCAGGGCTTCTTCAAGTGCTCTTGACTGGGCATTTGTTCTGTAAAGAATTGAAAACTGATTATAATTATCCGAAGTATCTCTTATTGATTTAACAATATAATTTGCTTCATCTGCTTCATCCTGCGCTTCATATAGGGAAATTTTTTCCCCGTCGCCTTTTTGGGAATAAAGCACTTTGTCCACACGCTCTTCGTTATTTTCAATAATTGCGTTTGCAGCATTAAGAATATTAGCAGTAGAACGGTAATTTTGTTCCAGTTTAACGAGTTTTGCGTTTGGAAAATCGTTCTGGAAGTTCATAATAATTCTAAAATCCGCACCCCGCCAGCTGTAAATTGATTGATCCACATCACCTACAACGCATAGTGAGCGGCTTTCCGGTATGTCCTGCTGCAAGTTTGTGTATAATGCTTTAACTAGCTGGTACTGAGCCTGGTTAGTATCTTGATACTCGTCGACCAGAATATGCTGGAATTTGTCGTAATATTTCTTTCTAACTTCTGCATTTTGTTCAAGAAGCTTAACACAGAGCATAAGCATATCGTCAAAATCTATTGCATTGTTGTTATTGAGGGTATTTTCATAATACTCAAATATTTTGGCTATATTTTGCGACTTAAAATCACGTGCAAAAGTTGCAAATGTGTATGCATCCTGCATTTTGTTCTTTGCATTTGAAATAACAGCTTTAATAAGTTTAGGCTGATAAATTTTATCATCCATATTCAGCTTTTTGACAGCCTGTTTAATTACAGCAACAGAGTCTGTTTCATCGTAAATAGTGAAGTTTTTATCCAGTTTTTTACCGGACTGGAAAGAGTAATTTTCTATATCCTGTCTTAAAATACGCCCGCAAATACTATGGAAAGTACCAACCCACATATATTTAACGATATTTTCGCCCAGAATTGCAGAAAGTCTTTCTTTCATTTCTTTAGCAGCTTTATTAGTAAATGTAACAGCAAGAATTTTGCCTGCAATTGCTCCATTTTGTATCATATAGGCAATACGTGAGGTCAAAACCTTAGTTTTTCCGCTTCCAGCACCTGCGAGTATAAGTAAAGCACCTTTTGTAGTCTTAGCTGCGTCAAGCTGCTCTTTATTAAGATTCTCTAAAATATTTTCCATTCCCCTATTCCCAAACTGTCAATTTTGTGATATTATATATCAGCATACACAAAATATTTATAAATGACAATACAGTTTTAAAGGTGGTACGATGAGCGATATTTTAAATTCAATTGACGATGAAAAACAGCCTTCCATAATGGTTCCTATTGGTGATTTGGATACAGCTGAACACTCTCCGGATACAGTAGATGAGCTTGCTATGGAGTTAGCTACTATAAAACAGCCCGCCAAAAGAATTGCAATTATCGGTTCAAGAAATCTTGCCATTACTCATCAACAGATGATTGAAACTTTAACAACAGCTCTTGTAAGACAGGGCAATACTATTATTACATCAGGCGGCTCCTGCGGTACAAACGCAGCAGCAATTCGCGGTGCTATGAAATCTAACCCGGATAAATTGAAAGTTATTTTACCTCAAACAATCGGTCAGCAGCCTTCTGATGTTCAAGACCAGCTTATAGGTGTACCTAATATTGTTGAACATTCGGATAGAGCGATGATGACTCTTGCTGATGCTTCAAGAGTATGCAACAGAGAAATTATAGATGACTGTAATCAGTTAATCTGCTTCCTTTCTCATACAAGTAAAACGCTTCATACAGCTGTTGAGTATGCAGAAGAGAATCACAAAGTAGTTACAGTATTTTACCTGGATTGATAGAGTATGGATTTGATAAAAAAACTCACAGGCAAGAATCCTGATGAGTATGAAGGTGTCGCAAAATCACTCGTTGACAATTCTGATGTCAACCTTTTTGCAAAGCTTGTAAAACAGGACGATTTTCTGTTCGATTTTGTAAAAAATAATGTAGCAAATCGTATAAAAAAAGCGGTTAATCAGGATAACTATCTAAATCTGTTGAATTTTTTAGATAATTATTCTCCTTCTTATGATTCTGTCATTGCTGAATGTTTATATAATTTCGGCGGGATTGAGATTTTGCCGGCTATGAAAGAAATATTTGTAAATGGAAATGTTGAGAAGAAAGCTTATGCCCTTAAATATTTCTCTTTTGTGCCGCGGGAATATGTGGAAGAATTATTACCGCTTATCAGACAGACAGCTGTTTCGGAGTTTGAACCGCTCAGCATTAATTCTATAGAAGTTTTATCTAAAATGAACGATGAAATTTTTAAAACAGAAGCTCTTCAAAAGTTAAATTCTGAAGATGAATTTGAACAGTATAACGGAGTTAAGTATCTTGTTGCTTTTAAGGCTTTAGATGCACTGCCCCAAATACTGCAGGTGATGAAAAAATCTTCACTTTCTGAAAATATAGCGTCTGAAATTCCTTATTTGGTACCGGTAGAGGATTTAATAAAAACAGATGACGGGGTTTTAGTATTGTGCAATATTGTAAGTGCTATACCGGAAATTATTCCGCCATCGGCTGTAATTGATTACAATCTATTTAGCATTTTTGAAGATTTATATTTAAATAATTTATCAAGCTCTTCTGCAGTTTTATTAAGGCTTGCACAGGAAAAATTTGCTGAGCTTACAAGTAATGACGAGTATTTGTATGATTGTGATAAGAATACAAAAGACGAAGTTTTTGCAATAAATCAGCTTCTGGTCGGAATTGACAGCTATAAGTTGAAGAACCTGCTTTATGATGAACTGTATGACGAAAGTGAATTTGTATTTTTTGCAGTAGATTTTGTCGATGAAGCAGAAGAATTGGAAGCATTGCTTGATACTAAAAATCCTACGTTAATTTTAAAAGTACTTTTAAAATTAAAAGACAAACAAATGCTTACGCAATCTCATAAAGATATTGCTTCAAAAAACATTGGAGAAAATGAACTGAAGCAATACATTGAAGCATTGTAAGTTTTTTTTATTTTAATTAATAATATTTGCTGTTATTCAAACTGAGTGGTTGAGTAAATTCGTTAACCAGTTCAGAAGAAACCTTCCAGTTAATTTTTCCCTGCGGGTATTTGATAAAATGTTTGGTAGAACACATAGTTGTAACATAGCAGGCATCCAAAATGTTCATGAAAGAAATATCAACATCCATATTTTCGCAGTGATATCTGTCAATATAATTACAGATAAAATCCACTGCTTTCTGCGGATTTGTCGTATTCGGGGTAAGTATGTCACTACTAGGTAATAGTTGCAGCATGTATATTTTTTCCTTAATAATAGATATATC
>ENA-UESU01002894-UESU01002894.1-human-gut-metagenome-genome-assembly--contig:-NODE-2894-length-10488-cov-4.543464_pt1 | contig 10488 bp, 8 predicted proteins | sample MGYA00243007_ERZ508008 | MGnify/ENA primary metagenome ERZ508008 (study PRJEB26167, sample SAMN06115399) | human gut metagenome | host: Homo sapiens | place: China:Henan | collected 2016-06-23 | study...
AGGCGCTTGCAGGCCGTACAAAGCATCGATCACGGCTTGACAACTGTCCGAAATCGTACTATAATATTATGGTATGATTTCGGACATTGGAGGCCATTATGCATGAATATCGTTCCCCGGCGCTGAAGCGCCTCAACTGCCTGCTGAGCGAAATGGACGCGGCCTATCACGAGGCCGCGCAGCGACAGGGACAGAATGACAGCACGAGCCGCATCCTCTATGCCCTGTGCGAGCTCGGCTCGCCCGCGTCGCTGCGTGCCGTCTGTGAGAGCACCGGTCTGAGCAAGCAGACCGTCAACTCCGCCCTGCGCAAGCTCGAGGCGGACGGCATTTTATATCTGGAGCCGTCCGGCGCGCGGAGCAAGCGCGTCTGCCTGACGGAGGCGGGGCTGCGCGTGGCAGATGCCACGGCCGGCCGCCTGATCCGGCTGGAAAACAGCATCTTTGACGAATGGCCCGCAGAGGATGTGCAGCAATATCTCGGGCTGATGGAGCGCTATCTGCAGGCATTCCGCTGCAAGCTGCCGGAGCTGGGGGGTCAGGAATGAACAGCACATTTTCCGGCCACTTCGGCTACCGCCGCCTGCTGCGCGTGACGCTGCCGTCCATCGTGATGATGATCTTTACGTCGATCTACTGCGTGACGGACGGCTTCTTCGTCTCGAACTTTGCGGGCAAGGCCGCATTCACGGCCGTGAACTTCATCATGCCGTATCTGATGATCCTCGGCTGCGTCGGCTTCCTGTTCGGCACCGGCGGCAGCGCCCTCATCGGCAAGACGATGGGCGAGGGCGACAGAAAACACGCCGACCGGCTGTTTTCCATGGTCATCTGCGTGACGGCCCTGTCCGGTCTGGCGCTCGGTGTGCTCGGCATCGTGCTGCTGCGGCCCGTGGCGGAGCTGCTCGGCGCGGAGGGCGAGCTGCTGGAGAACTGTGTGCGCTACGGCAGGCTCATCCTGATTGCGAACCCGGCCTATGTGCTGCAGTTCGCATTTCAGTGCCTGTTTGCCACGGCGGGCAAGCCGAAGCTCGGCCTCGCGGTGACCGTGGCGGCGGGCGTGACGAACATGGTGCTCGACGCGCTGTTCGTCGGCGTGTTCCGCTGGGGCATCGCGGGCGCGGCCGTCGCCACGTCGCTGAGCCAGTGCGTCGGCGGGCTGCTGCCGCTCCTCTATTTCCTCGGAAAGTGGAACCGCAGCGAGCTGCATCTGACGCGCTTCCGCTTTGACGGGCGCGCGCTTGGCCGCATCTGCGGCAACGGCTCGTCGGAGCTGATGAGCAATATTTCCATGTCTCTCGTCGGTATGCTCTATAACGCGCAGCTCATGCGCTACGGCGGGCAGAACGGCATCGCGGCCTACGGCGTGCTGATGTATGTCAGCATGATCTTCCACGCGTGCTTCATCGGCTACGCCGTCGGCGTGTCGCCGGTGGTGAGCTTCCACTTCGGCGCGCAGAACCGGCCGGAGCTGCACAGCCTGCTGCGCAAGAGCCTGCGGCTCATCGGCGGCAGCTCGATTGCGATGCTGGTGGCGGGCGAGGCGCTGGCGCGGCCGCTCGGGCAGATCTTCGTCGGCTACGACGAGGCGCTGCTGGCCATGACGGTGCGCGCGTTCCGGATCTACTCCTTCTCGTTCCTGCTCGCGGGCGTAGCCATTCTTGGCTCGTCGTTCTTCACGGCGCTGAACGACGGCCTGACGTCCGCACTCATCTCGTTTCTGCGGACGCTCGTGTTCCAGATCGCGGCCGTGCTCCTGCTGCCGCTCGTGCTGGAGCTGGACGGCATCTGGCTCTCCATCGTGTTTGCGGAAACCATGGCCGTGCTCGTGACGACGGTCTTCCTGCTGGCGAAGCGGAAAAAGTACGGATATTAAAACGCAGTATGAACCGCTGCTTGGCTCTCCCTTAGGGAGAGCTGGCGGCGCAGCCGCCTGAGAGGGGAACTCAGCTCTCCCCTTGCTTGATACTGCCATGCAAAAGCGGCTGCAAGGCCCTCTCAGTCACCTTCGGTGACAGCTCTCCCAGAGGGAGAGCCAAGGGCTGCCCCATATGGATCAAAAATGGAGCGTATCTGCACGGATACGCTCCATAAACTTTCTTCCGTTCACCCGGCGAAGGGGTAGCTATGCTCATAATAGCTCGCGCCGGCGAGGGAGCCGATGGGGGACAGGAGCATGAGCTTGCCGTTCTCATCAGGGTACATCATCATATCGGCATTGACATTTTCGGCGCTGCGCGTCCATTCGAGCTGCTCCTGCCAGAGCGCGTCGTCGCCCATGGTGTCCGGATAGATGGAGCGGAAGCAGCGCTCGGCGGCATCGGCCGCGCCCGCCTCGAATTCCGCCTGCGTCACGCCGCACAGGTCGAGGATCTGCGCGTTCGTCAGACGCGTGCCGGTGATGCGGTCGAAGCAGTAGACCTGATGATAGGCGCAGTCGTTCGGGTAGGACGAGTGGGTGAGGAGCACGAGCACGTCGCCGCACCAGTGACTCTCCCAGCCGATCTCGACGCACGTCGGGTCATAGCCCTGTGCCTGCGCGGTGTGGGCCTCATCGACGAGCGGCATAAGCTCGTCGGAAATGGCGGTGTTGATGAGCTCAGCGTCCTGCGTCTGGCAGTTCAGCTGCGGGATGCGGTAGGAATAGCCCTCGCCGCTCTCGTTCAGCAGATCTGTGACGGCGTTTTCCTTCTGCATCTGCTCGCCGGTCGGCGCCCACGGGCCGGTCGACTCGGGCGCGGCGCTTTCGACGGGGGGATCCTCCGTCCCCATGGGGAGCGTGGCGACGTTTGCCGTGCCGCACGATGCCAGCAACAGACAGAGCGCAGCCAGCAGCGCGGGAATGAGCTGTTTCATGAGAAAATTCCTCCTTGGATGTTCTGTTCCGTTAGACGGGAAAGAAAGCGGGATGTTCCGGCGGGCAGTGACAGAGTGGAGCGTGAAACGCACAGACGCAATTGGTGCGTGCCGTTTTTATCGACAGCTGGTACGGGGCGGCAGTGCCTTCCCGAGATTGCACCCCAAGGGCACTTCCTCGCGCTTCGCGCTCAGGGCGCCACGTCGGTCGTTGGCCTCCTCGCAATGACAAACTTGGGGGCATTACACGTTCGCCATGAATGCCTCCATCTTTGCAGCTGCCAAAGGCGGTCACTGACCGCCGCTACAGACGCAATCGGTGCATGCCGTTTTAACGGCAGCCGGTACGAGACGACAGTGCGGCACAGGGCGTCGAGGACGCCGCTCCCCTACAACGCCCCAATGATACAGGCCGCTCGGGGTTATCCCGGGCGGCCCGTCAGCATTATTGGGAATTTGCCGTGCGCTCTGCCTTCGCCAGCCTGCGCTCCTCCTTCGTGCGGAAGAAGTGCTCGAAGACCGGGATGAAGAACATGCACACGAACGCCGCCGTGAAGCCGCCGTTATACAGGCAGAAGCCGCCGTGCAGCAGGGGCACGCTCGTGACGAGCGTGAAGTGCAGCATACCGGCGAGGATGCCGAACAGCCAGCCATAGCGGCCGGAGATCGGCGAAAGGCCGTTTGCAAAGCAGAGGCCGACGACGATGGCCTGTGCATTGATCGCCTGCGTATAGGCCTCGCCGACACAGAACCACTTGCCGAGGAACGACGCGGCAACATAGCCCACCATGATGGGCCAGACATTGCCGGGGTGGCTGCCGGAGCAGCAGCAGGCCAGCATGCAGAAGATGCAGCCGAACGTCACGGCGTTGAACGTCGCGCCGATGAGGTTATAATACAGCACGATGAACAGGCCGTAGATGCCGACGTTCATCAGGAACGCTGCATTGCCGTACTTCTGCGAGAAGTCGACGCTGTAGCCGGGGTCGCGGAGCAGACGCCAGTAGTCCTTCGGGCGGCAGCCCAGCACGAGCGCGCCGACAATGCACAGGCCGAACACGCCGAAGCAGAACACATTGGCCACATTCCAGCTCGAGACGCCGAGATCGGTGCTCGCGCCGCCGGGCAGCGTGCCGCCGAGCGCCTGATAGAGCAGGGCGCGGACGAAGAAGGCCGTCAGGCCGACGGGCACCGCGGCGGAATAGAGGTCATAGCCCTTGTGCATTTTCGGCGAGTGGACCAGCCCGGCGGGCAGGCAGAAGCCGATGAACAGGCCGATGGCGACGGCCAGCAGGATGCCCTGCCAGCGGAAGCCGACGACATCCGCATGGGGATAGCGGATCATCAGGTCCGTGAACAGCGGGCAGATGCCGGTCGTGAAGACCATGGCGTTGATCTGGTTCGCGGGATTTTCGCGCTTGACCAGGCAGTACAGCAGCACGCCAAGGAAGCCGAACCAGAGGTTCAGGATGTTGACACCCCAGAAGCAGAACCCGGCCGTCAGCAGGAAGGCGAGGCACGACGTGGCGTTGACCTTGACCTTCGGGAGGCTGTAGAGGGCCGTGAGGACGAGGCAGACGAGGCCCGCGTTCAGGAACGTTCCGGCGTAGCCGCCGTTATCAAAATAGTTGGTCGAGACCTTCGAGGACTCCGTCATGATGCGGCGCAGACCGGTGAACATCTCCGCGCGGTCCGGCGCGATGAAGGCGGAGCATAAGAAGGCGAAGGTAAATGCGGCGAACAGAAGCCTGAGGAAGCTGCTCGCCGAAAGCTGCTTCAGCTTATGCATGATTCTCTCTCAACTTTCCCGTCCGAAAATCAGACGCGCTCGGCAGCTTCGATGACATGCTTCATGAGGACGGACGTCGTCACGCTGCCCACACCGCCGGGGACGGGGGTGATGGCCTCGACGATCGGCTCGACCTCGGCATAGACCGCATCGCCCGCAATGGCGCCCAGACCGCCGCGCGCGTTCGGCTTGTTCTCATCCCAGTTGATGGAGACGTCGATGACGACCTGACCGGGACGGACATAGTCCTTCGTCAGGGAGTTCAGCACGCCCGCTGCGGAGACGAGGATATCGGCCTTGCGGCAGATCTCGGCGGTGTTGACGGTCTTGGTGTGGCAGACGGTTACGGTGGCATTCTTGCCCATGAGCATCATCGCGGCAGGCTTGCCGACGACGAGGCTGCGCCCGATGACGACGGCGTTCTTGCCCTTGCAGTCGATGCCGTAGTAGTCCAGGATCTCCATGCAGGCGGCGGGGGTGCAGGGGGCAAAGCCCAGATCGCTGCGGCCCTCGAACACACCGGCGTTCGACAGGTCGGTCATGCAGTCGACGTCCTTCTTCGGGTCGAGGCGGTTGCAGATCTCATTCTGGTCGGCCTTGAGATGCTTCGGCAGCGGACGGAACATCAGAACGCCGTGGATGGCGTCGTTGGCGTTGATCTCGTCGATGAGCTTGAGCAGGTCCTCCTTGGAGGCATCCTCCGGCAGGACAAACTTCTGTACGTTGATGCCGATGAGCTCGGCGCGCTTCGTTGCGCCCTTCTCATAGGACAGATCGCTGGGGTTCTCGCCCACGCGGACGATGCCGAGCGTGGGAACGACGCCCTTTTCCTTCAGCGCATTTGCGCGCTCGATGAGCTTTGCATTCAGTGCATCGGTAACTTCTTTGCCCAGTAACTGCTTTGCCATGATATGTTTTCTCCTTTTTGAGATAAGATTTTGGTTCGAGGGTGGGGCGGCGCAGGGCCGCCGGCGGAATGCTGTAGGGGCAGGGCATGCCCTGCCCGTCCGCGAAGCGGCAAAAGTACCGCTGATTCGATAGGAAACACCGTCCCCTGCGTCTTGCTCCCTGACATGTCATTGCGAGGAGCGAAGCGACGTGGCAATCTCACGCAGGCAATTACGATTTCGCCGGGAGTTTCCAGTGATCCAACCGGGTACTGCGAGATTGCCACGGCCCCTTTGGGGCCTCGCAATGACAAACCTTTGGTCTTCACCATTTTAACGGCAGTCCGTTTATTGCGCAGGTGCAGCGCCGGGCTGTCCGCTTCCCTACAATTAACATTATGTTATATTACTTGAAGAAGCCGTTCTTGACAGTCTCGAAGATCTCGTCGGCCTTTTTGCCGCAGGAATCGAGCATCTTCAGGCAATAGGCGTTCATTTCCTCGGCCTTTTCGCGGTTCTGGAGCGTCTTGGTATTGATGAAGACGTTCAGGGACGCGGCCTGCAGGGCAGCCTTGACAATGACGGCGCCGCAGCCCGCGTCGGACACGGCGAGGCGGCTGCCCTTTGCCGCAAAGACGGCAATGGCGTCCATGGACTCGCAGCACAGCTCCATGATGTGCATCGGGACCTTGCAGGCGGTGATGGTGGCTTCCTCAAGCACGGCCGCGCGGTTGGGATCGTCCTTCGGAATGCCATAGGCCTTGGCCAGCGGGACGAAGCCCTCGGCATCGGCGGGGACCTGATCGAGCAGCTCGCTCTGCAGCTGATCGCACTTGGCCTTCAGGGCGAGGATCTCGGCCTCGCAAAGCATCGCTAATAGACCAAAGCAAGCACCTCGTGCTCACATCCGTACACCCCTCGCCTCTATCGGCTCACCACGGATTTTTCGGCAACCATCATTTCTCATCAGCCAACGCCTACCTTCAGGCACACGGCATTGAACCGATAAACTGGTGATCTATCCCCCATACAGAATGACTCATCTGACCTTTCTCCTCACGGCACTACTGACGATTGCCGCGCTGTTCCCGATGAACGCCGCCGAAAACACATCGACCGGCATCTTCGACCCGAAATTCCGCACAATCACAACGGATGTGTCGGGCAACCGGCTTGCACCCCCGGTCATCACACTCGGTTCCGCCGACCAGCTGCACATAGGCTTCGACTGCATGAGCGAGGACAGAGAGTTCCTGCGCTATTCCATATATCACTGCAATTCCCGCTGGGAACCATCGAATCTGGTGGATGCCGAGGTGTTCGACGGTTTCAACTACGCCGATATCACCGATTATGCTTTCTCACGCGCCACATCCACCCATTATGTGCACTACTCCATCACGCTCCCCAACGCCGACTTTCAGTTCCGCATTTCCGGCAACTATCTGCTGAAAGTCTATCCCGAAAACGACCCGGAAAAGACCCTGCTGCAGGTGCGCTTCATGGTGTCGGAAGGTGCAGTGGGCATCCGCGGCAACGCCACATCCCGCACCGACATTGATTACAACGGCTCGAACCAGCAGCTTGAATTCAGGGTTGACCTCAACCGCTACCCTGTGCGCGACGCATTCAACGACCTCTCCATCTGCATCACACAGAACGGCCGCACCGACAATCCTGCCGTCGTGAGCCATCCATCACGCATGGAGGGCAACACACTGGTGTTCGAGCATCAGCCTCAACTCATATTCCCGGCAGGAAACGAATACAGGCGCATGGAGACAGTGCAGATGCAATACCCCGGCATGCGGATCGACCACATCGATTATTTCGCTCCATACTACCACCATTTCGTTGAGCTTGATAAACCAAGGCACTCATCGCTCTACACGTACGACAGCACCCAGCACGGGCGATTCTTCGTCCGCGAATACAACGCCGACGATTCCGACACGGAAGCCGACTATTCGGTGGTTCATTTCGTGCTCGACATGCTGCCCGTTCCGGGTGCCGACGTGTATATTGAAGGAGATTTCACAAACAGACGCTTCGACGAATCGTCAAAGATGGCCTACGATTCTGAAGCGGGAGTATATCACAAGGAGATGCTTCTGAAACAGGGTGCGTACAACTATCAGTACCTCACACTTCCGTCGGGCGTGCAGCACGGCACAAAACGCCGCGACGCCACGCCGCTCAACAACGGCGTCAACGCCAAAGCCTCATCGGCCGTGACGGAAGGCAACTTCTATCAGACGGTAAACGAATACCTCGTGACGGTGTACTACCGCGCGCCAGGCGAACGTTACGACCGGCTGCTGGGGTGCACACTCATCTATTCCGGCGAATAAGGGCCCTTCCGGATTATAAGGTTAATCCACCTTGTAAACCGCCGGCTTCAACAGTGGGGCGGTGAAACGGATTTCAACCGGACGGCCGGCATCAACCGCATTTTTATCCATTGTAAAATAGGCTACAATGCGGCCATTGTGCGCGCGGCACCGGTTGTCGCGATGGTCGCTCATATCCGAATTATCTGAGGTTTCCAGACCGAGCAACTTCACGCCGTGATCACGTCCGGCATGGCCCTGGCCTCTTCCGCGACGATGGCGGGAGTGCCCGCCTGCCTCTCCCACGAAGCAGGATATGTTATTGTCGGCGAGACGCACAACAACGCCTTTATCGTCCACCACCTCCACCAGCAGCTGGAGCACTCCGTCGCGGTTGTCAAGCTCTGTTACACGCAGGGCGTACGGCAATCCGGAGGTGGCGATGGTATCAGTGGCCACCACCCTGCCGCTTTCATCCGATGCCTCCACAACAAGTGTGCCCGGCGCAAACGGGAGGTCCCAGTGCACCATACCTTTCTTGTCATCGAATGCCTTGCGCGGTCCGTACTCCTTGCCGTTGAGCAGCAGCCGTCCGTAGGGCGCATTGGTGTAGCACACCACGCGCACACTGTCACCCTCGTTAAAATTCCAAACATCCGGGGCATCAATCGACATCCAGTCGCCCCATTGAGCCGGCGGACAGGGATATGCACCAAGGAATGCCACAGGCTCATTGCTCCAGAGTGATGCACGGAATTTGCCGCGCCCCTTGGGCAGATTGTCAAAACCGAGTAGGCCGGTGCCGAGGCCGCGCGAAGGCCAGCGGCCCGATTCACCGAGATAATCGGCGCCAGTCCAGAGGAACTGCCCTGAAATAAAGTCCTTATCGCGCACGGCCAGCCATGCGTCATAGCCTTGGCCATTCTCAGAGCCATAAATCACCCTGTCGGGATAAGTGGCATGATCCTCGTCATATCGGTTTTCAGTATAATTATACCCCACTACGTCCACGGCCTGCGGATATGTGGTCTGATTTGACATGACCACTCCGGCCAAAGCTCCGGTGACGGGGCGCGATGTATCGATTGAACGGATAACACCGGCTATGCGGTGGGCTATGTCGCCGATACGGCTCGCATCAGGGGCATCCGGATTATAGCCGCCGAACATAGGCTGATTGATGGCTGAATTGGCGCCGTCAAGCACGGGATGGGAATATGGATCGTTGGGGTAATCCACTTCGTTGCCCACGCTCCACATGAACACCGACGGATGGTTACGGTCGCGGCGGACCATGTCGGCCACATCGCGGTCAATCCATTCCTCGAAAAAGTCGAATGAACCTTCATAAGACGGCTCACCCACATTCCATCCCTTCACCCACTTGCGTTTGGGGAATTCCCATTCATCGCTCCCCTCGTCCATTACCAGAAGGCCGAGTTCATCGCACAGGTCATAAACTACAGGTGCCTGCGGGTTGTGGCTCATGCGGATGGCGTTCACGCCAAGCTTTTTAAGATTTTCAAGACGTGTGCGCCAGATGGCCTTGGGAACCACAGCCCCGAGCACACCTGCATCGTGATGCAGGCACACGCCCTTCACCTTCATATTCCGGCCATTGAGTGCGAACCCCTTGTCCGCGTCAAAGTGCAAAGTGCGCAATCCGAGGCGTGTATCGGTCTGATCAACAACTTTCCCGTTACGTTTAAGGGTAGCGCGGAGGGTGTAAAGATAAGGCGATTCAATATTCCACAAGCGGGGATTCTTCCATTTCAGCGTCAGTTCATTTTTACGGTCGGCTGAAATCCGACCATGCGCGCGTGCCACCACTTTGCCGGCCGAATCTGCAACCTCCACTTCTGCTGTAAGGCGCCCTGAGCCGGGGTTTTCATCCACGGCCTCAAGGTCCACCACCACATCCGCATGAGAAGGAGTGAGGTTGGAACAGCGCCAGCCCACTCCCCACAGGTCAAAACGGGCCTTCTCCGCGCCTACAAGATAGACATCCCTGTAAATGCCGGAGCCGGTGTACCACCGTGAATCCGCCTCACGGGAGTGGTCCACCCTGACGGCAATCACATTGTCCTCCCCGACCGGGTTCAGATACGGAGTTATATCATATGCGAACGACACATACCCGTTGGGACGCTCACCCACAAGATGACCGTTTACATAAACCTTGCTGCGGTTGTACACCCCCTCAAAGTAAAGGAACTGCTTGGGGGCGGCATTTTCAGGAATGGCAAAGTGTTTGCGGTACCATCCTATCCCTCCGGGGAAATAACCCGTACAGCTGTTGAGCGTAGGAGCGGCCAGATGCTCTATGCTCCAGTCGTGAGGCAGAGTGAGCGGACGCCAGCCGGAATCTACATATTCAACGGTAGACATTTCGGGTGCATCTGATAAAGAGAACAGCCATCCGTCGTTAAACAGCGTGGCTTTACCGAACAAGGTCTGGGCCTGCATGGCTGTCACGCCAAGCGACATGAGGATTACAGACAACAGGATTTTGGAGATTTTCATGCGTAAACAGGATTTGCGTAAACAGGATTTAAGATGGGTGAACGGCATTGCTGTTGCAAATTTAGGATAATTTGCCGTATATTTGTACCTAAACTTTACCAAC
>ENA-UESU01002896-UESU01002896.1-human-gut-metagenome-genome-assembly--contig:-NODE-2896-length-10482-cov-22.395675_pt1 | contig 10482 bp, 17 predicted proteins | sample MGYA00243007_ERZ508008 | MGnify/ENA primary metagenome ERZ508008 (study PRJEB26167, sample SAMN06115399) | human gut metagenome | host: Homo sapiens | place: China:Henan | collected 2016-06-23...
GAGCTGCACCAGCGCTGCGCAAGGTTCGCGGATTTTGCCGGGAATTTCCCGCGCTTGCCGTAGCTTTCAAGCTCGGCGCTCCCGCCCTCGCCCATGAGCCTGCCTTTCAGCTCCAGCGTTCGTTTCTGGCGGTCAGAGAGCCTGCACATGGCAATTTCGCTGCCGTTCTCATAAAGGATAGGATTGCTTGCCCCTATGCGGTAGACTTCGCTCCAGAAGCCTCCTATGCGCCAGCTAACGCGCAGCCTGATTCCGAGGTATTCCGCAACAGCCCGGCAGTAATTCTGCGTAGGGAGCCAGTCCATGTGCAGGTTCGGCTCGCCGCCGTCTATATCGTGGTGCCACAGTTCGATTTTCTCCCGGGGAACGCCCAGCTCCAACAGGTGGAGCACACACGCCAGACTGTCTTTCCCGCCCGAAAAGAGCACGATTATCTTGTCGTATTCTTCAAGGGGGAGCAGCTTCTCAAGGTATATCTCCTTGCTGTGCGGGGTGTCCTGCTTGCCGTCAATGACCGGGCGGTAGTTTATGCCTTTGCCATAAATCTTGTCCACTTGACAAACCTTTCCGCTCATGATATAATGAGCATGTAATACTTTGTTTTGCCGCTTTCGTGTGCCGTCACTTAGCGGCTTTTTTCTGCCTCCAGCGCCATATCGTGGAGCGTGGAATTTTCAGCACTACCTGAATTTCCCCGAACGTCATACCGCTATCGAGCATTCGCAGGGCTTTCCGCTTGATTGCTTTGGTGTAACCATTTCTGCCGCTGCGGTCTTTTCTGCGCGGGATTCTCTCGATTGCGAGCCAGTTCTGGACGGTAGTATCGGCGCAGCCTATTTCTTTCGCCACAGCTCTAAGGCTCATACCGCTCTGATACAGCATTATGGCGTGCGTGCGCTCTTTTGGGGTGTACACTGCTTGTCCTCCTTTCTCCGAGGAATGCGCCCTTGAACGACCACACCATGATAATGCAAATGATTGCAACGATGATGTCTGCGCCGTTCATGCTGTAGTACCAGCCGTTCGCGGCGGATACGAGCAAGCGCAGGTGGAAGCCTATTAGGGCGGCTATTGCGTAGGGTATGTACTTCTTCATGCCTCGCCCTCCTCCGCAAATTTGAAAATCACGTCCAGGAGCACCGGCTCGTCAACCCTGCCATCGCGTACGATAACGTACCTCTTTCCGCCCTTGTAGATCGCAGCATAACGGATTTCAGAGCTTCCTGTCTCGACTTCTGTGTCTGCGCCAAACCACCGGAGCAGTTTGAGGGTTTTGCGGAACGAATTCACATAACCGTCAGCCTGGTCAAGCCAGTTGTGCATTTTGGCTGTGCGGGCGAAATCAACCGAACTGATAAGCTCTGCATAAAATTCGGCAGCTATGTTTTTGTCAAAGTTTATTTCGTATTTCATGCCTTGTACCTCCCAGCCCACTGCTCCGCCATTGCCCGGGCGATTCCCGGAAATGTTTTGGAACGAGCTTTGGCACGGCTTCCACCGTGCTGAACCCCAGCTATTTTCCCGCCAGACTCTTCAAAGTTAATAGGGTGTCCGCTCTTAGTGTATCCGTAAGGCTGAGGCGGCGCAAGTTGAGTTGTCCGTTGAAGCGGTTTCAGCCCTTTCAGCCAGAAGCAGGTGCGCTTCTTTTGGTAGTTCTCTATATCGTCCGGGTTTTCGGCGAAATAATAAGGTTGTACTATCTGGTCTGGCTTTCTCCAAAGCGTGGGCATAAAGTCAAGAGGATTTTCGACGCATATGCGTTCACAATCAGCAAGCGCAAATTGCATAAAGAATACAGCGGCTTCAGCAAGCTTCCACATTCGGGCAACAACCTTTTCTGGCGGTGTCATTTTCAGCGACAAATGCCGTGTTGTTACGCCTGAAAGATATGTACACGGTGGGTGCGCTATCAGCATATCCCATCTGTCAGAAATCTCATGCTGCTCGCCGTCCATGGTGACGAATTCGCACCGTCCGTTGATAAGCGGAAGAACATCGCCCTTGATATGCCATTCCGGGTGACCGCCTGAGCACTCCTGTATATCGCAGGAATACGCCTCATGCCCCAGTCGGCGCATTTCACGGCATACAGTCTGGCTTTCCTCACAGGCTATCAGAATTTTCATGACTGGCTTGCCTCCTTTTCGCTTACCCAAGTTTTGATAACCTCTTTGTCGAATACCCAGAACTTGCCGACTTTTCTTGCGGGTATTTCGCCAAGGTTGCACCAGTTGAGTATCGTCCGGCGGCTGACGTTGAACAGCAGCGCTGCGTAGTCAACGCCGAACGTTACGTCGATTTTGTCCCAGGTGCAGGGCTTTCGCGGCTTTGTCCGCATTGTTTTTTACCTCCTTATCTGCTGTGAGCGACCAGCGCCGCTCCCTTGATCATGTAGTAGATTTCCTCCTTGAATTTTTCACCGCCTTGTGCTATAATGACATAGAAAGGAGGTGAAAAACTATGAATAAAGAAGAACTAGCTCAAGCCAATTATGAGTTTAGGAATTATCGCGAAGAGATAAGTAAACTGATGTCTCCGAAGCCAAGTCTTCATTTTGAAGTCCCGGAACTGGTTAATTACAACGACGCGCAATGGCAGTTCAAGGCTATTTGCGAACAGATGAAAAAGTTCCAGGACGAACTTGATGATGACCACGAAATTGCTTTGAAACTCACAAGTTTCGGACAATCCATAACCATGAATGTGACTGACATTGATTATGAGGATCCCTGTCTGATTTATTATTATGGTTATGTTGGCGAAAAGTACAGTCAACTCATACAGCACGTCAGCCAGATAAACTTTTTGATGATGGCTGTACCAAAGGCTGATCCATCGAAGGCTGCGCGACGCGTGACCATCGGTTTTCGCGACCCTGAAGAACGCTGACCTGAACAGCAAGACTAATGGTCTCATTGATTGCGTGATTTATCGTAATCAGCTCGCCTGTTTCGGTTGATTTTTCCGCGCGCTCGGAGAGCAGTTCCAGCTGCTTTTCGAGCGTTTTTCCTATTTCTTTTGTGTTCACCTCTCACACCCCCTTTCGTTGGTTTCTGGGTTGCCTTTTTGGCAACTCACATTGCAAAAAAAATCTCCTGCTTCTGCTGCTCAGACAAGCCGAGGATTTCCGAGAGCTTAGAGACTTCACTCACGCGGAACTCTGACCTGTTCTCTATTTTCTTTGAAAGCCCCTGACGTGTTAAGCCAAGAGCTTCAGCGAGTTCCTGGAGAGTAACCTGCTTTGCCTTTGCAATTTCTTTCAGAAGTTTGCCGTTTGTCATTATGTAACCTCCTTTCTAGGTTGCCATTTCGGGTACATCTATATCATAGCATAAAGTTTCCATAATGTCAACAGCTGTTTGCGTGTTTCTCTTTTTTGCACAAATAAGTGGAGCACTTTTTGTTTACATTTTGGCGACTTGCGCGTTAATTTTTGTTGACATTATGGGCACAATGTGATATACTATAACAGGAGGTGAAAGTATGACACTAGGAGAAAGGATTAAAAAGTTACGCCTAGAATCCGGCTTAACTCAGGAAGAGCTTGCTAAAGAGATAGGCTATTCAACGAAAACGAGCATATCCAAAATTGAAAATGATGTCCTCGATATAAATCAATCAACGATAGTCGCACTTGCAAGAGCGCTTAAGACTACACCAAGCGTTCTCATGGGCTGGACCGAAACCGAAAAGAAGCCCCCGCTCAAACTCCCGAACGCGGACGAGCAGGAACTCCTCACAATCTACCGGAACGTGAACCAGGACGGACAGGACTACATCATGCAGACCGCGCGAATGGTCGGCGACACCGAACGGTACCAGATACCGGATATCCGCCTAAAGCACGCACGGAGCGCAGACGACCACGGCGCGGAATACGTCGAGATCACCCCCGAAGAGCGTAAACGCCTGGACGAAGCTCCGGACGAAACGCAGAATCCGGACAATGACATCTGATGAACCGCTATAATTCGACCTCCACAGGGTACAATACCTGTGGAGGTGAGGATTATCACAAACGCATACAAACTCTACAAAGACGCGCGGGACGCGTCCTGGCGCTGCCTTATCAACACTGGAGCGGCAGAAATGCCGATAAAGGTTCTGAAAGTGGCGGCGTTCTGCGGCGTGAAAGTCGTAAAAGACAGCAACGCACATTATTTAAAGTCCGGGGAATCCGGCTGTACTCTGGTTGACAGCGCGGGGAACTGGCAGATAGTCTACAAAGACACCGAAAACCGTGGGCGCACGCGCTTTACGGTCGCTCACGAACTCGGGCATATCCTGCTCGGGCATGAGCTGGCGCCGGACAAATCCGGACATTTTCGGACAGCTTCGGACAGGCGCGAACCTGCGGAGACCCAGGCGGACGAGTTTGCGGCGAGACTTCTCGCTCCTGCCTGCGTGCTCTGGGGACTGGAAGCCTACGAACCGGAGGAAATAGCCCGTATCTGCGATATCTCAGCGGAAGCAGCAGGGTATCGTGCCAAGCGCATGAAAGAGCTGCGAGGGCGCGGGAAGTTTCTCACTTCGCCGTTAGAGCGGCAGGTGTTTGAGGCTTTCAAGCCGTGGATCGAGCAACAAAAAAGCCGCCCCGAATAAGGGCGGTATTACATAGTTTGAAAGGTGATTAATATGGTATTAGGATTATTGTCATTATTAATAGGAATAGGACTTGTTATTGCCGCACTGTCAGGAGCTGGAACTATAGCGGCGCTTATCGGCGCAATATTCGTCATAATAGGAATAATTCTGTTATGCACCAAGTGCACAGGTGTTGTTGCAGCGCCTCCCGGAAAGCAGGTTATATCCGCATTCCCTTGCACTCACCTTTCAGGGCTGCCTCTTGGCGAAGTGCAGTGCTATGCCCGCGCATACGATACCAGGATAGTTTTCAAAAAGGAACAGAGCACGTTTGAGTTGCCGTATGAAAAGATAGTTTCCGCCGAGCTTACCGAAAAAAACAAACTGGTAGGCGCTTCTGCTGGTTCGGCAATTGCAGGCGCTGTAATGTTTGGCGCTCTGGGCGCCATCATTGCCTCGCGCCCCAAGAACAAAAAAGAAAATATACTGATAATAACCTATGTTTCTGGCGATGAAAACAAAACAATAGTCGCTGCGGTTGACATCTCTGAATGGGGTGCCGCGAGCAAAGCGGTAAACGCTATGAAGAAAAATATAACAGTATCCCAGAATGTTGTACTTTGAGGAGGCGCGAACACCATGTTTAAAGACGATTTCCACACATTCCGGAACAAAGTACAGCAATATTCCGACAAGTTCGACACCATGACCGAGGAAGCCACGAAGAACGCAATAATCATGCCGTTTCTCGTTCTGCTCGGCTATGATGTGTTCGACCCGGAAGAAATAATCCCGGAGTACACCTGTGATGTCGCCGGAAAGAAAGGCGAGAAGATAGACTATGTTATCCTGCACGATGGAGAGCCCACGGTCCTCATCGAAGCCAAACGCGCCGGGTTGAAACTCCAGAAACAGCAGCAGGGACAGCTCTATCGGTACTTCTCAACAAACCGCTGCCGTCTTGCAGTCCTGACAAACGGAATCACATACAGCTTTTTCAGCGATATCAATGCCCCGAACGTTATGGACGATGAGCCTTTTCTCTCTTTCAACATTCTTGAAGATGACGAAGAACTGTTTCTTTCGTCTCTGGAGCAGTTCCATAAATCAGTTTTCAATGTCAAGGACATACTCACAAAGGCTGTATTTCTGAAATACCTCAAGGTAGTTGAACAAACGCTCCGCAGTGACCTTATCAACCCCAGCGACGAGCTAGTCAAGTATTTTCTTTCCCGCCCGGAAATAAAGACCGGAAATCGCATTACCGCGCAGATGATAGACAAGCACCGCGCAGCTACCAAAGAAGCCATGCTGAAAGTCATGGGCGCGGTGATATCCGTGGATGCTGCTCCGACTGAGCAGGTTCCTCAGAGCGGCACCGGGGTGAACGATATCATCAGCAGTCTCCCAGCCGGAAATGAGTATCGTGCTTCTGATGTTTACGGCGTGACGAATATTCAAGTGGTGCGTGACGGAAAAGCTATAGGCAGGCTCAGAGTTTCCACCTATCACGGAAAGCTGAGATATGACTACACAGAGCTTGGCGGCAGCGGGAAGCTGCACTTTCTTACTGGTGTAGATGAATGTGAAAAGTATCTTGATCCAGCTTATACATAAAAAAAATCCCCCGCTTGCGCGAGGGTAAACATATAAAATAACACTATGCAAACAATTGTGGACGCTTTCGCGCCAACAGATATATTATAGCACGAAAGGTCCGCACCTGTCAAGGGAGGACACTATGCCAAGAATGAAAAACACAGCCCGCGCTGACGGACGAGTGCAGTCCCGGGTGTACATCAGCACCGGGACTGACGGAAAGAAGAAGTACAAGTATGTCTATGCAGATACGAACGCAGAGCTTCAAAGAAAAATTATCGACGCCAAGACAAAACTTGGCAAGGGTATCGACCTCATGGCCGAAAACGACACATTCGGCTACTGGCGGCGCAACTGGTTGAAAATCAAGAAAACAGAGTCCTCTGCAAAATGGTATGAAAGCTGTGAAATTTACGCCGGAAAGCTCGCAGATCTCGAAAACGTGAAAGTATCTAAACTCCGCGCAATGGATCTGCAGAGCCTGCTGATAGATATGTCGCTGGAAAAGAATCAGAGCGGCAAGTTCTACTCCGAGCGAACTCTGAAAATCACGCGCGATATTGCCCGTGAAATCCTCGATATGGCGGTAGATAACCGGGTAATAGAGTATAACCCATTTTCCCGCGTGAAGCTTCCCAAGGCGCAGAGAGAACCGGAAAAGCGGCAAGCACTGACCGCAGCTCAGCAGGAATGGATTTACAACACCCCGCACCGCGCACAGCTCCCCGCGATGATAATGATGTGCGCGGGGCTTAGACGGGGCGAACTCCTTGCACTGACATGGCGGGACATCGACATTGAAGCAAAGACAATCACTATCAACAAGGCGGTCGAAATGAAATCCGGCAAGCCCGGGGTGAAGAACTGCGGCAAAACTGACGCGGCAATGAGAACGGTGTATATCCCCGACAGGCTGGCTGACTTCCTGCGTGAACAACCTCAGACGACATTTCTGGTATGCCCCGCCGCAAGCGGGAATCTCATGACAGAAACCGCGTGGCGCAAGCTCTGGGAAAGCTACCTCGCGGAGCTGAACGTCCGATACGGAGATTTTGAGCACAATCTGGAATATCAGAAAAGATACCACGAAAAACATCCGGACGTTGACGTGACCATACTGCACCGCCCTGGAACACGCTTCGACCCGGAAAATATACCGTTCATGATTCCCCGAATTACGGCTCACTGGCTGCGGCATACGTTCATTACAAATATGTACTTAGCCGGTGTTGACGTGCTCACAGCAAAGCAGCAGGCGGGGCATTCTGACATAAAGGTGACTATGGATATTTACACTCATCTCGATTCGGAACACCAAAATAGAAGCATGGAAAAGCTCAACGATTATTTAGCTAGGGGTGTCAAAAGGGGTGTCAATTCAGACACCGAAACCGCATAGCAGAGCCATTTACAGGCATAATTTTACGTTGACTTTTAATCAGGGTGTCCCGGGTTCGATTCCCGGATGGGTCACCAGACTTAATCAAAGGCGAACACTCATTCTCATGGGTGTTCGTCTTTTTTTCGTTTGAACCTGCCGGGTTTTCCAGATCGTCAAGCGTAGAGAAATCAACGTACCTTTCGCCGTCCTTATAGTTGAAGAATATCACCACGCGGTCATCATAGACGTAAACGCTGTTCACGAAGATGTCGATGATCCTCTGCTTCTGCGACTGGTCGGAGAGGTCGGCATAGGCAAAGTTCATCAGCCAAGCCTGAATTTTCTCCTGCGGAATCACGGGCTTAACGAGTTTTTCCATGGCGATATTTGTTTCGAGCTGCTCCTGCTCAGTTTCAAGTTTTTCAAGTTCGGATCTCGTAGTTTTAAGGACAATACCCGCCTTGATTGCATTCATGAGATTCTTGATTTCTTTCTGATTCTCACGGAGTCTGCGCTTCAGAGCCGGGAGCATTGGACTTTCCTTGGACTGTAAGTCAAAGCAAGCCTTGCTGATTTTCCGGATAAGCGCCTTGTCTTTGAATATATCCAAAGCTGCATTCAGAACGATGTTTTCAATCAATTCTTTCTGAACGGGCTTCTTATTGCATTTGTGCTTCTTGACGTTCATGCATTTATAGTATCGATAGATTGATTTGCACTTTCCAGTCCCGCTGATTCCGGAAATTGTAGCACCGCAAATTCCGCAGAAAATCTTTCCGGTCAACAGGTACTTTTCCTTGTTCTTTTTGAAGCTGCCTGCCTTGTGCTTATTAACATTTAATCTGTGCTGGCACTTGTCGAAAAGCTCCTGCGAAATTATCGGCGGAATCGCCTCGTTATTTACAGTATCCTGAAACTTATATTCGCCTAAGTACCGCCGATTATTGAGCATCCAGTTCAGAAAATGATATGTAAACTTCCTGCCGTTGTTTGACATCTTGCTGTTGATATCATCGAGAATACTGTGAATAGTTTCGCCCTCAGAATATCTCGTGAAAACGTCAAGTACGATAGGAGCATTAACCGGGTCAAGCTGAAAATGATGATTTTCGTCAATCGTGTAACCGAAGGTCAGAGTACCTCCGTTGAACTTACCTTTAATAGCATTTTCGGTCATTCCGCGGCTGGTTTTCTGTGCCAGATCTTTAATGTAATAAACCGAAATTCCCTCAAAGACGGATTCCATCATCTGACCTTCGGGCGAACCGTCGATAGGCTCGGTTGCAGAAATGACGCTCACTCCGCTTGATTTCAGTGCGTATTTGTACTTCACGCTGTCGAATTTATCACGCGAAAAACGGTCGATTTTCCAGACAATGACGTACTGAAATTCACGAAGTGTACTGTCCGAGATCATCTGCTGAAACTGCGGACGATTATCCGCGCGAGTTCCCGAAAGCGCTCTGTCGATGTAAGTCCGAATTACCGTGTAGCCTTTGCGCTCGGCGAAGGACTGGCACTCGCGAACCTGTCCCTCGATGGATTCCTCGCGCTGATTGTCGCTTGAATATCTTGCGTAAATTACTGCTTTCATACTACTCCTTCCGCCGGGTTGCCAGAGCAGCACTGCATATAGTATGTGCTAAATCAAATCAGACCCGGCTGTCATTTTTTGATTGTTGTAGCAGGTCCACAAGGACCTGCTTTAGTCGCTCGTTCATGGGGGATTTCGGGTCGAAACACATCTCAACAAACTTGCGCATTTCGTCCGAATCAACAGCGGGTTTCGGCTGATAATTGTAGAGCTTCCCCTGTGGCTTCTCAGTTCGCCCGAAGATGTAATCAAGTGACACGTCAAATCTGTCGGCGTAGAACAGCAGGACTTCCGCCGGAGGTGTTACACGTGCGGTTTCGTAGCGGTTTACGCTCGCCTGAGTTACACCGATTTCTTTCGCGAGTTTCGCCTGCGACATTCCTATTTTTTCTCTGAGCGTCCTCAATCTTATTGCCACAATGTCCATAAATGTGCGTCCTCCTATACAATTGAAGTTTGCTTTATTATACACTATCTGATTAGAATTGTCAATACACATGAGGTGTATAAGAGGAAATGAAAAGCTCCGACAAAATGCCGGAGCTTATGCAGGTTAAGCCGTGAAATTTTCGATTTCGGGAGGTTCGTGAGCCGCCACATAATCCTTGTATGCACTGATGATTGCGCTTTCAAGCTCGTGACGTGCAGCTTCGCCTATGGGGTGAACGATATCGTGGCTTATGCCGTAAGAATCCGTGCGGTAGGGCATTGCAACGAACAAGTGATCGGTCTGGATAAGCTTAATTTCGTGGATTGCGAAGCAGTCGTCAATCGTAATTGATACTACTGCGCGGAGTTTACCGATGTCGAATGTTTTTCTGAATATTATTTCGGTGATGTTCATGTGAATGTGTCCTTTCTGTTTTAAGAGTTGATGTTGATTTCAGCGATGAGAGCCTGACTTTCAGCGTAAATCTTGTACGCTGAAAGTACAGCGGTTTCGATGAGATTTCGAGCGCTTTCGTTGATTGGGTGAACGATATCGCGGTAGTTCCCAGCTTCGTCCTTGCGGCTCGGCATAGCTACGAAAAGGTGGTCGGTTTCGATTACCTTGAGTTCATGAATGGCAATGCAGCCGTCAATTGTCAGGGAAGCGATTGCTTTCAAGTTTCCTCCCGTGAGGGATTTTCTGAATTTGATGTCTGAGATAGTCATGTTGATTTTACCTGTCTTTCTTTAGTTATATTTCAGTCTTATTAGACCTTTAATAATACTCCGGTCGGCGCCCTGCGACGACAAACCTTTAGGGCAACACCGCACAAAGTCCACAAATTAGAAATTAAGCACGATTAGTAAACAAACTAGTTGCATAGTAAAATAAAAA
>ENA-UESU01002900-UESU01002900.1-human-gut-metagenome-genome-assembly--contig:-NODE-2900-length-10477-cov-5.623750_pt1 | contig 10477 bp, 8 predicted proteins | sample MGYA00243007_ERZ508008 | MGnify/ENA primary metagenome ERZ508008 (study PRJEB26167, sample SAMN06115399) | human gut metagenome | host: Homo sapiens | place: China:Henan | collected 2016-06-23 | study...
ACGTATTGTTTCCACCCGCATAGCGGGTGGTTTTTTGTTTCGCGCCTGCCAGGCGCTCAACAGGCTAAAGCCCATAACAAAAGGCGCTGCCCGCATACGCGGACAGCGCCTTTCCTTATTCGTACGAATACCACCTGGTTCCTGCTCTGGCTCTGAAAGACTCTTTCCTCCATAGCCTCTTCTACCGCGCCTTCCACACAGTTTTGTGCCTTTTTACGAATATCCGTGTCGCCCTTTCCTGCCTTACAAGAAAGGGATCGCAATCCGGACCAGAAAGGCATTAGGTCGGCAACGGCCTTTTGTACTTTGGAAAATCTCTTCGGGAAGCTGCCACTGTATCAGCAACGGCCGCATTGCTGCTGTGCCGAACCTCAACGCCCCAAAATTCCGGATAAAAAAGTTCGCAGCATCCAGAGCCATCACCATAAAAAATCCCCCTCCCCGCTGAAGCGCGCTGGGGAGGGGGTGGGGAATTTGAGGGGCGGGGGAACACCTCTCGCGCTGGCAGCGACCGGATGGCGACCCCTTGGGCCGTGCCCGTTGCGACGAAGGAAGCTACGGGCATCGACAGCGGAGATGCGGGGGTCCCCCCCTCAGCCAAACAGCACGGCCATGCTGCTGTTACATATGCAGGGCGGCCTGACCGAGTTCCAAAGCCTTGAGGTTGGAGGCCTGCAGCTTGGCGGGCAGGTATTTTTCGATGGCGGCCTTGAGGGCGTCGATACCGAAGGGCAGCAGACCCGAGGCACAGACAGCGGCCAGCAGCACGGTATTGCCCGCCTGGGCGGCACCGGCCTGGATGCCCAGCTCGCGGCAGGCCAGGAAATGGCACTGGCTGGCTACGGCGCGGGACTTCTGCTCGATCTCTTCCATGGAAGGATATGCAGCCATGCCCAGCGACACGCTCAGGGGCGGCATGGGATCACGGCTGGAGAAGATGACGCCGCCGGGGCGCAGGTACGGCAGACCGCGCAGGGTCTCCAGGGGCTCAAAGCCCAGCAGGATGTCGGCCTCGCCAAGATCCAGCTTGGGCGAACGCCAGCCGCCCAGCAGCAGCACGGATTCCACCACACCGCCGCGCTGGGCCATGCCGTGGACTTCGCCGGCCACAACTTCCTGCCCGGCATCCAGAGCGGTGCGGGCCAGCAGGGTGGTGGCGGTCAGGGTGCCCTGTCCGCCCACGCCGGTGAAGAAGATACGAAGACGCTTTTGTTTGTCGCTATGTTGCATAATACACCTCACCTAGGCGCGCTTTCTGGCCTTGAAGGCCTTGGGGGCCACCTGCAGACAGACCATGCAGCCGGTGCAGAGATTTTCATCCACAGCCACGTCCTCGCCATTGCGATAGAAAGCGGGGCAGGCCAGTTCTTCCAGACAGCGCTGGGCATCGGCGCCCTGCTCGGCCACATAGGCCACCTGGGCGGCGGCCTTCTTGAGGCGGCGGCGGGCATAGAGCACGCAGGGTTCTTCCGCGATGATGACGCGCACGCCCTTCTTGTCGCGCATGTCTTCCAGGGCCGAATGCAGGGCCTTGAGGTTGTAGGAACGGACCTTCACACACTCGGTGACACCCAGGCCGCGCACCACGGATTCGATATCCAGATGCATGGCCTCTTCACCGAGGATGTCCTGTAGCATGCCGGGATTGGGCTGGTGACCGGTCATGGCGGTGGTGCCGTTGTCGAGGATGACCACCAGGATGTCGTGCTTGTTGAACACGGCGTTGGCCAGGCCGGTCATGCCGGAATGGAAGAAGGTGGAGTCACCGATGAAGGCCACCACCGGCTTGCCGGAAGCCCGGGCAAAACCGCTGCCGGCGGACACGGAGGAGCCCATGCAGACCAGGAAGTCGGCCATGCGCAGGGGCGGCAGCATGCCCAGGGTGTAGCAGCCGATGTCGCTGGAATAGTAGGCGTCGTCGCCAAAGGTGTGGCGGACGGCGTAGTAGACGGCGCGGTGGGAGCAGCCGGCGCAAAGGTTCGGCGGACGCACGGGCAGCTCGCGGACCACGGGCGAAGAGGCCTTGACCGGGCAGGGGCAGTCCAGATAATCGGCCACGCGGCGCAGGACCAGGGTGGTGGAGTATTCGCCCAGCACGGTGAGGGTCTCGTCCTTGCCTTCGATGCGGGCCTTGCAGCCGCACTTCTGGGCCAGGGCGCGCACGCTGCCTTCCAGCAGAGGCTCGCCTTCTTCCAGCACCAGCACGCGGTCGCAGGACTGCAGGAAGGCTTCGATACGGCCTTCGGGCAGGGGCCAGGTCATGCCCAGCTCGAGCACGCGCACGCGCTCTTCCCAGCCGCCGGAGGCCAGGGCGTCGGCCAGATAGTTGCGGGCCACACCGCTGGCGATGATGCCCAGACGGCAGCCTTCGGGGCCGTATTCACGGCTGAAGCGGCTGGACTCGGCAAAGGCGCGGGCCTTTTCCATGATCTCCAGCAGGGAGCGGTGACGGCCACGGGCCACGGCGGGCACGGGCACGAAGCGGCCGGGATTGCGCTGGAAGTCCACGATGGGCGCGGGGCCCGCCGGCAGATCGTCGAATTCCACATTGCCGCGCATATGGCTGACGCGGGTGGTGGTACGCAGCAGCACGGGCTGCTGGAGCTCGCGGGCCAGGCGGAAGGCCTCGCGGGTCATGTCCTTGGCTTCCTGGGCGGACACAGGCTCGAAACAGGGCAGGGAGGCAAAGCGCGCATAGTAGCGGTTGTCCTGCTCGTTCTGGCTGGAGTGGCAGCCGGGGTCATCGGCGGAGAGCACCACCAGACCGCCGGGCAGGCCGGTGTAGACCGAGGTGAACAGCGGGTCGGCCGCCACGTTGAGGCCCACGTGCTTCATGGTCACCAGGGCCTGGGCACCGCCCAGGGCCGCACCGGCGGCCACTTCGAAGGCGACCTTTTCGTTGACCGCGTACTCGATCTTGTAGCGGCCCTCGCCCCCCAGTTTGTAAAAGGTATCCGGCACTTCGGAAGAAGGCGTGCCAGGATAGCAGGTGACCATGTTCACGCCGGCTTCAAGCGCGCCGCGTACGATGGCTTCATTGCCCAGCAAAACGTGGCGCTCGCCACGCGCCCCGTGCAGCAGAGGATGTTTGCTCATGTGTCCTCCCGGCCCGTGCGCGTCGGCAGAGGGGCCGCCAACGTTCTTACTACTTGTTCTCCGCGCCGTCCTTCACGGGCGCGGTCTTGCCACCGCCCAGCGCTTCCGCGCGCGAGCGGTAAAACTCACCGTCCAGACCAGGCTGCGAGGCGGCCAGGGCTTCATAGGCGGCAACGGCCACATCGGTCTTGCCCGCCGCTTCGGCGGCTTCGCCCAGCAGCATGCGCAGGGTGGCACGGCCGTCCTCGGTGGCGCGGCTCTCCAGGCCCTGCAGCAGGGTCACGGCATCAGCGGGACGATCCAGCTTGATCAGCGCGCCGGCCTGGCCCAGAGCGGCCATCAGGCCCATGGCACCGTCGGCGTCCAGCTTGGCCGCCGTGGCATAGGCCTGTTCGGCACGGCTGTAATCCTGATCCTGCATGGCGAACTCGGCCTGCATCAGATAGATGCTGTAACGCATGTTCTCGGGAGCTTTGGCTGCCAGGTCGTCCAGCGCCTTGAGGCGATCCCCGCCCTTCATGGTGATGCCGATACGCGCCAGTTCGGTCTGGGCCTCGGCCTGCAGGCCGCCCTGATGCCAGCGCCACACGGCGGTGCCTACCAGGGCCACCAGAAGGACGACCACCACGCCCACGATCAGCCCGCTGTTGCGCACGATGAACTGCAGCAGCGGTGCGCTTTCCGCGCTCACCTCAGCCTTGAGGTCATTGAGCAGGGTAGGAGATTCAGGGGTATTCTGAGGTCTGACAGGATTCATTTCTTTCAGTGCTCCTTGCAAAAGCTTCGCCCGCGGTCGCCGGAGCTGTCACGGTGCGGTCTATTTATGTAGGATAGGGAGCGGCCTTCTGTCAAAGAAAAACCCCTGCCGGCAGTAGGGAATCCCGAAGCCGGACGCTCCTCTTCCCGAGAGGGCGTCGGCCGGAAACCGGAGGCATATCCGCCTTCCGCACCGGCGCCTTTTCCCCCAAAAAAAGAAGGAGATCCGGGCGTACAGCGGCATCCCGTACAGGGGGCCGTCCCCTTGCCCTCGTTCCTGCGGCAGCGTATAGAGAGACGAGCCAACCCAAGGAGCCCGTATGACTTTGGCACAAGAAATGACCCTGCTCGGCCAAAAGGCCAAGGAAGCCGCCCGCCTGCTGGCCAAGGCCAGCCCCGCGGCCAAGAACGCCGCCCTCACCCGTCTGGCCGCCCTGCTCGAAGAGCGGGAAGCCGAGCTGCGCACCGCCAACGCGCAGGATCTGGACGCGGCCCGCGCCCGGGGCCTGGACGCCCCCCGCATGGACCGCCTGACCCTGCATCCCGCCGTACTGGCCGACATGCGCGCCGCCTGCCTGCATGTGGCCGGTCTGCCCGACCCCGTAGGCACCATGGACAGCCAGTGGCAGCGCCCCAACGGCCTGCTGGTGGGCCGCATGCGCGTGCCGCTGGGCGTCATCGCCATGATCTACGAGGCCCGCCCCAACGTGACCATCGACGCGGCCATCCTCTGCCTGAAGGCGGGCAATGCCGTGATCCTGCGCGGCGGCAGCGAGGCCCTGCACTCCAACACCGCTCTGGCCGCCCTGCTGCGCCAGGCCCTGGAAGAAGCCGGTCTGCCCGCCGATGCGGCCCAGCTGGTGACGACCACGGATCACGCCGCGGTCACCGAGCTGTGCAAGCTCGATCAGTATATCGACGTCATGATCCCACGCGGTGGCGAAGGTCTGGTGCGTGCCGTGACCGAAGCCGCCACCATGCCGGTGCTCAAGCATTACAAGGGCGTCTGCCATGCCTTCGTGGACGCGGATGCGGACCTGGACAAGGCCCTGGACATCGTTTTCAACGGCAAGGTGCAGCGTCCCGGCGTCTGCAACGCCCTGGAATGCCTGCTGGTGCACAAGGACTGCGCCGCGGCCTTCCTGCCCCGAGTGGGCCGGCGTCTGGGCGAGGCCGGTGTGGAGTTCCGCGCCTGCCCCGCTTCCCTGCCGCTGCTGGGCCCCACGGCCAATGCCCAGAGCCCCGACGATCTGGGACAGGAATTCCACGCCCTGATCCTGGCCGTCCGCGTGGTGGACGACATGGATGCGGCCCTGGCACACATCGCCCGCTACGGTTCCAACCACACGGAGATCATCTGCACCAACGATCACGAGCACGCCATGCGCTTTTTGCGTGAGGCCGATGCCTCCATGGTGGCGGTCAATGCCTCCACCCGCTTCAACGATGGCGGCCAGCTGGGCCTTGGCGCGGAGATCGGCATCTCCACCTCCAAGCTCCATGCCTATGGTCCCATGGGCGTGCAGGAACTGACCACCACCAAGTTCGTGGTCTTCGGTCAGGGGCAGGTGCGGCAATAGACATGAACGGGAAGCGCGCAGCGGGCCGGGCCCTGTTCGGCGGCAGTTTCAACCCGCCGCATGTGGGGCATCTGCGTCTGGCCATCGAAATGGCGGAGACCTTGCGCCCCCTGGCCGACAGCGTGGAGCTGATGCCCTGCGCCGCACCGCCGCACAAGGTGGTGAGCGGCCTGCTGCCCTTCGACCTGCGCGCCGCCATGGTGGAGGCCTGCCTGGACGGCCTGCCCGGCCTTTCGTGCAATCGCATGGAAGCCGGACGTCCCGGTCTTTCCTATACCTGGGATACGTTGCAGGCCTGTCGTGAAGAAACACCGGAACGGCCCCTGTTCTTCATCCTCGGCAACCCGGACTATGCCCTGCTGCCCCACTGGCACCGGGGGCTGGAACTGCCCGAACTCTGCCAGCTGGTGGTGGTGCCGCGCGGTGAGGGCTCGGAAAAGAACTTTCTTGCCGCCACGGAAAGCATGTGGCCCGGTGCCCGGGCGTGCGAGCCTGTCCTGCCCGGGAGCCGCCGCATGCGCCTGCCCGGCGGCGGGCAGGTCCACTTCGTGCCCCTGCCGTGGATCTCGGTCAGTGCCTCGCGCATCCGCCACCGCTGGCTGCACGGCCTGAACGTGGATTTTCTGGTGCCCAAGCCCGTACTGGAGCTGCTGGACGCCCACCGGGAGACCGTGCTGGCGCACTGGCTGCCCGAGGCCAAAACGGACGATGCCTGATGCCGTGCGGGGCTGCAAGAAAACTTATTGCTTTTTTCACCGAAACAGACTAAATAATGCCTTCGGCCTTGCTGTGCATGCACAGCTCCAAAGAGCGGAGAGGTAGCGAAGTTGGCCGTAACGCGCTCGACTCGAAATCGAGTTACCGGTGATGAGCTGGTACGTGGGTTCGAATCCCACCCTCTCCGCCATTCTATTATAACGCCTTGCAATAATAGAATATACAAGAAAAATAAGCGCTTATACTTTCGGTTGCTACACAAACATGCTACACACCGGAGGTATGAGCGCTTTGTCATTCAAGACACCCACCCCTTTTCTGCGGGGACGTACCTACTACTTCCGGCTGCGTGTCCCGCAAGACCTCCTGCCTGTCTACGACCCCAAGAAAGAGCTGACCTTCTCCCTCAAGACACGGGACTTCCATCAGGCGCTGGAGAACGCCCGCCTGCGTGCCATCCAGCTAGACCAAGAGTTCCGCGAGCATCGCCGCCGCCTTGCCGAGCAGCAGGAGCAGGCCCTTGCCCCGGCTGCGGCCATCGCCGCCCTTGCCGCGCCTTCTCCCGCCACCGCGCCGCTGCGTCCTTTTGCCGAGATGGACGAACAGGAGCAGGAACGCCTGCTGGCCCTCTATCCTGACGAATCCCTCAAGGCCGCTCTGGAGGCCCTGAACACGCCTCCCGCCGAGGATGAAGCACAGGCCCGCAAGGAATGGCAGGAGCAGCAGGAACTCATGCAAGAGCTGGAAGGCCCGTCCTGCACGCCCAAAGAGCCGCCCCTGTTCTTCCCTCCCAGCGCCCGCTACAAGGAACAGCTCCGCAGGGATGCGTCCCTTTTCATCGAGGCCGCGCCCCTCTGCCTCCGGGACGGGGATGTCTCCTCCATGCTGGGCATGGCGGAGGCCTTCCTTGCCCGCCACGGCTACGCCATGCCGCCCGCCAGCGGGGAAGACGACAGCCCGCAGGCCGCCGCTGTGCGCTCCAGATTCAGGAAGATATGCCATCAGTTGTTGGCCGAGGAATGGCAGGTGAAGAAGCTCTTTCTGGCCCATCTGGACGGGGAAGCGTGGGCCTCCATGCGGCAGCCTGCCCTCGTCACGGCCCCGCTGCCTCCGCACGGCACAGGGCAGTCCCCGGCACAGGCCGGAGCCGTCCCCGGCGGCGATGCCAGCACACAGGAAGGCCCGGACAATCCCTGTTTCAGCAAAGTCTGTGAAGCCTACATCCGGGAGAAGGGAGCAGGTCTTGCCCCCTCCAGCCTCCTGTCTGTCCAACTGGCCGTGCGCCGCTTCATGGAGCAGGCAGGCGACCTTCCCATCAAAGCCTACAGGAAGCGGGAACACATCATCCGCTACAAGGACGCCCTGCTGGCCCTGCCCAAGAACCTGCCCGCGCCCCTCGCCAAGCTGCCCATGCCGACCGTGCTGGAACGCATCCGCAAGGGGGCCTTCCCCCATCTCCAGCAGGCCCCGAAGCTGTCGGCCCGTACCATCAACGAAAAATATCTTGCCTTCGTGCAGGTGGTCTTCTCCTATGCCGTGAACAACGGGCTTGTGGAGGTCAATCCCTGCACCGGGGTACGGGCCGCCAGCAATACGACGGAGCTGGAAGAGGTGTCCGTCCTGCCCTTCTCCAAGGAGGATTTGTCCGTCATCTTCCAGCGCTCCGGCCTGTACCATCCGCACGGCTGCGGCGCTGTGGGGCGGCTCTATGTCAGCAAGACCAAGCTCCTTGACTACAGGTGGCTCGTCCTGCTGGCCCTGTATACGGGTGCCCGCATAGAAGAACTGGCCCAGCTCGACCGGCAGGACGTGCGGCAGGAGGCCGGTGTCTGGTTCATCCATATCCGCGCCGAGATGGCCACAGGTCGCCGGGTGAAGAACAGAGCCTCCATCCGCAAGGTCCCGCTGCATTCCCGTCTGCTGGAGCTGGGCTTCCTCGACTTCGCCCGGCAGGGGGAAGGGACGGGCAAGCTGTTCCCCCTCCTTTCGGACAAGCAGGACGGCGGCAAGCGCAGCAACGCCTTTTCGCAGTGGTGGCGGCGCTTCCTTGCCAGTCTGGACTTGGAGAACGGGGACAGGAAACACTTCCATTCCTTCCGGCATACCTTCAAGCGCGAAGGACGCAACAGCGGCCAGATTGCCCCGGAACTCCTTGATGCGCTACAGGGACATGCACAGCAAGGTGTCTCCGCGAACTACGGACGTGATGAAGAAGGAAAGCAGTACGCCTTGCCTGTATTGCAGGAGGCACTGGAAAAGATTGATTTTAGCGATGTGACACAAGGACTTGAATCATCCATGATGCTGTAATGACAGAATATCACAGTGGAGACAAATTTCCAGAATCCCCATATTTCTATTTTGAACCCTCATTCTCTCCCTTCACGATGAACGAGTCGCGTTTCAGACAAAAACGCGGGAGAAGGCCAATACGGGCCAAAATGGGGCATATGGGAGATTTCGCCGTTCCCGACATGCTGGCCTGTCCGACAGAAACCGGGACCAAAGGGGCTTTTCATGAACATGCCGTCCAAAGAAGCTTTTTGATCATGCCGGGAGAAAGCGTCACTTCCCCATTATCCAGAACTCTCTAAACGACACGCGAACATGCGCCTGGAAGGAACATGCTCGCGTGTCGTTTAAGCGCTCTTTGGCGCGGATGTTTTCAAGTATGCATACGCAGAGCATCCGGCAGCTCTGCCTGACGATGCACCAGATCAGACCCGGAATACCTTCATGACTTCGTCGCCAAGGTGATTGATGACCTTGACGGCGATGCGGCCGCCCTCCGGCCGGGGGAAGGGGCGGGAGGTATCGCTGTGCAGGCTTTCCCAGGCATCCTTGTCGATCTCAGCCTTGAGGGTGGTTTTCAGGGCCTTGTAGGGATCGTTGGCGCCCAGGAAGTAGGCCTGACGGACAAAGAAGCTTTCCTCGTCATAGTCCGTATCCACAAACCAGCAGGCGATGTCATCGGCCTCGCCGGAGCAGATCTCGCCGGTGCTGGGTTTGAACACGTCCACGCCATTGACCTTGACGCGCAGCATGTCGGTCTCGCGGCCTTTGGCGTCGGTCTCGGGCAGCAGGCTGATGTCCGGTTCACCGAAGATGACGAAGAGATTGCCCTTGCCGTTGTTCTTGAGATCCTCGCTCATGTGCAGGTCGGCATTCATGCGGGCCTTGAGCACAGGGATCTTGCCCAGCTTGCTGAACTCCGCCGCATGAGCATCGTAGTTGAACGCGCAGGCGACGACCACATCGAAGCCCGCATCCGCAGCCTCACGAACGGCCTGCACCAGATCCTGACGCGAGACCGTACCGAATTCCGGGCCGATGAAGATGCCTGCGCGGCGTTCGGTCTCGCCTTCGTTGTAGCGGCCTTCGGCACAGATCATGGCTCCGGGCCAGGGGGTCAGACTGGTGAAGTCGATCTTGTCGTCCTTGTGGGCCTGCTGCACACCGGCGACCTTGAGGTTCTCCAGGATCATGCCCACGAAGTCGCGGCCGTCCGCACCCTCATGCGGTGCGGCGGGGTCCAGCAGCTCGCCATCCGCGCCCACGGCCAGCATGCGGTGCGGGGAGAGGCTCTCCACCGTGAAGGGACCGGCCACGCGCACCTTTTTCTTGTCCTCATAGGGCTTGTCGTAAAGGAACTCATAGTCGGCACGGGCCGCGATGGAGGCATCGATCTCCTGCTGGCGGGCAATGCGGGCCTGCCACCAGCGAGCGTGCGTGTCGCGCGCCTTCGTGCTCCAAGCTGTGTCCGCCTCGCGGGGGATCTCCCATTCTTCCCACTGTTCGCCCAGCTGCGCATTGAGGGTCGCGCGCAGCGGCTCCAGCGTGCGCTGCCATTTTTCGTAAATGACGTCGATCTCGGCGTTGTTGGCAATGGACTTCAGCGTGATGTGCGGCACGCGCTCATAAACGAAGCCCAGACGGATATTGTTGAAGGTGGGGGCTGTGGAGGGGCCGCGACCATTCAGCTCCGCTTCCTTGGCCTGACCTTCCGGGCTGTCGGTCATGAGATAATAGGGGTAACGCGCGCCCATGATGCGCGCACGCGCCAGAGCCAGGGCCACGCGCGAGGTATCGATGGTGATCCAGCGGCGGCCCCATTGCTCGGCCACATAGGCCGTTGTGCCGGAACCACAGGTGGGGTCCAGCACCAGATCACCGGGATCGGTGGCCATGAGGATGCAGCGTTCGATGATTTTAGAGGCTGTTTGAACAACATAAATCATATTTGAAGCCCCCCCCATATCATTCCATAAATTTGAAAAGGGCTTTGCAGGAAAATCTCTATAATATCTTTTAGAGCGTGTTTGGAAACT
>ENA-UESU01002906-UESU01002906.1-human-gut-metagenome-genome-assembly--contig:-NODE-2906-length-10459-cov-4.744173_pt1 | contig 10459 bp, 9 predicted proteins | sample MGYA00243007_ERZ508008 | MGnify/ENA primary metagenome ERZ508008 (study PRJEB26167, sample SAMN06115399) | human gut metagenome | host: Homo sapiens | place: China:Henan | collected 2016-06-23 | study...
CGCCTGGGCGCGGCGGGACCTGACCGGCATGCTGAGGAGGATCTCGCCATGCGCGTCATCACCGGCTCCGCTCGGGGCCGCCGCCTGAAGGAATTAGAGGGGATGGAGACCCGCCCCACCACCGACCGGGTGAAGGAGGGGCTCTTCAGCGCCCTGCAGTTCGACATCGAGGGGCGCCGGGTGCTGGACCTGTTCGCCGGAACCGGCCAGCTGGGCATCGAGTGCCTCAGCCGGGGTGCCGCCTCTGCCGTGTTCGTGGACCGGCGGGCCGACGCCGTGAAGCTGATTCGGGAGAATTTGAAGCTGACGGAGCTCCAGGACCGGGCCCGGGTAGTGGCGGGGGACTCCATGGAGTTTCTGCGGTCACTGCGGGAGCGGTTTGACATCGTGTTTCTGGACCCTCCCTATGAGGCGGGGCTGCTGGAGCCCGCCGTCGCCCATCTGACAGCGTTTGACATTCTCAATCCCCATGGTATAATTGTGGCAGAACACCCGGCGGACCGGAGCCTTCCGGCGCCTGCGGCGCCCTACCGGGTGCGCCGCACCTACCGTTACGGCAGGATCGCCCTGACGCTGATCCGCCGGGGCGGAGACCGAGAAAACGAGGAATGACCCCCATGAGAACAGCGATTTGCTCCGGCTCTTTCGACCCCATCACCCTGGGGCATTTGGATATCATCCGGCGGGCGGCTGCCTGCTTTGACCGGGTCTGTGTCTGTGTCAGCCCCAACGCTGAAAAGCGAAACCAGATGTTCACACCGGAGCAGAAGCTCCAGCTGGTGCGGACGGCGGTGGCGGACCTGCCCAATGTGGAGGCGGAGCTGTGGCCGGGCCTGCTGGCGGATTTCGCGGTGCGGCACCATGCCTCCGCCATCGTCCGGGGCGTGCGCAACACCACGGACTTTGACGTGGAATATCAGATGGCTCTCATCAACCGGGGGATCCATCCGGAGCTGGAAACGCTGCTACTGCCTGCCAGCGCGGCATATCAGCACTTCAGCTCCTCCATGGCTCGGGAGATGATCCGCTATCACCAGCCGCTTGAAAACTATTTGCCCGCGTCCATCGTGCCTCTGGTGCGGGAGATGACGGAAAAGAAGGAAGGATGAGTCCCATGGCAAATGATGTGAACCGTTTGATCGATATGCTGTACGAGCGGATCGAGGACGCCAAGTCCCCGGCCCTGAAACCCAATATGAGCATGGTGGACCGGGACGAGCTGCTGGATCTGCTGGACGAGCTGCGGGCCCAGCTGCCGGTGGAGATCAAGCGCGCCCAGGAGCTGCTCTCCGCCCGGGACAAGTTTGTGGAGGATGCCAAACGGGACGTGGACCGGATGATGCGTCAGGCGGAGCTGGATGCCAAGACCAAGGTGTCCGACAGCGAGGTGCTCTATGCGGCCAAGGAGAAGGCCCGCCAGATGGTGGCCCGGGCGGAGGAGCGCTGCCGCCAGTTGTACCAGGTGACCAATGAGTATGCCGAGGACGCCCTGGCCCGCACGGAGGAGGCGGTGCAGATGGCGCTGGATGAGGTGAAGCAGCAGCGGGTGCGATTCCGCAGTGCCTCCGCTGCCAAAATGCAGGAGCAGCGGGACAAGCTGGACGGCAGGACCCCGCCCCAGGAGGATGGCGGTGAGGAGTGATGCCGCAGGTCAACCGTAATCTTAAAAATTTGTGAAAAACGCCAAAGGATTTGGCGAAACTTTTTTGGAATGCTCTAGATGTTGCGGAGAAAATGAAAAAAAGCACCCCATGGCACAAGTTCTTGCGTCATGGGGTGTTTTTTATTTTACGTAAACTTGTCAAAGAGATGTCGAACATCTGTTTTAAAATGGCGATTTTGGCCGAAAAATGCCATAATTTGGCGTTCTTAGCGGCGGTTTTCCCGGAAAAAACTGCTTGCAATTCCTGCCAAGTTGGCTTGTACTCAGTGCATGTGGTGGGGAAAAGTGGGTAAAAGTAGAGATTAAGTGCCAAAGAGACCCCATCCAGACCCAAAAAACGCGGGAAAGGGGGGATCAACCGTGGCCAGGCTGTTGGGAAAATCCAACAACAGCATCGACTCCAAGGGCCGTCTGGTGATCCCCTCCGCCATGCGGGAGGCCCTGGGCGACACGTTCTACATTACCATCGGCGCGGAGCACTGCCTGACCATTTACCCTCAGGCCAAGTGGGACCAGATGTCCGAGGAGATGGACGACCTCTCCTATACAGAGGCCCGGGCGCTGACGCTGCTATACGCCAACGCCGTCCAGTGTGAGCCGGACGCCCAGGGGCGGGTGCTGATCCCTGCCAGCCTTCGGGCCCACGCGGGACTGAAAAAGACCGCCACCATCGTGGGATTGAATTCCTTCGCCGAGATCTGGGACGAGAAGACCTGGACGGAGCGGGAGCAGCGGATGCTGGAGAGCGACGATATGGCCGCGGCCATGGACGCCCTGGCCCGTGTCCGGCGCAGCCGCGGGTGAGTGCCGATGGAATACACGCACAAGCCTGTTCTGCTGGACGCCTGCATCCAAGCACTGAACATCCGCCCCGATGGGATCTATGTGGACGGCACCCTGGGACGAGCCGGACACTCTCGGGAGATCGCCGGTCGGCTGACCACCGGGCGGCTCATCTGCATCGACCGGGACCAGGCCGCCATCGACGCGGCGCAGGACCGTCTGGCCCCCTGGCTGGCCCGGGTGACGCTGATCCACAGCAACTTTTCGGAATTGAAGGAGGTCCTGTCCCGGTGCGGTGTCAGCGGCGCCGACGGGATGCTCTTTGACTTGGGCGTGTCCTCTCCCCAGCTGGACGACGCCTCACGGGGCTTCTCCTATATGCAGGACGCCCCGCTGGACATGCGGATGGACACCTCCGCCCCCCTGAGCGCCGCGGACATCGTGAACACCTGGAGCCAGGAGGAGCTGCGGCGCATCCTGTTTGAATACGGCGAGGAGCGGTACGCCCCCGCCATCGCGAGAGCCATCGTCCGGGCGCGGGAGACCGCGCCTGTGAAGACCACCCTGGAGCTGGTGGAGATCATCAAGAGCGCCATGCCTCCCGCAGCTCTGCGGGAGAAGCAGCACCCGGCCAAGCGGAGCTTTCAGGCCATCCGGATCGCGGTCAACGGTGAACTGGATGCCCTGCCCCCCATGCTGCGGGCGGCGGTGGACGGGCTGAACCCCGGCGGTCGCCTGGCCGTCATCACCTTCCACTCTCTGGAGGACCGGATCGTCAAGCGGACGCTGGCGGAGCTGGCCCGGGGATGCGTCTGCCCGCCGGAGTTTCCGGTGTGCGTGTGCGGCAAAAAGCCCCAGGTGCGGCTGGTGACCCGCAAGCCCGTCACGGCGGGCGGCGCGGAGCTGGAGGAGAATCCAAGGGCCCGCAGCGCCAAGCTGCGGGTGGCGGAAAAGTGCGGCTTTGACCTTTGACCACACCGGGACCATCCGGTGTTAATGTGTGTGAGAACGGCTCCGTGCCGGTATGGCGGAGCAAAAGGAGGGACCTTCTTTGGCAGCAGCGCGGGAACTGCGGTACAACAGCCGCAGCGCGGTATATGGGGACTTGGCGTACGACCTAGACCGGGAAGTCCGGGAGCGCGCTCTTCGGCACGCCGGAGAGGCTCCCCGTCACCAGACGGCGGTAGAGGCCGTCCCCAAGGCGAAGCCCCGGGTGCGGAGCCTCTCCAAGGCGCAGGTGCGCCAGCGGCAGAAGGTGTCCGTCCTCTCCGTTTTGGGCGTGGGCGCGGCCATCGGCCTTGCAGTGATGGTGCTGATGGGCTACATCCAGCTGACGAGCATCTCCGACGAGGTGGTGTCCCTCCAGAACCAGCTGGAGGAGCTGCAGACGGAGAACGTCACACTCACCGCCCAGCACGAGCAGATGTTTGACCTGGCCACCGTGAAAGAGGTGGCGGAGGCGGCGGGCATGAGCAAGCCCAGCAGCAGCCAGATCTATTACATCGATCTGTCGGAGGGCGACAGTGCCGTGGTCTATCAGCAGGAGGAGTCCAATCTGCTCAGCCGTTTGCTGACCTCGCTGAACCACGGGATCTACGCCGTGGTGGAATATTTCGAGTGACGGCCGCACTATAATGAAGCGAACGGTGGGGAGTAAGAAGGGGGCCTTCTTACTCCTTGCTTTGGTATTGCGTATGGACGGGGGAAGCGGCCCCGGCGTTCCGAAAGGAGAACAGGCATGACGGACAGACCCAGAAGAAAGAGCGACGCCGCCCGCCGGGCGAACCAGGTAATCCGGGGCAGGACGATGCGCATCATGCTGCTGTTGGGTGTGGCCTCCTTCACAGTGCTGTTTTGGAAGCTGTACGATCTGCAGATCAACCGGCACGACGAACTGAAGGCCGAGGCGGTGGGCCAGCAGACCGACAGCATGGTCATCAGCGCCTCCCGGGGGACGATCTACGACAAAAACGGCGAGATCATGGCCATCTCCTACTCCACGGAGACAGTCTTACTGGATCCCGGTGGCGTCCAGGACTTTGTAGAGTCCCAGGAGCAGAAGATCCAGGATGCGGCCGAGGAGGCTGCCGAGAAGGGAGCGCCTTACACGGCGCCGGAGGTGCTGGACCAGGCGTATATCGCCCGGGGCCTCAGCCGCATTCTGGATGTGGAGGAGGAGACCATCCTGGAGCACCTGGAGAACACCGCCAACCGATACTGGGAGGTCAAAAAGAAGGTAGACCAGGACGTGGCCGACGAGGTCCGCCGGTTCATCAACGGAGAGATCGACGATGAGGGGAACCAGCTTACCACGGTGGACGAGGACGGCAACACCGTTCTCATCTCTACCGGCGGGCGGCCCACCCGGCTCCAAGGCATCTCCCTGACGCCGGACACCAAGCGGCTGTATCCCTTCGGCTCTCTGGCAGGCAATGTGATAGGGTTCGTCAATGCCAACAATATGGGCGCCTACGGGCTGGAGGCGTCCTATGATGACGTGCTCAGCGGCAGCACTGGACTGACCATCACGCCTACCAACGTAAACGGCACGCCGTTGTTGTTCAGCGGCGGCGAGCAGATGTTTGATGCGGAGAATGGCAGCAGCTTGGTGCTGACTCTGGACACCAACGTCCAGTACGCCCTGGAAAAGGGCCTGGAGAGTATGCTGGATAAGTACGACGCGGCCAACGGCGGCACCGGCATCGTCATGGACGTGAACACCGGCGGCATTGTGGCCATGGCCTCCTATCCCAACTATGATCCGGGAGACTTTTCCACCATCTATACTGAGGGACTTCAGGCGGAATTGGATGCCGCTCTGGCGGAGATCCAGCAGAACCGCAGCACCTACGAGACGGAGGAGGCGTACAATCAGGCGCTGGCGAATGCCCGGGCCACCATCCAGTTCAAGCAGTGGCGGAACAAGTGCTATCAGGACACCTACGAGCCCGGCTCCACCTTCAAGCCCATCACGCTGGCCACGGCCCTGGAGGAGGGCGTGGTGAACATGAACACCACCTTCACCTGCACCGGCTCCATCCACGTGGAGGGCTGGGGAAAAGCCATCAACTGTTCCAAGCGGGCCGGCCACGGCACCCAGACCCTGAAGGTGGCTACCGGCAACTCCTGCAACCCGGCCTTCGTCACCATGGGCCTGAAGATCGGCACGGAGGCATACTACCGCTATCTGAAGTCCTTCGGCCTCATGGAGACCACCGGTATCGACCTGCCTGCGGAGGCGGAAGGCATCTTTGCCAATGAGGACAGCTTCAACTCCAACGTGGTTTCCCTGGCGGCCTACTCCTTCGGACAGACCTTCAACGTCACGCCCCTGGAGCTGATCCGGGCCCAGGCAGCCACCATCAACGGCGGCTATCTGTATACCCCCTATCTGGTAGAACAGGTGCTGGACGACGAGGGCAACATCCTCAGTCAGCACGAGACCACAGCGGTGCGGCAGGTCATCAGTGAGGAGACCTCCGCCAAGGTGCGGGAGTGCCTGGAGTGGGTGGTGTCCGACGGCGGCGGCCGCAACGGACAGGTGACGGGCTACCGCATCGGCGGCAAGACCGGCACTGCGGATAAAACCGGCACCAAGGACGTGGTGGTGTCCTTTATGTGCTTCGCCCCGGCGGACGACCCACAGTACATCATGCTGCTGACCATGGACACTCCCAGCCGCACGACCGGCACCGCCGTGTTCGGCGGCACCATGGTGGCCCCGGTGGCCAGCCAGATCATGAGCGAGATCCTGCCTCTGCTGGGCGTTGAGCCGGATTACACCGCCGAGGAGCTGGTGGGCGCTGACACCACGGTTCCCAATGTGGTGGGACAGACCAGGGAGGCCGCTGAAGATCGGCTGGCTGACCTGGGCTTCACCTTCCGCACTGTGGGGGACGGGGACACGGTCACCGACCAGACCCCCGCCGGCGGCGCCATCGTGCCGGGAAATGCCTCCATCATCCTCTACCTGGGGCAGGAGAAGCCGGACACCCCCTGCACCGTGCCCAATGTGGTGGGGAAGAGCGCCTCAGAGGCCAACAAGGCCATCACCAACGCCGGACTTATCATGAAGGTGACCGGTACCACCACAGCCAGCTCCGGCAATGTCTACGCCATTACCCAGTCTCTCCCTGCGGGCACGGAGGTGGCGGCGGGCACGGTGGTGACCGTCCAGTTCGGCGACAACTCTGTCCTGGATTGAGAAAGCAGGTTCTGCATGGTTTTTGGCACCTTCCTCCGTATACTTTGCAAATCCCCTTGTTTATAATGAGGGACGGCAAACTGCTGCCAGACTGAACAAAAGGGGTGTGCATACAATGCATTTGAAAACGCTGCTGGCAGGGCTCTCCCTGCGGTCCGCCACCGCGGACATGGAGATGGAGATCACCCGTATCAGCTATGATTCCCGGACCACGGCACCCGGGGACGTCTTCGTGGCCATGACCGGCTTTGTCACCGACGGCCACGCCTATATCGGAAAGGCCGTGGCGGCGGGAGCCGCCGCGGTGGTGTGTGAGCGACCGCCGGAGGACAGCTCCGTGCCCTATGTCCTGGTGGAGAACTCCCGCCGGGCCCTGGCGGTGATGGCCGCCAACTATTACGGCCATCCGGCAGACAGCATGACCATGGTGGCCGTCACCGGCACCAACGGCAAGACCACCACCACCTATCTGCTCAAGGCCATCCTGGAACAGGAGCTGGGGGCCAAGGTGGGCCTGATCGGCACCAACCAGGATCTGATCGGCGATGAGGTGGTGCCCACTGAGCGTACCACACCGGAGTCCCTGGAGCTCCAAGAGCTGTTTGCCCGGATGCGCTCCGCCGGCTGCACCCATGTGGTGATGGAGGCATCCTCCCACGCTCTGGCGCTGGATCGGGTGTACGGTATCCACTACGCGGTGGGCATTTTCACCAACCTGACCCAGGACCACCTGGATTTCCACAAGACCATGGAAGCCTACTGCGACGCCAAGGCCATCCTGTTCCAGAACTGCGACGTGGGCGTCTGCAACGCCGACGATCCCTGGACAGAGCGGCTGCTGCAAAACGCCGCATGTCGGCAGTACTTCTATGCAGAGCACGCCGCGGCAGACCTGCGGGCGGAGCATATCACCCTTGCGGCGGACCACATCGCCTTCGATGCGGTGACAAAGGATAGCCGCACGCCCATCAAAGTTGGCATTCCCGGCGGGTTTATGGTATATAATACGCTGGATGTGCTGGGTGCGGCTCTGGCTCTGGGCGTTCCTCTGGAAAAGAGCGCCCGGGTGCTGGCTGCAGTTCCCCATGTGAAGGGGCGGGTGGAAGTGGTCCCCACACCGGGAAAGGACTACACGGTCCTGATCGACTACTCCCACACGCCGGATAGTCTGGAGAATATTCTTCGCACCGTGAAGGGCTTTGCCAAGGGACGCACCGTGGCCCTGTTCGGCTGCGGCGGCGACCGGGACCGGACCAAGCGGCCTATTATGGGCAGCGTGGCGGCGGAGCTGGCGGACTTTGTGGTGGTGACCTCCGACAACCCCCGGACCGAGGACCCGGAGGCCATCATCGCCGACATCCTGCCGGGCCTGGAGGGCAGCGGCACCCCCTACCAGGTGATCTGCGACCGGGTGGAGGCCATCCACTGGGCGATGGACCACGCGCAGCCCGGCGATGTGATCGCCCTGTGCGGCAAGGGCCACGAGACCTACCAGGAAGTGAACCACGAGAAGCACCACATGGACGAACGGGAGATCGTGGCGGAGCACTTGGCGGGGAAGTGACCGCCGGGCGTCCGGCGTCAAGCGGTTTGCCGCAGGCAAACCCTTGAAATCGGCTGAATTCACTTCGGGCGGTCCGCGTGAAATGCGGCGGTCAGCCGTGGGCGGCGCCGCATGGACAATGGGATACGGCGGGACATCCGGCGGAGGATCGGCCGCCGGAGAACCGCTGGAATCAGGAACGTACCAAAGGGCCGGGGCTGTGCCCGGCGAAGGAGAGGGAGACGGATATATGACACTTTCTTTGATCGCGGCGGCCGTCAGCTTTGTGCTGACGCTGCTCATCGGCAGATTTCTCATCCCGGAGCTGCGCAAGCTGAAGGCCGGCCAGGAGATCCGGGAGGACGGACCCACGTGGCACAAGTCCAAGGCCGGCACGCCCACCATGGGCGGCATCATGTTCATCCTGGGCGCGGGCGTCACCGTGTTCATCCTGGGTTGGAGCTTCATGCTGGAGGGGGTGTTCTGGCACCTCTACGTGTATCTCTTCGCCCTGATCTTCGGCCTGATCGGCTTTGTGGACGACTACCGCAAGGTCCGCCAGCACCAGAACGAGGGACTGACGGCCCGGCAGAAGTTCATCCTTCAGCTGGCGGCGGCGGTGGTGTTCCTGGTGCTGATGCGGTACGAGGGCCTGCTGACCAACGACCTGTATATCCCCTTCCTGAACATGAGCTTTACCATCAACTGGATCGTGTATCTGATCTTCGCGGCCTTCGTCATTGTGGGCTGCGTCAACGCTGTGAATCTGACCGACGGCATCGACGGGCTGGCTGCCAGCGTCACCTTTGTGGTGATGGCGTTCTTCACCGTAGCCGGCGTCCTCTGGAGCACCTACGGCATCCAGGCTCTGTTCCCGGCGGCTATGGCGGGAGGGCTGGCGGCCTTCTTCGTCTATAACCACCACCCTGCCAAGGTGTTCATGGGGGACACCGGCAGCCTGTTTCTGGGCGGCGCAGTGGCAGCCCTGGCCTTTGTGTTCGATATGCCCCTGGTGTTGATCCCCGTAGGCATCATCTACATTCTGGAGACGCTGTCCGATATTATCCAGGTGGGTTACTTCAAGCTGACCCACGGCAAGCGGTTCTTCAAGATGGCCCCCCTGCACCACCACCTGGAGCTCTCCGGCTGGAGTGAGGCGAAGCTGGTGGCGGTATTCTCCCTGGTGACGCTGGCGGGCTGCGTCCTGGCCTATCTGGGCGTCCAGGGACGATTCTGAGCACTCTGCGCCGGCCCGCTGCGGAGCGCGGCAAGATCCACAGACCCCGAGAGGAGGGAAGCAGTATGGTACGGCAGAAAAAAGCCCCGGCGGCCCGCCGGCGACCCATGAGTCGGGAAGAGGCCCTGGCCCGGCAGGAGCGCCAGCAGCGCCGGCGGGAGCTGGAGCAGGAGAGCCGGGAATTGGCCAAGGGGCCCATTGACCTGCCCTTCTTCATCCTGGTGATGCTGTTGACCGGCGTGGGCCTGGTGATGCTGCTGTCCGCCAGCTTCCCCTCCGCCTATTACGAGACGGACGGCCAGAACCCCATGTCCTACTTTATCCGCCAGGGCGTGTTCGCCATCATGGGCGTGGCGGCCATGCTCTTCATTGGCAAGATCAACTATCAGCGGTTCCGCGGTCTTGCAAAGCCGCTGCTGTATCTGGCCGTCATTCTGCTGATCCTGGTGATTGTTCCGGGCAACCCCTTGGCCATTACCCGGAACAACGCCACCCGCTGGCTGGGCATTCCAGGTACTTCGCTGCAGTTCCAGCCCTCGGAGATCGCAAAGCTGGCGGTGGTGATCTATTTTGCCGACAGCATCTCCAAGAAAAAGGACCGTATGCAGACGTTCCGCTACGGCATCGCCCCCTATGCGGTGCTGCTGATTGTCTTGGCAGCCCTGGTGGGCATCGAGCCCCACCTCTCCGGCGCCATCCTCATCATGGGCGCCGGCGCGGTGATGATGCTGGTGGGCGGCATCCACTGGAGATGGGTGGGGCTGGCTATGGGTGCAGCCGGACTGCTGCTGTATCTGGTGCTGGGCGTGATCGGCTACAACGCCTCCCGCATCGAGATGTGGCACAACCCCTGGCTGGATCCCCAGGGAGCCGGTTACCAGCTGCGCCAGAGCCTCATCACCATCGGCTCCGGCGGGCTGTGGGGCGTGGGCCTGGGGAAGAGCCGCCAGAAGTTTCTCATCTGTAATAGTTCGCGCGGGGGTTGTCCCAGGAACGGAAGACCGCCTTGACCGCGCCGAACAACTGTTC
>ENA-UESU01002917-UESU01002917.1-human-gut-metagenome-genome-assembly--contig:-NODE-2917-length-10440-cov-4.886133_pt1 | contig 10440 bp, 9 predicted proteins | sample MGYA00243007_ERZ508008 | MGnify/ENA primary metagenome ERZ508008 (study PRJEB26167, sample SAMN06115399) | human gut metagenome | host: Homo sapiens | place: China:Henan | collected 2016-06-23 | study...
GCAAGCTTCTCAGCGTATCCGGAGACTGACGAGAGCTCGCGTGCCGCCCTTCCGGTCAGCTCCGACGCACAGTCCGATTCGCCGCCGGTATTGCTGTATGCACCGGTTACGGCATTCACAATCTTCTGTCCGTTGGAAAACCGGCGGTACTCATTCTCCAGTTCCTCGTCCTCGCCTTCCCGAAGTCCTGCCTCCTCGATCTCACGGATCTCGTACTCCAGGAACGAAATCTCCCGCTCGCGCTCTGCGCCGTCTATGCCGGCATTTTTCTCTTCCTCCACCAGCTTTTTGTAGCTGCGGTAAGTCTCTGCGAGCGCCTTCTTTTTCTCTGTCAGCGTCTCTCCCACATAGGCATCCAGAATCTCCAAATGTCTGCGCTTTGAGAGAAGCGACTGATGCTCATGCTGTCCGTGAATATCGATGAGCAAAGACGCCACCTCTTTTAACCGGGAAGCAGACACTGCTTCTCCATTGATCCGCGCAATTGCCCTTCCGGAAGTTATCTTACGACTTAATATTACTGTTTCATCCTCTGTTTCTATGCCCAGTTGCCGGATCGCATCCAGAACCTTTGGGTTTTCAACCGAAAAGACCAGCTCCACAAGTGCGGTCTCTTCGTTATCCCGGAGCAGTTCCTTTGGAACCTTCTCTCCGAGTGCCAGTGCGACCGAACCAATGATGATGGATTTACCGGCACCGGTCTCTCCTGTCAAAATATTAAGTCCTTCTTTAAATTCTACCTCTGTTTCTGTAATAAGAGCGAGGTTCTTCACATGTAGATTTTGTAACATACATTCTCCTTCTACTTTTCCGAAGCATTTTTATTACTGTTCTACAATTTTCCGAAGCTTTTTCATGATGTGCACCGCGTCATCGGACGTACGGATCACACACAGAATCGTGTCGTCTCCCGCAAGTGAACCGACAATCTCCTGCATACGCATGGCATCTACTGCAGCCGCAACGGCTCCCGCCATACCGGACACGGTTTTGATCACAACAATATTTTCCGCTGCATCCACGGACAAAAATCCTTCCCGGAGAACCCTTGCATATTTTTCCATCATATTGGAATCCGCATCCGTAATCACCGCATATTTTTGTCTGCCGTTGTCGGTCGAAATCTTTGTCAGCTTCAGTTCACGGATATCACGGGATACGGTTGCCTGGGTAACCTGAAACCCTTCTTTTTCGAGATATGCGGACAATTCTTCCTGTGTTTCCACATCGTTTTTCTGAATCAATTCGAGTATCTTTGCCTGTCGTGTTGTTTTCATATGTCCTCCTTTGCGTCCTACGGTCTCATCTTTTTCCTCAGTATTTCCAGGAAACTCTGGTTACTGATTTTGCAGATCCAGATGGTACTTTGTGCCTGTGCAATCCGCACACGGTCTCCCACGTGCAGATGCTCCGGTGTATCCCCGTCAAAACTGACACATGCCGTCTCGTCCTTTTGAAACCGTCTGCTTCCCATCTTAATCTCCACAACATCCTCCGCTCCAAACACAATGCTTTTGGAGTTTAAGTCATGTGCATTGATCGGTGTCAGAAGAAGTACCCTTGCTTTCGGGTCCACGATCGGACCTCCGGTGGAAAGATTATACCCTGTGGAACCGGTCGGTGTCGCAACAATCACGCCATCTGCGTGGTAAGTTGTCAGATATTCCCCATTGACATACACATTTAAAAGCAGCATGGACAGATCCCCGGACCAGTGGATCACGACATCATTCAATGCCATATGTGCGCCGTTTCCGCCAATTTTTTCGCCGGTCAGAACAATCCGCTCTTCCATGATGCAATCATCCTGCATCAGACAGTCGATGGCATGAAATACGGTAGCTTCCTCAAGCTCGCACAGATACCCCAGTGTCCCAAGGTTGACACCGATCAGCGGAATCTGCAGCGCCTCCACCTTGGTTGCTGCGCGGATTAACGTGCCGTCTCCGCCGAGAACAAGGATACATTCCGTGTCTGCCGGAATCTCGGAAAGTGCAAAATCTTTCTGGTTATCATCCTCCACATTGCTGACACAGATTGCAGCACTGCCGCCCTTTTGTTGTATGTACGAGACAATTTCGTTTGAGAGTGTCAGATCACGATCTTTGTACCGGTTCGTGATCAGCATAAATTTACGCATCTACTTATCCAATTCTCCGTGTGCTGCTTCCACAACTGCGTGAATATCCACGGATTCCTCCTTTATTGCTTCGTCCGATTTTTCAATATGCACGAGATACTCGATGTTTCCCTCCGGTCCCTTGATCGGTGAGTATTCCAGATGGTGTACCGAAAATCCGTTTTCCAGTGCAAAGGTAATGATCCTCTCGATCACTTCCTCGTGAACGGCCTTATCACGTACCACGCCTTTCTTTCCCACTTTTTCCCGTCCGGCTTCAAACTGTGGTTTGATCAGACATACCATCTGTCCGCCGTCCTTTAACAGTGCATATGCCGCCGGAAGCACTTTGGTCAGGGAAATAAATGAGACATCCACCGAAGCAAAATCGAGCACATCATCGATATCTTCCGGTGTGACATAGCGGATGTTTGTTTTTTCCATACAGACAACCCTTGGGTCCTGGCGCAGTTTCCATGCAAACTGACCATATCCCACATCGACGGAATACACTTTCTTTGCCCCGTTTTGCAGCATGCAGTCCGTAAACCCGCCCGTCGAAGCACCGATGTCCATGCACACCATGCCATCTAAGGAAATGGAAAAATGTGTCATCGCTTTTTCCAGTTTCAGACCGCCGCGGCTGACATATTTCAATGTATTTCCGTGGATCTCAATCGGAGCATCCTCTGCAAAAGTGCTTCCCGCCTTATCCTCCCGGTTATTGTTGACAAATACATTGCCTTCCATAATCATGGTCTTTGCCTTTTCCCGCGATGGTGCCAGACCACGTTTTACAAGAAGTACATCCAATCGTTCTTTCATAATTCCTCCGGTAATTCTGCTAATATTTTTTCCGTCACGGAATCTGCATCCAGTCCCAGTGCTTTTTTTAATTCGCCAACACTTCCATGTTCCACAAAGCAGTCAGGAATTGCAATCCTGAGGACCTTTGTATGCAGTGCTTCCTCCTCCAGAAATGCAGCCACATGCTCTCCAAATCCCCCGCTTGCCACGTTCTCTTCCATCGTCACAAGAAGCGGATGGGATTCTGCCAGTTTCCGCAGGCAGTTTTTATCCAGTGGCATGGCAAATCTTGCATTTACCACCGTTGTCGGGATTCCTTTTTCTGCCAGTTTTTTTCTTACCTGCCAGGCGGTTTCCACCATCGAACCGATCGCAAAAAGTGCAACCTCCGTACCCTCGGCGAGTACTTCCGCACAGCCTTTTTGAATCGGTGCCCGCTGATCTTTCCAGAGATCGCAGGCTTCTCCGCGCGGATAACGGATCGCCACCGGTTCCTCTGCAGCAATCGCATACTTGAGCATATCGGAAAGCTCCCATTTGTTTTTCGGAGCCATAACCGTCAGGTTCGGAATACTTGACAGATACGACAGGTCAAAAATTCCCTGATGCGTGGCGCCATCCTTTCCGACTAATCCTGCACGGTCTACGGCAAACACAACCGGGAGATTCTGTGCACACACATCATGTAATACCTGGTCATAGGCACGCTGTAAAAAAGAAGAATACACCGCAAATACCGGTTTGAGTCCCGCCTTTGCCATACCGGCCGCAAACGTCACCGCATGCTCCTCGGCAATTCCCACATCAAAAAAACGTTCCGGGAAAAGATTTTTAAATCTCTTTAAACCGGTTCCGTCTGCCATCGCTGCGGTAATCGCAACCACCTTCGGCTCCCGCTCCCCCATTTTGCGCATGACGGTGGAAAACACATCCGTGTAATGCGCTTTTTCCTGATGATACAGCGGAACACCGGTGTCAATGTCAAACGGTCCCGTTCCATGGAAGCGCGCCGGATGACGCTCGGCAGGAAGATATCCCTCTCCCTTTACCGTGCGTACATGAACCAGCACCGGACCGCGCACACGCTTTGCTTCCGCAAGCACTTTTCGGATTTCTTTTATGTTGGTGCCATCCACCGGGCCTAAATATGTGATACCCATATTTTCAAAAAACATTCCCGGAACAAACAGCTGTTTGATACCGCTTTTGGCGTTGCGGATCCGTTTGACCATCCGCTCCCCCACAACCGGAATCCGGTTTAGGGAGTTGGTCACACCGTCTTTTAAATCCAGATAGGCATCCGAGGTGCGGAAGGAATTCAGATACTGGTTCATTCCTCCCACATTTTCGGAGATCGACATCTGGTTATCATTTAACACAATAATAAAATTGGTTTTCATGCGGGAGGCATTGTTCATTGCTTCGTATGCCATACCGCCGGTCAGTGCCCCGTCTCCGATCACAGAGACCACATAATAATTGTCACCGGTCAGTTCCCTTGCCTGCGCCATGCCAAGTCCTGCGGAAATAGACGTGGAGCTGTGCCCGGTATTGAATGCATCCGCCGGATCTTCCTGTGTCTTTGGAAAGCCGCTCATCCCGCCATACTGCCGTAAAGTGGCAAACCCCAACTTACGCCCGGTTAAAATCTTGTGCGTGTAGGACTGATGTCCGACATCCCAGATAATCCGGTCTCTCGTCAGGTCAAATGACAGATGAAGCGCCATCGTCAGTTCAATCACACCCAGATTCGATGCCAGATGTCCTCCGGTTTTTGCAATATTTTCCACCAGAAAATCACGGATTTCTTCCTGTAGCTCCTCCAGTTCTTCCTCGTTTAGTTGTTTGATATCATTTACTTTTTTTATCCGATCTAAAACCATGTTGCCCTCGAAAAATTAATGATCCCTGTTGATCAAATAGAAAAACAGGTCATGCAGAAACGTATGCTCTCCTTCAAATTCATCCAGTATCTTTATTGCTTCCCCGGAAAGCCGCTCTACATCCTTTTTTGCCTGCTCCAGCCCCTCAAATGTCACATAGGTTGCCTTCTCATTTTCCGCATCACTGCCGATCGGTTTACCGAGTTTTTCAAAAGATCCCGTGACATCGAGAATATCATCCTGAATCTGAAAGGCAAGTCCCAGCTTTGCTCCGGCTTCCTGCATACGCGCAACCGACACTTCATCCGCGCCTGCCAAAATGGCTCCGATCATAAGCGACGCTTCAATCAGCGCTCCGGTTTTTAACCGGTAGATAAAGTCCAGCCGGTTACGGTCGATGGTCTGTCCGGTTTTCTCACTCTCCACATCTACCACCTGGCCGCCGATCATTCCGTATATACCCGCTTTTTGTGCCAGCACGGAAAAAGCCCTGACAATTCTCCAGTCTCCTTCGTTTCTGGTCAGCGCTGCTGCCACGGTCTCAAACGCATAATTTAAAAGGGCATCCCCCGCAAGGATTGCCATTGCTTCCCCGTATACCGCGTGGGTTGTCTTTTTCCCACGCCGGTATTCGTCGTTATCCATAGCCGGAAGATCATCATGGATCAGTGAATAGGTGTGGATCATCTCAATCGCCGCCATAAAATCATCAATTGCCGGATTCGTTCCGTCAAACATCTGGTAAGATGCTTCCATCAGCATCGGCCGCAGACGCTTTCCGCCTGCAAAAACACTGTATTCCATGGCATCGAGCACGGTCTGCTGAAACCCCTTTTCCTGTGGCAGAAACGGTGCGATCCGTGCTTCAATGTCTGCCGCCCTGCGTTTTATTTCCTGTCTGATCTCCATCAGAATTCCTCCAATTTTCCATCCTGGTTCAGTACAAGCATTGCCTTTTCTATCGTATCCAAAGACTGGCCGGCTGCTTTGATCTGTTCCAGTCCCTCTTTGTATAGGGCAAACGAACGGTCTAACGTTACGTTTTCGTCTTCCATCGCATCAAGTATGGAATCGATCTTTGCAAACCGTTCCTCCAGTCCCGGTTCTTTTTTTTCTAATTCATCACTCATTTTTTACTCCTTCGGCTGCCTGAATTTCTGTCACTGCTGCCGTCAGTGTGCCATCCAGCAAATGGATCTGCACGATATCTTTTTTCCTGATCTGGTGGATGCTCCGCAGTGCCTGATGGTTCCCATCCTCCACGAATGCATACCCTCCACTGAGTTTCTTTACCGGGGAATAGCTCTCCAGCGTGCCTGCCAGAAGTGCCAGACGGTGTCTGCGCTCACGCAGCAGTTCCTCCATGCGTCCGGTCAGTTTCTCTTCATACTCTGCCACTCTTCGCCGGTTTTCATTCATCCGCTGCTGAGGGCTGAGATAGTGCAGGCGCATCCTCTGGTGCTCCAGGTGGTTTCTTGCCACGGTTACTTTCCTTTGGAGTTCTTTGTCCATCTGCTGCCGCATGCCAAGCAGTTCCTGCATTGCCTGCCGGTAATCAAACACCGCCAGCTCCGCTGCTGCAGACGGAGTCGGTGCCCGCAGGTCTGCGACATAATCTGCAATCGTAAAGTCCGTCTGATGACCGACAGCGGAGATCACCGGAATCCGGCAGTCAAAAATGGCCCGTGCCACCATTTCTTCGTTAAATGCCCACAGATCCTCTATAGATCCACCGCCCCGTCCGACAATGATTACATCCACGCCGATCTGTTCAAGTGCATGAATTCCATGGACAATTGATGCTGCCGCACCCTCTCCCTGCACCAGGGCCGGGCAGAGAATCAGCTGCACATACGGGTTCCTGCGCCCTGCAATATTGCGGATATCCTGAATCGCTGCCCCGGTCTCTGCCGTAACAATCCCCACGGTTTTTGCATAGGTGGGAATGGGCTGTTTGTATTCCTCCGCAAACATTCCCATCTCTTCAAGCTCCCGCTTTAACGCTTCAAATTTCAGATACAGATTTCCCTCTCCGTCCCGTTCAATCGTCCGTGCATAGATCTGGTATCTGCCATCTCTTTCATACACTTCCACGGATCCGGTCACAACCACGCGGTCGCCCTCTTTCATCGGGAATTTTAATCCTTCCCTGCGGCTTCCTGCAAACATGATCGCGTTTATCGTTCCGTCTGCATCTTTCATTGTAAAATAAATATGCCCGCTGGAGTGATACTTACAGTTAGATACCTCTCCCTTGATGCTGATATGGTGCAGCATAAAGTCCTGAGCGAACATATTTTTAATGTATTTATTTACCTGCCCTACCGAATATACATGTTTCATCATTCTGCAAACTTTGCAAGAATTCCATTGACAAATGCCGGTGACTCATTGGTTCCGTATTGTTTTGCCAGTTCCACAGCCTCATTGACCGCAACCTTAAACGGAATCTCATCATCATAACGGATCTCATATACCGCCAGACGGATCAGTGCCAGATCTACTTTGCCCATACGGGTTGTCTTCCAGCCTTTTGCGACTTCGTTGATTGCCTCATCAATTTCTGACAGATGGTTATAGATATCCCGATAGCGCTCTGCGATATACTGGAAATCCTTGTCTGTCACATGGTCAACTTCCTCGCCAAATAATACCAGCTGTTCTGACAGTTCTCCCGCGTCAAAAAATTCTACACGGAAAAGCATCTTAAATACATTTTCTCTTAACTCTCTTCTTGTCATCTTCTCTCCTCGCTTAAAAATAAAGGATGTCTTTCGTTCAGACATCCTTTATTATACCATATTCTGTTTCGAATACAAAGATTTAATTGTCAGTTCCCATATCAACACTTGCAATACGGACATTGACAACAGCGACTGTCAGGCCTGTCATATTCTCAATGGCAGCCTTTACTTTATCCTGTACCTTGGCAGAGACTTCCGGAATGCTGTAACCATATGCAATGTTGATGGCAACATCAACCTTTACTTCGTTGTCCATAATTTCAATCATGATTCCCTTAGAAAGGTTCTTCATGCCGAGCTTGCTGACAATTTCGTTTGTGATGTTTCCCGCCATGGAACTGACACCATCTACTTCTGTTGCTGCAAGTCCTGCAATGATCGCAACGACTTCATCTGCGATACGGACATCCCCGACAGGATCTGATTTTATCTGAACTGTTTTTCTGCTATCAGCCATAATACAATTGCCTCCTCAGTATTTTATCTTTGCTTATTATAACAGACTCTGTATTATTTGGAAAGCATAAAATTATACAACCTGCCCCTTGGATACATATACCTGATACGACTCATTTCCGGTCAGTGACTTGCCCTCTGTGACACGTACATTCTTGTCGGTAATCACGTATTCCACGCTTGCATTATCTTCCACTACGGTATCCTGCATCAGCACACAATTTTTCACTTTTGCGCCTTTTCCGACGTGAACACCTCGAAACAGGACGCTGTTTTCGACTTCTCCCTCGATCACACAGCCATCGGCAACCATAACATTCTTTGCTTTGGAATAGTTGATATAACGGGTCGCAGCAACTACGCCGCTACCGTATTCCACGAAGTGATGGATATGGACAATGCCATAAAAGTTGCTTACGAATTCTATGAACAACAAACGCATATTTTCTTCAAAATAACTATGGGTATCATGGATATTGACCACATAGCCATCGTAGCAGAACCCGCGGATATCCAGCCGGTCAATCTGCTTGTCCAAAAGGTCACGTACAAAGTAAGTATGCCCATGTACATACGCATCATCTATCATATTGATCAAAAACTCGCGTTCTACCACATAAATATTCATGCTGAAATTCATCTCCCCCTCTTCGGTCGGGTTGATGTAAATCTTGCTGACGCGGTCTCCGTTCATGCCGAGTGCATAGTACAGATCCATGCGGTCCCTGCTCTGACGGATAAATGCCTTCGGAATTTCCTGCTTGCGGTACATCATGGTCACATCCGCACCACTCTTGATATGCGCATCTAAAAGTTCATTAAAATCAAAATTGATGGCAATATTGGCATCAGTCATAATGACATATTTCTGTGGCTGCTTTAACAGATATCCGCGCAGACTCTCAAGTGCCTCGATGCGTCCCTCGAATACCTTTACCTGTTTCTGTGCGAACGGAGGAACAATATTCAGGCCTCCGTTTTTGCGGACCAGATCCCACTCACGGCCGGCGCCGAGATGATCCAGCAGGGAATGGTAATTTTTTCTTACGATAATGGAAATATTGTCAATTCCGCTATGTACCATGCTGGAAAGAATAAAATCGCACATGCGGTATCTGCTGGCAAATGGAATGGATGCCATGAGGCGCTCCGAAGCCAGCTCCGGCACCATTGCATCATAGCTGTTCGGGAAAATAATTCCCAATGCCTCTGTCTTTGAATTTAACATTGCTCCTCACCCTCCTTCACATCTTCATAAATCATAGCGCTCGGACCAATTTTTGCGCCTTTTCCGATCGTCACATCCGCTGCAATTGTGGCAACTTCTCCGACACCTTCTCCTTCTGGCTTAGCTCCCACAACGGCATCTTCTTCTACGGTTGCATTTTCTGCAATGATACAGTGTCTGACAACTGCACCTGCCTTAATGGTGGAATGTCCCATCACAACCGCATCCTCTACGATAGCACCTTCCTCCACGGTAACACCCGAAAACAGAATCGAATGTCTGACCGTTCCCTTGATATTACATCCATCGGTAATCAGACAGTTATCCAACACAGCATTCTCTCCGATTCTGTGACCGGTCATACCACTGTTTCGGCTGTAAATCTTCCAGTTTTCATCAAACAGATTGATTCCACTGTGCTCCGGATCAAGCACTTCCATATTTGCCTCCCACAGAGACGGAATGGTTCCGACATCTTTCCAGTATCCGTTGAAATGATAAGCATACATCTTTCTTCCGTCACGCAACAGATTTGGAATAATATTGTTTCCGAAATCGTTCTCTGAATTTGGATCTGCTTCGTCCTCAATCAGATATTTTTTTAAAATATCCCAGTTGAATATGTAGATTCCCATGGATGCAAGATTGGACTTCGGTTCCTTTGGCTTCTCCTGGAATTCCGTAATCTTATCATCCTCGTCTGCTACCATCAGGCCGAAACGGGAAGCATCCTCCCACGGCACTTCCATGACTGCGACAGAAAATTCTGCCCCTTTCTGCTTGTGGAACTCAAGGAAATCGCTGTAATCCTGTTTGCAGATCTGGTCTCCGGAAAGAATAATCACATACTGCGGATCATAGCGCTCAATAAAAGCAATATTCTGATAAATGGCATTTGCCGTACCCTTGTACCAATCAGACCCCGATGCTTTCTGGTACGGTGGAAGTACATGCACGCCTCCGTAAAGACGATCCAGATCCCACGGCTGGCCATTTCCAATATACTCGTTTAATACAAACGGCTGATACTGGGTCAGAATACCCACCGTATCAATTCCTGAATTTACGCAGTTCGACAGTGGAAAATCAATGATACGGTACTTTCCCCCAAACGGAACTGCAGGCTTTGCAAGCTTCTGTGCAGGAAGAATAAATTTCTGGTTTAAATAAACAATTTTTTCCAGCATAGAAATGGCTGTTTGT
>ENA-UESU01002918-UESU01002918.1-human-gut-metagenome-genome-assembly--contig:-NODE-2918-length-10437-cov-3.976544_pt1 | contig 10437 bp, 7 predicted proteins | sample MGYA00243007_ERZ508008 | MGnify/ENA primary metagenome ERZ508008 (study PRJEB26167, sample SAMN06115399) | human gut metagenome | host: Homo sapiens | place: China:Henan | collected 2016-06-23 | study...
AGTTCTTGCTTGAAATCGGTTCCGACGACTTGCCGCCGAACGCATGTGAGGGGGCGCTACCTTTATATTAGGAGGAACCGCCAAGAACGTAGTTCTTGCTTGAAATCGGTTCCGACGACTTGCCGCCGAACGCATGTGAGGGGGCGCTACCTTTATATTAGGAGGAATGATCATGGCAAACAGCACATTTCACATCGGAGAATTATCAAATTTATTTAATATCAGTGTCGATTCGATTCGTTATTATGAAAAAAAGGGATTAATCTGCCCGACACGAAATGAAAATAACGGATACCGGGAATATTCTCTGGATGATTTCCAGACCTTGGTGATGATTCGTGAACTGCTGGGACTTGATTTTCACAAAGAGCAGATTAGCGAGTTCTTAAAGAATAGAAATATTTCCACCACAATGGAAATGTTAGATACGGAGCTTTCTATTATAAAGGAAAAGATGGAAGTTCTTCAAAAGAAAAAGGAGCAGATTGTCAGCCGGATTCAGTCTTTGCAAGCCGTGCAGAATGAGTCATCGGACACTTCCATTCAATTAAAGACATTCAAAAAACGCCCGATTGCCATGATTTCCACGGAAAATCTGCCGGACGCTTATGTCGACTACACAATGGTTCAATATATGAAAAAGAACCGGATTAAATTAGATACCATCGGTTTCTGCGACTGTTACACGCTGGATTTAGAAAAATCAAATCCAGACTCCGATTACTACCGCACGGAAAATGTTTTCTTTTTGACTGACAGCACAAAAACGAAGACGGACACGTTTCTCCCTGCCGGCGAGTATCTGTGTCTGTACTACCACGGCTCCTTGAAGCAGACCAAACAGTTGATGCCTTCTCTCTATGCCTATGCGAAAGAACATCACTTAACCGTCACCGGCCACCCGATGGAACTTTGCCACATCGACAGTTATGAGACGAACCGCGAAAGCGAATATGTCATTGAATTAGAACTTCCGGTGAGTTCTCATCCTTTTGCAAAACAGTAATCACTTTATCCCAATTGTCCAGTACAAATCTGCCAATTACCGGATCATACATTTTTCCTAAATTCTTTTCTATTTCCTGATAACAGATATCAAATCCAAGCGCCTTGCGGTAACGTCTTGTTGAAGTCATCGCATCAATGGAATCACAAATCGCAATAATTCGTGCTCCCACCGAAATTTCTGCCCCTTTCAATCCATCCGGGTATCCTTTTCCATCAAACCGCTCATGGTGATGAAGCACAATATCAATCAGCCCTGAAAGCATACTGGATTTACTCAAAATCTCGGCTCCAATCGCCGGATGCTCTTTCATAATCTCCCATTCTTCATCCGTCAGCCGCTCCGGTTTATTTAACACGGCATCCGGGATTCCAATTTTTCCTATATCATGTAAATGCGCCGCCACATGAATATCGTTTTGGCATTCCCCGGTAATCCCCATCTCGCCGCATATCATCTGAGCCAAGTCACTGACCCGCTCCGAGTGTCCTGCCGTGTAAGGGTCTCTGGCATCTAATGCACTTGTTATGCACTCCACAATTTCATGGTAGGCATCAATATTTAACCTGTCAAGTTCCTGTATCATGTAAATTACACATCTTCTTTCCTTTGTTCGCTAACTTTTATTATACAACGAATAGAGGGAGAGGACAAGAATTGGGAATGGAGAATTTATTTCAAGTAGGGGAGACACCGTTTTTAGTTTCCGCAGTTACAAGCCTCCCTTAGTGGTTCGTGCACCGCTGCCGCTTGACAAACCTCTGCGAGGTTTGTAGTGCCCTCACCACTAAGGGAGTCTTGTAGCTGCTGGAAAGCTGAAAAGTTGTGTCGCCACTTTTATCGCAAATGCTGGACAATGGATTTTAGGGATGGCAACTTGCATAATGCAACGTTATTTTGCTCCAACGCCCAAAAGAGTTGCAACATAACGAAATCATTCTTGCTTCAATGCAACGCTCTATGGCAAATTGTGCCTTAAACGTTGTTTTTTCAATGTGATTTGTCGCGAAACGACTTGTTGAAAGCGGAAAACGAGGAAAAATTACAACTCTTTATGTCAATTCCCTAAAATAGCGTTGCATTGCTTCCCCTCCTTTCGCCACCATCGCAAAATAAAACCATTTTTTCCAATGGTTTTATTTTATATTTTATCCCCACACTTCTTCTGCAATCTCTTTTACGAGTTTCAATTTTGCCCACTGCTGCTCCTCAGTCAATTTATTACCGATTTCACAGGAAGCAAATCCACACTGTGGACTTAAGCATAAGCGGTCAAGTGGAATATATTTCGCTGCTTCATGTATTCTTTCAATGACCTCTTTTTTGTCTTCAAGCTCCGGCGTTTTCGTGGTAATCAGTCCGAGTACCACTTTTTTGTCCGGTGAGACTTTAGCAAGTGGTGCAAAACCACCGGAACGCTCGTCGTCATACTCTAAGAACAAAGCGTCTACATTTTCTTTGGCAAATACATAATCAGCCACACTGTCATAAGGACCGCTGGTGAAATATGTTGAATGATAATTGCCGCGGCAGATATGTGAAGTAATTACCATATCTTCCGGCTTTCCTTCCAATGCCAGATTATTCACAGCCAGCAAACTCTGTTTCACCTCTTCTAAGTCAATGCCAAGGCTTTTGTAACGCTGTTTTGCAGCATCACCCACAACGGCACCCCATGTACAGTCATCCAACTGCAAATTGCGGCAGCCTGCCTCATAAAACTGGCGGATAACATCCTGATATGCCACTCCAATATCATGAATCAACTCTTCATCTGTCGCATAAAATTTTCTTGTTGATTCCACATTCTGCGGAACAATAAACTGCTGGAACATCTGTGCCGGTGCTGGAATTGTATATTTTGCAACTGTATTTTCATCTTCCAAAGTTTTCAAAAACTTAAAGTATTCAACAAATGGATGTGCTTTCGCTTTAATTTTTCCAACTACATAAGTATCTTCCAGAGAAGCGAGCTCGCCTGCAAACTGCACGCCGCCTCCAGTTAATTCATGCGCAACTCCCTCAAATCCCCACATAAAATCCAAATGCCAGTAAGTTCTACGGAACTCACCATCAGTAATCACATGAAATCCCAAGTCCTTCTGTTTGGCAACAACTTCACGAATTGCCCCATTGATTGTCTCGTCTAATTCTTCTTTTTCAATTTTCCCATCCTCATAAAGCGCCTTCGCATTCTTTACTTTTTCCGGGCGTAAAAAACTTCCTACATAATCATATCGAAATGGTTCCTGCAATGCTGTCATATTCAAATCCTCCGTTTCGTTTTTCTTTTGATGAGGATAGTGTAGCATTGTTCATTTCTTTTGTGAAATACATATAATCATGCCTTTTCCATAGTTTCAGACTATAGCCAAGTAATTTTTTATTGCCTCCTGATAATATAAAGCGTAGCGGCTTAACATCGTATTTTTCTTACGTATCATGCCGATCCGCATATCACAATCCGACACAAGGGGCTTTGCAATAATATTTTCACCATTTAACTTCTGGTCGATGACACCGGAGCAAACCGTAAATCCATTTAACCCAATGACAAGGTTAAACAGAGTTGCACGGTCGCGCACCTGAATATTTTTCGGAAAATCCAGCATACTCTAGAACTCCTCAGCAAAATAAAAAGAGTTCCGTTCTCCCTGCTCATATACCAGATACGGATATGGCTGCAAATCATCCAGTGTAATTTCTTTCTTATTTGCCAGCGGGTGCTCACGGCAGATAAACACGTGCGGTTCTGCCACAAACAATTCTTCAAATACAAGTCCGTTTTTCCTCATAAGTTTCGTCAGAACTTCCTCGTTGTGCGCCGACAAATATAAAATTCCAACCTCGCTTTTCCCCTGCGCCACGTCATCAATAATCTCTCCGGTCTGCGTCTCGCGCAAAATGAAATTGTACTGGCTGGCATCGTACTGTTTCACCAAATCCACAAACGCATTGACCGCAAAAGAATAATGCTGGCACGACACTGAAAATTTCGGCGTCCGGTTTTTATCCTTGCCAAAATGCTCCTGCATAATGTCCGCCTGTTCCAAAAGCATCCGTGAATAAGCAAGCAGCTCCTCACCTTCTCTTGTTATCACAACGCCCTTGCTGGAGCGTGAAAAAGCAGTCACGCCCATTTCCTTTTCCAAATTTTGAATTGCCGCACTAAGACTTGGCTGCGAAATAAAAAGTTTCTGTGCTGCCTCCGAAATGCTCCCACACTCCGCAACTGTCACCAAATATTTTAACTGTTGTAATGTCATACCTTTTCCCCTTATTGTATATAAATCCCTTTCATTATAGGATTTCCGGCAAATTCTGTCCATAGACAATTCTTTCATTGACACAATAATTTCCCTCATGTTATAATTGGGTTGCAACTCAAACAGCAATTCATTTCTGTTTCGAGACACACGAAGGGATTTTACATAAAATAAAAAAAGGAAGGAGGAATGCAAAGTACATGGCAAGAAAATACGACAGTGAAGAAACGAAGCAGAAAATTCTGTCATCCAGTGTCCGCTTGTTTATAGAAAAGGGATATCACGAGACAACGATGACGGAAATTCTTCATGATGCAGGCGTATCCGGCAGCAGTTTTCACTCCATTTTTCACACAAAAGATGGCGTTCTTGCAGAACTGACAGAATTCATGTTTGAAAATCAGTTTGGTGTAGCAGAAAATATTATCGGAACCGGGAAAAATCCGGTGCTTCTCTACGCCGTTGAAACCTGTATTCAGTTGACGCTTACCGAGATGAATGAACATCTGCGCGATATTTACATGGAAGCCTACACGCAGCCGGCATTGATGGATTATATTCACAAGCATACAGCAAAAAAAATCGCGATAATTTTCAGGCAGTATAATAAAGACTTTCAGGAAAGTGATTTTTACGAAATGGAAATTGGGACAGCCGGATGTATGCGTGCCTATATTGCAAAAAAATGTGATATGTATTTTACTTTGGAAAAGAAACTTGAGCGGTTTCTAAAAGTAACGCTTGGCGCATATCATGTACCGGATGACATACAGCGTGAAACCATCGCTTATATTGGAAAATTAAAAATCCGGGAAATCACCGGTAAGGTCATGAATAAATTGTTTATGGCTCTGGCAATGAAATATGATTTTACATTTCATGAGGCAAACACAAAAAAGAAATGAGGGATATTATGACAAGGAAAGAATTTCACAAGAGACTTTTGATTACGTCTCTTCTTCTGGGGCTGGTACTCCCCTTGGCAAATGTACCGGTAACATCATCATTAAACCAGACCAAAAAAGCGGCGGCAGCAGAGCCGGCCGTAATGACTTTTGCCGAGGGCGAGGGTACCGGAGAGGAATTTAAGGAAGAATCCTGGATGCTTGCCTCTCAAAGAAGACAGGGTAAAGATGCAACTCAGACTCGTTCGCCCAGTAATGATACTTTCGGCATACGAAAAAATCCATATTCAAAAAAGGAAACTCCGGAAAATGTAATCCGTCTGTTTGATTTAGTAAAACCGTATACTGCACCTGAATCCAAAGCTGAGGAAGATCCGGATAATAGTTTTACTGACTACCGTTCCACACGCGCTATGTTAAATCAACTGGTTCCACTAAATGGCAAATCGCAGTTTTCCACAAAATTCACCTTTTCACTTCCGGATGCCTGTGTCAACACCGAACAGGCAGGGGGTAAAGAATTCGCCAGAGAAGTCGGTGGCGATGGTCTTGCCTTTCTTCTGTATCAAACGGATTATCTTTCGGACATGGATTATGGTGGAAACACCTATACATTCGGCATGCAAAATAACGAAAAAAGCCTCATGGTCGAAATGGATTCCCAGTATAATGGTTCTTATTGCGACATGAAACATACAGGCCTTGGATATGATGTAAACCGCATGTATTACTATGCAAGCTGGGATTATGATAATCAATTATACCTCCATAAAGACCAAACCTATACAGGGAAAAACGACTACGAAAACAAAGAGAATCCCTTTGAAGGCGCGGACGGCAGAGAGTACGTGACTTACCGCAATTACAAGTATGCCGAGCGCTTTGACCATATCGGCATCACGCTAAACAGCGACCATGCCCGTCACGATGCCATTTATTACCTAAACGGTCTTGACCCGATGAAAACGGTAGAAAAAACAAAAGACAGTAAAACCTATACGGCGTACGAAAATCTTGCTTATTTTGATGCCTGTGCAGGTGGCGTTTTAGATGACACCGATAAGTTAGAGGCTGCCTATCAGGACACCTCGAAAAAGAGTAACAAGGTCAGCGATTCTTCCTCCTGTGCCACCCGTTTTGCAGACGCAGGGGTAAATGACAGACTTTTTACCGTATGGATTGACTATGATGGTGAAAAAATGTATGTCCGCTATGCCAATGGCGATTTTGCCAATGCGAAAAGACCTGCCAAACCGCAGATTGAAAAAGAGATTGACCTTCACTCCCGTTTTGACAACAAAACGGTTGCCGTTGGTTTTGCATCATCACTAAACTTTTCCAAGGCAAATACAACTTTGCACGCCTTCCAGTTTACCAATGAGTATAAACCAATTGACGAAGAGGCATCTTATCGAATCAATTACTGGAAGTTAAATCCGGACACAGAAAATTATGAAAAGGCAGAATCTTCCGAGGTTATGACAGGTGCCGTTGGCGACACTGTCACTGTAGCTGACGCAGATGCCAGCTATGCGACAAAATATAGTAATGATTATTATCACATAAGCACGATCACACCGCAGGATTCCTCTGTCACACTCGAAAACGCGGATACACATTACCAAATGAATTTGTATTATGAACCGGAGAAAACAACCTATAAGGTACTCTACTATCAGGAAACAGAAGATGGTAACTATAAACTGCTGAACGAATACGTAAGCCCCCTGACCTACATTGGGAAGACCGTTTATGCAGAAATTAAGGAGCCCGATGGATATATGCAGGGTGGAGATGATACTACTACATTTGGAATTGTTAAGCCAAACAATGCCACGATACTTAAAGTTTATTACGATAAATACAGACCTCTGCCGGAACCAACCGAGGTGGGACAGACACCATCACCATCACCAAGCCCGACTCCAACTGCTACACCGACTGCTACACCAACCACTACGCCGACTGTCACTCCAACGCAGCGGGCAACAGCGACTCCGACGGTGGCACCAACCATAGCACCGACTACTGTTCCAACTCAGGTTCCAACCGTTGCACCAACCGTTGCACCAACCGCTGCACCGACAAAAAAAACAGTCAAAGCTTCCGTAAGTAAAAAGCTGATTCAACCGGTGAAAGCAAGCGAAAATGCCAACAGACTTTCCTGGAATCCGGTAAAAAATGCGGACGGATATTTCATTTACGCCTCTGCCTGCAATGAAAACGGAAAAGAGCGTAAAGTAAAGAAAATTGCCGATATTAAAAACCGAACAACCACTTCTTACACCCACAAAAACTGTGAAAAAGATACGTGGTATAAATACCGTATTACGGCTTACCGCATTATCGGGAAGAAAAAAACTGCAATCAGTAAATCACTGGAATTACATTCGCTGACGAAAGGAAGTAAAACTTATGAAAATCCTTCGCGCGTAAAAATCCGCAGTGGCAAAAAACTTTCTTTAAAGGCTGGAAGCACTAAGAAAATACGAGCACAAGTAATTGTACCAAAAGGGAAAAAAACCTGCTGGCACATTCAAAAAATCCGCTACCTTGTGAGCGATTCCTCTATACTGACCGTATCAAAGAAGGGTAAAATCAGAGCAAAAAAAGCAGGGCATGCGACAATTTATGCCGTTGCCCAAAATGGTGTAACCGCTAAAATTAAAGTCAGCGTAATAGCTGCAAAATAATAAAGAAAAAAGTGCCGGAAATTCGCATTTTCCACTGCGATGCTCCGGCACTTTTTTTGTTTTCCGTAATTTCGTAGAAAGACTTTGCTTGTATTTTACTCTGCCGCCAATACCTCATAAACTTCCTTAAAGGATTGTTTCGGCTGATACAATTCCGTAAACAGACCACAGTATGGTCCGTTCATTTTGTAGCTGTAATCTGCCGTTGACAGATATGGTGCGTCAAACAAGCCCCAAATGGAAAGGCTCGTAATCGGTCCGGTCTTTCCTGCTACCTGTGCCGCCTTGTTAATATCCACATATGTCTGCACGAGTTTCTTGTAAAAGGCTGCATGCTCCGGCTCTGCATCATTATCGTAATTGCGGACGGCAAGTTCTGTTACGTGAACTTCAACATTATTTTCTGCAAATTTCTCAATCGCATTTTTCACTAAGGTAATGTCATTGTCGTTCATACATCCACTCTGCTGTCCATAGCCACCGATGTAACTCTGCATACCAATGCCATCGCAGAGCTTCAGGTAACCGCCATTTCCATCGGATGCAAAACTGTTGACGCTCTTTACCAGTTGAATAATGGCATCTCTCTTATTTGCGCCGTAGGTTGCAAACGTGTTGTAATCATTGTAGAACAGTTTAATGTTTGTCTTACTGTTTGCCGCCTGTAATTTTGCTCTTGTCTCATATGCATACCGGAACGCAAGTTCCACATAATCACTGCCAATATAATCGTAGAAAAGATTCGTCTTGCCACCACGAACCTGTCGTACATGACGCACATCATCATCCGCAAATTCACCCGCATTGTCGGCAACCGCTTCATTAACAACATCCCAGCAGTAAATCGCGCCCGGATATTTTTCTTCAAAATGCGTCATTACTTCATCAATATACATCTTCAGACGATTTTTCATGACGTCTGCGCTGACATAAGCACCATCCGTCTTATAGCCTTCGCGGAAAAACCAATCGCACATATCGGCATCCCAGGTCAGCACATGACCGCGAATGGATAATCCGTTTTCAACCGCATACGCAACCATCGAATCTGCCTTTGTAAAGTTCATAACTGCCGGTGAATTTTCATCCACATATGCATTTTGTGAAGCAGACTGGCTCAAAAGCGAATACGCCTTCATTTCATTACTGAACGTCGTACTGTTAAAATGATACTTAATGAGTTTGGTAAGCTCAGTATTTTTCAGTGCCGCCTCGTTGATATTTGTTCCAAATTTGAAACCATATTTCTCACCGAGAGACGCAAGCGATTGATACGATTCAATTGCCTCCGTCGCATCTTTTTTCCCTTTGTTCTCCATAACAACAGATGTAATCTGAATGTATTTCACCGCCTCTGTAGAATTCTGAACAACCAAATAAAGTGCCGTCTGTCCGCTCGGGTAAGCATCTAACTGTAAGCCCTGCTCCTTACCGCTCTGCATACCATTGGCATCAACAAAACCAGCCCAGTCGCTGTTTTTAACTGACAACTTAATCGATGCGCCACCTGTATTTTCAATAATATTTTTGTTTGCATCCAAAAGGTTGATTGTAACATTTACCTGTGTAAAATCCGATACTTTGTGTCCGGATGCCGTAATCAGTGGAAGCAGGTTATATACCGTTCCTTTCCACGCACTCGAATACGCAGGAGAATTAATAAACGTATTGTCAATTGCAAGCGTCACTTTCTCCGTCGCCGGCTTCTGGGTCGGTGCAGCCGTCGGTGTCTGAGTCGGTACCGTTGTTGGTGCCGTAGTCGGGGTCGAAGTCGGCTTCTGCGTTGGCACCGCAGTTGGTGCCGTAGTCGGAGTTGCCGTTGGGTTCTTTGTCGGCTCTGTAGTCGGGGTCGCAGTCGGCTTCTTCGTTGGCACCGCAGTCGGGGTCGCAGTCGGCTTTTGCGTTGGTTCCTTTGTCGGTTTCGCCGTTGGACTTGCAGTTGCTGTCACTGCCGGTTTCCTTGTTGGCTCTTCTGTCGGCTCTTTCACAGGCTCCGCAGTTTTTACCGCAGAGGAAGAATCCCCCGGATTTACTACCGCAGGTTCTTGTGTATTCACCGGTGGAACAACGGTAGTTCCTGTCTTTTTCTTAACCGTAACTTTGCACGAAAGTTTATACATTTTCCATCCTGCTTTTACCTTCGCTGTCACCGTAGCTTTCCCCGCTTTTTTGGCAACTAACTGAACTGACTTTTTCGTCTTTTTCTTCAGGATAACAACCGATTTTTTGCTACTTTTCCACACCACTTTTTTTACTGCTTTTGCATTTTTAATCGTTACTTTTTTCTTAGTCCCAGCCCACATGGTAATACGCTTCTTGCTTAACTTTGGTTTCGCTGATTTAGCACTTGCAGGCATTGTAAAAACACTCGAAATACTAAGTGCTGTTACCGTGAGAAGTGCCATCGCCTTTTGACTTTTTCTCTTCATAGAATGACTCCTTTCATTCCTCTCAAAACTCTCTAACTTCATTCTAATACTTTGTGGGAATTATACAACGAACATTCTATAAAATTACTATTAGTTTTTAGTATCTTTTGTGTGTTATTTTTCATGTGATTTCTTCTA
>ENA-UESU01002962-UESU01002962.1-human-gut-metagenome-genome-assembly--contig:-NODE-2962-length-10333-cov-27.339119_pt1 | contig 10333 bp, 6 predicted proteins | sample MGYA00243007_ERZ508008 | MGnify/ENA primary metagenome ERZ508008 (study PRJEB26167, sample SAMN06115399) | human gut metagenome | host: Homo sapiens | place: China:Henan | collected 2016-06-23...
AACTTTCAATTCGGCAGGGCGTACTTGCTGGATAGACCCAACCATTGTTTCTTTTTTCTGTGTAGCACCAAATGCTGTAACTACAACTTCTTCTAGTGACTTCGTATCTTCTTTCAACTGAACAGTTATCGAAGAACGATCTCCTACTGAAATTTCCTGAGTCACATATCCTATATAAGATATGACAATTACGGAATTTTTATCGGTTACTTGTATCTGAAATAAGCCATCTAGATCTGTAATAACCCCTGTTCCCGTATTTTTTAACTGAATGCTGGCACCAATAATCGGATTTCCTTGTTCGTCTTTCACAAGCCCCTGAAGCAAACGTTTTTTCTGCGAAACGCTTTGCTCTGATACTTTTTTCTCTTTCAGAACTATCTGGCGTTCTTTCATTTCATATACAATATTAGCTTGCTCCGAGACCTTATCCAACAGTTGCTTAACAGTTGCATTTTTTAAACTCACACTGATTTGTGTTGACTGATTTATCACTTCCGGCTTAAAAAAGAATACATATTGGCTATTCTTTTCCACATAAGAAATAACTTCTTTCAAAGTTACATTTTTCAGCGATACCGTAAACGTTTTGGCCTGCCCATAAACCGGAGATTTAGCCTGCAAAGCAGCGACCAAAAAACAAAAAACAAATAGAAGGAGATACTTGCCGTTTTTCCTAGCTACAGAATCCTCCTTAGCCATAAAGTTAATCATAGAATTAAATGTTTAAGAATGTTACATCGGTAATTGTGTATTAAGCCCCTTTCTGCATCCGAATGATATTTGCGGTATCATCAACGAATAGGGAAAAACATAAAAAATCATGATCCCATAGTGTTTCTCATTTATAAGTTCATAAATATTAGTTATTTTTCTCGTTCATTCTATTGATAAGACGAACGAGCTCTTTATTACTCCTCAATTTATCAGGAAAAAATGTGCAAAAGATTTTTTTAGTGAAATTGCCCTCCAGCCAAAACGATCTGACGCAATTTAGCTACCGAGCGTCCTACCAGATTCATACACGAATGAGAAGACATCTCAAACATGTCTGCTAGTTCATCCCACGAAAATTCTTGAACAAATCGAAAATATATGGCATTTCTTTGTTTGGAAGACAGTTGCTGAAAACCCTTTTTCAATAATTGGACCTTCTTTAGGTCAGAATCATTTGTCTCAAAAATCTGCATCAAGCCTGTGTCGTCGATAGGAATATCAACGTACTCATCCAATGGCAAGCTACGGTTACGGGCAGCTTTGGAGGAATCTAACAGAGCATTTAATAAAGTACGATATAGATAAGACTTCACATAAGATAAGGTAGGAAGAGAAGAATGACTTACGTATATTTTAACAAACATATCCTGCAAACAATCTTTAATTGTTTCTTCATCAAAGTTCAGACGAAGGGCATACCCAAACAAAGGAGAATAATAACGATGATATAGTTCCTCAAAAGCAACTTTATCACCTTTCAGTATTCGTGTCCATAGCTCGATATCCGTCATGTGTCTTTTAAATAGCTTGCAATTAATGATAAGGTTTACAAATGTAGCTTTTTTCTATTAATTAATATCTTCCTCCACAGTTTTTTCCGAAAAAGTCCCGACTTTCTATATAAGAAAGGGGACTGATTTTTTTAAATTTATATAGTTTTCAGACCAACGTAACTACCAAGCGTTCTTTCACTTTAATGCAAGAGAACTGAGTAATTACCTTTTTTTATTTTGCTCATAGATTATATTAAACTCGTAAATAGAAGGAGGAGCGGTAGCTCGAGTGACTTTCAGTCGAATACTTGACGTATAATAATTATATGGAAATCGAATAACTTTACAGTCTCCCATTGGCTCATCGCTCACATAGATAGGTATCCACTTACCTTTTTGTATAATCTCAATTTGATAGCCTTGGATTCTATTTTTCCGATAGTTCGAAAAGCCATCATTCCCACTGTGAGAATCACAATATTCAAAAATAGTTATTTTATTAAACGATTTTGTCTTATCCAATGTTACAGTAAGAGTTGACAATGTATCATTCACTGCAGCAGCCCAACGAGTCTGCATACCACCATCAATAGCATGACCAGCAGCATAATGAGGATCGTCACCTGATACTGATGTCGCTTCAGCAACCTGATTCATTGAAATACACGTCCCATTTTTAGGCAGCGGTTTTCCTTTCTTCAACCCTAAACGTTTTCCCAACTCAATGGCAGCATTTGCCTCATATTCACGTATGCGACCAGACTCGTCGGGTGGTATATTTATGACCAACGTATTCCCGTTACTCGTACACCAATAAAATAATTCTTCCAGTTCATCTAAATCCCGTACAGGTAACAACTCACGCTTCTGAAACCAATTCCATACCTTACTCAAACATACCGTATGTTCAAATGGCAGATAATAGGACTGTCCGTTATGCAAATATTGCTTGGCATCGTTTTGATGAGCAATCTTCGGATCCCACAAACGGAAGTCACTAGGGAAATAGTGAAATGTATAACAGTTGTCAATTGTCATAGAGTCCGGAAGCACATTTTTCCTACTTCCCGGCTTTGTCTCAATGGTATGATTGACACCTACCGCACAATAAGGTTGCAGTTCTTTTACCAACTTATACACACGTGGTAAATCCCAGTCCTTTACACTACGTGCCCAACCTCCATCTAACCACAGTTCACATACCTCACCATAATTTGTCAAAAGTTCAGTAAGTTGACTACACATAAAATCAATATACTTTGTCTTATCTTTGTCATGGAATGAAGGCTCCTTACGATCCCATAACGAATAATAGACAGCAAACTGAAGTCCATACTTACGGCAAGCTTTTGAAACTTCAGCCACAATATCTGTCGTGTTAGAAGAAGAAGCAACATCATATGTCGTAGAGGGACTATCCCATAAACAAAAACCATCATGATGCTTTGTTACAAGCAACACATAGCGAAAGCCTGCATCCCGAGCCACACGAACCCATTGCTCACAATCTAGATTAGTAGGATTATAAGTCAAAGCTGGTATACTGCCGTCGGACCACTCTTGCTGACAAAATGTATTAATACCAAAGTGAATAAACATACCATAAGCACGCTTTTGCATCGCTTGTTGCGTTGCATTGGGTTTGATAGCCGGAACAAGTTTCTGCGCCCTTAAGGGGAGTACTCCCCATAAGATACCATATAACAAAACAAATATAATCTTTCTCATAACAACAATAGGTTTATAAACTTTAAACTTACAAATAAACAATAGACCACAGTCCAACCATTAATTACCAAGCACTGTCCATAATTTTGTGTCATAAAAAAACTTAAAGCTACCCACCTCTTATTATTTTATTGCAATCCACGTTGCAGGTTAATAAATTATCCATAAATTTGTATTATTAAGGATTTTAATCATCGGTAATTGGTTATTATCCCTTTTTTCAATTCGGATGGTATTTGCGGTACCATCCGTTTTTATTGCTGTCGCTTCGGACTTATATAATAGGTTCCATCAATTATCTGACAATCAATCGGCACCACTACTGAAATCATCCTAACCAGTTCGGACAAGGGTAAACGTAAATCCAACTTTCCATCTACAATTTCAGTTTGTATAGCGGGTGCTACAACAATGGGGATATCATAGAAACGGTTCAGCCTCTCGAACACACTCATCAATGGTTCGTTGTGCAAGATAAGCAAACCATTAATCCAAGCCGTATAGTCTTTTGCACGCACGCGCTTAATCCGGCTAGCACGTCCTTCACTTACAACAACCAGGTTATCAGGCTTCATCAAAACTTCTTTTTGATATTTGTCGCTAAGCCTCACAGAGCCTTCCACCAAAACTACTTCTGACTGTTTTTTTCCTTTATAAGCATTGACATTAAAGGAAGTTCCCAATACTTCTACATTAAATTGATGTGTCTTTACTACAAATGGTCTACTTTTATCAGGAGTTACATCCAGATAAATTTCTCCTTCTACATATATTTCTCTTCGGTTATCGGCAAAGACTCTCGGATACACTACCCGTGTACCGGAATTGACATGCATCCGTGTTCCGTCCGAAAGCGTTAATTGACTATATTTCCCTTTAGGAACAATAATTTGATTAAACCCTTTTGCCTCATCTGTATTTTCACTCGTTTCACTAACAGTATGTTCTTCCTGTTCTATTTGAATCTTTCCATTAGAAGAATAAACAATACCGACTGTGTCCTTATCTATCTGTACTTTCCGCTTGTCTGAAAGCAATAATTGTACTTGACCACTTGCTTCCGCTACATCTGCCAACTGGCCTACATAGGCATCCAAAGTCCAACTGTTATCCGAAAACTCTCCTTTATCTATCACATATGCCAACAACAAACAAGCAGCTACCGATACAGGTATTAAAAATCTTTTTATATATTCTCTTACTCGTGTTTTCTTCTCCTGTTGTCTTATTTCACGGTTGATTCGTTCCCACATATCCGTCTCATCATCCCGTTCTTTACGGTCATGAAATCTAAAATAACCGATGATTTTATCGATTATTCCATCCAATTCTTGTTTTTGTTGACTTTTCATAAAATAAAGCTGCTTTATATTGCGTTTTAGACGGCGAATCGAAATTCTTCAATTCATCTCTCCAAAACAGTTCTATTACTATGACGAATAGACAATTGATTACTCCTCACTTTTTACTACATTTTTTCACCTTCTTCATATCACTCAATACTAAAGATATACCTTTTTTAAAAAAGGGACATTCAAATTATAAAAAGAGCTGTATTTAATATCAGCTTATAAGGGAAAAAGAAAAAATGAAGGCATTTGCTAATACAGAAATACGTATTTCCAACACTAAACGACTTTATCGATCAGTATGATTCACATCTAGATATTTTATTTACTAATAAACACTATTTGGATATATAAACTATCATTTTACTACTCCTTTCTTATCCGTTTTTTGATATCAAATAGAAAAAAACAGCTCAAAAAGCACTTGTTTTTTCCTTTTCACCGAGTAAGAAGAGCTTCCTTGGTGAGAAAAGGAGCGACGTACACCGATTATGAAACGATAAGTTCTCATCAAAATATTAAAAATGGAACACTATCATAAAAAATCTCAATAACTCATTCTCTTTTTTTGTTAAAACTGAGGAGTAACCCAATACACAATCGTCATTGTAATAAAGACAGCTTAAATAGTTCAATTCAAGCCAAATAACTGAACTTTAAAGGAAATTGCGAACGAATAAATTGTGTATTAAACAAAACCATAAACGCCATGATAAACAAATATCTATTATCATCCTTAGTCTGTATTTTATTTTATACAGCACAAGCACATCCTTCAAGCAAATTGCCCCAATATAATATAATCAATGACTTGTCCTCACTAATCAAGAATATTGCAAATAAAGACATTCAGGATGATATACTATCTCTTACCGGACAATGGGGTGTAAAGTTGGATCCGGACAGTATCGGTGAAAAGCACAACTATTTCAATTCCGGTCATACAACCATGCCGATTCAGCTACCCGGAACTCTTGATGAAGCCGGCTATGGAACTCGTACAGTCGGTTCGGATTATGGTATCCTCACCCGCCGACACAAATACATAGGTCCGGCCTGGTATACACGTGAGTTTGTCATTCCTCACAATTGGCAGGGAAAAGAAATAACACTTTATCTGGAACGTGTGCTGTGGGAGTCAAAAGTCTGGATTGACGGACGTTTCATTGATACACAGGAAGGATTAGGAACTCCACATTATCATCGTTTAGGAACTTTAAATCCCGGAAAACATCGAATAGCAATCCGTATCAACAACGACATGATATACAATATAGGTGATAAGGGCCATTCATACGGAGAATACACTCAGATTATCTGGAATGGTATCCTCGGAAAAATAGAACTACAATCTTCACCCACACTTTCAATAGACCGGATCAAAGTATATCCCCATACATCTGACAATCGCTTGGATATTTCCTTCAATATACAAAATCATTCAAATAAGACATTGAAAGGAGAGGTTTCCTATACATTGAAAGAAATTGGAAGCAAAAAGAAAATATACGCATACAAAAAAGAAATAAAAGGAGAAAAAGGAATACAACATCACCGGGAAACATTGAATATCCGGCAAGCCGTGAAACACTGGGACGACCTACACCCAAACCTATACCGGTTGGAGATATGTATCACGCAAAAAGGACAATCCCAACTTAAAACGGTTGATTTCGGATTTCGTAATGTTACTGCTTCCCGATCAAAGATTCTAATCAACAACCGACCCGTATTCATGCGAGGTAATCTGGATTGCCTCCATTTTCCCCTTACCGGTTATCCCTCTTGCGACATTCAGGAATGGGAACGTATTTTCCGTATTTACAAATCATACGGACTCAATCATGTGCGTTTCCACTCATGGTGTCCTCCCGAGGCAGCTTTTACGGCAGCCGACCGGATTGGTATTTATATTCAGGCAGAAGTATTATGGATTGACTGGTGGATGTCCGTCGTAAGAAAAGAGCGCCCTGAAATGACCACACGCGGACTGCCGAAAGGATTGGGGCATAATCCAAGTGCAGATAAATTTGTACCGGAAGAGCTGCAACGTATGATTGAGGCTTACGGTAATCACCCTTCTTTCACTATGCTTTGTATTGGAAATGAATTAGGCAACTCAAACTTTGATATCATGCAACAATGGATTAAATCTTTGCAAGAAAAAGATCCACGCAGACTTTACGCTATTTCTACCGCCCGAAAGATTATGCCGGCAGATCAATATATGGTCACTCACAACATACCCCAGACAGGCGGTACTTATGGCATAAACGGTTCCGGCACTGACAATGACCGAGAATCTATCTACTCTAAGGCAACAATCCCGGTCATCGCCCATGAAGTCGGTCAATATCCAGTTTACCCTCTTTGGAACGAGATAGATAAATATACCGGTGTATTGGAAGCCAGAAATCTTGAAAGCTTACGCCAACAAGCCGTAAAAAATCATATAGAACACCAGGACAGAAAATTCCATGAAGCCAGTGGAGCATTACAAACAATCTTATATAAAGGTTTGATTGAAAATTTACTGCGTACCCCCTCATGTGCCGGATTCCAAATGTTAAGTATGACTGATTATTCGGGACAGGGAGAAGCTTTAGTCGGTTGGTTAGATTCATTTTGGGATTCCAAAGGAATCATCACGCCCGAACAATTCCGATGTTATTCCAACGACATTGTCCCTCTGGCACGTTTCCACAAATATACCTGGCAAACGGACGAGACGTTCAAAGCTCAAATCCAAGTGGCAAACTACAGTGATACAACTCTAATTACACCTACGATATGGACTTTAACCGACGAAACAGGCAAACTGCAACAGCAAGGCAGCAGAGAAGTGCCCTTATCATCCGGAAAAGTAAATCAGGTAGATTCTTTATCTATCGATCTCTCCGAAATTACATCACCGGGAAAATATTACCTCGATGTCACCATTAGCGGCACACCTTATCACAACCGTTGGAGTATTTGGGTATATCCTCCTTATAACATGCCACAAACCAATATCATCATTCACGACAAATTTGATTCGACTGTCATTAGTGCCTTGGAACAAGGAAAGAAAGTATTGTTAGTGGCAGATCAACTCGGGAAAAAGGATAACTCCACCCCTCTTTACTTCACACCTTTGTTCTGGTCTACTTCTTTCTTTCCCGGTCAAAGCAACACCACCCTAGGGGCATGGATAGACAAAGCTCACCCTGCATTCTCGCAATTTCCAACCGACAATTATACTGACTGGCAATGGAAAGAAATAACACAAGGCCGTTCGTTTATCATCAACGAACACCCTCAATTACACCCCATTGTACAACCGGTAAGCGACTTCCATATCAACGACAAACTAGCTTCTATCTTCGAATGTAAAGTGAGCAAAGGCAAATTATTAGTCTGCGGTTACAACCTGAATTTGGATTCACCGGTAGCACGACAACTAAAATACAGCTTATTACATTATATGACACAATCGAATTTCAATCCTTCTTATTCAATAGAAATTGATACACTGAAGAAGATGTTTGCATATACTCCTAAAGCAATGGTTTCCGTTCCTAAAGGATTTGAAAACTCAATTCTTTATATATCATGCGGGAAGCAAATGAAGAATTCCGGTTCTGCTCCTTGGACAGCCACGCTCGACCATACTGAAATACAAGACGAACGTTGTAAATACAAAGTTACTTGTGATAATATCTGGAAAGATGAGAAAGGGACAGCCTGGACAGGCAAAAATATGACAATTGAAATACAAACTCCGGAAGGTATTATTGGAGACTTATATGTAAAATTTGAAGACTGGAATCACCAAAATAGAGCAGGGCTCTTATCAATCGAAGGACGAGAGTCCATTTTAGAAAATCAGAAAGGAAAAGAACGGTGGGTGAAACTATTCATCATGAGAGAAGATACAAATGACGGAAAAATAGTTCTCAAAACCCATACGAAACAAGGAGGTAACCTAATGATTAGCCAAATAGCATTCATAAAACAATAAGCGGTCAATACTCTTACAACAAAGATTTCCAATAAAGAGAGCTCACTTATTGTGAAGTGCCCCAAAAGTTGGACTGGTTAAACATTATCCAGTTGTTGAAAGAGTTCGGTATTGCACTGGACTCTTTCCATTTAACCTAGTTTTTATTCTTTTATTGTTATAATATTCGATATAGTTATCTAAAGCCTTTATAAATGCTTCGGACGATTCAAAATTCTCGGTATATAGAAGTTCAGACTTCATAATACCGAAGAAATTCTCCGCCATAGCGTTGTCAAGGCAGTTGCCTTTGCGAGACATAGTTTGTACTATATGATGTTCTTCCAGACGCTTACGATAGCCGTAGTGTTGGTATTGCTATCCTTGATCAGAATGGAGTATAAGACCGTCAAGACTGTTGGACCTTGCAAACGCTTTATCCAACATATCATATATCTGTCCCAGATTTGGGTTCCGGGAGATATTGTATGATATTATCTCGCCGGTGAACATATCCAATATTGGTGAAAGATAAAATTTGACGGGACCGATATTTATCTGTGTTACATCTGTCGCCCATTTGCGGTTTGGGGCTTCTGCCGTAAAATCCCTGTCTATTATGTTTGAGGGGCAATCTTGCCGACCTCACCTTTGCATGACCGGTAGCACACCCGGCGTATTTTATTTTTAAGCCCCAATTCACCCATAAGCCTTTGGATGGTCTTGTGGTTTAACATGAAACCACGATTATGCATCTCCGCTGTCACACGGCGATAGCCATAGCATCCCTTATGCTCATGAAAAATTAGTTTAATCGACTCCTTTTCATTGGCATACCTGTCAGCGGATTTAAAGCGATTCAGATGGTAATAAAGCACAGAACGAGCCATCTTTTTTAACTCCAATAGCAAGTCAAGAGGATAATCCGGCCTTAGTTCGTCGATGGTTCGCGCCCATTCAGAAGTGCTTGGGCTTTCTTTGCCTCGACTAAGGCCTTCGCTTTTTTAGCAGCACGTTCTCGGCCCTCAAGCGGAGATTTTCAGCCTGAAACCTGTCAAGTTCCGTTTGCGATTCTTTCTTCTTTGGGCGTCCCATAGGATTTTCGGTGGTCTTCCTCGGCGTTTGGACGGTTCAAGAGCCCCATAACCATACTTGCGTACTGTGCTGACCCAGCGTTGTAGTGCCGTCTCGCCAATTCTGTATTCTACTCTTACATGGGCCAAAGGTACGCCTTTTCTAATATTAAACGTACTACTTCTTTCTTTAATTTAACCGTAGGACGGCAATGCGGTTGTTGTTCCAGTCCGGAACGCCCATATTTGTCCCACATTATTGCCCATGCCAATATCTGAATCTCATTGATATGATACGCTTTCGACAAGTACGATATTACTTCTCCTTGTTTTACCCAGCTAACGATGATGAGCCTTTGTTCGTAACTGTACTTCATAAAAAAGAGGCTGTCTCAAAATAGAATTGCTAAAGCAAAAATCTTATAGATTGAAACTTAAAAGTAAAAAATCTCCTGGTTTTAGCCATATCATTAAGATAGATGAAAGCTAAAGCAGGAGATTTTTATATCCTAACTTATAGATTATAAGTAAATCTATCCAATTTTTCTGTTTTGAGACAGCCTCCAGTTCAATACGAAATTACAATATACATATGCAATTTAGATAAAGTCCAATAAACCGTTGATATCAATATAAGAAATATTTAGGGATTCCCTTTAGCCCAATCGATTCAGATAAAATCTTAGAAGTAAATCTTTTGGGAGCACTTGGACA
>ENA-UESU01002966-UESU01002966.1-human-gut-metagenome-genome-assembly--contig:-NODE-2966-length-10322-cov-9.317326_pt1 | contig 10322 bp, 7 predicted proteins | sample MGYA00243007_ERZ508008 | MGnify/ENA primary metagenome ERZ508008 (study PRJEB26167, sample SAMN06115399) | human gut metagenome | host: Homo sapiens | place: China:Henan | collected 2016-06-23 | study...
TTTAAAGCACCGGCAGTGCCCAGAGGCTTGTCTTCAACGATATGATGAATCTTAACGCCCCAACGCGAACCGTCGCCAAATTTTGTATGATGAACTCTGTCGCCAACGCCATAATCAATGTCTGCCTTTGTTACAACAAACTGCTTTCCAAAGCCCGGCTTAGTTGACGGATTGCCATATGCAGGCTTCTTTGCCATTGTTCTATAAGCGTTTTTGTGTTCATTTGCAGCAAAATTTCTTGAACCGCCGTAAGATGAACCCATATAGCCTGAGCCACCATGATTTAACGAGCCTTCATAGCCGCCGAAACCACTAAAAGATGGTTTCTTTTCAAAACCTGCTGCAACTCTATCCGTTACATTTTTGCTGTTTACAAGGCTCATTGGAATCTCTTTTACAAATCTTGAAATAATATTGTACTGAGTCTCCCCTCTTACCATTCTACGCTTTGCGTAGCTTATTGTCAGATGCTTCATTGCTCTTGTTATTGCAACATAGCAGAGTCTTCTTTCCTCTTCCAGTTCTTCCGGATCATCTGACATAATGCTCATATATCCCGGGAATAATCCGTCTTCCATTCCGCAAAGAAAAACATTAGGAAATTCAAGTCCCTTTGCACTGTGAACTGTCATTAAAACAACATAACTGCTGTCTTCATCTAAGTTATCAATTTCTGAAACCAAAGCAACTTCTTCCAAAAATTCTGCAAGACTTGGATTGTCTGTATTCTCCTCGTATTCAGTTACTTTTGTTATTAATTCATCAATATTTTCGATTCTGCCATTGGCTTCATCTGTGTTTTCTGCTGCAAGTTCTGCCACATATCCTGTCTCGTTTAACACTTCGTTAACTAACTCTTTTAAAGACATACTCTGTTGCTGGTCTTTGAAATTCTCAATTAAATCAGTGAATTTTCTTACCTTTGTTGCTGCTCTTTCAAGCCCCGGAATGTTTTCAACTTCAAGCAATGACTCATACAAATTAAAACCGTAAGCTCTTGCAAAATCCTTAGCCTTAGTAACTGTAGTCGCACCAATGCCTCTCTTTGGCACGTTTATAATTCTTTCTACAGCTATGTCATCTGTTGCATTGCAGATAATTCTAAGGTATGCCAAAACGTCTTTGATTTCTTTTCTCTGATAGAAGTTCTGTCCGCCAATGATTTTGTAAGGAATATTTCTAAGCAATAATTTTTCTTCCAATGCTCTGGATTGGGCATTTGTTCTGTACAAAATCGCGTAATCACTATAATCTGCCCTTCCAAAATCCACATTCTCCTTAATTGTTGAGGCTACCATATCTGCCTCTGCGTAAGCGTCTTCAGCCTGATACAAATCTATTTTTTCACCCTGTTCATTGTCACTCCAAAGTGTCTTGTCTTTTCTACCTTTATTGTTGTGAATAACTTCATTTGCCGCATCAAGAATAGTCTTTGTTGAACGGTAATTCTGCTCCAGCTTAACAACCCTTGCATTGTTAAAGTTTTTCTCAAACTGAAGAATATTGGAAATATCCGCACCTCTAAATTTGTAAATTGACTGGTCATCATCACCTACTACGCAAAGGTTCTGATACTTAGAAGCCAGCAGTTTAATAAAAGCAAACTGAGCTCCGTTAGTATCCTGATACTCGTCAACCATAATATTCAATAGTAGTTAATCTCCCGCCCGTTTCTTTCAAGGCCTTTGCAAGCCATAATCCGGAATACCCGTTTGAGGTTCCAATCTCCAGTGCATTTTTTGCCCCCATCATTTTTATAAACATATTCAAAAGAACACCGGTTTTTCTCGGTATATTCCAAAAATCCTTCTGTGTCTTTTCTAATTCAGCAAGTGTTTCTGACGTTACATCATCCATTAAAATATCCAAAACAGGGGCCTCCTACCCTAATCAAACAAACTGACCTTGTTAGTAATTATTACCGATTTTATCGGAACATTCAATTTATAAGTTTTTAAGAGCTTTCCTTTAGATAAATCCAATATTGAGTACAGGTTATTTTTCAAATCTGTTACGACAGCCAGATTAGTATTCTCAATAGCATTCAGACCGGAAGAAAAACCTTCTGTTCCAAGTGCAATTGTATCAATAACTTGATCGTTTGCAGTATTTATCTTCTGGATTTCATTATTCTGAGCTCCAAGAACGTAAAGAGTCTTGTCATACAGAAGCATGGCTAATGGTTTATTAACTGTGGTAAACTCAGTTATAAGCCCCATTGTAGAATAGTCAATTATCGCAATACGACTCTTGGTTCTGCTTGAAATATAAAGTTTATTGTTTGTAAATGCCAGAGAAGAAACATTCGGGAATATACCAATATCTTTCAATTCGTATTGATTTTTAAGCTCTATTGCCCAAATCTCATTTTTCAATTTGTCAACATAAAATAGTTTATCTTCTTTTAATAAAAGATTTTCACAATACCCGTTTATCTTGATTTTCTGCGCCAAAGACATTGTATTCAAGTCAATTACAAATATCGTAGAAGCAGAAGGTGATGTTACATAAGCCTTGTTATTTACCTCATCCAACAAAATTTCGTCAGGATTTGACGGTAAATTAATTTGTTTAATAAATCTTGAATCAGCTACAGATACAACATCAACGAAAGGTCTGTCATAAGTAGTTACAAGTAAAAATTTACCATTCTTTACAGCTTTTACATCAATCGGTATTGATTTTTGAGCCAGAGAATAACTTGGAACTGCTTTTGCCGGCTCAACAACCTGAATATTTTTGGAGTAATTTGTTGTCACAAACAAAATTTTATTTTTTAACTGATTGATTAAGCTCTGCGGAGTATCCGGCTCTGTTTCCGACAGGAAATCCTCGTAAGATTCGGTGTTTTCTACACGAATCATATCTTCATTCTTAGTATCTATTTTTAAATTACCAATAATACCTTTTATATTTTCAGGGATTATCAAACCACCCGGAACAAGCATATCCTGAGGAAGCAAGCCTGTTCTAACCTGTAGCGGAGGATTTGTCATATGCAAAACAGTACGGTGCCCTTCTCCGTCAGAAAGAACTTTCAGCAAGACAAAATCATTATTGAAAATTACAACATCTGGTTCCTGCTTAAGCTCCTGCTTTGCCGGATAAGTTTCTTTTATATCTAATTTTTTTACATTAGAAAATAAAGACGGATAAAGCGGCAGATATATAGTGTTATCAGGAAGAATAATTACACCGTCAAATCTTATATCAGCCTGCGGAATTTTTTCTAATATATAATCCTTTACCTCAACAGGAATTTTTGCTGCAAATACATTGCTGCAACTAATTAACAAGATGCCAAGTAATATTAAAAACTTCCGCATTATCTCTCCAGAGCTTTCTTACATTCTTATTCTACCATAAGAATTGCTATTTAAAAACACCTTTTATCCGTTCTTTGACAGAGCCTCGCGCCTTGCGTCCGGACTGAATTTCATAAAGTTTCTCATACAAAACTTTTTCATCATTTGAAATATGCGCCGGTATTTTTATCCCGACGACAACAACATGTTCTCCTCTAACCGACGGTTTTGATAGGTTTGGAACCCCTGCTCCTCTGACTTTAACAACTTCGCCATGCTGAATTCCTGCCGGAATTGATATTTCTCTATCACCGTCAAGCGTTTTTATTGTTACAGTATCGCCAAGTACAGCCTGAGCAGGTGTTATATCAAGTTTTGTAAATACATTTATTCCTTCTCGTTTATAGTACAGTGAAGGTTTCACATGAACAACGACATACAAATCACCTGCAACACCTCCGTTTACACCGGCGTCGCCTTCGTGAGATAAACGCATACGCGAGCCGTTATCTACACCCGCAGGGATTTTTAATTCAATTTTCTTTTCTACAGTTTTTCTGCCTTCACCTCTGCAATCAGGACAAGGGTCAGATATTACAGTACCTTTACCATGACAATGCGGGCAGGTAACAATTTGAGTAAAATGGCCCAGAACCGTTCTTGTGGTTTGCTGGATAGAACCGCTTCCACCGCAAGTTTTACAAACTTGTGGTTTTGAACCCTCTTTTGCACCTGTACCTTTACAAGATGAGCAAGTTTCAAGGTGGTCAATCTTGATTTCTTTAGTCAAACCAAACACAGCTTCTTCAAACTCTATCTCGATATCAAGTCTTAAATCATCGCCTCTCTGCGGTGCATTCGGGTCAGCGCGTCTGCTGCCGCCTCCAAATCCGAAACCGCCGAAAAACGAATTAAATACTTCATCTAAATCCCCAAACCCGCCTGCAAAAGGCCCCTGAGTATTAAAACCTGCATTTTTCAGGCCGTCTTCGCCAAATCTATCATAAGTAGCGCGCTTTTCATCATCCATTAAGGTTTCGTAAGCTTTGCCCAGTTCTTTGAATTTTGCCTCGGCCTCCGGAGCTTTATTAACATCCGGATGCCATTTTCTTGCCATTTTTCTAAAAGCACTTTTTATTTCGTCTTTGGAAGCGTTTTTCTCTACGCCTAATATCTCATAATAATCACTCATCGCTATTCTATATTTCCCTTTTCCTTATTTGTAATTTAGAATTGCCGGATTAAATCCAACTAAATGCATTTACCCCTCTGATACTGCGACATTAACAAGTGCAGGTCTTAGCACCTTATCTCCTAGTTTATAACCCTTTTGAAGCTCTGCAATGATTGTGTGCTCAGGCTTTTCGGAAGTCGGCGTCTGCATAACTGCTTCGTGGAAATTAGGATCAAAAGCTTCACCCTCTGCTTTTATAGCCTCAAGGCCGGCTTTTGTTAAAACGTCGGTAAAATTCTTGTATGCAAGATTGTAACACTCTTTAACCTTATCACAATCTTCTACTGTTTCGAGAGCTTTTAGACCTCGTTCAAAGTTGTCTAAAACTTCTATCATTTTTTTCAAGGTGTTTTCTGCACCATATTTCAAAAGTGCTTCTTTTTCCTGCTCCTGACGCTTTCTATAGTTATCAAAATCAGCAGCTAATCGTATGTACTGATTATTCAATGTATCATATTTTTCTTGAAGCGGATTAGCCTCTTCTGTTAAAGGTGTTTCATCTATCTTTTCTTCTGCTTCAATTTCAGAATTTTCAGCTGCAATATTATCCTCATCAGCCTTTATTTCTTCATTTGTTCCATTTTCGATATTATCATTTACGTCTTCATTTGCCCCTTTAAATGGATTTTTCATGGTTTTATCCCCCCTACTGTAATATTATATATGATAATTATAAGGTATCAAATCAGATAAAGGAGTAATGTTTATTTTTTCTTAATATTTGTGTGAAAAGTAAAGATAGAAGTTGGATTACAATAACTGCAATGCAATAGCAGGAGTTTGGTTAGCCGTTGCAAGCAGAGTGGCACTTGCTTGCTGCAATATTTGGTTTCTGATATAAGCACTGCTCTCTTCTGCTATATCTGCATCTTGTATCGTTGAGCGGGTTGAAGTTAAATTGTCAATACTAACTCCTATTGACTCTATTACAGACTCCAAACGATTATATGCTGAACCTAATTGTGTTTGCTTTTCATTTATATTTTTCAAGTATTCATCAAGCATTGTTAGTGCATTGCGTGCGCCATCAGAAGTTGTTACGTCGATATTTAAGTCGATTTTTCCTATTCCGACATCAACTGTTATTGAGGAAGATTTATCTGAATGAATTCCTACCTGCAAAGTTACTTCATATGAACCGCCAAAAACACCGCCTCCAGTGCCACCTGTGCCACCACCATAATTGTATTGAGGTAAGGTTCCGTTTTTGATAAGTTCTTCCAACTCTGCTGTCGTGACTCCGGTTACGGTGCCGGTATAACCTCCAGTCCCAACACCCACTGTCTGACCGGTCTTTTGGCTATCATAATATCCGTTGAGGGTTGGAGTAGAATAAGCAACCCCCACCAAGCCGCCAACCCTCACACTCCCCGTCACGCTGCCGGTAGCGTAACTGTTTGTGATACTGGCGCTTTGAACATCCCCCACCAGGCCGCCGACATACTTATCCCCCGTCACGCTGCCTGTGGCGTAACTGTTTGTGATACTGCCATTATAAACACACCCCGCCAGGCCGCCGACATTCATCTGCCCCTCCACGCTGCCTGTGACATAACTGTTTGTGATACTGCCTCCATCAATCCGCCCCGCTAGGCCGCCGACATACCAATTCCCTGATACCTCGCAGTTCTCAAGGCCCACAGAATCAATAGAACCACCATAAACATAACCAAACAAACCTGCACAATCTTCTGTTGTATTGATGCTTAAATTTGAGATTACATGATTATTACCCTTAAAATCACCTTTAAAAACTTTTGTTTCGTCTGGATTGTCCATATCCCCGCCACCAGTACCTATTCCTCTAAAATTAATACCTGTCATATTAATGTCAGAGGTGAGCTCGAATGTTACATCAGTAGTATCAACTCCGCTATTGACCAAGTCTTGAAGTTTTACCAGGTCGTCTGAATTGGTTACAAAGTAGGTTTCACCCTTTGTAAAAGTTGTTTGGTTGACTACCCGTTTGGATTCGTCTACGCCATTTGCATCGTCATTACCAAAAAATTTTATTCCGTTGTACTCTGTATTAGCGACTATTCGTTCTATCTCTGCTTTTCTAGCATCAATTTCTGACTGAATAGCTTTCAAAGAATCTTCGCCATACGTACCGTTTGCAGCTTGTTCTGCCAAATCTCGCATTCGTTGGTAATGGGAGGTTATTAAATCTAGGCTGTCTTGAGCTGTTGTTAGCATATCCAAGCCCATAGAAGCATTATCCAGCGCTACATCGTATGAAGATAATTGAGAGCTCAGTTTTGTCGAAATAGAATAACCAGCAGCATTGTCTTTCGCGTGGTTTATCTTAAGCCCGTTGTCATGCGCTCGATTGCGGTATTTAAACCATTGGTTGATGTTTTTAAGTTGGATTGAACTATTAAGCTCGATAGATTGGTGTTAATTTTCATTTTAACACCTCGCTTATAAAGCCCTGGAAATTAGGGTATTTAGCCCCCCCCCCCTACAGCCGTAAGGGTTTCAGGGCAATTCATTATACCTGATTTTCGTATAAAGCTACTCATTAAAACATATCCTTATGTATATTATATTCCACATGTAAATACTTTTATAACCTTTTATTACAAAATCGTTACATTTTGCAGGATATAAGGTGGATTCAAATACTACTTTACATTCTGTCTTAATAATTGTATTATTATAATAGATTGGAGGAATTTTGGCAGAAAAGTTCAAAATACAAGGTGGAGAGACTCTTAAAGGTGAAGTTTCAGTAGGCGGAGCAAAAAATGCTGTATTGAAACACCTAGCAGCCACTATTCTTGTTAACGGAAAAACAAAAATATATAACGTACCTCATCTTACTGATGTAGATATTATGCTGAATGTTCTTTCTGATTTGGGGGCAAAATATACTTACGATAAAGAAGAAAAATCAGTCGTAGTAGATGCCTCAAATATAACTTCAATCACTGCAAAATATGAACTTGTAAGTAAAATGAGAGCATCATTTATTATACTTGGTGCCTTAATGTCACGCTGTAAAGAAGCAATTGTTGCCCTTCCAGGCGGGTGTGCTATTGGTGAAAGAAGAGTCGATTTCCATATAAAAGGTTTAGAAGCTCTAGGCGCTAAAATAAAAATTGAAAATGGCTACGTTCATGCAAAAGCTTCCAAATTAGTCGGAGCTGATATTTATCTTGATATTCCTTCAGTTGGTGCTACAGAAAATTTAATGCTTGCTGCAGTTCTGGCAGAAGGGTCTACCAGAATTCAAAATGCCGCTCAAGAACCTGAAATTATTGATTTAGCCAATTTCTTAAATACAATTGGCGCGGATGTAAGCGGAGCTGGAACTTCTGAGATATTGATTAACGGGGTTAAGGCAGAAAATTTACATTCAGCTGAGTACACAACAATTCCGGATAGAATCGAAGCGGGAACATTTATGGCTGCTGTAGTTGCTACTAGAGGTAAAGCTATTATTAAAAATGTTTACCCTGCACATTTAACATTCTTTAATGATAAATTAATCAAAATGGGCGCAAGCATCAAGCTTGTTGAACCAACAACTATAGAGGTGAGTTGTAAAGGGCGTTTATCATCTATTAACTTTGTAACACAGCCTTATCCAGGTTTTCCAACTGATTTGCAGGCTATCGCAATGACACTTTTGACAACTGCAAACGGAGTCGGAATTATTACAGAAAGCTTGTATGAAAATCGTTTTATGCAGGTGCCTGATTTGAGAAGAATGGGTGCTGATATTCATCAGGATAGAAACCACGCTATTGTAAAAGGTGTAAAAAACCTTACCGGTGCTACAGTTGCAGCCAGCGACTTAAGAGCTGGAGCAGCACTTGTTATTGCCGGACTTATGGCAAATGGACAAACTATTGTTGAAAAATTGCACCACATTGATAGAGGTTATGAAGAGTTTGAACATAAGTTGACAAAACTCGGCGCTAAGATTTGCCGCTATGATGATTCTACGGAGGCAAAGATTATACAAGAGATAAGAGGGAGCATTTAAATGAGTCCTGCATACAAAAGATGGTATGACCATGATCCGAAACTTTTGGAAGTTATTGAATTGTTAAAAAACTATCAGGATGAACTTAAAGAACATGCGGTTGTTTTTTTAGATAAATTAGAACAAAAAGTTTCAAAGGAAGCACTTGATCGTTTTTACGATTTGGTAAGACCTGTTAACGGCTGCCGCTGGTATGACAAGGATCCTATTATCTCCAAAACAGTCGAAATCTTAAGAGTTGTGCCTCCGGAAGTTCAGAATGCCTGTGCAGAAAGATTTATTGCAGCTTTAAAGGAAATGGGCATTGAATACGAAAGCCCAAAGTTTTAAGAAATAAATTAAGAGGGAAATGTAAACATTTGTAAAACTTTGACTAATATTATTAAAGTTTTTGCAAAATGTACCGTTTAAGAACATGTATACTATTTTGTTAAAAAGGAGTGTTCAATGACGGAAGGTTTTAGAATTGACGGACATTTTATCCCTATTTCTTACGATACAAACAATGACAGAAAACTTCAGTCTACAGAATTGAGCATATTTTGTAGAGATAATGACTTAAAATATGATAATAAAACTAATAAAATAATTTCTGCTGCCGGCGATTATTCTGATTATGATAGCGAAAATAAATTGGACGATGAAAAATATTCTCTAGAAAATTTAAAAAAAAGATACCCTGAGGCTAAATATACTATTGATAATTCTAATGGAACAATTACTGTAATTAACAAAGAAACCGGTAAAAAAGTTATAACTATAGTAAAAGATAAAGATGGTACTTTCATTGATATGTATGATGACAATGGTAAATCCGTATATTTCAGGAATTATGATAAAAACGGAAATTTACTATTCTACGACAAAGACAATCAAAGACATTATCCGTTAGCAGAAAATATTTATAAAGCAGTCTCTGTAAAAAAAGGCGGATGTATTGCAACTACCGATGTAAATAAGTTAGTTATGAATGTGAAGAGAATTACTCCAGAAAATATTCTTGATTTAGCAACATATTATGAAGAAGAGTATGGAGAAAGTCTTATTGAGGCTATTGAGAATGAGTGGGGACTTGATAAAAATATCAAACAAAAACTAATTCAGCATATTAATAAGTGTGCTTATGAGGCAATGCAAGGAAACAAGAATTCTCCTAATTGTAAAATTGATAAAGATTTTAAACAGGGAGATACTGGTGACTGCTGGTTTTTGGCAAGTATTGCAGCTGTACAACGTTCACCCAAGGGACAAGAAATTCTTAATAGTATGATAACTGATAACCATGATGGAACTTATACAGTTAAATTTAAAGGTGCTAATAAGGAATATAAAGTAGACTCTCTTGAAATATTAACCGCTAAAAATTTAGCAAAAGGTGATTTAGACGTAAAAATATTAGAGATCGCTGCTAAAAAACATTTTAGTATAATGGGAATAAATGGTGGAAATCCAGCAACCGGACTAGAGTTATTATGCGGGACCGGTGATAAATGGAAAAATGTTGTAAGAGCATATAGTTCAAAACCTGACCCAAAAGAAATCAAAAAATTATTAAACAATAAAAATATAGCTATGACAGCCTCAATTAATCCTTTTTCGAAATTATGGGGTTACATTGTGAAAGATATTCCAAAAGATGCAGACTATAAAGAGGATGTGGGTACTGCACACGCTTATGCAGTAGTTGACATTGATGATAACAATATCTATTTAAAAAATCCTTGGAGTACTGATAAAACAATAGCAATTCCTCTTGATATTTTTAATGAATATTGGGGTATGGTTCAATATA
>ENA-UESU01002969-UESU01002969.1-human-gut-metagenome-genome-assembly--contig:-NODE-2969-length-10320-cov-4.470175_pt1 | contig 10320 bp, 7 predicted proteins | sample MGYA00243007_ERZ508008 | MGnify/ENA primary metagenome ERZ508008 (study PRJEB26167, sample SAMN06115399) | human gut metagenome | host: Homo sapiens | place: China:Henan | collected 2016-06-23 | study...
AACTCCCGACACCCGGTTTTGGAGACCGGTGCTCTACCAACTGAGCTACTCCCGTGTTTGCGGCTGCAAAGGTAGTATAAACTTCCGAACCAGCAAATATTAGGGTAAATAAATTTCCAATTATTTTAATTTTTCCCATTCATCGGGCTTAAAACCTACCAGAACGAAACTGTCTGTCACTACTAAGGGGCGTTTCACCAGCTTACCGTTTGTTGCCAGCAATGCGATTTGTTCTTCCTCAGTCATGGAAGGTAGCTTTTCGCTCAGTTTCAGCTCTTTATATACCAAACCACTTGTGTTGAAGAATTTCTTTATTGGCAATCCGCTTCGTGGAATCCACGCTTTCAACTCTTCCACTGTAGGGTTATCTTCCACAATGAGCCGGTTAGTATACTCAATGTTATTTTCGATTAGCCATTTCTTAGCTTTCTGGCATGTACTGCACGCCGGATATTGCAAAAATAAAGGTGTCATACTATATACTATTTATCGATTAATATCTAATACTTATTACTTAATACCTATTACTTAAATTACCATCTGCAAATCCTGATACATAATCCGATAGGCGGCGGCTTTTTTATCTAATGCAAGCGGGTACGCCCGTGAGGAAGAAGGCATCCGGTAGAGTCTCATCGCCCGTCCTTCAAACACAAATTCGGCATAGTCTCCTACTTTCGGTTCTTCCACTTCCAGTTGTGCACGGAGCGTATCCGTTGCCTTCTGTCCGGTGGTGACGATCGCTCTGCATTCGGGCAGTTGGCGGAGTAATGCAGCAATGTCCGTCGGTTGCACCACTTCCAGAAATTTGTCCGAAGCGTTATCCTGCAAACGCCGGATAGATGAGGCTGTATCGAACAGGGCGATTCCTTTTTCATTCAGGAAGTCAATAATCTGTTCCCGGCAGAATGCTTTCCGCGTATCGTTCAGAAAGTGATCTTTGTCTCCGAAAAACAAGAGTCCGACAATGCGCCACATATCATTGTTCAGGTTCGGATAATAAAAATCCATCGACCACCGTTTTCTTTGTGGCGGAAAACTTCCCAGCATCAGCAACTTTGCTTTTGGTGGGAGAAAGGGTTTTAAAGGATGTTTTTCGATTTCAATCTCCATATTGATGTAATTTCCTACAAAAATAACGAATCTATTCTTTTCCTTCAAAATAGTTGCGGAAAAAAACAAATTTAAAAATATTTGGCTATTTTTGCACGGAGATGGTGAAAAACAACTTATTGAAATGCTGTTGAAAACAAGAATAATTATAAGTTGCTGTTTTATAAGCTTGTTATCTTTCTTTGAAGAAGATTGTTATGCTTCACGGCCGGGGTCGAAAGAATGTGTGAAAGTCTCCTCTGCCAGTTTTACGGTAAGGGGGCGGGTCATCGATACCTATGGTGAACCACTTATCGGAGCGACAATCAGAGAGAAAGGCGGAGCGAATGGAACAGTGACAGATGTGGAGGGGAATTTCTTTTTATTCGTTCCGGATAGTGCTGTTCTGCAAATTTCTTTCGTAGGTTACGAGTCTCAGGAAGTCAGTGTAAAGGGTAGGTCAATGCTTGAAGTATGTCTGAAAGAAAATATTCTGCTGCTTGACCACGTGATTGTAACTGCTTTGGGACTTGAAAAGAAAGAATCCTCTTTGGCTTATGCCGTGCAAAAGGTGAGGGGAGAAGAACTGAATCGTGTGAAAGAAGTGAATATGATCACGGCTTTGGCAGGAAAGGCAGCCGGTGTGCAGGTCAGCAAGAACTCTTCCGGCATGGGCGGATCGGCGAAAGTCAGTATCCGTGGGGTGCGGTCGGTGGCCGGTGATAATCAGCCTCTGTATGTGATAGATGGTGTCCCCATGCTAAATTCTACTTCGGAACAGGCTTATTCGGCTATCGGCGGTACGGCAAATGCCGGCAACAGGGACGGAGGCGACGGCATCTCGAATCTGAATCCGGAGGACGTGGAAAGTATCAGCATCCTGAAAGGAGCTCCTGCCGCAGCCCTGTATGGTAGCCAGGCGGCCAACGGAGTCATTCTTATTACTACAAAGAAAGGAAATACCGTAGGACGGAGGGATATTCATTTCTCTACCGGACTGACTTTTGAAAAGGCTTTTTCTCTGCCTGAAATGCAGAACAGCTACGGAGTAAGTGATGTAACAGACAGTTGGGGAGAAAAAGAAAATCTGACGGTTTACGATAATTTGGGTGACTTTTTCCGTACCGGACTGACGTCGATCACTTCTGTATCCGTCAACTCAGGAAATGACAAGCTACAAACATATTTCTCCTATGCCAACACCACCGGTCGCGGTATTCTGAATGAAAATAAACTCTCCAAACACAATATCAATCTGAGAGAGACCGCCGTCCTCTTCAACAGCAGGCTGAAACTGGACGGTAACGTGAATGTCATGAAGCAGACGGTGAAGAATAAACCCGTATCGGGAGGCTTTTATATGAATCCGCTGGTAGGGCTCTACCGTTTTCCTCGTGGCGAGGGCTTGTCTTATTATAAGGAGAACTATGAACGTTATGACGAGGACAGAAAGCTGAATACACAAAACTGGCATACTTTTACCGAAGACTTTGAACAGAATCCGTATTGGATACAAAACCGCATACAGAGTAAGGATGCACGTATCCGCCTGCTCCTTTCCCTTTCTGCCAATTTGAAAGTCACTGATTGGCTGACACTTCAGGCTCGTGGCAATCTGGATCACTCAGCCGATAAACTGCGTCAGAAATTTTATGCCTCCACCGCTACGGCACTCTGTGGGATGAACGGGCGCTATATTGAAATGGATTATCAGGAAACGCAGATGTACGGAGACGTGATGGCGATGGTCAAGAAGCAACTGAATGACTTCACATTGGACGTAGCCATTGGCGGCAGTATCAATGACAGAATCACTAACTCCACTCGCATTGATTCGAAGAATGCTTCGTTGAAATATGCCAATGTGTTCAATCTTGCCAATATCGTGATGAGCAGTTCTGCCAGTATCGATCAGAAAATAGATGCCCATTACCAACTGCAATCGGTCTTTGCGACGGCACAGATTGGCTATAAAGAAGGAGTCTTCCTTGACCTGACCGCACGTAACGACTGGTCGTCTACGCTGGCTTACACGAAATATGAGAAGAAAGGATTCTTTTATCCTTCCGTCGGTGTCTCTTTCCTTCCGGATAAGTGGGTAAAGATGCCCGAATGGGTTTCGTTCTCGAAGTTGCGCGGTGCTTATAGTATCGTAGGCAACGGGGTGCCTCCTTTTATCACTTACCCTGTTTCGTATGTGACTGCCGGTGGAGAGATACTGGCAAGCGATGCGGCCCCTTTCGCCGAGATGAAACCGGAAATGACGCATTCTGTCGAATTGGGTATGGAATGGAAGTTCTTGCAGCACCGCCTCGGATTAAATCTGACCTATTACCGTACCGACACGTATGAGCAGTTCTTCAAACTGCCTGCGCTTGCGGGGGATAAGTATGCCTATCGATACGTCAACGCCGGAGATATCCGGAATCAGGGATGGGAGATAACGCTGGATGCCACTCCGGTACTGACCCCCGACTTCACGTGGAAGACCTCTCTCAACTTCTCTGCCAATAAGAATAAGATTGTAGAACTTCATGAAGAACTGAAAGAATTTGTTTACGGACCTACCAGCTTCTCGTCCAGTTATGCGATGAAACTGGTGAAAGGCGGCTCTATCGGCGATATTTACGGTAAAGCCTTTATACGTGATGAAGCAGGCAGCATCGTTTATGGAACGGACGGAGACTATAAAGGACTTCCGTTGGTCGAAGGCGACGGAAATACCGTAAAGGTGGGCAATGCCAATCCGGATTTTATGCTGGGATGGAATCATTCCTTCTCCTACAAAGGTTTTAGCCTTTACTTCCTGCTTGACTGGCGCTATGGAGGTGAAGTCCTTTCGCAGACCCAGGCGGAGATGGACCTCTATGGAGTATCGAAAGCGACGGCACAAGCCCGTGATAAAGGATATGTTTCGCTGGAAGGCCAGCAAATAAGCGATGTCAAAGGATTCTATAAGAATGTAGTGGGCGGACGTGCCGGAGTGACGGAATACTATATGTATGACGCTACCAACCTACGGTTGCGGGAAATATCGCTGAGTTATAGCTTCCCCCGAAAATGGGTACAGAAAACGAATTGTCTGAAAGACCTGCAACTTTCTTTTGTAGCCCGCAACCTTTGTTTTCTGTACAAGAAAGCGCCTTTCGATCCCGATCTGGTACTTTCTACAGGCAATGACAATCAGGGAATTGAAGTGTTCGGTATGCCTACCACCCGCAGTCTGGGTTTTACTTTGACATGTGAATTTTAAGAGCAGGAGGGAAGATGATGAAGAAAAAACATATTTATATATACTTGCTGGGGATGCTGCTGCTTTCTGTTGGCTGTACAGGGAAATTCCGTGAATTTAATACCGACCAGTCGGGAGTTACGGACGATGATTTGCTGATTGACGACAATGGTTACGGTATTCGTCTGGGGATTATCCAGCAAGGCATCTACTTTAACTACGATTTCGGTAAAGGCAAGAACTGGCCTTTCCAGTTGATACAGAATCTGAACGCGGATATGTTCTCCGGTTATATGCACGACGGAAAACCCTTGAACGGAGGTACGCATAACTCGGATTATAATATGCAGGATGGCTGGAACAGCGCCATGTGGACACATATGTATTCGTATATCTTTCCACAAATCTACCAGTCGGAGAATGCCACCCGTGATACGGAACCTGCCTTGTTCGGCATTACCAAAGTGCTGAAAGTGGAAGTCATGCACCGTGTGACAGATTATTACGGCCCTGTTATTTATAAGAATTTCGCGAATGCCCAGAATCAATATCGCCCTGATACGCAGAAAGAAGTCTACTATGAGTTCTTTAATGAACTCGATTCGGCTGTTGTCTCTCTTGCCGATTATATAGAAAAGAAGCCCGAATCTAATGGATTCACCCGCTTTGATATCTTGCTGGACGGTCAATATTCCTCCTGGATCAAGTTTGCCAATTCGTTGCGTATGCGTCTGGCAATGCGTATTTCTGCGGTTGATCCGGATAAGGCACGCGCCGAGTTCCGGAAGGGACTGGAAAATGAATTTGGTGTCTTTGAAGCGGAAGCTGAACGGGTAGCAGTCTCTACGAAATCCGGATTCACGAACCCGTTGGGAGAGCTCAACCGGGTATGGAATGAAACTTATATGAGCGCTGCAATGGAATCTATTCTGACAGGCTACGATGATCCCCGACTGAAAGTTTACTTTGAAACCTGTACCGACAAAGCGTATGCAGGAGAGTACCGCGGCATCCGTCAGGGAACCTGCTTTGCGCACAATCATTATGCAGGCTTATCCAAATTGTCCGTCGATCAGAGTACGGATGCCCCTTTGATGAGCTCCGCCGAAGTCTGGTTTCTCCGTGCCGAAGCTGCTTTGCGCGGATGGATTCCGGAAGATGAAGAAGAATGTTATCTGAACGGAATAAAGGCGTCTCTTCATCAACGCGGCATTTATCAGATGGACGACTATCTGAACAGTGAGCGGACAGCTGCCGATTTCATCGACACACAAGACCCCGAAAATAACATTCCTGCCCGTTGCCTGGTTTCTCCTAAATGGAATCCCGCAGACGACAAGGAAATAAAGCTGGAAAAGATCATTACGCAGAAATGGATAGCCTTATTCCCGGAAGGTTGCGAGGCATGGGCGGAACAGCGTCGCACGGGATATCCCCGCCTGTTTCCGGTACGCTTCAACCATAGCAGGAACGGATGTATCGACACGGAGACAATGGTACGTCGCCTCAACTTCCCCGGCACGCTGCAAACCGAAGACAGAGAGCAATACCTGGCTCTTGTGGAGGCTCTGGGCGGACCCGATCATGGAGGTACCCGATTGTGGTGGGATACAGGAAATAATAGTCTGGATTAAAATTTTAGTGTCGGAATGTGAATATATGTATAGGTTTAACTATTTTTGCACCTTCATTTAAACACATTTGTCATGAAAAAGATCATTTCTGCTCTTTTCCTATGTATGCTGCTTTCTGCCGTACCGGAATTGCAGGCACAAAACATTCAGTTACATTATGATTTCGGACGTTCCCTGTATGATAAAGACTTGAAAGGACGCCCGCTGTTGACCTCCACTGTCGAGAAGTTCCATCCCGACAACTGGGGAAGTACCTACTTCTTTATCGATATGGACTATACGTCCGAAGGAGTCGCTTCCGCTTACTGGGAGATAGCCCGTGAACTGAAATTCTGGAAAGGTCCTTTCTCCGCCCATCTCGAATACAATGGCGGACTGGCGAAAGGATTCTCCTACAACAACGCTTACCTGGCGGGAGCCACCTATACCTATAATAACGCTTCTTTCTCCAGAGGCTTCACATTGACAGCGATGTACAAATATATACAGAAGCACCCATCCCCGAATAACTTCCAGTTGACAGGAACATGGTACATGAACTTTTGCAAGGATTTGCTCACCTTCTCCGGTTTTGCCGACTGGTGGCGTGAAGAAACCAAGTATGGAAAAACCATCTTCCTCTCCGAACCGCAATTTTGGGTAAACCTGAACCGCATCAAGGGAGTGAATAAAAACTTTAACCTGAGTGTCGGTTCCGAAGTGGAACTGAGCAATAATTTCGGTGGTCGTGACGGCTTCTATGTAATTCCGACACTGGCTTTGAAGTGGACGCTGAACTAAACTTCGAAGTACAAAATTCCCCAACGGATATACATCAATTATTGAATAAAAATATCGAATGAAAACAGATTTGATCTATGGCGTAGAAGACCGCCCCCCATTTAAAGATGCCCTGTTTGCTGCCTTGCAACATCTGCTGGCTATCTTTGTAGCCATCATTACACCTCCTCTTATCATTGCGAGCGCACTGAAGCTGGATGTTGAAAAAACAAGCTTTCTGGTATCTATGTCCCTTTTTGCTTCGGGGGTATCTACGTTTATACAATGCCGTCGTATCGGTCCGATAGGAGCGAAGCTGCTCTGCATCCAAGGTACCAGCTTCTCCTTTATCGGTCCTATCATAGCGACCGGATTAGTAGGCGGACTTCCGCTGATATTCGGCTCCTGTATAGCTGCCGCACCTATTGAAATGGTCGTCAGCCGTACCTTCAAGTATCTTCGCAATATCATCACCCCGCTAGTGTCCGGCATTGTCGTACTACTGATCGGATTGAGTCTGATCAAAGTCGGTATCGTTTCCTGTGGCGGCGGATATAGTGCGATGGACGACGGCTCCTTCGGTTCGTGGGAAAATCTGTCCATTGCGGCACTCGTACTGTTGAGCGTCTTGTTTTTCAATCGCTGCAAAAACAAATACCTGCGCATGAGTTCCATCGTGTTCGGTCTTTGCCTGGGTTATGGACTGGCTTTCGCCCTGGGAAAAGTAAATATGAGCGCACTAAATGTCGAGATGCTGATGAGTTTCAACATCCCGCAACCTTTCAAATACGGTATTGATTTTAATATCTCTTCATTTATTGCCATTGGCTTGGTCTATCTGATCACCGCCATTGAAGCCACAGGAGATGTGACAGCCAACTCTATGATTTCCGGACTTCCGATTGAAGGTGATTCTTATCTGAAACGTGTTTCCGGCGGTGTGATGGCAGATGGCTTCAACTCTCTTTTAGCAGGTATATTCAACTCCTTCCCGAACTCCATCTTCGCACAGAATAACGGTATCATCCAATTAACAGGAGTTGCCAGCCGCTATGTAGGCTATTATATTGCCGCTATGCTCGTTCTGCTGGGATTATTCCCCATTGTAGGAGCTATATTCTCTCTGATGCCCGATCCGGTACTGGGAGGCGCCACCTTATTAATGTTCGGTACAGTAGCGGCAGCAGGTATCCGCATCGTTTCCTCACAGGAAATAGGCCGCAAAGAAACCCTAGTCTTAGCAGTCAGCCTATCTTTAGGTTTGGGTGTGGAACTAATGCCGGACGTATTAAAACAAGCTCCAGAGGCGATTCGAAGTATTTTCTCTTCAGGAATCACCACCGGAGGTTTAACTGCAATTGTTGCTAATATGGTAATTAGAGTGAAGTAATAAGTAATAGGTAATAAGTAATAGGTATTAAGCCATGCGGATAAACTAACCAGTAGCTACGGTTATTACCTATTACCTAATACCTATTACTTATTTCTAAATTACTCATTTTATCTGTAATCCGAAAGGGGAAATCTGGATACTCGTAGAGGCTGAAACGAGGTTCGGTTTCCCCTTTTGTATAGCTCCAGATAGAAGCGTAGTCTTCCGGGTCTTCCCCCATCTTGCTGAGTTGGCGTAGATAAGCTGCCAGTGATTTATTCTCTACGATATAGATTTGTCCCATCTGATCGATAATAGGGCTATGGTGACGGGTACCGTCATGTTCGAAGCGAAGAATTCGTTTGCCTTCCTCAGTCAATCCTACCAATTGGAAAGTCATACTCTTGCCGATAGCAGGCAGATTCAGTACACTGCGGTCGGTAGCAAGGAAAGGCAGATGATGCTTTCTCATGAACCGTCTTATTTGTTTGGCGGTGTCAGCATCTTCTTTCGTTTTTTCTTCATTTATACCTGCACTGACTTTGGTCTCCAGTATCTTATACAATTCTTCCGCCTGTTCCGGAGTCATCTGTCCGTAAATTTTCTCTTCCTGCTGTTCCTGCATTGAGCGACTGTTGGGGGCAAACACCGCATAATTCTCATTAAATCCCTTCACCGAGAACGTATAATAACATACCACTCCCAGTGAATTGAGTACCTGGCGAAGCCGCGTAGTATGTCCTCTGCGTGAGGCAGCCACCGTATATACCAACTGGTTCGTAATAATCCATCCGGCAGAAAGAATCTTCCGAATTGCTTCTTTAGCCTCGGGGGTAACCTCCAGCGGTGTCTGAAAATGAGTCTGAATGATAAACTGCTTGACGCCAACAGCCGAAGCCTTTTCCTTAAACTCCCGCAAAATGTCAACCAACTCGTCATTAATACGCATCGGCAAATAAGCCAATAAACGAGAACCCAGTCTCACCCGTTGCAATTCCGCATATTTCTCACCTTCCGGACGTTCAAGATTCGCCCTTTGTTTGCGTACCGCCATACGATACACCGCTTCTAATATATTCTTCAACGTCTTATTCTGACTCATCAGCGCATCGCCTCCCGTAATCAGAATATCGCGTAACTGCGTATCCTGTTCAAAATAGGTCATCAACCGTCGCAACTTACTGTCCCACGACTCCTTCGGTCGTAACGTCTCAAATTCAAAATTCAGCCGTTCACTCTGAAAGTCATACATACGCTGGCAAGATGCACAAAGCCCTCCACAAGCCCGTCCCATCGTATCAGGAATAAGGATAGCCACCTCCGGATACCGTCGGTGAATATTATGTCCGTCCGGCAAGAGCCATCCGGCAGCATTCGGCTTTCCTGCCTCCACAATATCTTCCTTCTCCCATGCACGAATATTGCCATACGTCTCCACTAATCGTGGCGAATAAAGTATATAACTCCGAATCGCTTCATCATTATACCCATACCCCGTCACATTCAGCAACGACAAATAATAAGGCGTAGCAAAGAACGGCATTCCCTTTTTACGTGCCCGATTCAACAAATACATCGTCTCCGACGAAAGTGAATTTCCTAAAAAGCGATTCAACTCAGCCGGACTTTTCACAGCCATCGACAAATGAAAGCGGAAATCTCCCCACCATTTGCTTACCAACTGATACTTCTCCTCATAACTCATCCCTTCCTCAAAATGGAACCGTACCGAAGGCTTCGACTTCCGGTTCTCAATCTTCTGAATCAACAGATGCAGCATCCGTTCCTTATTCTCATCCCGCATCTCCCGCACTTCCTCATCCAATCCGGTATCCCACCGGTCATTCCGGCTCTTGATGCGCTGCGGAGACGGCGAAGGAACATTTTCCCCCTGCAAACGTTTGAACAACTGGAACAATTCTACAAACAAATCCGTCGGCATCTCTATATTCTCCAACTTCTCCGTCAGAAACTGATAAAGCAACCGTATCGTCTGTACCGAAATATCCTGTCCCGTAGACAGTTCATGAACATCCTGTCCATCATACTGGAGTAAGAGTCGAATTTGCTCCCTTGCCTCCTCCGCAACCTCATTAACCATCCCGCAACTATCCAGATGTTTTAGCAGACCAGCCTTAAAGTCCTCCACTGTCGGACTCACCGCCGCCATCCTCTGCCGCAAGCAATCGCTGAAGGTAGCCCCTTCCCTACTTTACATCCACCGGGCAGCT
>ENA-UESU01002978-UESU01002978.1-human-gut-metagenome-genome-assembly--contig:-NODE-2978-length-10277-cov-3.925784_pt1 | contig 10277 bp, 9 predicted proteins | sample MGYA00243007_ERZ508008 | MGnify/ENA primary metagenome ERZ508008 (study PRJEB26167, sample SAMN06115399) | human gut metagenome | host: Homo sapiens | place: China:Henan | collected 2016-06-23 | study...
TTTCACATGAAGACCTACATTCCAGGTACCCTGGTACGCGCCAAGCCGTTCTACCACCATAGCCTGCGCCTGCGGCACGATCTTCACACAGCTTGATAAAATGATCAGTGCCAAAATAGCAAGAATCAATAACCCAATTAATAAACCCATACTACATTTCCTCCTTATGTCTGCTGACAATTACTTTAACTCCCTGGATACTCTGGACCACTACCATGGTATCCGGTGGATAACAGGTTTCCTCATCCTGGCTTCTGGCTGTCCACTCCTGCCCACCTGCCAGCACAGTCCCTGTCCCTTTCTGGTTGTTGATCTCTTCTGTTACCCGGACCTCGCTGCCAATAAGACTGTCTGCATTGGTTCTGGTCACCCGTCCAGACAGACATTTCAGGGCAAATGGCCGGGTAAAAATAAGAAGCACAAATGACACAATCACAAATCCAAGAAGCTGTATCTCTAATGATACGTGAAACAGAGACAAGAGAAATGCCGCCAATGCGCCTCCAGCAAACCAGATCGAAGTCAGCGCCATCGACGCTGCTTCCAGCCCGATACACACTACAAACACCGCCAGCCAGACACACCATACTGCCATGTCATCCCCTCCTTCCATATAGGTCTTTTGACCCTGATATCATTTTATTCTATTTCTGTCAAGAAAGAAAGGAAATTATTATGGCAAAGAATCCTATTGTTACTATTACTATGAAGGATGGCGGTGTGATCAAATGCGAGCTTTATCCTGAAATTGCCCCCGAATCCGTCAACAATTTTATCAGTCTGATCAACAAGCATTTTTACGATGGTCTGATCTTCCACCGTGTCATCCGCGGTTTCATGATCCAGGGCGGATGTCCCGATGGCACCGGCATGGGTGGTCCCGGCTACAGCATCAAGGGTGAATTCGCTGCTAACGGCGTGACCAATGATCTGAAACATACCGAAGGCGTTCTGTCTATGGCAAGAGCTATGCATCCCGATTCCGCAGGCAGCCAGTTCTTCATCATGCACAAGACCAGCCCTCATCTGGATGGCTCTTATGCCGCTTTCGGTAAGGTCATTGAGGGCATGGATGTGGTAAATAAGATTGCAGATACCCCTACTGATTACAGTGATCGTCCTCTGGAGGATCAGGTAATGGAAAGCGTTACCGTAGATACTTTCGGCGAGGCCTATCCCGAGCCCAACAAGCTGGACAGATAAGATTTCAAAAAATAACCTCCGAAAATCAGATGCACTCTGACCTTCGGAGGCCTTTTTTATTTACACACAGGCAGATCAATATTCCACATTTTCGCAATTCTCGATGAATACAGGATCTTCAACTTCGCCTTTCATATCCTCTGCGATCTCATAAGAGAAATCCCGGAACAGAACATTTTCCGCATTGCGGGCATACAGCACTCTGAGAGAATCCTCCAGGATCACATTTCCCTCGTTGGGACGCAGATCATGGTAGTTCTTCGGCCAGTCCGTCTTCTTCTCCAGTTGGACATGAATACCGTCAAATGTGATATCCCGGATATTTTTCGAATCGTCACCATAGATCAGGATGCCATTCTCTCCGACACAGTTGATATTCTGGAAACGGACATTCCGGATATATCCCACATTCGTCTCCGTATTTCTCTTCACCGCAGTGATGGTAATGGGTTCTGCCTCGCCCCACCAATGTACCTTGGAGAACAGGCGGGTATCGATATTCAGATTGGAGAATGTCACATTTTCTATACAGCCTTTATCACGTAACTGCAGGGAAATTGCACGGTTGGTGCGCTGGATACTACAGTTGGTCACGGAAATGTTCCGGAAAGGTGCTTCACTCTCCGTGCCGAACTTGATAGCAGCACTGGTGGAGATCATGGTACAGTTATCCACTACAATATTTTCGCAGGGACCATATTCCATGGCAGCCGCCGTATTCTTAAATACAATACAGTCATCTGCGCATTCAATATGACAGTTGGAGATTCTCACATTGCTGCAGTGATCCGGATCAATGCCATCGCAGTTAGCCAGACGCAGATTATTGATAATACGGATTCCCTCAATCAATACTTCCTTACATCCCACCAGATGAGTGGTCCAGAATGCACTGCCGGTCAGGGTTACCTGCTGGATGGTCAGATGCCTTACATTTTCCAGGAACAGCAACGGTACTCTGGGATAAAAATATCCGTCAATATGCCATTTGGTCACCTTTCCATAGAATATCTCCTCGTTGCCGTCAATCTTGCCAAATCCGGTGATAGCCACATTCTCGGCATCCTTGCTGTATACAAAATTCAGCGTCGGTTTTCCATTGTAATCACAGGCATTGTAGGTCGGAGTGTCTACCTTGCTGATCTGTGGGGTTCCCACTTTCAACATATCGAAATCTTCCAGATGGTCACTGGCTTTCAGGACAGCCCCCATCTCCAGATGAAATTCCACATTTGATTTCAGAAAAATGGTTCCGCTCCGGAAGACATGTCCTCCCTGTAACAGGACCTTACCGCCGCCAGCCTGGCTGCAGGCATCAATCGCCTTCTGGATGGCTGCAGCGTCATTCGTCACGCCATCACCTTTTGCACCGTATTCCAATATATCGTATATCATCTCTCTGCTCCTCTCTTAGCCCTTCAGGCCGGAAGTGGAAATTCCTTCTACCAGATATCTCTGCAGGCAGAAGAAGATCAATACTGCAGGCAGAATAGACAAGGTCGCCATAGCGAACATAGCACCGTAGTCGGAAGAAGAACTGGGGTCACAGAACATTTTCAGTGCCAGACTGACAGGATATTTCTCTGTCTTGTTGACATACAATAATGCTCCAAGGAAATCATCCCATCTCCACATAAAGGAGAAGATACATCCGGTGATCATGGTAGGAACCATCAGCGGGAAGATGATCTTGGTGAAAATGGTATAATAGGAGCAGCCGTCAATCTTTGCTGCCTCATCCAGCTCTCTGGGAATGCCTTCAATAAAGTTTGTCATCATATAAACGAAGAAACCCTGAATAGCAAAGCAATAAGGCACGATCAGCGGCAGATTGGTTCCAACCCAGTTCAGCTTCTGATACCAGAGATACTGAGGGATCATCAGTACCTGTGCCGGCAGCATCATAGATGCCAGCATTGCTGCGAAGAGAAGCTTTCTGCCGGGGAATTTGCATCTGGCAAATCCATAGGCTACCACAGAGGAAGAAAGTACGGTTCCAATGGTGGCGGTAATGGAGATAAACAGAGAGTTTTTGAAGAAGGTTCCAAAACCTACCTTTGCAAAGCCCTTCCAGCCGTTTACATAGTTCTGTAATGTGAATTTTTCCGGGATCAGGCTGGTGGCTGTGGTAAAGATGGTGTTCGTATCCTTAAAGGAACTCATTACCATCCATACCAGCGGATAGATCATTACCAGTCCGAAGGCACATACTAAAATGTGATATATAATATTGCTGATTGTCTTTTTTCTTTTCATAATAACACCCACTTACGCGTTGCGGCGTACCTTTCCGATTCTATAAACCGCCATCGTATACCCACAGTTTTTTGGTTGCAAACAGGATCCATGTAATAAATGCGATCAATGCCAGCATGATCCATGCCAGTGCTGCGCCGTAACCGGTACTTCCGAAGAGGAAGGACTGCTGGTACATATATACCGTGTAGAACAGAGTAGAGTTCATGGGTTTACCCTGTGTGATGATCAGGCACTGTGTAAATGCCAGAAAACCGTTGATCATCTGCATTACCAGGTTAAAATGGATCGTGGGAGTCAGAAGCTTCAGTGTGATCTTCCAGAACTGCTGCCATCCGTTGGCACCATCCACTCTTGCCGCTTCATAGAGGCTGACAGGAATCTGCTTCAATGCAGACAGGAAGATCAGCATGGAAGAACCGAACTGCCATACCGCCAGAATGATCAGAGTCCAGATTGCTGTTCTGGTATCACCCAGCCATGCTACCGGCTCTTTCATTCCGAACACCATCAAAAGTTTATTTACAAGTCCGTCTACCGCAAACAGTCTCTTCCAGAGGATTGCTACTGCTACAGATCCGCCGATGATGGAAGGCAGATAATACAGTGCACGGTAAACGCCTGTCATTTTCGTACTCTTAAATAAAAGCAGTGCAACGATCAATGCGAAGATCAGTCGTAACGGAACCGAAATGATGGCAAATTTGAAAGTTACCACCAGAGACTGATAAAACGTTGCATCAGAAAACATTCTCTTAAAATTCGCCCATCCGGTAAATGTAGGGGGCTGTAAAATATTGTAATCGCAGAAGGAATAGTAAAGCGATATACACATGGGAATAATCATAAACGCCAGAAATCCAACGATAAATGGCATAGTACATACGATACCTGCAGCCTTTTCCGTATTCAGCTTCTGACGGATAGTCATGTGCTTTGTTGTCTTCATAACGTTACCTCCGTTGCTGCAGCATTCATAGAAGCAGCCTTTTTTCAGAATGGGTACTGCGGATGCTTCCACAGTACCCATTTTGTCATTCTAAAAAATGTTGTAAGATTGTTATTACTTATGTAAGTTCAGACAGCTTATCTGGACATGATCTGGTTGCCCATCTTGAACAGATCTTCTGCTGCCTCCTGTGCGGTCATCTGACCATAGAGGATCTTATCAACCAGCTGGTTGTAGTAATCATATACTTCATTTGCTCCATCAGGGATCGCAGGGCTGATAGCGGAGCAGTTGGGAGTTACTACGTCATTTACATACTTGGTAACCACCTGTGCAGTCTCATCCTGCAGAGGAGCGATGGCGGATGCTACTACGGAAGAAGCAGGCACACCTCTCTCACCAAGAAGGATCTTGTTAGCATCTTCAGAGTTCAACAGATAGTTTACAACCTTAACAGCTTCTGCCTCATTCTCGCCGGCATCTCTGGATACTGCAAAGAACTGGCTGGGCTTTAAGAAGTTAGACTTCTGAGGGTTCTCGGAAGGCCATGTGGTGATGCCGATCTCCATGCCTTCGGGAGCGGCCGCTACCATAGCAGACAGCTGGTTGGACCAGAAGAATCCGCACCAGGACTGGGTTGCTTCGGAGGAGAAGTATACCAGAGGACTCTGCTCTACAGAGTTGGAAGTCAGTTCAGCGTGAACATCTGCGCCGATGATCCATCCGTCCTTGACACCATCTTCATAAATCTGGAAGCCCGGTACCAGACTTGCTGCATCTGTTACATTGAGGGAATCCTCATTGAACAGCTTCACCACATCATGAGAACGCATTGCATAGGGCAGATAGTTGTCACCTGCACTGTAAGGAAGATCAGTCTTAACACCGGACTTCTCATAAACCTCACGTGCCACTGCCTCGAACTCATCAATTGTCATGTTATCTTTTACAGTGATTCCAAGGCTGTCAAGCAAGGTCTTGTTGTAGAACAGGGAAGGTGCATTCATTCCTGCACAGACTGCATATAACTTACCGTCAATGGAACCCGCATCCAGAATACCCTGAGATACATTAGATACATCCAGCGTACCATCTTCTACATAAGGTGTCAGGTCTACCAGCAGATCTGCTGCTACATACTGTGCCAGATAGGAATAGTCCATCTGCAGGCACTCGGGAAGGGAATTACCTGCTGCCAGGGTGGACAGCTTGGTCCAGTAATCATTCCACTCTGCAGGCTGTGTATCAAAGGTTACACCGGGATTCTGCTCAGAATACAGATCCAGGGCTGCCTGTGTACGTTCATTTCTGGTCTGGTTGCCCCACCAGGTGAATGTCATGGATACATTTCCGGCCGCTGCACTTCCGCTGTTGTCAGCAGTCGTGGTTGCGGTATTACCGCTGTCGGTGGAAGCGGTAGCTGCGGGTTCATTGGAAGAACCACATGCAGTCAGTCCGACGATCATGGCGGATGCCATTAACAGGGATAAAACTCTCTTTTTCATTAATATAACCCTCCTTTTGGTATCGAAAGGTAAATCCGCTATGGATTTACTTCTTTTTGATGTTCTAATTATAACAGTTCTTATTTTTTCCAGGAATATACTTTTCCGTCTATTTGCACCAAAAAACAGATATCATTGTTGAAAACATGTGCATGTTGTGTATATAATCAATAAAGAACTGATGGAGGCTTGTATATCATGTCATTTTTTAATAAGAATATCTCGAGAAAAATAGCAAATCAGAAGTTAGAAACCAAGTTACTGCTCTCTACCATAGGGATTGACCTTCTCTTTCTGTTCTTTTTCCTGGTAGCTGCCTTTTCCATTATTACATCGCGTTATCATAAGCTGCTGTATCAGTCCATGCAGTCTTCCTCGTCGTTAGTCTCCTATGAATTTACTAACCGGCTGGAGGATCTGGTGACCATGACCAATATCGTCCGTTCAGATTCTACAGTCCAATCAACACTGGATGAAATCTACCAGCCCCAGGAAGACTATGCTGTACATTATTACTCTGATATTTATTCTGCTTTACAGAAACACTACCTGGAATACCGCCAGCCCTACCTGAAAATGGCGGCAATTTCCTGCCCCAGATTCATCACTTATACCAATGAAAATATTGCCTGTCGGCCGGATGCGGATCTGACTAAAGAACTGATAGCTCTGGCAGAGGCCGGGGAAGGCTCCCCGGTATGGGTAACTTCCCATGCGGAAGACCACGGTATATTTCTTGTCCGGGAGATCAAAAAGATCAAGAACTTACGACTGGATAATCTCGGAACATTGATCATCAATGTAAATCTGGGAGATCTGGTAACGGAAATGTCCAAGATCAGCAATGAATATAAAGGTTCCTACTGGATCATCTATGAGAAAGACCAGCTGCTGTTCTCTTCTCCGGAATTGGATACAGAGGAAGTACAGAAAATCAATGATAAAATCAAAAGTTATGCTGTTGTCACCCTGAATGGCAGAAAATATTTTGCCATCCGCGGCACCATGGACATCAATGAATGGAATTATCTGCATCTGATCTCTTATGACGAAGTGGCAAAATCCCAGCAGATGACTGCATTTCTATATGTATTGATCCTGTTCTGCGGTTTCCTGTGCTCCATTTTGATCGTCCACCTGATCGTACGTAAGATCACCAGACATTTTGATCTGCTGCTCTACCGTATGCAGCGGTTCGGTGAAGACTCCACCGTACTGGCAGAGATTCCTTATGATTATAATGATCGTACCGATGAGATTGGTATTCTGCACAGGCAATTTACACATATGGCAGAGCGGATCCAGACACTGGTTGTTGAAAATTACCGTCAACAGCTGCTGGCTAAAGATGCGCAGTTAAAAAGTCTGGAATCCCAGATGAATCCGCATTTTCTGTATAACACGCTGGATGCCATCAACTGGCGGGCCAAGGCCATCGGAGAGCCGGAAATATCACAGATTGCAGACTCCCTGGGTCATTTCCTGCGGATGACGCTGAACAAAAAAGAACGCTTTACGTTGAAGCAGGAACTTGATATTATACATTATTATATGACTATACAGCAGCTTCGTTTTGACAACCGTCTGAATTTTACGGAAAGCATTCCGGATGCTTGTCTGGATGCACAGGTTCCCAAGCTTTCCATTCAGCCGTTGTTGGAAAATGCCGTACACTATGCACTGGAGCAGATCACGGATGAATGTATCATCAATCTCACCTGTGTGTATTCCCAGGGGCTGATACAGATTTATGTGAAAAACAGCGGATCTGAATTCCCCGATGATTTATTGGAGAATCTCCGGACACATAAGATTCAGGAACAGGGTCTGGGCATTGCGTTGTTAAATATTGAAGAACGCATCCAGCTGATGTTCGGCCAGCAATACGGGCTGCACTTCTATAACGAAAATGATTTTGCTGTAGTAAAAATGGAGATACCTTATGTTAAAGATGATTATCGTGGATGATGAGAAGATCATACGTGAAACGATCCATTCCCTGATCGACTGGAATTCTCTGGGAATTGATGTGGCTGCTGTCTGCAAAGACGGTATTGAAGCCTTTGACTGTATTCTGGATGAATACCCGGATATTGTCATGACAGATATCAAGATGCCCGGTTTATCCGGGCTGGATCTGATTGAAAAGGTCCGTGCTGCCCAGTTGAACACAGAGTTTATCATCCTCTCAGGATATGGTGAATTTGAATTTGCACGGACCGCCATGCGCTATGGTGTGAAACACTATCTGTTAAAGCCTTCCAATGAAACAGAGATCACGCAGGTCATCGTATCCTGTGTGGAAACCTGTAAAAGCAAGACTGCTTCCCGGGTAGATTCCCTGCTGACACAGCTGTTCCTCACGGAAATGCCACCGGAAAAACTTTTGCAGAGAAGATTTTTCACAGAATTATCCGGGGAACAGGATGTGGATCTGGCCAAGACCCAGATGATCCGTCTGGTAATGGAGGCCTCCAAGAAGGAATATTACCCGCTCAGCAAACTGCAGACCACAGACAGTCTCATGGCAGTCAACGTCTGTGTCACCATGAATGACCTGATTCCATCTGCGGAGCAGATCATGACCTCGATCTTCTCTGTGGAACCGCAGCACAAATACACAGACTGTGTGGAAAAGGTCATAAAGTACATTGGAGAGCATCTGAGTGACAGCAACCTTTCACTGAAATGGATCTCGGAAAATTATCTTTTTATGAATCCGGATTATGTCAGCAAAATGTTCGTCAAACAGACTGGCAGCAAATTTTCCGCCTATGTAACAGAGCTCCGCATTCAGGAGGCGAAAAAACTTTTACTGGAGCACTCAGAAGAATCTCCCTATGCGGTAGCGGAAATGGTCGGTTTCGGCAATAATCCCCAGTATTTCAGCCAGATCTTTAAGAAATATACGAGGCTGTCACCGAAGGATTATGTGAAGTCAATGCTGGAACCGTAAGACCGCAGCTATTGCAGCTATTCAGAACCCCATTCGCAAAATAGGCCGTTGTTCATATTTTGTTTACAAATCCTTCAAGGAATCTTCAATTCCATAACACGTTTTGGACATTTCTGTTTCATATACTATAACCATAGAAACAAACAAAACAAAAACTTAAGCACACAACAGTTTCTTGTTTAAAAAACTTTTTCATAATAAATGCCAAGGATCCTGATCCTTGGCATCCTCCCTTTCTAGGGGTTTTTTCAACTATCACAGATGCTATTTTGCAAATGAAGCTCTGAATAGTTATTTTTTTGTCTTAATGGTCGGAATCGGAATAAACAAGAATCTCGCTTGCGAGATTCTCCGCCTGCGGCGGGTCGCTTTTGCGACATACTTCATAACCGCCGCAGTGCGATCCCCGCGGAGCTTTTTTAATTCATAGGAAGAAATTTCCTATGAATTAAAAAAGTCTCCCGCATCGCTGCGAGAGACTTTTGCATTTTTATTCCAGAATTATTCAGCCTTGCCAACAGATCCGAACAGTTCCATCTTCTCCTTAACAGTAGCCTTGATAGCTTCTGCACCGGGAGCCAGAAGCTTACGAGGGTCAAATCCCTTGCCTTCCAGATCCTTACCAGCCTCGATGTACTTACGGGTAGCATCAGCAAATGCCAGCTGGCACTCGGTGTTAACGTTGATCTTGGATACACCCAGGTCGATCGCTTTCTTGATCTGATCTGCAGGGATTCCGGTACCACCGTGCAGAACCAGAGGAAGCTCACCGGTCAGCTCCTGTACAGCTGCCAGAGTCTCGAAGCTTAAGCCCTTCCAGTTAGCGGGGTATTTACCATGAATGTTACCGATACCTGCTGCCAGGAAGTCAACACCCAGATCAGCGATAGACTTACACTCCTTAGGATCAGCGCACTCGCCCATACCGATAACGCCGTCTTCCTCACCACCGATGGAACCAACTTCTGCCTCGATAGAAAGTCCCTTGCTGTGAGCAGCCTTAACCAACTCAGTGGTCTTCTCTACGTTCTCAGCGATAGGATAATGAGAACCATCAAACATGATGGAAGAGAAACCAGCTTCGATGCACTTGTAGCAGCCTTCAAAAGAGCCATGATCCAGATGCAGCGCAACGGGAACATCAATGTCCAGATCCTTTAACAGTCCGTTGACCATGCCAACGACTACATCATAACCGCCCATGTACTTGCCGGCACCCTCGGATACACCCAGAATAACAGGGGAACGAAGTTCTTTAGCGGTGAGAAGGATGGACTTTGTCCACTCCAGGTTGTTGATGTTGAACTGACCTACTGCATAGTTTCCTGCTTTTGTTTTTTTGAGCATTTCTGTTGCGGATACTTACACTGTAATGCCTCCATTTTATATACTCATTCTTGTTACGATA
>ENA-UESU01002991-UESU01002991.1-human-gut-metagenome-genome-assembly--contig:-NODE-2991-length-10253-cov-20.068691_pt1 | contig 10253 bp, 6 predicted proteins | sample MGYA00243007_ERZ508008 | MGnify/ENA primary metagenome ERZ508008 (study PRJEB26167, sample SAMN06115399) | human gut metagenome | host: Homo sapiens | place: China:Henan | collected 2016-06-23...
TTATATTGACGATGAGAAGATTAAGAAAGAGAAGTATCAGTATATTGACGAACTGGTGACTACTATCAATGAGTATAATGACATTCTTGCTCTTTGGATCAAGATGAAGCAGGGAACTCTTAGCCTGAATATTGAAACATTCGGTCTTAATGAGTTGTTCGATTTATTGGGAAAGGGACGTCGTGCCTTTGAAATGAAAGAACAGACGTTAGAAATTGAACCGACCCATGCTATGGTGAAGGCGGACCGTGCACTGACCCTATTTATGATAAATACGTTGGCCGAGAATGCCCGCAAATATACTCCTGAGGGAGGTGTAATCAAGGTGTATGCACGTACTACGGATTCTTATGTGGAGATTTCTGTAGAAGATAATGGAAGGGGGATCTCAGCCGAAGATGTGGCACAGATTATTGGTGAGAAAGTGTATGATTCACGTGTTATCGGTATGAAGAATGCCACGGATGCAGATGAATTGAAGGAAAATAAGGGTAGTGGCTTCGGATTGATGAATTGTAAGGGAATCATCGAGAAATATAAGAAAACGAATGAACTGTTCCGAGTATGTGTATTCAACGTGGAAAGCGAACTTGGAAAAGGGAGTCGCTTTTATTTCCGTTTGCCTTCAGGAGTGCGTAAAGTAATTGGAGTGCTACTTTGCCTCTTACTTCCGTTTGGTATGGGGTCTTGTCTGTATGATCCGATTCCTCCGATGTTACAGGATACCGATTCGATTGTGGTTATTACGGATTCTGCTTATGAAGATTTGTTGGATGCTGCATCAGATTATGCCAATGCTGCTTATTTCGCTAATGTGGATGAGCAGTATGAGATTGCTTTGCAATATGCTGATTCTGCCATATTGTTGCTGAATGAGCATTATCAGAAATATGCGCGCCCGGATGCTACGCATCGGTATATGAAGCTCGTCGGTGAAGGTATACCTGCTGAGATTCTGTGGTGGAACGAACTTTTTGATTCGGATTACCATGTGATATTGGATATAAGAAATGAGGCGGCGATTGCTTTTCTGGCATTGAAACAATTGGATGCGTATAGTTATAATAATTCGGCGTTTACAGATTTGTATAAGTTGCAGGGAGAAGATCAGACATTGGAAGGATATTGTCGGCAACTGGAACGTTCGAATATTAATAAGACAGTGGGAATTATCCTTTGTTTCGTTTTGTTGATTGTTTCTTTGGTAGGATATTATCTTTTGTATTTGAGGAAGCGGATACAAAATCGTTTGAGTTTGGAACAGGTACTTGAAATTAATCAGAAAGTATTTGCTGCTTCCCTGATTCGACCGCAGGAGCAGGAAAATGCAGAAGCGCTCCAAAGGGAAGAAAGTACGCTCAAAGAGATTCCGCAACGTATCGTAGATGAAGCATTCGGCTCGGTAAATGAGTTGTTGACGATTGACCGGATGGGGATTGCCGTTTATAATGAAACGACACATTTGTTGGAATATGCTTCGAGTCCCGGACAGGAAATGCCGGAAATGGTGCAGCTATGTTTTGATTCAAGAGAATATATTTCCGAGCAACATCGTCAGGCAATACCTCTCATGGTAGAAGCGGGAGGTGAACACCAATGTGTCGGTGTGCTTTATTTGGAACGAAGAGAAGGGACGGAACAGGAAACTGACCGTTTGCTTTTCGAACTGGTGGCACGTTATGTAGCTATTGTCGTATTTAACGCTGTGGTGAAACTGGCAACGAAATATCGTGATATTGAGTCGGCGCATGAGGAAACGCAACGGGCGTCTTGGGAGGACAGTATGTTACATGTACAGAATATGGTACTTGATAATTGTCTTTCGACTATCAAGCATGAAACGATTTATTATCCGAATAAGATTAAACAAATTATAGGTCGGCTGAATGCGCAGAACCTTTCGGAGAAAGAAGAAAAGGAGGCAGTGGAGACTATGACGGAGTTGATTGAATATTATAAGGGGATCTTTACTATTTTGAGTTCATGTGCTTCCCGCCAGTTGGAAGAGGTTACTTTCCGGCGGACCACGATTCCGGTTCAGGAGCTTTTCGAAACTGCCGGAAAATATTTCAAAAAGTCTGTAAAGAACCGTATGGATAAGATAGAGTTGGAGATGGCTCCGATAGATGCAAGAGTAATAGGAGATGTAAACCAGTTGCGTTTCTTATTGGAGAACCTGATTGATGAAGCATTGACGGTTCACGAAGACGGAGTATTGCGTTTGCAGGCTCGTAAGGATGATGAGTATATACGTTTTCTTTTCACGGATACAAGACGTGAAAAGAGCGTGTTGGAGTTGAATCAACTATTTTATCCGAATCTGGCACGTATGACGTCCGGAGAAAAGGGAGAATTGAGGGGGACGGAATATCTCGTATGTAAGCAGATAATCCGCGATCATGATGAATTTGCAGGGCGTAGAGGATGCCGTATTAATGCCGAACCGGCCGAAGGCGGAGGGTTTACGGTTTATTTTACTATTCCACGCAGATAATGAAAAAGAACACATATAAAGTTATTAGATAAGGAAATGGAAGAACAGAAATTTAAAGTTATTATTGTAGAAGATGTAAAACTGGAGTTGAAAGGTACAGAGGAGATTTTTCGCCATGAGATACCCAATGCAGAGGTTATTGGTACAGCTATGACGGAAAATGAGTTCTGGCCGTTAATGGAGGCACAACTTCCCGATTTGGTGTTGCTGGATTTAGGATTGGGAGGTTCAACCACTATCGGTGTTGATATATGCCGGAATATATTCAAACGTTACAAAGGAGTTCGGGTTTTGATATTTACGGGTGAAATTCTGAATGAAAAGTTATGGGTGGATGTGCTCAATGCCGGTGCTGACGGAATTATCCTGAAAACAGGGGAACTGCTCACCAAAACAGATGTGCAGGCTGTAATGGACGGAAAGAAGTTAGTTTTCAACTATCCGATTTTGGAAAAGATTGTAGATCGTTTCAAAAAATCGGTAGCTAACGATGCCAAGCGTCAGGAGGCGGTGATTAGTTATGATATTGATGAGTATGATGAGCGTTTCTTACGTCATCTGGCTTTAGGATATACGAAAGAAATGATTGCCAGTCTGAAGGGAATGCCTTTCGGAGTGAAGTCATTGGAAAAACGACAGAATGATCTTATAGGACGCCTTTTCCCTAATGGGGAACGGGTGGGAGTAAATGCTACCCGTCTAGCAGTGCGTGCATTAGAATTACGTATTATTGACTTGGATAATCTGGAGGCTGACGAAGAATAAATCTTAAGACAGATGAAGAATAAATGGCGTATGCCTCACCCCGCTACGATGTTCCTTCTGCTGACAATAGCAGTGGTCTTTCTTTCATGGATATGTGATATTTATGGATTGAAGGTGACGCTGCCACAAACCGGTGAGGAGATTCGCGTACAGAGCTTATTGAGTCCGGAAGGAATTCGCTGGTGGTTGCGGAATGCTATCAAGAACTTTACCGGATTTGCACCGTTGGGTATGGTGATTATTGCTATGTTCGGACTGGGGGTTGCCCAGCATTCAGGATTTATTGGTGCATGCATCCGTTTGGGAGTGGGGAACCGGAAGGAGAAAAGGAAGGTTATCTTGTGGGTAATCGTTCTTGGCTTGTTGTCCAACGTTATTGGCGATGGCGGATATATTATCTTATTGCCTATTGCCGCCATGCTGTTCCAATGGGTAGGACTTCATCCGCTTGCAGGAATTATTACGGCTTATGTTTCAGTGGCATGCGGATATAGTGCAAATATTGTATTAAGCACAATGGATCCGTTGCTGGCTCATACCACTCAGGAAGCTGCACTAGCTCAGACAGGATATCAGGGAAATACCGAACCACTATGCAATTATTTTTTCATGAGTGCTTCTACCGTAGTAATTACTGCTATTGTTTACTGGCTGACTCAGAAATGGCTTCTTCCCGCTTTAGGAAAATATGAAGGAAGCGTGAAAGTGGAAGCTTATCGGCCCTTGTCCCGTAAAGAACGGCGGGCGATAATGATTTCGATTATTGTAGCAGGAATTTATGTAGCTCTTATCTTATGGCTTACGTTTTCTTCTCATGGGATATTACGTGGCGTGAACGGTGGTTTGATGCATTCGCCTTTTATTGCCGGAATTCTTTTTCTTCTTTCCTTAGGGGCGGGCATCACGGGAATGGCTTACGGGTTCAGTTCCGGTCGTTATCGTTCCGACAATGATGTGATTGAAGGGCTTACCCAACCCATGAAACTTTTGGGTGTTTACTTTGTTATTGCTTTTTTTGCCGCTCAAATGTTCGCCTGCTTCGAGTATTCTCATTTGGATAAGTGTCTTGCTATTATGGGAGCTGATCTGCTTTCTTCTTTCGAGCCGGCTCCGTTGTCTGCACTTGTTCTCTTTATCCTGTTTACAGCGTTTATCAATCTGATTATGGTATCTGCTACTTCCAAGTGGGCATTTATGTCTTTTATCTTTATCCCGATGTTTGCACAAATGGGAATCTCTCCGGATATCGCACAGTGCGCTTTCCGTATTGGTGACAGCTCGACAAATGCTATTACGCCTTTTATGTTTTATATGCCTCTGGTATTGACATATATGAGGCAATATGATAAACAAGTTACTTATGGGACATTGCTCAAATACACTTGGCGCTACTCTGTAGGTATTTTAGCTGCATGGACGCTATTCTTTATTATTTGGTATTTACTGAGGATACCAATGGGACTATAATTTATATTAATAAATCAACCATGAATGAATTAAACAACAGGGAACAAGAGCAATATGCCGAGCCCACGACAAAAAAGAGTAGTAAGCAAATCGTAAAACGTACCTTGGTGGTGATAGGGTTGGCTTTGGCGGTATATGTAGTATACTCCGTGATTTATCTGTTTATCTCACCCGATCGTAATATTCAGCAGATTTATCTGGTTCCGGAAAATGCGGCATTTATTATTCAATCATCAGCTCCGATTGAAGATTGGGAGAAATTTAGCGGAAGCGAAACATGGCAATGTCTGAAAAAAGCGAAGTCTTTTGAGGAAGTTACGAAGAGTGTGGAAAAACTTGATTCAGTTGTGAAAAGTAACAAGGTGCTGTTGTCACTTGTCGGCAAACGGGATATGCTTATTTCACTTCATAAAACCCGCGCGACTGATTGGGATTTTCTGCTCATTCTGGATATGCAGAAAGCTTCTAAAATGGACTTGGTGAAAGATCAGCTTGAGACGGTTCTTGTAATGAGCGGCTTCACTGTTACTAACCGGATGCATAGTGGTATTAACATTCTTGAGATGCGTGATCCGGATACGCGTGATATCTTTTATATTGCTTTTGTGGATAATCATCTGGTAGGTTCTTATACTTCCGGGCTTATCGAATCGGCTATTGATTCACGTAACAAACCTAAAATCGGACTTGATCAAGCTTTTATTGAAACCGAGAAACTAGTTTCCGGTAAGGGACTCGTCAGGGTTTTTATCAACTATGAGCGTATCCCACAGTTTATGTCTATCTACCTGGGAACAAGGAATGAATATATTGATATGTTCAGTAATTCTATGAATTTTGCCGGTCTTTACTTGAATATGGGTAAGGATAAAATGGAGGTGAAAGGTTATACGTTGAAGAAAGATTCAGTAGATCCTTATATCACTGCCTTGCTGAATTCCGGAAAGCATAAAATGAAAGCGCATGAAATCTTGTCCGGACGAACGGCCCTTTATACGAATATTGGTTTTAATAATCCGATGACTTTTGTGAAGGAATTAGAAAATGCCCTCTCTGTTCATGATAAACAGTTGTATGATTCGTATCAAAATTCCCGAAAAAAGATTGAAGGACTGTTCGGTATCTCTTTGGAAGAAAACTTTTTGAGCTGGATGTCTGGAGAGTTTGCTATTACACAATCTGAACCGGGGTTACTTGGGCGTGAACCCGAACTGGTTTTGGCTATCAGAGCAAAAAGTATAAAGGATGCACGTGAGAACATGGAACTTATAGAAAAGAAGGTCAAACGTCGTACTCCGGTTAAAATTAAAACTGTTAATTATAAGGACTTTGAAATTAATTATGTCGAGATGAAAGGGTTCTTCCGACTGTTTTTCGGAAAACTATTTGATAAGTTCGAGAAACCCTATTATACTTATGTGGATGATTATGTTGTTTTTAGTAATAAAGCTGCATCTTTACTCTCATTCGTAGAGGATTATGAACAAAAGAACTTGTTGAAAGACAATCCGGGATTTAAAGATGCTTTTTCATATCTGAAATCCAGTTCTACGATTTTCTTATATACGGATGTACGTAAGTTCTATTCCCAGTTGAAGCTAATGATGAATCCTGCCACATGGAATGAGATACAGTCAAATAAGGATGTTTTGTATTCTTTCCCTTATTGGACTATGCAAGTGATAGGAGATAGCCAGTCTGCTTCTTTACAATATGTTATGGATTATAGTCCATACGAACCGGAAGAACTTGTTGAGGTTGCTACCGATGAGGAAGATGAAGAAATGAATGAAGATGTTGTGACCGAGAAAGAACAGTTAAGTGAATTGAAACGTTTCTATGTCGAAAAGTTTGAAGGAAATGTTCTACGTGAATTTTATCCGGAAGGAGCACTAAAGAGTGAAGCGGAAGTAAAAGAGGGAAAACGTCACGGACGTTATCGTGAATATTACGAAAATGGAAAATTAAGACTTCGTGGTAAATATTCGCATAACCAACCTAAGGGTACTTGGAAATATTATACCGAGGAAGGGAAGTTTGAGCGTAAAGAGAAGTTTTAAAGAACTTCTCTTATTCTGACCTACATGTTCAATCGTTTATCTTCTGCGCTGCAAAAGGAAGTTGTCTATAAAAGCGAAAGTAATTAAAAAATAAATCCGACAACTCTTTTCAAGTTATCGGATTTTATTTGTGATTCCGAAGCGATTCGAACGCTTGACCCACGCCTTAGAAGGGCGTTGCTCTATCCAGCTGAGCTACGGAACCAGCCTTATTTTCGGATGCAAAGGTAGTGCTTTTTATGAAAACTCAAAAACTTTCTGGAACTTTTTTATTCATATTTTTCTTTGGTGCTATGAATCAGTATTTTATGAAAGAAGTTTTTTTTATTTAATTAGGTGGGGACTGAATTCGTGTTTTATAGATAAACAAATGAATAGCATTTTTTTCGGGAAGTTAATAAAAGGAGATATTTGGAAGAACTCTTGTGACAGTATATTTGATTTTATTCCCTGTTGTCCCTCATAGAACATTAAATATCCCTTTATACATTTTCTTGTTGTATACTATATTTATTTGATAAAAGTAGTTACCCAAACAGTTTGTGTATCACCCCTTTGACGGCCGAGAAAGGCGTAAAAGGGTGATTCCTTTTACGCTGTATTTGAGAATAAAAGCCCGTTTTTACGAAGAATAACGAACGTTATATAGGTTTCAAAAAGCTCAAAAAAACAAAAATAGGGTTGTGTCTTTCTATTATTCCTTATACTTTTGGACGATAAACAACTAAAAAACACATAAAGTTATGAAGAAATTGATTTTTTTATTTGCATTTAGTATTGCAGTAACTAACATTTTTGCACAAACGGATCCTAATCAAATTAAGAAAGAAGGAAATGACGCATTCAATGCTAAGAATTATCCTGTGGCCTACGCTAAGTTCAGCGAATATTTGAAACAAACTAATAATCAGGATTCTGCAACAGCATACTATTGCGGTATAGCAGCAGATGAAGTGAAGAAGTATGCGGAAGCCGTAACTTTCTTTGATATTGCTATTCAGAAGAAGTTTAATACTGGTAATGCGTATGCCCGTAAAGCTTTGGCTTTGGATGCATTGAAGAAAACAGATGAATACGTTGCTACATTGGAAGAAGGCTTGAAAGTTGATCCGAATAATAAAACTATGATCAAGAATTATGGTTTACACTACTTGAAAGCCGGACTCGCCGCCCAAAAAGCTGGTAAAGCTGAAGAAGCAGAAGAATGTTTCAAGAAGGTAATTCCTCTGGATCATAAATCATATAAAACAAATGCTTTATACAGCCTTGGAGTATTGTGTTATAATGACGGAGCCAATATCCTGAAAAAAGCAACTCCTTTAGCAAACTCTGATGCAGATAAATATGCTGCTGAAAAAGAAAAAGCAACAGCTAGATTTAAAGAAGCATTAGGTTACTTGGAAGAAGCAGCAAAGGTATCTCCTGACAACGCAAATGTGAAAAAGATGATTCCTCAGGTACAGGATGCAATGAAGTAATTTGACCGATCTCGTATAGATAATAAGGGTTGCCCGATAGACACGGTGGCAACCCTTTTTTTGTTGCACCTTTTTCTAATCTATACTTTTTGCGTACATTTGCTTCACTTAAAAATAGAACAAATCCATGCAGTTATATACAAAAGAACAGGCTATCAGACAAATGAACTATTTAGGGCAATCCTGTCGTCCTTTTATTTTTATCATTAATTACCAGCAGGATGCTTCTTATATAGAAGCAGTATCTTCGGTAGACCCTGCCGAAATACTCTATAACTTGAATGGTTTTACGAATCAGCCCATGTTTGCAGAGAATAATATAGCTTTTTTGTCAAGAAAGCGACTTCGTTGGCAATCTTTCCCGGAATCTTTGGCTACATATCAACATTCGTTTGATATTGTCCAACGAAACATCTTTGCCGGAAATAGTTTTCTCACTAACTTGACTTGTCGCACTCCGGTAGAAACAAATCTGACTTTGAAAGATATCTATTGTTATTCAAAAGCTATGTATAAATTATGGGTCAGAGATGCTTTTACGGTTTTTTCTCCCGAAATATTTATAAGAATTCATAATGGAAGAATATATTCCTACCCCATGAAGGGAACGATTAATGCTTCAACCCCTTCGGCTGACCGGCTATTAATCAACGATCCTAAAGAAACGGCGGAACATGCCACTATTGTAGATTTGATTCGTAATGATTTGAGTATGGTGGCCGAACAAGTATCCGTATCCCGATACCGGTATATTGATAAATTGCAGACCAATCAAGGGAGTATTCTTCAGACAAGTTCTGAAATACAGGGTGTACTGCCGGATGATTATCTGACAAATTTGGGAAGTATTATATTCCGGCTTTTACCAGCCGGTTCTATCACAGGAGCTCCGAAGAAAAAAACAATGCAGATTATCAAGGAGGCTGAAACCTATGACAGGGGATTCTATACAGGTATTATGGGCTATTTTGACGGTAAGGACCTCGATAGCGCAGTTATGATCCGTTTTGTGGAGCAGGAGGGTGGTAAAATGTATTTTAAGAGTGGGGGTGGGATTACCAGCCAAAGTGATGTGGAAAATGAATATAATGAAATGAAACAGAAAGTATATGTGCCCATTTATTGAAACGATCCGAATAGAAGATGGAAAGATTTATAATATCAATTATCATACGGAACGTTGCAACCGGACTCGTACCGCCTTCTGGCAAGATGTTGCCGATATTGACTTAGGTGAATTTATTTCTCCCCAATCATTGGAAGGTATCTGGAAATGCCGGATTGTTTACGGAAAGGCGATAGAAGAAATTACATACGTTCCTTATCAGAGGCGCAAAGTTTCCTCTTTACGTCTGGTTACGTCGGATACTATTGATTATACTTATAAAAGTACGAATCGGGAAGAACTAAATTCATTGTACGCCCAGAGAGAAACGGCTGATGATATATTAGTGGTAAGAAACGGATACCTGACGGATACATCTATTTCCAATATAGCTCTTTATGACGGCAATACATGGTTTACTCCGTCGTACCCGCTACTCAAGGGAACCAAGCGGGCTGAACTTCTGGACAAGCATTTGATTCAAGAAAAGGAGATATTGCATACACAGTTGGGAAGCTATTTCCGTATTATGTTATTCAATGCGATGATTGATTGGGGACAAATCGTGATACCGATTGATGAAAAACATTTAATTCTATAAACTATTATTAACAGAAATATTTAGAGAACCTTTGAACAAAGGTGTTCTTTCGTCTGTTATATTTATGTGTTTTTCATAGTATTAGATATAAGATTAATTAAAAGAGATTGTACTCCACTTGTGAAAGCTAAAGTACGTCAGAGACAGAAGAGTCTGTTTTTTTGATAAATGTGTTAGAGCATCGGTTTTACCAGGCCGATGCTTTTTTTATGTCCTTTTGTTGCGTTTTGTAGTTTATATGAAATAAAATTTGTACGTTTGTAGGGTAATAATAGAAAATGAT
>ENA-UESU01002997-UESU01002997.1-human-gut-metagenome-genome-assembly--contig:-NODE-2997-length-10243-cov-4.223982_pt1 | contig 10243 bp, 7 predicted proteins | sample MGYA00243007_ERZ508008 | MGnify/ENA primary metagenome ERZ508008 (study PRJEB26167, sample SAMN06115399) | human gut metagenome | host: Homo sapiens | place: China:Henan | collected 2016-06-23 | study...
GGTATTTTCAACGAAACCGATTTTATCAATAATCAATGTTGACGAAATTTCTTTATCTGTTAAAATTGTCGGGTTTGCTTCTTTCTGTATGCTTTCCAATACGGAAAACAATCTTCCCAATACATAGGCTATATCATTGCGGTCTTCGTTCAACCCCATGAGATTTTCTCCTTTCATACAATTATAATTTTTGATCAAAACTGCTTTGATGATAGCAGCACGTTTCCAGTTCACGTTACCGCACTCTGCCCGAATGCGGATCAGTGTGTAGGTATACAGACTTGCCGGATATCGTCCGCCCGACAGAATCGCCTGCAATACAAGGGCTGCCATGTTCGGAACCGGTGTCTTATCTTTTGATTTCTGATTCACGGTTTCATTCGGCATGTCACGAATCCCCAGATAATCCTGTTCTTCCCATGCCGGTTTTACAATCTTGAGCCGCTCATAATGGTCTGCTATATTCTGTATGATTTTTCCAAACGAATTTACATAGAAAAAACGGACCGACAATCGTGCTGCATTTGGTGCCAGCGCCAGTATGTAAAAATTCTGTTTCGGATCCATCTCCGCATCTTCTAAGTAAACCCTGGTGCCTTCTTTCAGGCTGTCGAAAATGTCCTTCAGTTTTTTCTGATTATCTTTCGTGGGTTTAAACATATTCAGAAAACACTTCTGATACTGCTCTTTACCGCTTTCTGCCCAGTACACGATCATGGAATCCCCCAGGGAAAAGGTATAATCCCGCTGGGACAGCAGATAATTCAGTGCCGTGGTATATGCAAATTCCGCATATTTTCCCACCGGCGCATTATAACTCTGTTCCTTTCCATAAGACTCAAATGACGGTGCATTGAATGATACCAGCGCCGCTCCGCTGGACTGTGCCCCGGGTACTCCTTTGATTGCTTTATGGATTCGTGATATCTCGGCTTTTTTACCGGTAACCAGGCAAATGCCGTTATCTTCTCCACCATTCCGCGCCCGATAGTTTTCCCAACAGTCTCGAATCTCCGGATCTTCCGGTGCTTCCTGCCCTTCCACAGAGAAAATAAGATTGCCGCCTTCTGTCAATTCTTCCCAGTTTTCCCGAATCACAGGATGTTCTGATGCTTTCTGCGGATCCCATTTTTCAAAATAGGCTAAAATTGCCCGGGCTGTTTTTCCCTGTGCAGATTGCAGAATCTGTCCATGCTTTTCTTTCGTCGCCTGGAAGCAATCCGCTACACGTGAGTTCGTTCCATCTGCGTCAATACCCAGCATATACTTGGAATTGTCGCACAGAAAATTAGCTGCCACACCGGAAGATCTGGTCACCATCTCCGGCACGACGAGATTTGTCGGTACCCAGACTACTTTCTTACCACGCATATCCTCTATTTTTCGGGAAGTAATACCTATGATATCCCCCTCCGAAGACAAATTGATTTCATAGGACACTTTTGCATGGCACCATCCCAACCTGGATACTTTCCCCTGTTCTGCCAGATTTTCATAGTATTTTACCAGTGCCTGTAGTATCATCGCAGCACCTCGCAATCTCTCAGATCCACCACGCCGTGACGCATTATTGCCCGGAAAAACATAGGCTGGATATTTTCCGGATCACTGTAATCCATGTCGTATAACATTAATCCCAAGTCCTTCTCTGCGACCACATCATAAGCGGTATGGATTTCTTCTTCCTCACAGAGTGCGAAATTGGCAGGAAATTCTCTACAGCCAAAGTAGGGCATATGATAGCATTCTCCTCTTCTCAATCGTCTCATAATAATGTCCTTGAACTTTCCAGAATTATCAGAATCCATTGCTTTGGGTGTGATTTCGAAATGCGCCTCGACAACATACGAAACATTGCATAGCAAAACGGACGCGCGTTGCACAATCTCATCCTTGGTGCATATATACAATGGCTTACCCACGCCATTATACGCATCTAGCATTTTACTTTTTGAAATTTTACTGGTTACTTCATTCCGCCGTACACTGGTAAATTGAATAGGGTTTTTGACATAGATTTTGTCGATGATCCACCGCATTCCCGGATGCCAATAGATAGCTTCCAAAATGCCGCGTGCCGCTGAGGGCGTGATGATGTCATAGCTGTAGCGTTCCGTCTTAAGTTCGGGTCTTGTAAATAGTGCATAGTCTCCCCATACATTTACTTTTACTCCGACTCCCATTTATTCCTCCTTCTTTCCACAATGAAAGCGCTGTTCCCGTTTACTGTTCCCTTGTAGTACTATTTTCTGTCTGACAATAACCCCCCTTTGTAAAACACTGTCTTTTTGTAGATATGTTATGACAATATTTTAGATTATCTATATTTATCTGACAAATTTAATATACTATGATTTTCTTTATAAAGCAATAGCGGTACACTTTTCCATCGTGTACCGCTACTTCCATTTACCGCAATATTAAGCAAACAATATTACGCCCAATTCCACTTCCAGTTTCAACCCGGTGTCTTCCTTGTATTGTTCCTCCTGCGTCAGCACGAAGAAATCCTGTGCATCCGGATGTACCTCTTTCAGCATGCCCGCTCTATACATTTCTTCAAACAGCATATCTCTTTTTTCATATTCTCCTTTTTTTCGGACATTTACACAATACTGCCCTGCTCTTCGCATACGGCTCTTCGTCAGTCCCTGCTGTAGAATCTCCTGCAAAAGTGCCTCCGCTTCCGGTTCTCTGTTGATATATACCGTAACTGTATTTTCCTCAATAAGATTAAATTCTCCGGCTACTGTTGCAAATTGATAATTTCCGTCCTTGAACTTGTCCAATATTTTCTTTATATCCAGGCTTTCGCCCTTGATGCGATATAATCTCCGAAAATATTCTGTGATATTATCCAGTGCAGTAATATCTCTGCCCTCCGCCAGCAGATTTTTCGTCGTGTCGATCTGCTGCCGCTGTCCGGATACCCTTTCCTTGTCTTCCCACTGGAAGATGCGGACAATGCTCTCTTCCTTTCCTCTTTTATCATTTCGATTACAACGTCCTGCTGCCTGAATAATGGAATCCACACCGGCTAGTTCCCGATATACCGAAGTAAAATCCAGATCCACTCCGGCTTCCACGAGGCTGGTCGAAATGACGATACATTTTTTTCCTTTTTTGTCATCCAAACGTTCTCTAATCTCCGCAAGCACCCGTTTCCTATGCGCCGGATACATAGTGGTAGACAAATGATAAACGCCCTCTCCCTGCAGCCGTTCGTAAAGCCGCTGTGCTCTTTTTCGCGTGTTCACGATACACAGTGCATGCCACTCCTGCTGTAGTTTCTCCGCCATTTCCTCTTCCGTGACGGTATCAATATTCTGATAGGTTACCCTTTCAAAAAATCGAAATTGTTCCTCTCTCCGTGGGCATAATTCCCGGGCAACATACTTTTCAGGCAGAAACTGCTGTAATGCCGGCTGCGTCGCCGTACACAGTACAATACTTGTTCCATACTGCTGCAACAGTTCTTCTATCATTGCCATGCACGGTTTCAAATAATTTGGAGGAAGCATCTGCGCTTCATCGAATATGATGACACTGTTTACTATATTATGTAATTTCCTGCATTTGGAGGACTTATTGGCATACAGGGATTCAAAAAACTGGACATTTGTGGTAACCACCACCGGTTTATCCCAGTTTTCCGCTGCCAACTGCATGGGTTTGAACTCTTCCGAGCTCTCATAGTCTACATTGCTGTGATTTTCCAACACATTTTCACTACCCAGGATTTCCCTGAACACCTGCGCATTCTGCTCGATAATACTGGTATAGGGAATCACATAAATCACACGGTCCATATGGTTCTCCACCGCATGCTGCAACGCAAATGCCAGAGAAGCCACAGTTTTGCCACCACCGGTGGGTACCGTAAGCTGAAACAATCCTTTGGAGGACTTTCCCATTTCCAGACAGTTCCGGAGAATTTCAGATCGTCTTCCATCAATCGTAGTATCATTCCGATTTATAAGCCATTTTGCTGTGTAATTTTGCAATTTCTCCAAAAGAACATCCATACTCTCTCCGGAATCCCTTTGAACCGTTCCGTTGTTCATAAACTGTTCTGTATCCAGAAAATCGGCATCCACCAGGCAGGAATACAGCATGCGGACAAATACACTCAGCGCAAAGTTTGGATCCTTTTCCGGATTCATGGCAATGGGTGGTGTGGTAATTTGAGGGATTTCTATTTCCTTTTCATACGCACTGTAATCGCACAACCTTTTCTTAAGTCTCCCCAGCAAAGAGGACGGCAATCCCTCTCGTCCCAGATCCGGCAACCCTGCATGATGCCCTGCTATGCAGTAAGTCAGAAGCCAATAGCAGCCATCTAAATTTTCGCAGACCTTCGCCCCGGCAGTGGAATGATCCACCCGGATATCCAGATTTTCTTTGATCTTCTTTTGAAATTCCGCGGAATATTTTCCAATGTCATGTAACATCCCACAACAATATCCCCAGTCCGCTTTCCTGAATTTTGCAGCAAATTTTTCTGCAAGCTCTGCGGTTCCCTGTAAATGTTCTTTTACTGATTGCTCTCTGTCCCCATCAATGTGTGCAAGGTATTCCATGTTCTTCCCCTCTTTCCTACAATCTATTCCTTCCGCTCCGGCAGCATCCCCTTGATCTTCGCTCCACTCAGGTCCACATCCAGCACGATCTTCACCATCCAAAAGAACAGCAACAGTACCAGCATCGGGATCACGCAGGAAGTAATGATCATCACGGCAACCGCCTCGATAAAGTGATTCAGGGAATTTTCCACCTTCTGTACCAGTTCTTCAGTAGAAATCGTCACATTTTCCACGACATTTGCCACCGAATCTTTAGCGCCGGAAATAGCATCCTTTGCCCAATCAAAGATATTAGCAACAGAGCCGGACGTGCTGTTGTCCTTCTCCTGCACGTTACCTGTAACAGTTCCAGGAACTTCTGTTGTTCCGATTCCGGTTGTTTCCGTCGCATTAGTGTCATCCACCACGCCACTGTTTTCCAGTATATTCTGTGTGTTCCTGGCATCCTCAATGGTAGCTTCGATCTGGGCCTGATAGGTGTCACCGATGAGGTCGGAGATCTTCACACTGGCCGGAACCACGAAGGAGATTGCCAAGCCAAACACCACCAGTTTTGTTGCCAGTTTTCGCAAGGTGGCATTTGCAAAAATCAGGTTGAATATCCACAAGCCACAGGCAATCGGAATCAGGTAAGTAAATGCCACATAGCCGGTAATCGTCACGAGATATTTTTCCAGATAGATAGCGCAGAGAACCACCAGCAGATATCCGCTGACATCTGCCATTTTCTCCGCGATGGGTGTTGCCGTGTCGCCCGGAAGCAGGGTGATCAACGCCGAAGTCACCGTGGATGCCGCCGTCAGCTCCATGACCGTTTGTTTTTTCTCATCCAGAGAGGCTATGGTTTTCTGGTGATTTTCCGGGGCGGAGGCGTATTTTCCGATAACGGTTATGGATAGAATAGCGACCAACAGCAAAATCACTGCCGTAATGCATTTTTGTTTGTTAAAGTTCATGTGATTACCTTCTTTCCTTCTCGATTTCGATATTATTTCCCACAAATACCCTGCCATTACATTTTTCAAGACGTAATATGAACTATACGCTACACCTTTCAGGACGTAATCCAATGTTATCTTACACTTTTCAGGACATAACTTCTATTTTAGGATGACGTTACTTCAAAAATCTCCGTAACATCTTCTCTTTCATCTCATCATACCTCTGGTACCGTATCGGCAGATCCATCCATGTCTTTTTGTCCACAATACTCCGATAATGGCTGAAGATCTCGAATCCGGCGCGGCCGTGATACCCACCCATGCCGCTCTCACCTACGCCGCCGAAGGGCATGGCGCTGGTGGCGAGATGAATGATGGTGTCGTTGATGCAGCCTCCGCCAAAATGGCAATAGTTCAGGATCCGTCTCTGAGCTTTTTTATCTTCACTGAAGAAATACAACGCCAACGGATGGGGATGTTCCTCTATGCAGCGAATCGCCCAATCCACAAAGTCTCCCGTGGCTGCATGCGTCCCGGAAGCATCCCTGCAAAAATCATTTTGTGCAACACCTTTCTCTGCATCATGTGCATTATACGTCAGCACCGGCAGGATCGGTCCGAAGATTTCTTCTCCCATCACGGCATCCGCCCAGTCCACATCCGTCATCACTGTGGGAGCAATCCGCAAAGTCTTTTCGTCATACTGCCCGCCGCAGACGGTCTTTTCCGCATCCATCAGCCCAAGCAGTCTGTGAAAATGCTTTTCGTTGATGATTTTTCCATAATCCGGATTTTGCAGGGGATCTTCTCCAAACTGCCTCGCGATCTCCTCTCGGATAGCTTCCACCAGCTGATCCCGGATCTGGCCATCGCACAAAATATAATCCGGTGCCACGCAGGTCTGCCCGCAATTCAGATATTTTCCGAACACGATCCGCCGGGCCGCCAGCGGGATCTTTGCCGTAGCATCCACGATGCAGGGGCTTTTCCCACCCAGCTCCAGCGTCACCGGGGTCAAGTATTCCGCGGCACTTCTCAGCACCTCCCGTCCCACGATCTTGCCTCCGGTGAAAAATATCATATCAAACCGCTGCTGCAATAATGCCTGATTCTCCGTTCTGCCGCCGGTGATCACAGCCACGTATTCTATCGGAAAACATTCTTCCAGAATATTTTTCAGCACAGCTGCCGTCGCCGGAGCATAGGCACTGGGTTTTACCACTGCGGTATTCCCTGCGGCAATAGCATCGATCAGCGGATCCAGTGTCAGTAACACCGGGTAATTCCAGGGGCTCATGATCAGCACGGTGCCATAGGGTGACGGAGAGCGAAAGCTTATCGCTGCGAACTGTGACAGCGGTGTCGGCACTCTCTTTTCCTGCATCAGCCCCCGCAGATGTTTCTGCATCCAGGTCAGCTCCGAGAGCGTCAGTCCGATCTCGCACATATAGCTCTCCATCCGGCTTTTTCCCAGATCCTGTTGCAGTGCAGCATTCAGTTCCTCTTCATGGCGCTGCAGGGAGGCCTTTAATTTTCCCAGCTGTTCTGCCCGAAATTTCCGGGAAAGTGTGGCTCCCGTAGCAAAATATTCTCTTTGTCTGTTCAATATCGTCCGGATCTCCTGCTCTGTCATAGATGTCTCCTGCTTCTATTCTTTATACTGCCATAACTATTCACAAAACCACCTCTGAATAATTACATACTACCCAATTTTGAGTCTCGGTGCAACCGCTTCCCTGCTCATCCTATACACAAAAACGGCAGAGTTCTCACCCCACCGTCGTTTGTCTCTTCCTATCTTGATCTCATTTCTCCTATTTCCACGCAAAATTCACTATTCCGTACACATAAATGAACAACACCGCCGCCGGAACAAAATACTTGAACACCGGCTTCATCCAATGCTGCACTTTCAATCCTTTTCCCTCGTTGGCTTCCTCCAGGAATTTGTCCCAGCCCCAGCCGACCTTATAACAGCAAAATACTGCCAGCAGGATCGAACCTATGGGCATGATATTGTTGGACACCAGGAAATCCCAGAAGTCCAACCAGGTCGTTCCCGCCGCAAAGGGCTGAAAATGGATCACGCTGAAGCCCAACGCCGTTGTCAATGCCAACAGAAACGTTCCCACACCGCAGACGATACATCCTACCGGTCTCGACCATCCGGTCAGTTCCCGGACCATGGCCAGAATATTTTCACACACGCCTAGCACTGTGGACATGGCTGCGAACACCATGAACAGGAAAAATAAGGTTCCCCACCATCTGCCGCCTGCCATGTTGTTAAATACTGTCGCCATAGTATCGAACAGAAGGCTGGGACCCGCCGTCACTTCCACATCATAAGTAAAGCATGCCGGAAATATAATGATACCGGCGATCACTGCCACCAGTGTATCCAGGATAATAATATGGATAGACTCACCCATGAGAGAACGGTCCTTGCCGACATAGCTTCCGAAGATCGCCATACCGCCCATTCCCACGGACAATGTGAAAAATGCCTGATTCATGGCGCCCACCACCACAGAACCGGTGATTTTGGAAAAATGAGGGATCAGATAGAAGCTCAATCCCTCTCCTGCTCCCGGAAGTGTAAAGCTGTGCACCGCCAGCACCAACATCAGCACGATCAAGGCTGACATCATATATTTGGTAATACGTTCCAGCCCACCCTGCAGATGGAAGCTTAAAATGACAAAAGCGATCAGTAAGGTGAACAACAGATATGTCACATTCACCGAGGGCGTCGTGATCATTTTTTCAAATCCGAAATCCTGATTCTGCCCTGTCAGAAATTTTACAAAATAATAGAGGATCCATCCGGACACCACCGCATAGAAAGCGATCAGCGCAATGTTTCCGATGAGACAGACGATGCCCCACAGATTCCATTTGCCCCTGCCGCCGGATAATTTCCGATACATATAAAGTGGACTCGTCTGCGCCGCACGCCCCACGGAGAATTCCATGATCATGGTGGGCAGGCCCAGCACGATCAGGCAGATCACGTAGATCAGCATGAAGCTTCCGCCACCGTTCTGCCCGCACATCCACGGGAATTTCCACACATTTCCGCAGCCGATGGCGCACCCCGCCGACAGCATGATAAATCCCAAACGACTCCCCAGTCTTTCTCTGTTTTCCATACCCATGATCCTTCCCAAAACTACTTATTCTAAACATGGGATACGACATATATTTTTGCTGTTTTCCCATATTTTCGCCATCTTTTCACATTGACAGCCCTATTTTCTCATTATATAATTTTCTTAAATATTTGAAAAACAAATTATTTACATTGCATTGATCGAAGAATTGAATTTACAATATAGAAAGAGTATCTACCCTATGGATGTCAAAAATCTGGAAACCTTTGTTATGGTGAACGAACTGAAGAGCTTTACACTGGCGGCCGGACGTCTGGGTTATACCCAGTCCACCGTATCCTTTCAGATCAAACAATTGGAAAAGGAGCTGTCCATCCCTCTGTTTGAACGGATCGGGCATACCGTAACCCTGACCAACGAAGGGGAGAAGCTGTTACCCCTGGCCCAGCAGATTCTGCGGCTTGCTGCGGAAGCCACCCACATCAGCGGTAATACCGCCCCGGAGGGTCTGGTGCGGATCGCCATTGCAGAGTCCCTGGCCAGCTGGGAATTTCACAGCCGTTTTAAGGATTTTCATGAAAAATATCCGGGCATCCGCCTGAAGATCATTGCTACCAGTACTGACGAAATGTTCCAGATGCTGGGGCAGAATCAAGTGGACATTGTATACACGCTGGACCGCCGTATTTTTAATCACAATTATGTGACCGCTTTCGAAGCTCCAGTGGATATTCATTTTGTCACCGGTGCCGGTCACCCCTTAGCCGGACAGACTCAGATCACCCTGGAACAGATTTTGGAATATCCGCTGATCCTGACGGAGAAAAACATGAGTTACCGGGCTGCTCTGGATGATCTGCTCTCCCAAAACGGTAAGGAGACAATGCCCATCATGGAGGTGGGCGATACCCAGCTGATCCGCAATCTTCTGTGTCAGGGTCTCGGTATCTCCTATCTGCCGGAGTTCGTTGTAGCGGACGATCTGGCAAAAGGAAATCTCGTCAGCCTCCCCATGACGGAGATTCAGCCGGATATCTGGCGGCAGCTTTTATATCATAGGAACAAATGGATCTCACCGGAACTGAAATGTGTAATAAAATACCTGCAGGAGGAATAATCCCCTGCAGGTTTTCTATTATATATGGATGCCGGGGGCAAAAGCCCCACCTTTAATTCCTACGAATTGTTTCGTGCTGCGCACTCCCACACTTCTATCCAATATTCGCTTATCGAGGAATTTTCATCCCAGAAGCATTCCGATTCCATGTACCAAAAAGGCTGCCACCCATGCCACAAGACACTGCCAGAGTACCACGGCAATGGCCCATTTTCCACCCAGTTCTCTGCGGACAGAAGCGATGGCTGCCACGCAGGGCGTATACAGCAGACTGAATACCAGTAATGTAGCGGCTGCCAGCGGGGTAAGTACCGTGGCAATGCTGTCGCCGAACAATACTTCCAGGGTTGCTACCACACTTTCTTTTGCCATAAATCCGCTGATCAGAGACGTACAGATCCGCCAGTCTCCCAATCCGCCGCATCCGTAACAACCGCCATGCCCACATTCTTCAGCCCGCTTTGCCATGTTTTGAGCTGTGCTTCACGA
>ENA-UESU01003003-UESU01003003.1-human-gut-metagenome-genome-assembly--contig:-NODE-3003-length-10229-cov-4.241529_pt1 | contig 10229 bp, 7 predicted proteins | sample MGYA00243007_ERZ508008 | MGnify/ENA primary metagenome ERZ508008 (study PRJEB26167, sample SAMN06115399) | human gut metagenome | host: Homo sapiens | place: China:Henan | collected 2016-06-23 | study...
GTAGGCTTTTTAAGCTGATTTAAGTTATACAAAACGTCCCAGTGCCAAAGCATTGGGACGTCATTATTATTTTTTTAATGCGCGCCAGGCAATATCCTTACGATAATGGGCATCAGCAAAGCTGATTTTTCCCGCAACTTCATAAGCCTTATCTTTCGCCTCACGGATATTTTTCCCAACGGCTGTGACACCAAGCACACGACCGCCAGCAGTAACTATTTGGCCATCAGCACATTTAGTTCCTGCATGGAAAACAACAACGTCTTCCCTTGCAGCAGTCTCTTCCAAGCCACTGATAGGCAAGCCTTGTTTATAGCTTCCAGGGTAACCACCTGAAGCCATAACAACACATACAGCAGCTTTGTCATACCAGCCGATATCAGCCTGAGCTAAAGTACCTGTAGCGCAGCACAGCATTATTTCTGCCAAATCACCATCAAGAAGCGGCATAATAACCTGTGTTTCAGGATCTCCAAAACGGCAGTTAAATTCAACTACTTTAATGTCGTCGCCGTTAATCATCAAACCTGCATATAAACAACCCTGATACGGTCTTCCCTCTGCCTTCATTGCTGCAATAGTCGGCTTTAAAACCTTTTCCACAGCCTTCAGCCGCAGAATATCAGTCATAACAGGAGCAGGAGCATATGTTCCCATACCACCAGTATTTGGCCCTTCATCATTATCGTTTATCCTTTTATGGTCCTGTGCTGCAATCATGGAAACGATAGTATCACCGTCAGTAAACGCCAGTAAGGATGCCTCTTCGCCTTCCATAAACTCTTCTAAAACCACACGTGCGCCGGCACCGCCAAATTTAAGGTCTCCCATCATATCGTCAACAGCAGCAAATGCTTCTGCTTCAGTCATAGCAACAACTACGCCTTTACCTGCTGCCAAACCATCCGCCTTAACAACAATCGGAGCGCCTTTTTCTTTGATATAAGCCTTGGCTGTTTCTATATCCTCGCATACTTTAAAAAAAGCTGTAGGGATCCCGTATTTTTCCATCAGCTGTTTAGAAAAAGCTTTAGAACCTTCCAGCTCTGCAGCCGCCTTACTGGGTCCAAACAATGCCAGACCTCTTGCCTTAAAAACATCGGCAATACCTTCAACAAGACATGCTTCCGGACCAACAACTGTTAAATCAATACAGTTAGCCTCAGCATAATCAGCAAGTTTTTCTAATTCCTGCAATGGTAAATCAATACATTCACATTTATCAAGCAAAGCGATACCAGGATTTCCCGGTGCCGCATAAATCGTTTCCACCTGAGGGCTTTGCGCCAACTTCCAGGCCAGAGCATGTTCACGTCCGCCGCCGCCGATTAATAATAAACGCATTATTTCATCAACCTTTTCATCTTATTTACCTTCAACCAACTGCTTGGTCAGGTATTCACAGATCATAGCATCATATTCGGAAGTATGGTTAAAGGCTTCTTTGGCCAATGTTTTGCGTGTTTTGATGTCTGCGTCCCCATACTGCTGCAGCATAGCAATCAGGCTGGTATAACGGGCTGGGTTAGTAACAATAATTACATCACGGAAATTTTTAGCAGAGGCACGCACCATTGCCGGACCGCCAATATCAATATTTTCTATCGCTTCTGCCTCTGTAACGTTTGGTTTAGCAATTGTTTCTTTAAAGGGATACAAATTGACAACCACTAGATCTATCGGTTTTATATCATGTTTTTCCAAAGCTGCCATATGCTCGGGATTACTGCGTACAGCCAAAATACCACCGTGGATCTTAGGATTCAAAGTTTTAACACGACCATCCATAATTTCAGGGAAACCAGTCACATCGCTGACATAAGTTACAGGTATTCCGGCTTCTCTGATAGCAGTCATCGTTCCGCCGGTTGAAATAATCTCTACTCCAATGTCATGTAGAAATTGGGCCAACTTCACAATACCGGTTTTATCAGATACACTCAATAACGCTCTTTTGATTCTCATTATTTATCACCTCATCTCAAGGATGCACGATAACGCGCCTTCCCTGTATTTCCAGCTTGCCTAACGCCCACAAACGTAAAGCCTCCGGCATCGCCTTATGTTCTTCAACTAAAATTCGTGCTGCTAAAGATTCCTCTGTATCGTCATTTAAAACAGGCACAGGTTTCTGTAATATAATCGGACCACTATCTGTTCCTTCATCGACAAAATGTACAGTACAGCCAGCAATCTTCACACCGTATTCTAAAGCCTGCCCCTGGGCATCAAGGCCTGGAAAGCTTGGCAAAAGTGCCGGATGGATATTTATGATTTTCTGTGTCCATTTATTAACAAAATTCCCGCTCAATATCCGCATAAAACCGGCTAAAACAACAAGTTCTGCACCATGAGCGCGCAAAGCTGCATCAATCTTGCCTTCAAACTCTTCCTTAGAAACACATTCTTTACGTGGAATTGCTACAGCAGCTATTCCAGCTTTCTCTGCACGTTCCAAAGCATATGCATCAGCCTTATCACTGATAACAACAGCAATTTCCAAAGGTAAATAGCCGTCGGCTATCCTGTCCAATACGGATTGCAGATTGCTGCCGCGACCGCTGACCAAGACGCCAATTTTACGGCTACTCACTGAAAACGCCGCCTTTCATAATTGCTTTTTTATTACCGGCAACAACATTTCCTAATTCATAGAAAGGTTCACCTGCAGAAGTAAGATGACTACGCACGGCATCCGCTTCTTCAGGAGCAACTACTAAAACCATACCTACCCCCATATTGAACGTACGGTACATTTCTGCCCAGGGCACATTGCCCCACTCCTGCAATTTTTTGAAAACCACAGGTATTTCCCAAGCTGCGGCATTGATTTCCGCATCACATTTTTCTGGCAGGATACGTGGAATATTATCGTAGAAACCGCCACCAGTAATATGCACCATACCGTGAAGATCAAATTTTTCGATCAGAGGCAGACAGGATTTAGGATAGAGCCGTGTTGGTGTCAGCAGTTTTTCACCTAAACTGCAGCCAAATTCCGGAATCTCAGTACTCATATCATAATACATCACTTCGAAACAAACTTTACGAACCAAAGAAAACCCCTTGGAATGCACGCCACTAGAAGGCAATCCTAAAAGTACATCTCCAGGAGCAACTTTATCCCCGGTAATCATTTTACTTTTTTCAACAACACCTACACAAAAACCCGCAATATCATATTCGCCTTGGGAATAAAAACCCGCCATTTCAGCAGTTTCACCGCCAATCAACGCGCAACCCGATTCTTGACAGGCTTTTGCGACACCCTGCACTATATTTGCAACTTTCTCCGCATCAACTTTATCGACAGCAATATAATCAAGGAAAAACAGAGGTTCAGCACCTTGCACTAAAATATCATTAACACACATTGCAACGGCATCTTGACCGATAGTATTATGCTTATCGGCCATAAACGCCAATTTTAACTTAGTGCCAACTCCATCAGTCCCGGAAACAAGAATCGGTTCCTGATATTTTCCAGAATTCAGTGCAAACAAACCGCCAAACCCGCCCAAATCTCCGATAACCTCAGGACGATAAGTCGCACGAACACTTTCTTTCATTAATTCAACAGCACGATTACCAGCATCAATATCAACACCCGCATCGGCATAAGTCATTTGTTTTTTGCTTTGCTCGCTCATGGGGACCTCCTAATTATTTGTTCTCAAAAATATATTTCGAACCTTGACGGATAGTTTCTTCCGCATTATCGGGATAACCTGCATTGAAGCAAGCATAACACATAGCTTCAGGATCCATACTGCTCAAAGAACGTTTTAATCCTTCCAGCGAAATATAGTGTAGAGAATCAGCGCCGATATACTGGCAGATTTCATCTTCTGTATGCGTAGAAGCAATCAATTCCTTTCGCACAGAAGTATCAATGCCATAATAGCAGGGGTCCGTTACAGGAGGGGAACTGATGCAGACATGCACTTCTTTTGCACCGGCATCCTTAAGTAATTTGACGATCTTACCACTGGTAGTACCGCGAACGATAGAATCATCAACCATAACAACGGACTTGCCTGCAACAACACTCTTTACTGGATTTAATTTTAAGCGAACAGCATTTAAACGCTGCTTTTGCGTTGGCTGAATAAAAGTACGGCCAACATAACGATTTTTCGTTAATCCTTCCATAAAAGGTACACCTGACTCTAAGCTATAACCAACAGCTGCCGCAGTACCGGAGTCAGGTACAGAAATAACAATATCCGGATGGATCTCTTTAGTTTCTTTTGCCAGCTCACGCCCCATATTGATTCGTGCCTGATAAACACATTGTTTATCAATAACGCTGTCCGTACGGGCAAAATAAACATATTCAAAAATACAGTGCGCACATTTAGACGGCATCTCTTTGGACCACATCATACTCTTAGGTTCGGCATAGTCATCTTCAAAAACCAGCATTTCACCCGGTTTGACATCACGAATAAATTCTGCGCCAACCAAATCAAAAGCACATGATTCAGAAGCCACTACCCAACCGCCATCAAGCTTACCCAAACATAATGGCCTGAATCCGTAAGGATCACGCACTGCAATCAATTTATGATCAGTCATGATCAAAATAGCAAAAGCACCTTTGATTTCATTAACTGCTTCAGCAACACGGTCTTCAACTTTCTCTTTCCGCGAGCGGGCAATCAGGCTCAAAACAACCTCTGTGTCAACAGTAGTCTGAAAAACCACACCATCTCTGGTCAAGCGAGACCGCAATTCGGCAGCATTAGTCAAATTACCGTTATGCGATAAAGCCAAGTTACCGCCGTCAAAATAAACGCGCAGCGGTTGAGTATTGTATGCCATACTGGAACCAGTTGTTGAATAGCGTACATGTCCGATAGCTATGTGTCCAGTAAGATCACCGACACCGTCTTTATAAACGTCAGCTACCAGACCCATGCCTTTTTTGACCTGCATATTGCTGCCATCAGTAGTAACAATACCGGTACTTTCCTGCCCACGATGCTGCAATGCATACAATCCCCAATAAGTATTGAGTGCAACATCGTCTTTATGCGAATAAATACCAAAAACACCGCATTCTTCATGTAATTTGTCTAATTCAAAGTCAATACCAGGCACAGTTAATTCTCCTTTTTCAACCATTTCTTACTTACCCTCAGCACGCATTTTTGCGAGCTTCTCACCTTTGGCTTTTACTTCTTCCTGCATCTGCAAACGATTTTCTGCTAATTTAGTAACCAGTTCAGGGTATTTTACAGACAGTATCTGTACTGCAAACAAAGCAGCATTTTTAGCGCCATTAATAGCCATCGTCGCTACAGGAATACCTGCAGGCATTTGCACAAAGCTTAAAAGCGCATCCATACCATTCAAAGGTGTGGCATTGATGGGAATACCGATTACAGGCACTGTAGTGTAAGCAGCAATAACACCGCCTAAATGGGCAGCAGCACCGGCAGCGGCAATAATAGCCTCTACGCCGCGATTGCGTGCGCCAGCAGCAAATTCATGTACCACATCCGGAGTACGGTGTGCCGAAGCAACTATCACCTCTACCTCTACTCCAAATTCAACTGCTATATGCGCAACTAAAAATCCTTCTCGGGTCATCTCTACCATCTTATTTATTATTATAATTTTACCAATAGCTTCCCTATGTGTCAATTATAATGTGAACTTTTTAACAAAAAATCATCCTATCGTTCGCTTTTTTCAAAAATTAATGAAATTCTGTTGTTTAATTTGATAAAAACCTCTACTCCTTTATGAGCACGAGTAGAGGTTTTACTTAAAAGTCTGTAAGTTTGCTGTTGGTCGCTATTACTATTGTTATATTTGATTTTGATATCACGATAACGATTCATACCGGTACCAGCCGGAATAAGTTTACCAATGATAACATTTTCTTTAAGTCCTAAAAGCGGATCAACTTTGCCTTTGATTGCGGCATCTGTCAGCACGCGTGTAGTTTCCTGGAAGGATGCAGCAGACAGGAAAGAATCAGTAGCCAGAGATGCTTTGGTAATACCAAGCAGCACCGGACGTCCTTCTGCAGGCTGTAAGCCTTTTTCCAGCATTTCCGCATTCTGTGCTTCAAATTCTGCAACATCGATATATTCACCCGGCAGCATATAAGTATCGCCAGCTTCTTCGATGCGGATTTTACGCATCATTTGGCGAACCATAACTTCGATATGCTTATCGTTAATCTCAACACCCTGAGATTTATAAACTCCCAATACCTGTTGAACCAGATAACGCTGAGTAGCACGCACACCACTGATACGCAAAATATCATGCGGATTGAGTGACCCTTCAGTCAGACGATCTCCGACAGCAATTACCATGCCCTCGGTAACAGCGAGTTTAGACCCATAAGGAATAGTATAAATCTGCTCCCCATCTTCACTGGTAACAGTTACTTTACGGATGCCGTTTTCTTCACCAATGTGTACAGTACCAGCATTTTCAGTAAGTAAACCAGGATGTTTCGGTTTACGGGCTTCAAACAGCTCTTCAACACGGGGTAAGCCCTGAGTGATATCGTCACCTGCTACGCCACCGGTGTGGAACGTACGCATAGTGAGCTGAGTACCAGGTTCACCAATGGATTGAGCAGCAATAGTACCAACAGCTTCGCCAACTTCAACTTTTCTACCTGTAGCCAGATTACGGCCATAACATTTACGGCAAACGCCGACTTTGGCTTTGCAATTGAGTACGGAACGGATTTTTACTTTTTCACGCAACGAAGAAATCTGATCCGCCATATCTTCAGTAACATAATCATTGATATGGTAACAGATATTACCATCATTATCCAAAATATCTTCAGCAAGATAACGTCCTACGATACGGTCGCGCAAAGATTCAATAACAGTTTGTTTATTTTTACCTTCGGTAATCGATTCAATCTCAATACCTTCGATTGCATTATTGCGAACTTTAACATCGCGGACAGTACCATTAGCCAAAATAGCGTCGATAATTGCTTCGTCATAAGTCGCACCGGCTTCGATCAGCACTGTACCATCAGCTGCCACAACATCTTCAGCAACTTCTCGGCCATCAAAATGATGCATCATTGCTTCTTTCAATACAGCATTAGATTGTTCATCGCTGATATTAATCTGAATTGTCTCGGTTTCTTCTCCGCTCATATCGTCAGTAGCATATAAAACTACTTCCATGACCTTTGCTGCAGCTAATTTGTTATACAAATCTTCTGTCACAATCGTATCAGCTTCGACAATTAACTCACCTGTAGCAGGATCAGTAATACCAGCTGCCAAATTACGTCCAATAACAATCTCGCGCAGTTTATTCTGACTGGAACCCAAGGTTGCTTTGCAAAGACGTCCGCGCTCTTTTACAAGATTGATACCAACGATATCACAGTCATCTTCACGTACGATCACATCCTGAGCAACGTCAACCAAACGACGGGTCAGATAACCGGAGTCAGCAGTACGCAATGCTGTATCAGCCAAACCTTTACGAGCACCATGAGTTGAAATAAAGTATTCCAAAACAGTCAGGCCTTCACGGAAATTAGCCTTGATCGGTCGGTCAATGATACGACCGGAAGGATCTGCCATCAAACCACGCATACCAGCCAGCTGACGGATCTGCTGCGTATTACCGCGGGCACCAGAATTAGCCATCATATACACAGAGTTAAACGGATCCATTGTGGACGACATAAGCTTATTGGTTACATCATCAGTAGCCTTGCCCCAAAGTTCGATAACCTTGCGATAACGTTCGTCCTCACTCATCAAACCACGACGGAACATACGCTCAGTTTTATCGATTTCTTTTTCCGTAGCAGCCAAAATCTCTGCCTTTTCAGGCGGAATTTTGATATCGGAAACAGCAATGGAAATACCTGCTTTACAAGCATTGTCATAACCCATTTTCTTAACAACGTCAAGGATTTCAGCCGTACGCAAATTGCCATACAATTTATGTGCCTTAGCAACAAGACGTCCCAATTCTTTTTTATCAAGCAGTTTATTCAAATGCCATACTTTAACTTTTTTACCGGCTTCGTTTACTTCATCTTCTAAATGGAAGTATCGCATTTCAACCGGCAGTTCTTCATTAAGTATCGCATTGCCGACAGTAGTCGTTACCAGACTTACCCCTTCGCTGGAAGGTTCTTCATAAATATCCTTGTTCGGGATATAAATCTTAATACGTGCCTGCAGTTCAACTTCACCGTGGAAATAAGCCAGCAAAGCTTCATTAAAGCTGCTGAAACGCATCCCTTCGCCTTTAGCGCCTTCTTTGATGATTGTCAGGTAATATGAACCTAAAACCATATCCTGCGAAGGTACAGCAACAGGTTTTCCGTCTTTCGGGGCCAGAATATTATTAACCGAGAGCATCAGCATCCTGGCCTCGGACTGTGCTTCAGCAGACAGCGGCAGATGGACTGCCATTTGGTCACCGTCAAAGTCGGCATTGTATGCAGTGCATACCAGAGGATGCAGTTTGATTGCACGCCCTTCAGACAAGATCGGCTCAAAAGCCTGGATACCAAGCCTATGCAAAGTCGGTGCACGGTTCAAAAGCACAGGATGTTCTTTGATTACATCTTCCAAAACATCCCAAACAGCAGTAGTAGCACGTTCTACCATGCGTTTTGCACTTTTGATATTAGTAGCCTGACCGCTGTTAACCAAGCGTTTCATGACAAAAGGCTTAAACAATTCCAGCGCCATTTCTTTAGGCAGACCACATTGATGCATTTTCAATTCAGGCCCTACTACAATAACAGAACGACCGGAATAGTCAACACGTTTACCTAACAGGTTCTGACGGAAACGACCTTGTTTACCTTTCAGCATATCAGAAAGAGATTTTAAAGGACGATTACCAGGACCTGTTACTGGACGGCCACGGCGTCCGTTGTCAATCAAAGCATCAACAGCTTCCTGAAGCATACGTTTTTCATTACGTACGATGATATCAGGAGCATTGAGTTCAAGCAATCTTTTTAACCGATTATTACGGTTGATGACACGACGATACAAATCATTAAGGTCAGAAGTCGCAAAACGTCCGCCGTCTAATTGTACCATCGGACGCAGTTCCGGAGGAATTACAGGAACAACATCCAAAATCATCCATTCAGGGCGATTGCCTGATTTAAGGAAAGCTTCACAGACTTCTAAACGGCGTACGGCACGAATTTTTCTTTGTCCGCTTACCTCTTTCAATTCAGCACGCAGTTCCGCAGTTAATGCAGATAAATCGATCTCTTCCAGCAGTGCTTTGATAGCAGTAGCGCCCATACCAACTTTAAAACCGCTGCCATATTTGTCGCGGGCTTCGATATATTCGCCTTCGCTCAATAACTGTTTTTTTACCAAAGGAGTATCACCGGCATCAAGTACGATGTAATTAGCAAAATACAGTACTTTTTCCAGCGACCTGGGCGAAATATCAAGAATCAATCCCATCCGGCTCGGGATACCCTTAAAGTACCAGATATGAGAAACAGGTGCAGCCAGTTCGATATGACCCATACGGTCACGACGAACTTTGGAGCGGGTAACTTCAACGCCGCACTTATCGCAGACGATACCTTTATAACGAATTCTTTTGTATTTACCGCAATGGCATTCCCAGTCTTTGGTAGGTCCAAATATTCTTTCGCAGAACAAACCGTCGCGTTCCGGTTTCAAAGTTCTGTAGTTAATAGTTTCCGGTTTCTTTACTTCGCCATAGGACCAAGTTCTGATTTGTTCCGGTGAAGCCAGACCGATACGCATAGACTCAAAATTATTTACATCCAACAAGAATCGATCGCTCCCTTCTATTCAATATCGTCGGAGTTATTTACATCTCCGTCCAACTCATCTTTAGCTTCCATGTTAAAGTTGCCAATATCTGCAACTAAATCAAATTCCGCATCTTCAACGCTATTTTCATCAACAGTATATTCATCTGTTTCAACAGCAGCAACAGCCGGAATCTCGCCGTCGATGTTCAAATCGAGGTCACGTGCAGTTTCAGTGACATCATCATCACTGTCGCGCATGGAAATCTCTTCTTCGTCTTCATTGAGCACCTTAATATCGAGACCGATACTTTGCAGCTCTTTGATAAGAACTTTAAAGGATTCTGGCACACCAGGTTCAGGAACGTTCTCACCCTTAACAATAGCTTCATAAGTTTTTACACGGCCCACAACATCGTCAGATTTGACTGTGAGAATTTCCTGCAGAGTATAAGCG
>ENA-UESU01003005-UESU01003005.1-human-gut-metagenome-genome-assembly--contig:-NODE-3005-length-10224-cov-4.286686_pt1 | contig 10224 bp, 10 predicted proteins | sample MGYA00243007_ERZ508008 | MGnify/ENA primary metagenome ERZ508008 (study PRJEB26167, sample SAMN06115399) | human gut metagenome | host: Homo sapiens | place: China:Henan | collected 2016-06-23...
GTGTACTTATATTCAGGGCATCCGCCACCTGATTAGTATCCAGCCACACCTCATTTTCCTCTTTGGGCATAACCTGTGCCTTTGCCACGAAGTCGGCAATTCGTTGAATTTTCCCGACAAGGTCTTTATACACCTTGCTATCCATTGTTATTACTTCCATATTACAGTTATCATTTTAATTTGCTGCAAAGTTCATCCAATAGTGCCGGAGCATTTGCCAACTTGTTACCAACTTGGCATAACTTTTTTTTCAATATCTGAATATGTAGCATAGCGGGAGGGAGGTACAGTGCAAGTCAGAATCTGGTGCAAGGTGCAAGCCTATACTTATATATATAGGCTCGCACCTTACACCGGAAAAATATTTTTATCTATTTAATACTCAAATAGTTTGGTAGATTAAAAGGAAAGTTGTAGTTTTGAACCCGGAAAGTTAAGCAGACACAACGGTGTCATAAGCAGACAAATCAACATTTTGGAAATCGTTACTAAATCGTTACGGTACGATTTTAGTAGTTTAGAAAGCATTTGTGTTTCAAACACATACAGCCATAAAGTGAAAATCCCAAGCGGATCACACAAAAGGAACTTTGAAAGTTCCTTTTTTTTATTCAAAGAAGGCTAAAGCATCTGATTGATAGCTCCTTACAAATCAAAACACAAAGAAGACTTTAACTAAATAACTATATCTAAACCATTCGTTATGAAGAGAAAATTACTATTGCTGGCCCTTTTGGCCTTATCCTTATCTGCCGTTCAGGCTCAAACCAAACTCAAATGGAACGCTTTGTATTGGGCTATGGGTGTAGTGAACATGTCAGCAGAAACCAAACTTGCAGATAAGTGGACATTCAATGGAGATGCCGTATACTCACCCTGGAAAAGCATCGAGGGCAACCCTATGAGATTCGGCCAATTAATTGTAGAAGGCAGATATTACCCTAAAGGAGCATTCAACGGACTCTATGTAGGAGGATATGGCAGTTATCACAGACTGTTTAAATTCACAAAATGGAATTATATCAATCATGATAAATATCAAAAAGGCAATGGCATGTCTTTCGGAGCAACTTTAGGCTATCAAATTAAAATAAACGACCGTTGGGCAGTAGACCTTTTCGCAAGCTATGGATGGCAACATTCCAGATATAAAGGTTATATAAAATCTACCGGAGAAATGTATGTGGGCAAAAATGCCAGCGCCGAATGGTTACCCTACAAACTAGGTGCATCTTTTGTTTACCGACTGGTAAAATAATTCTAAATATCATTAAATAAGCACGTACCTGATTATCTTTATCAGTACATTTGATTGTTACCCATATATATAATCCATAAAATATAAGTATGTATGAAAGCAATCCGAATTATTTTTTCCTTATTGCTGATTATGGCAATCAGTATACCGACTCTTTCTGCACAAACTAAGAAAGAAAAGAAAGAGCTAAAGAAACAAGCGGTTGAAAAACTCATCACATCCGGGAAATATAAAATAGATGTGAACCGGACACTTCCTGCAAGGGGACGGTCCGTGATGCTGACTTCTCCATATTCTGTATAAATCATAAACGATTCCATCATATCCCATCTACCTTATTATGGAAGGGCCTATTCAATTCCTTATGGTGGCGGAGAAGGGCTCAACTTCAAAGCTCCACTTACCGACTACAAGCTGGATTGGGATAAGAAAGGAACAGCAAAAATTAAATTCACGGCACGGAGCACGGAAGATAAATTCGATTTTGATATCGATATTTTTAGCAACGGCTCCTCTACCATATTCGTAAACATGCAAAACCGCCAGTCCATCAACTTTCAGGGAGAAGTAGATATGACGGAAAAAAAAATGGAAAAATAAGGTATATAACCTGCCAATGATTACCTTTCTGCAATGACATCCTAAATTTATGTACAAAGAATACCCACCATGCAGTCTGCTCTCCCCCTATATTGACAAATATTGGGAATTTAAAGGCAATCCTGAATATGGAATGCGCATCAACATACTTCCCGACGGATGCACGGATTTTATCTTCACCCTTGGAGAGGCTACACAGACGGTAGATGGCAGGCTAACCATGAAACCTTACCGTTCCTACTTCATTGGACCGATGAATAGTTACTCGGAACTGGTAGCTTATGCGGAAACCATTCATATGCTGGGAGTCCGTTTTCTACCTTCCGGATTATCACGTTTCATACAATTACCCCTGCACGAACTTACCAATCAAAGAATCTGTGCTGATGAAGTAACTAACTTCTTCGATGCCTCGTTTGCAGAAAGACTATGTGAAGAGGATAACTTTAGAGATAGAATAAAGATAATAGAAGAATTATTCATCAAGTCTTTATACAAATATGATCTACAGACGGACCCACAGATTGCGTTTGCCATAGAACAAATAAACCGTCATCAGGGAAAACTCCCGGTACAATCATTAGTGGAAGATATTTGTCTCTGCCAACGACAATTCGAACGTAAATTCAAAATGAATACAGGATATACTCCCAAAATATACAGCAGAATTATGCAATTCAAGAATGCGGTAGATTTATTGAGGAGTGCTACCTGCGATAACCTGTTATCTACTGCTGTTCATGCAGGATACTATGATGTCCCCCATCTTTCAAGAGAAATAAAAAGAATGTCAGGTAATACCCCCTACTCTTTTCTGGCCCTTCCTTCGCCGGAAGAAGAAGTCACGCTGACTTACGTAGAAGCGTAAATGTCGTTTTTATACAATGAAGGAATATCTCCGGCTACTTATATTTGCACCATTCAATTAACAAAACAGATTAAAAAGATGAAAACACTTGAAAAGAAAGCCGCAGAAATGCTTCAAAAGAGCGAAGTAGTAGTTCTTACCTCTATTAACCAAGAGGGATATCCCCGCCCTGTACCAATGAGTATGGTTAAAGCCGAAGGTATTTCAACCGTTTGGATGTCAACCGGAAACGACTCATGGAAAACAGTTGATTTTCGAAAGAATCCGAAAGGTGGTTTATGTTTCTATGCCCAGGGAGACAGTGTTTGCATGACCGGTGATGTAGAAGTTATCACAGATGCAGACATCAAACAAGAACTTTGGCAAGACTGGTTCATCAACCATTTTCCCGGCGGCCCGACTGACCCGAACTATGTCATATTAAAGTTCAAGGCTAACCATGCCACTTACTGGATAGAGGGAAAGTTCATCCACAGAAAAGTTTAATGAGTATTAAGCTGTGTTCAATAAAAAGATAATCTATCGGAAATTAACTCAATAAAGAATATAAATTCATATATTTGCGTTTACTATAAAACGAACTTATATATGAAAATCAAAACTTTATTATTCCTGTTTATCTGTCTCTCTTTAAGTGCCTGCAAGGATGATGACGATCCAAGTGGTAACAGTGATCGTCCTGATACGCAGGCATGGATAGAGGATACCATGCGCGAACATTACTATTGGTACAATGAAATACCGGTAACCGGCAAGCTGAATTATGCGAATGATCCGGAAACTTTCTTTTATTCATTACTGTCTGATAAAGACGGGAAAGTTCGTGGAAGCAAACACCAATATTTCTCATATATCAAAGAACTCACAGGAGGAAATACGCGTAGTACGATAAATGAAGAGTATTCATACGGTTTTGAATTTACAGGTATTTATGCTGATAAAACACATCAGGACATACTTGCGCTCGTATTATATGTAGTGAAAGATTCGCCGGCTGATGATGCCGGATTGCAACGAGGCGACTGGATTACAGAAATCAATGATGCTCCAGTTACAGATGCTAATTTTGCATCATTATCCGGAGGTGAGGCCTGTTCATTAACAATAGCCAAATGGGACCCGGCAACAAAGAAGTTTGTGATTCAGAATGAAAAAATAAATTTAGCATCAGCCCGGAAAGTTGAAGATGATCCGGTGTATACATGGAACGTCATCGAAAGTCCTGTTAAAAATAAAAAAGTAGGTTATCTGCTTTACAACCATTTCACTGCAGGGAAAAGCGATGATGACACGTCTTACGACGACCATTTAAAATCTCTTTCAGGCTCTGACTTCAACGGAGTGGATGAATTTGTCTTGGATTTACGATACAACAATGGTGGAGCATTATCTTCCGGTATCTTATTATGTACTATTCTCCAACCGGGAAATCAAGTTGGCAATAAATTAGGTTACCTACAATACAATGATAAACAAAAAAATAAAAAGGTACAATTTAACACCAACCAGAGTTTGCTCGGATCAAACGGGAAAAACCTGAACCTGAAGACACTGTATGTATTAGTAAGTAGCTCCAGTGCATCCGCTTCGGAAATGGTGATCAACTCATTGGAACCATTTATGAATGTTGTGGTAATTGGAGAAACGACTGTAGGTAAAAACGTCGGTTCACTGGAATATACAAGCGACGACAAGAAGTGGGAAATACACCCTATTGTTTGTCAAATATATAATTCAGTAGACTTTACTGATTATGCTGATGGAATAGCGCCGGATGTACAACTTGACGAAGCATTCACATACGTTGATGCTCAAACAGTATCTCCCATTGAAATGTTTCCTTTAGGAGATCCGAATGAACACTTATTTAAAGCTGCCATAGACCTAATTGACGGGAAAGCCACCCTTACCCGTAGTATAGAAGTACCGGGCACAGCTACTTATAAAAAGGTTCCTGGTAACTCAATAGACAGAAAAGCAACCGGCAGTGTGATTATTAACAAATAATCCGTAAATTTGCAGTCCGAAATTTACAGACTGTAAATCATGCAAGGAACAAAGAATCTGACTAAAGGGCCTATCAATCGCCAGTTATTTAATCTGGCGATACCTATTATGGCTACTTCCTTTATCCAGATGGCGTACAGCCTGACGGACATGGCATGGGTGGGCCGTTTAGGCAGCGAAGCAGTTGCTGCTGTCGGTGCAGTAGGTATACTCACCTGGATGTCCGGTTCCATAGCCTTGCTGAATAAAGTAGGTTCTGAAGTCAGCGTAGGGCAATCTATCGGGGCTCGTAGCGAACAAGATGCACGGCAGTTCGCTTCACATAATATCAGTATTGCCCTGCTCATTTCTGTATGCTGGGCAGCCCTGTTATTTCTATTTGCCGATCCTATCCTGCATATATTCGAACTGAAAGAGCATATCACACAGAATGCCGTAACTTACCTACGTATTGTCTCAACAGGATTACCTTTCGTATTTTTATCGGCCGCCTTCACAGGAATATACAATGCGGCAGGACGAAGCAAGACACCTTTCTACATCAGTGGTACCGGGTTGATAATGAATATCATACTCGACCCGCTATTTATCTTCGGTTTTGGCTGGGGAACAGTAGGTGCAGCCCTTGCCACATGGTTATCCGAAGCTACTGTATTCGGTATTTTCATTTATCAGCTACGGTACAAAGACAATCTGTTGGGAGGCTTCCCTTTTCTTACCCGTCTTAAAAAGAAATACACCCGCCGCATATTCAAGCTCGGGCTTCCAGTAGCTACGCTGAATACCTTGTTTGCCTTTGTCAATATGTTCCTTTCGCGTACGGCTTCGGAACAAGGAGGACATATCGGACTTATGGCTTTCACTACCGGAGGACAAATAGAAGCTATCACTTGGAATACTTCGCAAGGATTCTCTACTGCATTAAGTACCTTCATTGCACAGAATTATGCTGCCGGAGAAAAATCGAGAGTAAAAAGGGCTTGGTATACTACACTGTGGATGACCTCCATATTCGGTACCCTATGCTCATTGCTTTTCATTTTCTTTGGAAGTGAAGTGTTTTCCATTTTCGTACCCGAACCGGAGGCTTTCCGCGTAGGTGGTGATTTCCTGCGTATAGACGGTTATTCACAGCTCTTCATGATGCTGGAAATCACCATGCAAGGCGTATTCTACGGATTAGGAAGAACAATTCCGCCAGCCATCATCAGTATATCATGTAACTATATGCGTATTCCCGTAGCCCTGCTTCTGGTACATATGGGAATGGGGGTAGACGCCATATGGTGGGCCGTAAGTGCAACCACCATTGCTAAGGGACTTATCCTCACACTCTGGTTTATACTTATAAAAAGAAAAATTCTCTAAAAAAGGAGAACAAAATACCTAAACATAACATCAACATATTTGTTATATATCTAACTTTGCATTACAAACATAGTAACATTTTTAAAAGAACAAATTATGAAAAAGATGAAAATTAGTGTACTGTTATTGAGCGGTGCTATATTATTAGGAAGTTGCAGTACAATGAACAATACCGCGAAAGGCGGTGTGATTGGTGGTGGATCAGGCGCAGCAGCCGGTGCTATCATTGGCGGACTTATCGGTAAAGGTAAGGGCGCAGCTATTGGTGCGGCTGTAGGTGCGGCAGTAGGTACAGGTGCCGGTGTTGCCATTGGCCATAAGATGGATAAGAAAGCTGCCGAAGCTGCCAAAATTGAAGGTGCACAGGTAGAGAGAGTAACCGATACCAACGGACTTGCTGCTGTAAAAGTAACTTTCGAATCAGGCATCCTGTTTGGCTTCAACTCATCAGCATTGAGCAATACTTCTAAAGCTTCTTTGCGCGAACTGGCCCAGATCCTGAAAGAAGATCCTACAACGGACATTGCTATCGTAGGTCATACAGATAAAGTAGGTACGTATGAAGCCAATATGAAAGTTTCAAAGGACCGTGCATATACTGTAGAGAATTATCTGCAGGATTGCGGCGTTTCTCCTGCACAATTCAAGCAAGTGGAAGGCGTAGGCTACAATCAGTATGATGACAGCATGACAGCCAGTCAAAACCGTCGCGTGGATATCTATATGTATGCCAGCGAACAGATGATTAAGAACGCAGAAGCAGGGAAATAAGCTACAAGCTACAAAGCTACGAGCTACAAGTTGCTACGCTATCAGTCCGAAAGGTACTTGTAGCTTGTAACTCGTAGCTCGTAGCTTGTCGTTACTAACTAACAAAAACCACGACAATAAGTATGAAGAAGGTTTTGCGAATTCTACGCAATCTGATACTCTTTTTCTTTATCTCCACTATTCTCACAGTGGTGATCTATCGTTTTATTCCCGTTTACTTCACTCCCCTCATGGTTATCCGGAGTACTCAACAGATTTTTAAAGGCGAAAAACCGGTCTGGCATCACAGTTGGGTTTCTTTTGATAAAATCTCTCCTCACCTGCCGATGGCGGTAATCGCTTCGGAAGACAATCGCTTTGCTACTCACAATGGTTTCGATTTCATAGAAATAAAAAAAGCTATGAAAGAGAATGAAACACGAAAGCGGAAGCGAGGAGCCAGCACCATCAGCCAGCAGACAGCAAAAAATGTATTTCTTTGGCCCCAATCTTCATGGATGCGAAAAGGACTTGAAGTTTACTTCACCTGGCTTATTGAACTCTGTTGGTCGAAAGAACGGATCATGGAAGTATATCTTAACTCTATCGAAATGGGAAAAGGTATTTATGGAGCAGAAGCTACCGCCAAATACAAGTTCCACACCACTGCTGCCAAACTAACAGCAGGCCAATGTGCATTGATTGCAGCAACCCTTCCTAACCCCATACGCTTTAATTCTGCACACCCGTCAGCTTACATCCTGCGCAGGCAGTCACAGATATTAAGGTTGATGAAGTTAGTTCCCAAATTCCCTCCGGTAAAAAAAGCAGAAAAGAAATGAAGAAAGCCTTGCCATTGTTCTTAATTTGCATACTTATCTGTTGTGGAGCACATGCCCAACGTACAGAAGTTTATAACCCGCATATACATACGGTGCAGGTCATCGCCAACAACGACTATATGGCTCCTGCCGTCATCCGGTTAGGTGAAGGTGAAACTGTAGAAATCTCATTCGACCACCTCACGCACGATTACCATCGTTATCAGTATGTCCTCACACATTGCAATGCAGACTGGACCCCGTCCGACCTTTCCGAAACAGAATACCTGGATGGTTTCAATGATAATCCGATAGAGGATCACGATATTTCCGTCAACACTACTCTGCCCTACACACACTATCGCCTAACGCTTCCCAATGACCAGGTACGTCCCAAACTTTCCGGTAACTATCGTCTGTTGGTTTATGATGATGCAGAGGGCAAGAATAAACCCGCTTTCAGCACTTGCTTCCGGATATTGGAGAAAGAGGTAAACATATCAGCACAAGTCAGCAGTGATACAGAGATAGATCGTAACAAAAACCATCAGCAAGTCAGCTTCAGTATCCAGCATAAGGGGTATCCCATTCGTAACCCTCAGAATGAAATCAGAGTACACGTTTTACAGGATAATCGTACAGACAACGAAGTTACCAATCTTCAACCTTCTTACGTTGGCCCTGACCAGTTACGCTACGAACATAATCGTGCGCTAATATTTCCAGCAGGAAACGAATACCGCCGTTTCGAAATGGTGAGTACACGATATGCCTCACAAGGTGTGGAAAGTATCCGCTATCATGCCCCTTACTATCACGTCACGCTGCAACCGGACCTGCCTCGTCTACTCAATTATAGTTATGATCAGGATCAAAATGGACGTTTTGTAATACGGTATGATGAAGCGGTGGATAACAATACGGAAGCAGATTACTTCTTTGTGCATTTCTCTCTGTTATGGGAGAATCCGCTTACAGAGGGAAAGTTTTATCTGCAAGGAGCTTTCACGTATGATGATTTTAATGAAGAGAATCTGCTGAAATACAATCCGGAAGCTCACGCTTATGAGTGTGCCCGATTGCTGAAGCAGGGAGCATATAATTATCAGTATCTGTATGTAACACCTGGAAGTACGGTAGGAAGCACCGCACAGGCAGAGGGGAATTTCTATGAAACGGAGAATGAATATCTGATACTTGTTTACCACCGGCCCTTTGGCGAAAGATATGACCGGCTGATCGGTATGCAACAGGTTAGTTATAAATAAGAAGCTACCTAAACAGGTATTTACCCAGCTCATTTTGCATCTAAACAGTAAGTCTTATAGAGTGTTGACCTTGGTTAACAGGCCTGTCAACCGAGGTTAACGAACCTGTCAACCAAGGTTGACAAGCCTGTTAACCCTGATTGACACCCAATTATACCTAAGAGAGAACAAGATATTCATTAGGAGCGAGCAAAACAATCCCTTATATAAAACGAATGGAATGCTCAACGAAAACTGCAACAGGCAGGAAGTGAAATGCTCCTATATACAATTTATCTTAGCCTTAATCTGTCACCCACTTCAGGAATATATTCATCATCTTTCCGGTTCATCTTATACAGGTTCTTCAACCGTATACCGTACTTTTGAGAAATGGTATGCATGGAGTCGCCATCTTTCACGATGTAAACCGTATACCGCTTAGAAGCTTTCTTTTTCTTACCTTTCAAATAAATGATATCACCCGCCTCCAACGTATAATCCTTATGCAGGTCATTGTACTTCACAAGCTTCTTCCAACTGATATCGAACTCCTTGCCCAATAAGCGGAAAGTATCGCCGTCACGAGCTACGACATAGGCTATATCATTAGCTATATATACCTGATGCGGATTAGCCAGCCAGGGTTTCTTCTTCAGTTCTTTCTCCCAATTACGGTTTTCACGATTACTCATACCGCGACTGTCATACTTATAAAGTTCATAATCCTCTATAATCGTTATCAGACGGTTCGCATAAGAGGGATCAGTAGCATATCCGGCTTTCTTCAAACCACGTGCCCAACCTTTATAGTCCGTAACCTTCAAATCGAACAGGAATGCATAACGTGCACCCCGTTTCAGAAAAGCAGAATGATCTTCATAAGAATCTCTGGGATTACTGTAAGCCCGAAAACATTCATTGCGGGCATCGTCATCGTGACGCACTGTGCGCCCACGCCAGTTACTACCGCACTTAATACCGAAATGGTTATTACTTTTGCGTGCCAACGCACTTTGTCCGGCACCACTTTCAAGAAGTCCCTGAGCCAGAGTTATACTGGCAGGTATCTTGTGTTCCTTCATTTGTTGTACAGCAAGCGGAGCATACTTCTCTATATATTCCACGTAACGGGCATTCTTGCGCTGCGCCTGAGCGGCAACGGTACAAACCAGAAGTGCCAGGATTGCAGTGAGTCTGATAGCGTTCATTCTATTCATAGCAATATAAGTTGAGGTACAAAAATCTTAAAAAGAATTGGAATTACCAATCTCTTTTCTAACTTTGTAACATTAATTACAATAT
>ENA-UESU01003007-UESU01003007.1-human-gut-metagenome-genome-assembly--contig:-NODE-3007-length-10221-cov-4.040418_pt1 | contig 10221 bp, 9 predicted proteins | sample MGYA00243007_ERZ508008 | MGnify/ENA primary metagenome ERZ508008 (study PRJEB26167, sample SAMN06115399) | human gut metagenome | host: Homo sapiens | place: China:Henan | collected 2016-06-23 | study...
CCATGGCCCACGACATCCGGGTGATCCTCATTAAGATCTGCGACCGGCTGCACAACATGCGCACCATGGAGTACCAGTCCCCCCGGAAGCAGCGGGAAAAATCTCTGGAGACCATGGAGATCTACGCACCGCTGGCACACCGCTTAGGTATGCAGAAGCTGAAATGGGAACTGGAGGACCTCTCTTTGCGCTATTTGGACCCCGTGGGATACAAGGAGATCGAGGAGGAGATGTCCGCCCGCTCCGCCGCCCATGAGGAGTTCCTGGCCTCCATCCAGCTGCGCATCCAGCAGCGGATGGAACAGGAGGGGATCCGGTGCAAGGTGTACGGCCGGGTGAAGCATACCTACTCCATCTACCGGAAAATGTTTGCCCAGAACAAGACGCTGGACGAGATTTTCGACCTGTACGCCTTCCGGGTGATCGTGGATGACATCCCGGAGTGCTACAACGTGCTGGGCTGTATTCACGATATGTTCAAGCCGGTGCTGGGGCGGTTCAAGGACTACATCGGCACGCCCAAGCCTAATATGTACCAGTCCCTCCATACCACGGTCATCGGCCGGGAGGGCATTCCCTTCGAGGTGCAGATCCGAACCTGGGAGATGCACCAGACCGCGGAGTACGGCATCGCGGCCCACTGGAAGTACAAGCAGGGGATGGCCAACAAGAAGCTGGGCAGCGAGGTGGACTTCGAGTGGGTCCGCAAACTGCTGGAGAGCCAGCAGGACACCGACGCGGAGGAGTTTGTCCGCACCCTGAAGGTAGATATGTTTTCCGATGAGGTGTTTGTATTTACCCCCAACGGGGACGTCAAGAGCCTGCCCGCCGGGGCCACCCCCATCGACTTCGCCTATAACATCCACTCCGCCGTGGGCAACAGCATGGTGGGGGCCCGGGTGAACGGGCGGATGGTGCCCTATGACACCCACCTGAAAAACGGCGACATCGTGGAGGTGCTCACCTCCAAGGCGGCCAAGGGCCCCAGCCGGGACTGGCTCAAGATCGCCAAGAGCAACGAGGCCCGGAACAAGATCCGCCAGTGGTTCAAGCGGGAGCGCCGGGAGGAGAACGTCGCCACCGGCCGGGCTCTGTTCGAGTCGGAGCTGAAGCATGCCAAGATCCCGTTGAGCTCCATCACGGCGGAGGATGTGCTGCCCAGCATCCTGCGGAAGGTCCGCTTCGGCACGCTGGACGAGCTGTATGCCTCTATCGGCTACGGCGGCACCACCGCCGTGAAGAGTGTGGCCCGCATCAAGGACGAACTGCTCCGCCTGGGGCGGCTGAAGGCGGAAAAGGCTGCGGCCTCCTCCCGCACGACGGCAGAGAGCATCATTGTTCCCGGCACCGCCGCCCCGGTGGACGTCAGCCAGCTCAAGGGCTCCAACAAGCACACCGATTCGGGCATCATCGTGGAGGGCCTGGGCAACTGCCTGGTGAAATTTGCCAAGTGCTGCACCCCTGTTCCCGGTGACCCGGTGATCGGGTTCATCACCCGGGGTTACGGGGTGTCCGTCCACCGGGCGGACTGTCCCAACGCCGCGCCGGAAAACCGCAAGCCGGAGGAGGCTGCCCGCTGGGTGCGGGTGTCTTGGGTGGACAGCAAGCTGCCCAACTACCGCACCGCCCTGGAGGTGGCCTCCAAGGACCGGGATAATCTGACCCTGGACGTGGCCATGGCCCTGTCGGCGGCCAAGGTAAAGGTCAGTGCCTTGTCCGCCCGCTCCATGCCGGACGGACACGCCATCCTCCGCATCGAGGTGGAGGTGCGGGACAAGGAGGAGCTGGCTTCGGTCATCAATAAGCTGAACAACATCCAGGGGGTCTATCATGTGGCCCGGATGACCGGGAAGTAAGAACTGCGCGGGGCTTACCCGCGCCTGTCGTTCATAATCTGAGCTGTGAGGTCGATATTATGAGAGCAGTTGTTACCCGGGTGTCCTCCGCCTCCGTTACCATTGACGGGGCGGTGCGGGGCGCCATTGAAAAGGGCTATCTGGTTCTGCTGGGAGTTGGTCCCCAGGATACGGAAGCTGTGTGCGATAAGCTGGCCGAAAAAATCTGTAATCTGCGGATCTTTGAGGACGAAAACGGAAAAATGAACCTGAATTTGGAGCAGGTGGGGGGCGCTCTTCTGGTGGTGAGCCAGTTTACCCTCTACGCCGACACCAAGAGCCGCCGCCCTGGTTTCACCGGGGCGGCCAAGCCCGATGTGGCCATTCCCCTCTATGAGCGATTTATGGACCAGTGCCGTCAGCGGGGGTTCCAGGTGGAGCATGGGGAGTTCGGAGCGGATATGCAGGTGGCGTCGGTCAACGACGGGCCGGTCACCATCTTATTTGAATTATGAATGAGGAGTTAGGAATTAGGAATTGGATAAAAGCTGTCTGCATTCCGCTTTCATTTTGTGAGCCGTGACAGCGCGGAGCGCCGGTTTTAATCGTCCCGCCGCAGGCGGAACACCATAATTCCTAACTCATCATTCCTAATTCCTGATTTCCGACTCACAAGAGGAGGACAAATGATGAAGGTTAAAGTCATGCAGGTAGGGCCTATCGGAACCAACTGCTATATTCTGGAGGACGAGACCACCGGCAAGGCCGCCGTCATTGACCCCGGGGACGAGGCGGAGCGGATCCTGGCTGCGCTGAAGGAGGGCGGGGCGGAGGTGACCCACATCCTGCTCACCCACGGCCACTATGACCACACCACCGCTGTCCCGGAGTTGGAGAAGGCACTGCCCCAGGCGGCCATCTATATCCACCGGGGCGACTCCAATGGTGCGGGCAACACCCTGTTTCCCCTGGCGGGACAGGTGGCCGGTCTGAACTTCTATGACGAGGGGGACCACATCCAGGTGGGCTCCATTGATGTTCAGGTCCTCCACACCCCGGGGCACTCCAAGGGCTCCGTCACGCTGAAGGCGGGGGACGTGCTGTTCACCGGGGACACCCTGTTCTGCGGCTCCTGTGGCCGCACGGACCTGCGGGGGGGCAGCTATGAGGAGATCATGGCCTCTCTGAAGCGGCTGGGCCAGTTGGAGGGGGACTATCACGTCTGTCCCGGCCACGACCGGACCTCCACCCTGGAGCGGGAGCGGCAGTACAACCCCTTCCTGCGGGAGGCCATGGGACAGCGGAGTTGAGGAAGGAACAGCGATGAAATTAGTGCTAAAGGGGCACGACGAGCGGTATGTTGTGGAACAGGGGATGCTGAACCTGTTTCCTGGTGAGCGGCCCGTCTATGAGCCCATTGGCCCGGAGGATGACACCTGGGCCCGGGTCTCCCTCCGGGAGGAGGCGGACGGCTGTACCGTGGAGGTGGAGCTGTCCTGGCGGGGGACGGCGGCAACCCACCGGCTGGACGCCCCCCTGACGGGGGACGAATTTCAGCGGGAGGGCCTGCGCCGCCGGGCCATCGGCCGGTGCTTTTTCCTGGCCGCCCATGGGGTCACCGGTACTGCGCCCCCCTGGGGGATGCTCACCGGCGTGCGCCCGGTGAAGCTGCCCACCCGGGAGATGGCTGCCGGAGCCACCCCGGAGCAGGCACGGGCCAGCCTGGAGCGGGACTGCTATGTCTCCCCGGAGCGGGCAAAGCTGGCGGTGGACTGCGCCCAGGCCAGCCTGAATGCCCAGCGCACTCTGAAGGAGGACGAGGTCTCTCTCTATGTGGGCATCCCCTTCTGTCCCACCCGGTGCGCCTACTGCTCCTTTGTGTCCGCCGATGTGGGCCGGACGCTGAAGCTGCTGGAGCCCTATCTGGACGCCCTTTTGGAGGAGATCGACGCCCTGGGCCGAATCCTGGAGCGGACTGGAAAGGGCCTTCGCACCTTCTACATGGGAGGTGGTACGCCCACCACCCTGTCCGCCGCCCAGCTGGACCGTCTGCTCACCCGGTGCCGGGAGGTCCTGCCTCTGGAGGGCTGCACCGAGTATACCGTGGAGGCCGGCCGGCCGGACACCATCGACCGGGCGAAGCTGGAGGTGCTGAAAGGACACGGCGTGGGCCGCATCTCCATCAATCCCCAGACCCTGGAGGACCATGTGCTCCGGGCCATCGGACGGAAACACGCCGCCGGGGACATCCGGGCGGCCAACGACCTGGCCCGGTCAGTGGGCTTTGACTGCATCAATATGGACCTGATCGCCGGCCTGCCCCAGGACTCCTGCGAGGGCTTCCGCCGCTCTCTGGAGGGGGTGCTGGAGATGGAGCCGGAGAACGTCACCATCCACACCCTGGCCCTGAAAAAGGGCTCTACCCTCATGGAACAGGGCGGGAGCCTGCCCAGCGGGGCGGAAGTGGCGGGGATGCTGGATTTCTCCCGGGAGGTCCTGATACAACGCGGTTATCGTCCGTACTATTTATACCGGCAGAAATATATGTCCGGCGCGCTGGAGAATGTGGGCTGGGCCAAGCCCGGGACAGAGAACCTGTACAACATCATCATGATGGAGGAACTCCAAACGGTGGTGTCGGTGGGGGGCGGCGGTGTCACCAAGCTGGTGGACCACGCCGCCGGGCGGATCGTCCGCCTGCCCAACCCCAAGTATCCCCACGACTACCTGGCCTTGCGGGAGAAGGTGCTGGCCCAGAAGGAGGAGCTGATCCGGTTTTACGGCCCGGCGGTTCCCTGACACCAGCCCCATGTGAAAGGAGTGTTTTCCCATGGCATATCAATTACAGGAGATCAACCGCCGCATCCAGAGCGATGTGACGGAATTTCTGGCGGAGTGCGACGAGAACTATGCCCAGCGTGTCTCGCTGGCCGCGGATAAGATCCTGTCCAACCTGGAGGCCAGCCCCATCGTCCTGCTGTCCGGTCCATCCGGCTCCGGCAAGACCACCACCGCCATGAAAATCGCGGAGGAGCTCCAGCGGCGGGGGGTGAACACCCATGCGGTGGCCATGGACAACTACTTTAAAACCACCAATCCAAAGACCGCGCCCCGCACCCCGGAGGGAGAGCTGGATTTCGAGTCCCCGCTCTGCCTGGACATGGAGCTGCTGGACCGGCACTTTACTGCCCTGAGCCGGGGGGAGGAGATCCTGATCCCCAAGTATGAGTTTGTCCGCCAGATGCGCAACGACAGCAGGGGGACCCCGCTCCGGCTGGGGAAAAACGAGATTGTGGTGTTTGAAGGGATCCACGCCCTCAACGACAGCATCGCTGGCCGCCACCCGGAGGCCGCCAAGCTGTATATCTCCGCCCGCTCCAACATCAATGAGGGCTCCGTCCTCCGCTTTAAGGGGACCTGGATGCGCCTGACCCGCCGGGCGGTGCGGGATTACAACTTCCGGGGCACCGGGGTGGAGGACACCCTGGATATGTGGGCCAACGTCCGCCGTGGGGAGAAGCTGTATATCTCCCCCTTCAAGAACAAGGCGGATATTATTTTCGACTCCTCCCTCCCCTATGAGGTGTCGGTGATGAAGCACTATGCCCTTCCCCTGCTGGAGGCTGTGCCGGAGGATAATGTCCGCCGGGGAGAGCTGCTGGAGCTGATCGATGCATTCCAGTTTTTCCAGCCCATCGACCCGGAGCTGGTGGACAAGAGCTCATTGCTCCGGGAGTTTATCGGCGGCGGCTCTTACCACTATGGGTGAGGAGTTAGGAATTAGGAGTTAGGAATTAGGAATTGGCCTGGGGGGACGGCTGCGCCGGGCAGGCTTTCAATGTGCGCGGGGAATACGCGGCCAGTCCTCATTCCTGACTGAGACAGAAGGTGCTACCATGACAGAACCGATCTACGACTCCCGGGATCCCCGGTGCAAGTCCCCCTATGGGGCGGCGGCGTCGGGGGCCCCGGTGCTTTTGACCCTCCGGCCGCCGAGGCAGGAGGGCTATTCCCGCGCCCAGCTCACCGCGCGGTTCGAGGCCGGGGAGGACGAGGTCCGCACCCTCCCCATGCCCTGGTCCGGGCTGGATGGGGACCGGGACCAGTTTTCCTGCGTGCTGGACACCGGGGGCTATGTGGGACTGGTGTGGTATACCTTCACGCTGGAGCGGTTGGACGGAAAGAAGAGCCAGCAGCTGGGTCCCTATCAGCTGACGGTGTATGACGGCGGAGAGGAGGTCCCAGCCTGGTTTGGAGAGGGAATGACCTATCAGATCTTCCCCGACCGCTTCCGCCGCACCCGGATCCCGGATCCCGCCGGGATGGTGGGGGGGCGGTGGGTCCACACCGCTTGGCAGGAGGAGCCGGAGTACCGCCCGGACTGGAACGGTGAGATCCGCAACCGGGACTTTTTCGGCGGAGACCTGCGGGGTGTAATGGAAAAGCTGGATTATCTCCGCAGTTTGGGGGTGACGACCCTCTATTTCTGTCCTGTTTTTGAGGCGGCAGAGAATCACCGCTATGGCACAGCCGATTACAGCAGAATCGATCCTATGCTGGGCTGTGAGGAGCACTTTTCCACTCTCTGCGAGAAGGCCCACAGCCTGGGAATGCGGGTGATGCTGGATGGGGTATTCAACCATACCGGCTTTGTCAGCCGTTACTTCAATGGAGACGGATTTTACCCGGAGCTGGGGGCTCACCAGAGTCAGGACTCACCCTGGTCCTCCTGGTACAATTTCCAGCAGTGGCCAGATAGATATGAGAGTTGGTGGGGGATCTACTCCCTGCCCGCAGTGAACGAGCACGACCCATCCTATCGGGAGTTTATCTTTGGCGGAGAGAACTCGGTAGTCCGCCGGTGGCTGCGGGCGGGGGCTGACGGCTGGCGGCTGGATGTGGCGGATGAACTGCCGGATGACTTTGTCCAGGGGGTCCACGCCGCAGCCCGGGCGGAGAAGCCGGACGCGGTGGTCATTGGCGAGGTGTGGGAGGACGGCTCCACCAAGGTAGCCTACGGCGTGCGCCGCCGCCATATCCTGGGGGGGCACTGCGACGGGCTGATGAACTACCCCTTCCGCGGCGCGGCCCTGGCCTACCTCAGGGGCGGAGACGCCCGGGACTTTATGGAGGCGATGGAGACCCTGCGGGAGAACTACCCCCGGTTTGCCTTCTACTCCGCCATGAATGCCCTGGGAACCCACGACACCCCACGTATCCTCACCCTGCTGGGCGTGGGGAACGAGTGCCGGGACCGCTCCCGGGAGTGGCGCTCCAGCTTCCGAATGGATCCGGATCAGCGCCGTCGGGGGAAGGAACTCCTGAAGCTGGGAGCCGCCCTGCTGTTTGCGTTCCCCGGCTCCCCCACGGTGTATTATGGGGACGAGGCGGGGATGGAGGGCTTTGAGGACCCATTCAACCGCCGTACCTTCCCCTGGGGGCATGAGGAGCCGGAGCTGCTGGACTGGTTCACCCGCCTGGGCCACCTGCGGCAGGAGTCCGCCGCCCTGCGCCGTGGCGGCATCCGCTACCGGGTGAGCGACGGACCGCTGCTGGCCTTTACCCGCACCTGCGGGGAGGAGACGATCCTGGCCGCCTTTAACACAGGGGATCAGACGGCCGCTCTGCGGCTGGAGGACGGGGAGCGGGTCCAGCTGCTGTTGGGCGCAGCTCGCTTTCAGAGCGCTCCACAGGGGCATACTCTGACCCTTCCGCCCCGCACCGGAAGCCTGATGCGCCTGCTGGCCGGTCAGGAGGAGGGTACGGCATATTCTGATTGAAGAAACAGTGCTCTGGAGTGGTGGGAAGTTCGCCGCTCTGGGACGCGTCTGTATAAAATAGGAAGCACTTCTGAGCAGAATCACGAAAATTTCGGAAAGGACCAGGTGGAATGTGGAATAAAACTTGACATGACACCCGGTTCCATTTACAATGATATACAGGACAAAAGTGAAAAACTTGGGGGATGTTTTTCAGTTGTCGCAAGGAGACAGGCCGCGACACGGGCTGTGCCTTGCGGCTCCTTTTATGCTGTCTGACCCGGCGGGAGAGCTCCGCCGCCGGTGGAACACCACTTTTTTGCGGCTGTGCCGCGAAGGGGGAGAGGAGCACCCCAACCATTGATTCTGATTTGGAGGTGTCAAAAGCCAAATGTTACCCTATGTTATTGGGGCGGTTCTGGGCCTGGTTCTGGGTGCGGCACTGGTCTATGTGTTTGGCGTTCTGCGGGAGCGGAAGCAGGCTGATGAGGATCTGAACTCTGCAAAGAACCAGGCGAAGCAGATCGTCAACGACGCGTACAAGAGCGCGGAAAATAAGAAGCGAGAGGCCCTTCTGGAGTCGAAGGAGGAGATCCTCAAGGCCCGCAATGAGTACGAGCGGGAGGAAAAGGAGCGCCGGAGCGACCTTCAGAAACAGGAACGCCGGCTTCAGCAGAAGGAAGAGAACCTGGACCGCAAGACGGAGAACATGGAGCGGAAAGAGGAGCATCTGTCCAACCGCCTGGCCCGGCTGGAGGCCACCCAGGCGGAGGCGGAACGGCTCAAGCAGGAGCAGGTGGATATGCTGGAGAAGATCTCCGGCTTCACTGCGGAGGAGGCGAAAGCCTATCTCCTCAGCCAGCTGGAGGCCGACGTGACTCACGAGTCCGCCATGAAGATCAAGGAGATCGAGGCCCGGTTCAAGGACGAAGCCGACTCCAAGGCCCGCGAGATCATCTCTCTGGCCATTCAGCGTTGTGCCGCCGACCATGTGGCGGAGGCCACGGTGTCCGTGGTGCCCCTGCCCAACGATGAGATGAAGGGCCGCATCATTGGCCGCGAGGGCCGCAATATCCGCACCCTGGAGACCCTAACCGGGGTGGACCTGATCATTGACGACACGCCGGAGGCCATCACGGTCTCTTGCTTTGACCCCGTCCGCCGGGAGATCGCCCGTCTGGCCCTGGAGAAGCTGATTTTGGACGGCCGCATCCACCCCGCCCGTATCGAGGAGATGGTGGAGAAGGCTAAGCGTGAGGTGGACGCAACCATCAAGGCTGAAGGCGAGCGCGCCATTTTTGAGACCAATGTTCACGGTCTGCACCCGGAGCTGGTCAAGCTCCTGGGACGGATGCGCTACCGCACCAGCTATGGCCAGAACGTGCTTAACCACTCCATCGAGGTGTCCCACATCGCCGGCCTGCTGGCCGCCGAGATCGGCGCCAACGTGACCGAGGCCAAGCGCGCCGGTCTGCTCCACGACTTGGGCAAGTCCATCGACCACGAGGTGGAGGGCTCCCATGTCACCATCGGCGTGGAACTGGCCCGGAAGTATCACGAGAGCGAGGCGGTCATTCACGCCATTCACGCCCACCACAACGACGTGGAGCCCCAGACTGTGGTGGCCTGCCTGGTCCAGGCGGCCGATGCCATCTCTGCCGCCCGACCCGGCGCCCGGCGCGAGAATTTGGAGAATTATATCAAGCGTCTGGAGAAGCTGGAGGAGATCACCTCCTCCTTCCCCGGCGTGGAGAAGTCCTTTGCCATCCAGGCCGGCCGCGAGGTCCGCATCATGGTCAAGCCCGAGGTGGTCAGCGAGGATCAGATGGTCCTTCTGGCCCGGGACATTGCCAAGAAGATCGAGGACGAGCTGGAGTACCCCGGCCAGATCAAGGTCAACCTTCTGCGGGAGACCAAGGCCATCGAGTACGCCAAATAAGACAGATTTGGAGCGTCTCAAAACGCTTGCCAAAACAGCTTCCCTGCCGCAATGCGGCAGGGAAGCTGTTTTGCTTATCAGAAAACCAGCGGGGGATTAGATGGCTCCATCCCCGCACTGGTTTCCGTGTTTCGGCTGCACTCTGCAATTATGAAAGCCATGTTCTACAGATCTCCGCAAGCAAGGCGGCTGCAAGATCCGTTGCAATGATCGAGGCCTTCTTATCATTGTAGATAAAATAATCAAGTCCACCGTGCTTTGCGGCATTGGTGATACAGCGGATTGAGAGAACGGTTATGCTGTGGACATAGCACACATGGGTGATAGCCGCAGTCTTCATATCCACACTCAAGGGCGCAAATTCCGCATAGATTTTTGCGCGGAGGTGATCGGTTATAAATGATTCTCCCGTTGCCATCCGCCCCCAGGCAACTCTCCCAGCGGCTCCCAAAATATTTCCAACGCCGGGCTTTGTTCAAGTCTCCAAAATACCATTTACCCGGCCGAGGATCGTGCCCATACAGCGGAACTCGTCCGTTTCACTCACCAAAATATCCGCATCAATGACATTGGGCGCCCGAAGACGGCGCTCTCCCCTCTCGTGGAAAAGTGTGCGGATATAGGAAATCCCGTTCAGGCAGAACAAACCCATCTCATTGTGTCTCGCTTGCCTTCTTTGAAGAGCCAG
>ENA-UESU01003011-UESU01003011.1-human-gut-metagenome-genome-assembly--contig:-NODE-3011-length-10219-cov-28.035595_pt1 | contig 10219 bp, 8 predicted proteins | sample MGYA00243007_ERZ508008 | MGnify/ENA primary metagenome ERZ508008 (study PRJEB26167, sample SAMN06115399) | human gut metagenome | host: Homo sapiens | place: China:Henan | collected 2016-06-23...
GCCATGCAGCGGTATCTCAAAGAACACCAGCGGGATTTTATGCCGGAGGACACCAAAGCCGGGATGATACAGGCGTATCTTGATAAGTACACCGGGAGCATGGTCTGCTCCAAGCAGCTCTACAAGGAAGCCTTGAACCATGCCTTTGACGAGCCGAAGCAATGGGAAATCCGGGAAATCAACGAGATTATGAACCAGTGCATTTCCGGCTGGCGGTACTTCCCGAACCCAAGAATGTTTTCCGAATATGGCAGACAAAAGGGCTGGGAGCGTGAAAACCCGGCAACGGACTCCGGCAACCCGTCTGAAAAAACGATGGACGGTTTTGTGGAGGTCACAGAACAGATGGAGCTTCCATTCTGAAAATGACAGCCCGTTGCACCCCCTGTTGCTATCCCGTTGCCGAGCCGGTTGCCGGGGAAAACCCCTTATTTCCGGGCTTTTCTCCCTTATAACAACCAAAACAACAGAAAAATAAAAGAAAAGTATAAATAGTAACCATCGCCAGATTGAGATTGTTTGCAAGGTCTTTTGAAGCCCGTTGCCGGACTTCGTTGCCGACACCCTCTGTCTGGCTATTTTCATGTATGGAGGATAACTGCCTATGGCAAAAAACAAAACAGAGATTCATGTTACAACGGTGTTTGACGGGGAACTGGACGCCACTGATGTGTTCGTCAGCCTGATTTCCCAGAAATACGGAAAGACAAATACAAAAGAATATCTTGCTAAAAAGAAAGATATAAGCTATAATGAAGATGAGGTTCAAAAGAGCCAGATACCGTCTGGATTGTGTGGGTAAATGGCTATGATGAACGAAATGGAATACAGAACAATCGGTTCGGCACTTGCCGGGGGCTATCGTGCGGCGGTCTATTGCAGGCTGTCAAAGGACGATGACCTGCAAGGCGAAAGTGCCAGTATCGCAAACCAGCGTGATATGCTGGAAAAATACTGCGAAAAGCAGGGATGGGAGGTTGTGGCAGTCTATCAGGACGATGGCTTCACAGGTCTTAATATGGAGCGTCCTGATTTACAGAGAATGTTGAGAGCCATTGAGCGCAGGCAAATCAACCTTGTCATCACGAAAGACCTCAGCCGACTGGGGCGTAACTATCTGCAAACCGGGCATTTGATTGAGGACTTTTTCCCAAGAAACGGTGTCCGCTATATCGCCATGAATGACGGTATCGACACCCTGCGGGATAACAACGATATTGCCCCGTTCAAGAATATCCTGAACGAGATGTACAGCAAGGATATTTCCAAGAAAGTCCATTCCTCTTATCTTCTGAAAGCGCAGAAAGGACAGTTTACCGGGTGTCTTGCCCCGTTTGGGTATCGGAAAGACCCGGAGGACAAAAACCATCTGCTCATTGACGAGGAAACCGCCCCGATTGTGCGGCTGATTTTCGGATATGCCCTGAACGGTCATGGTCCGAACTATATCCGCAGACGGCTGGAGGAAGAAAAAATCCCCTGCCCCACATGGTGGAACCGGGAACGGGGGCTTCGCAATACCCGCACCAAATGGGAAAAGAAAGACCCGGAAAACGGGCGGTATATGTGGGACTTCTCCGTTATCAAAGACCTTTTGATGAATCCCGTCTACACCGGGGCGATTGCTTCCCAGAAAAAGGACTACCGTTTCAAAATCGGCACGATTGGGGAAAAGAAGCCGGAGGACTGGATTGTGGTGGAGGGACAGCATGAACCGCTGATTGACCGCATGAGCTTTGACATTGTGCAGAACAAGCTGAAATCCCGCCAGCGTCCGGGGCAGACCAATGAAATCAGCCTGTTTGCCGGACTGATAAAATGCGGCGAGTGTGGGAAGTCGCTGACGATACGCTACACAAACGCAAAACATCCCCAGCAGATTTATTCCTGCAAGACCTACAATGCCTTTGGAAAGAACCACTGCACCCAGCACCGGATTGACTATGACACCCTTTACAGCCATGTGCTGCGGAAAATCCGGGAATGTGCCAGAGCTGCCCTGATGGACGGGGAAGCGGTTGCCGACCGCCTGACCAATACCTGTGAAGCCGAGCAGCGGGAACAGCGGGAAGCAATGGAACGCTCCCTTACAAGGGACGAGGAACGGATTGAGGTTCTGGACAAAATGGTCATGCGGCTTTATGAGGATATGATTGCAGGGCGTATCAGTGAGCAGAATTTCAACACCATGCTGGAAAAGACACAGACCGAGCAGACGGAGCTTAAAACAAAAGTGTCCGAGGGCAGAAAGCGGCTGTCCGATGAAGTCCAGCTTGCCAATGACGCAAAACAATGGGTGGAAGCCATTCAGGAATACGCCAACATCACAGAGCTGGACGCAGCCACCCTCAACCGCTTAATCAAAGAAATCGTCGTGCATGAGCGCATTGACGAAGATAAAACAAGACACATTTCTATCGAAATTCATTTTAATCTCAAACCCATCCCGGAGGTGGAACAGGTCACTGCCTGACCTGTCCCGCCGGGACGGTTCTCTTAAAAACACCATATAGATTTTTTGTACGCCGCCGCCCGCCATCGAGCAGAGTTTTACACCTAATTGGGGATAAAACAGCTCATGGCTGGCGGCGGTGTCGCATTGGTCGGCATTACTCTGATTCCTCTGCTGTCTGGTCTGTTCGGCTAAGCTTTTCCGGGCGGCGATTGCCGCCCCGTACATATTTACTTGCAAGCATTTCCAGCCCCTCCGTGGAAAACGATTCTTATTATAAAGATGGAACGCATTGCAAATCGAATATTCACTGTTACCTGAAAGGAAGGCGATTTTTATAAGATATTTTTGTGGCGATGCCATGCCATTATTATGAGAGCAATGAGCATAGTGGCGGTTTCCGCAACAGGAAATGCAAGCCAGATTCCGTTCAGTTGGAATAATTTGTTCAGACACCATAAGGCAGGAACAAGGAAAAGCAGTTGTCTGCATAATTGAATCGCTATGCTGGAACCTACTTTTTCTGTCGCCTGAAAATAGGTGGAAATCATGGTAGAGAGACCGCAAAACAGATAGCTTGCCGCCATGATCCGCATAGCGGATATTCCAAAGGAGCGCATGGCTTCCGACGCTGTAAATAATTCCAAAAGCTGCACCGGAAAGAGGTTGACGGTCAATGTTCCCAGTATCATCATACCGGAGACCAAAGCGGTTCCGTATCGGAAAGCGGAGTGCAGCCTATCTCTGTTTCCCGCACCGTAGTTAAACCGCATAATAGGCAAACAGCCCTGAATCAAGCCGTTTACTGTCATAACGATCAGCTGCTGCACCTTAAAATACGCACCGAAGAATGCAATCGCCGTATCGGAATACGCCACCAGAAACAGATTGACGAATGTCACCATAAACGAACTGAGGGCATTCATAATGAAAGATGGTAAGCCAAGGGCGAATATACGGGCAATCATCCACTTTTGTATATGAAATTCTTTGATCTTTATCCGCACTTTTTGTTTTTTGCCCAGCAGCAAGGCAAATGCCAAAATCATGGATAACAAATAGCCCGCAACAGTAGCCACCGCAGCGCCACGGATTCCCATAGCTGGAAAAACACCAATACCAAAAATTAGAAGTGGGTCAAATACAAAATTAACGACCACTCCTGCAATCTGGAACCACATAGGAGCAATCATGTTCCCAGTAGCCTGTATCATCTTCTGGATTGCGATATGCACCATGTTGGGAATTTGCATGAACGAACATACGCTCATATAGGCAAGGCTCAACTGATAAATTTCTTCGTTATTGGTGAATGCCCTAAAGTAGGGTTTCATAATCAGTAATGACAGAAGATTGAGCAAAGCGCCAATTCCAAAGGCCAGTAACAATCCATGTGTGACGGTAGTATTTGCCTCATCCTGCTTTCTCTGTCCAAGATACCCTGCAATCAGTACATTCACGCCAACGCCGATCCAGATAGATGACGCATTCATCAAAGTTGTAATGGGAAACGACAGGGAAACCGCCGTCAAAGCATTTTCACTCAGGCGCGCTACAAACGCGCTGTCTATCAGATTATAGGAATATTGCAGAAACATGGAAATCAGCGGCGGTATCGACATTTGCCAGATGAGTTTTCCAACGGGCGCAACCGCCATTTTGTTATTGGTCTGCATGCGTTCCCTCTTCTCCACAAATTGTCCGAACAATATAGTTTTGTTTGCGTGCTGCAGGCTGACCGGCTTCCTGGGCCGGATAAGTCCCTGCTTCCAGTACAGAGTCCGAAGCCTTGGAAGGGACAGATTCCGATTTATAAGCCCGTACACTACGGCACGTCTTGATAAGAGACAAAAAATTTTTTCCCATACAGATATAGTCCTCCATTCTGCTAATACTTCCGAGATACAGGCAACAAAAAAGCCACACAACTATCACAAGATAGCTGTGTGGCAAAAAGATGATTGAATCCGGAAAAGTCCACTAAAGTTTTGCGTTTATTATTATAGCGAACTTGAAGGAGACTGTCAAGCATCAATCATTACGGAATTGTGTCGTCTGTCTGTTGTTTTTTGTGTTACTTTATGGCACATGAGAAATTCTGTCTGGTTTTGTACTCGTGGTGAATGGGCATGTTCTCCCATTGGGAGGCCACCCACCAGTCCAATTCATTCAGTACGATATTGGATAGGATGCCGCCCTGCGGTGTTCCCTTAGTCGGGTAATCGCAGCTCATGGCTGGCGGCGTCGCCCTCATCGGTATCACCCTGATCCCCCCCGCTACGCGGTCTGTTCGGCTGATTCTTTCCGGGCGGCGATTGCCGCCCCGTACATATTTACTTGCAAGCATTTCCAGCCCCTCCGTGGCAAATGGATTTATTACTATAAAGGAAGCGCATTGCAAAACGAATATTCACTGTTACCTGAAAGGAAGGCGATTTTTATGCAGATTCTAACTCACCTTATTTTTTTGCTCAACCTGCTCAAGACCCTTATCAACCATTTTTCTTGATGGGTGGTGGCGCTGAGTGGAAACAGTTCTCAAAGCAATCTCTGATTGGATCAAGTCGCTATTGACAGCGGCAATCATGTCCAATCTCAACGGCCTGTTTGACGATGTCAACACGCAGGTGGGCAGCATCGCGCAGCAGGTCGGCACAAAGCCATCAGCCTTTGAGCCGCGAGTGTTCGCAATGATTGAAGCGCTGTCCAGAAATGTGGTGCTGCCCATTGCAGGTATTATCTTGACCTTCATTGCCTGTTACGAACTGATTCAGATGATCACCGAACACAACAACATGGCGCAGTTTGAACCGGCACTGCTGATGAAGTGGATCTTCAAAACGGCGGTTTCGGTCTGGCTCATCAGTAACACATTCGAGATCATTATGGCAGTGTTCGATGTGACGCAGCAGGTCGTGGCAAATTCCAGCGGCATTATTTCCGGCAACACAAGGGTCAACGACATCGGGCTTTCCATGCTGCAATCCAGCATGATGCAGATGGACGTAGGCCCACTGTTCGGGCTGTTCTTGCAGTCCTTCTTCATCGGCATCACTATGCGCATCCTGTCCATCGTGATTTTCGTCATCGTCTACGGAAGAATGATTGAGATCTACATGATGGTCAGCCTTGCCCCGGTGCCCATGGCAACATGGGGCAACCACGAGCAATCCCATGTGGGACAGAACTATCTTCGTTCTCTGTTCGCGCTGGGATTTCAAGGTTTCCTGATTCTGATCTGCGTGGCGATCTACGCTGTTCTGCTCCAGAATGTTGCAATATCCGGTGATGCCATCAACTCGATCTGGAGCATCGTGGGGTACACGGTGCTGCTGTGCTTTACGCTGTTCAAGACTGGTTCTGTTGCCCGGAGCATTCTGGGTGCACATTGATTGGAGGTGAAATTTTGGCAGCTTATATTTCCGTGCCGCGCGATTTCAGCAAGGTGAAGTCCAAAGTAGCCTTCAACCTGACCGCCCGGCAGCTTATCTGTTTTGGTGCAGCGGCAGTCGTAGGCGTGCCGCTGTTCTTTGTTCTGCGGGACACCGCTGGCAATTCCGGTGCTACCCTCGGCATGATGGCGGTCATGCTGCCCATGTTCTTTCTGGCGATGTACCAGAAAAACGGACAGCCCGCCGAAAAGATCCTGCGGTACTACCTTCAGGCACGTTTTGTTCGCCCGAAGGTGCGTCAGTACAAGACCCGCAACTACTATGCACTGCTTATGAAGGGAGATGACACCCATGATTCCATTTCTGAAAAAGAATAAGGACGGCAAAAAGCCGCCCAAGTCCACGGTGCCCCGCACGGCACAAGAGAGCATCCCGTTTCAGCGGATGTTTGAGGACGGCACCTGCCGTGTCCGTCCCGGCTACTACACCCGCACCATCCAGTATCAGGACATCAATTATCAGTTGGCGCAGCAGGAGGACAAGACCGCCATTTTTGAGGAATGGTGTTCGTTCCTCAACTTCTTTGATTCGAGCATCCACTTTGAACTGTCCTTTGTGAATACCGCCACCGATTCGGCAGACTTTGAAAAGTCCATCCGCATCCCTTACCAGAAGGACGGCTTTGATGATGTTCGCGCGGAATATTCGCAGATGCTCCGTCAGCAGCTTGCCAAAGGCAACAACGGTCTGACCAAGACCAAGTTTCTGACTTACGGCATCGAAGGCGAAAGCATGACGCAGGTCAAACCGCGTCTGGAACACATACAGAATGACCTGATGAACAATTTCCACCGACTTGGCGTCCTGGCAAAGCCGCTGGACGGTACGGAGCGTCTGCGGCTGATGCACGGGATGCTGAACATGGACGGTGCCAACAAGTTCCACTTCAACTGGAAAGACCTTGTGCCCAGTGGTCTGTCCGTAAAGGATGCCATTGCGCCCACTGCGCTGGCGTTTAAGAACAGCCGTACCTTTCAGATGGGCGGCATCTTCGGGGCGGTCAGCTTCCTGAATATCACGGCCTCCGACCTGAGTGACCAGTTGCTGAAGGATTTTCTGGACATGGATTCCAGCCAGATCGTTACCATGCACATCCAGTCTGTTGACCAGAACAAGGCCATCAAAACCATCAAGCACACCATCACCGAACTCGACCGCAGCAAGATCGAAGAGCAGAAAAAAGCTGTTCGCGCCGGATACGACATGGACGTGCTGCCGTCTGATTTGGCGACTTATGGGCGGGACGCAAAAGCCCTGCTGAAAGAATTGCAGAGTCAGAACGAGAGAATGTTTTTGGTGACGTTCCTTGTCCTGAACACCGGCAAGACTGAGCAGGAACTGGAAACCAACGTGTTTCAGGCGGTCAGCATTGCGCAGAAGCACAACTGCGAATTATGCCGCCTTGATTTTCAGCAGGAGCAGGGGCTGATGAGCAGCCTGCCGCTGGCAGACTGCCAGATCGAGATCCAGCGCGGCCTGACCACCAGCAGTACGGCAATTTTTGTGCCGTTTACCACGCAGGAACTGTTCGATAACGGCAAGGAAAGCCTGTATTATGGCTTGAACGCCCTGTCCAACAACCTGATTATGGTTGACCGCAAAAAGCTGAAGAACCCCAACGGTCTGATTTTGGGCACTCCCGGCTCTGGCAAGTCGTTCAGCGCAAAGCGAGAAATTTGCAATGCTTTTCTCGTTACGGATGACGATATTCTTGTGTGCGATCCTGAGTCGGAGTATGCTCCACTGGTGGAACGTCTGCACGGGCAGGTCATCCATATCAGCCCTTCCAGCACCCAGTATATTAACCCGATGGACATCAATGCCAACTACTCCGAGGAAGATAATCCTCTGGCTTTGAAAGCCGATTTTATTCTTTCCCTTTGCGAACTTGTAGTCGGCGGCAAAGAGGGGTTGAAGCCTGTGGAGAAAACGGTCATTGACCGCTGCGTCCACAAAATCTATGCTCCTTACTTTGAGCACCCCTGTCCCGAAACCGTGCCGATGCTGGAAGATCTCTACAATGCTCTGCTGACGCAGGATGAGCCGGAAGCCCATCATGTTGCAGCTGCTCTGGAAATCTACGTCAAGGGCAGTCTGAATATCTTCAACCACCGCACCAACGTGGATATCGACAACCGCATCGTCTGCTATGACATCAAGCAGTTGGGAAAGCAGCTGAAAAAGCTCGGTATGCTCATCGTGCAGGATCAGGTCTGGGGCCGTGTGACCGCCAATCGCTCCGTTGGCAAATCGACCCGATACTACGCCGATGAGTTCCACCTTTTGCTGAAAGACGAGCAGACAGCCGCCTATTCCGTGGAGATCTGGAAACGTTTCCGTAAGTGGGGCGGCATCCCGACAGCCCTGACGCAGAACGTCAAAGATTTGCTGGCAAGCCCCGAAGTATCGAACATTTTCGAGAACTCGGACTTTGTGTATATGCTGAATCAGGCCAACGGCGACCGGCAGATTCTTGCGAAACAGCTTAATATTTCGCCCCATCAGCTTTCCTATGTGACCCACTCCGGCGAAGGCGAAGGGCTGCTGTTTTTCGGCAACGTGATCCTGCCCTTCGTTGACCACTTCCCGAAAGATCTTGAACTCTACCGCATCCTTACGACCAAACTCAACGAGATCTCGGAGGGCGCACAGAAATGAGTAATCCGAAGCTGAATCTCAAAGAGGAATCGTCCGCCAAAAAGACCCGTTCACCCCCGAAAAAAGCCAAGGTGGAGCAGTCGGTGCCCAGAAAGAAGAAGCTGAAAACCGATGCGGAAAAGACCGCCGAAAAAGCCCAGCATCTGCGGTTCGGCAAGGCGGAGCTGACCCCGGACGAACTGAGCCGGTTGAGCAAGGCGCAGAAGCGGGAGATGTACGCCGCCCATGCCTCCCGGTCTGCGGTACACCGGGAGGTTGACCAGTACGAGGATGACAATGTGGGCACGCAGGCGCTGAGCGAGGGCGAAAAAGCGGCAGGAAATATCCGGGATATTTCCAAGAGCCGCTATGCCCGAAAGCTGAAAAAGAAAGCCAAGATGAAGGGCAAGAAAAGTGCCCGAACCGCAAAATCTTCCGTGCAGAAGCCGACCTCGGCACAAGATGCAGGCGCATCCGGCACCGGCGAGGGTGGCTCCAACTGGCTTTCACGGTGGCGGCAGAAGCAGGACATCCGGCAGAGCTATTATGCCGCCGCCCGGTCGGGCACGGCGGCGCAGACCGCAGGCGGCAAGGCAGCATCCAACGGTGCATCTGCCGCCCGGTCCGGCATGGAACAGGCGGTGGAAAAAGGCAAAACTGCCGTCAGCACCGCAGTCAACGGCATTGCCAATTTTGCAAAGAGCAACGCACACGTTCTGGTGATCGTGGGCGTTTTTCTTTTGCTCCTGCTGCTGGTCATGTCGGCATTTTCGTCCTGTTCCATTCTATTTTCCGGCACCACGCAGGTATCCGGGCAGACCATCTACACCGCAGAGGATCGGGACATCCGGGGAGCCGAAACCGACTACAAGAAGCTGGAAAAGGAGCTGGACAAAAAGATCAAGCGCACCCCCACCGACCATCCCGGCTACAACGAGTACCAGTACCACCTTGACCCCATCGAGCACGACCCGTGGCAGTTGACCTCTTTTCTCACGACTCTGTATGACGATTACACCCGGTCGGAGGTGCAGGGCAAGCTGAAGGAGACCTTCAAAAAGCAGTACAAGCTCACCACATGGGTGGAGGTGCAGATACGGTATAAGACCGTCTGGGTCATTAGTCCGGCAGGAATCCCAGTCCCTACGCAGGTGCCCTATGAGTACCGCATCTTCCACACCAAATTGGTGAACAGAGGGCTGGAAGTAGTCATCCGGGAAGAATTGGATGCTGACCAATGGAAACGGTACGAGATCTTTCAGGATACGCTGGGCGGCAGACCCTATCTGTTCAACGGCGGCTTGCCGCCCGGTGGCTCCGATGGCTCCGGCGCGCCGGGCATTGACTATCAGATTCCTGCAGAAGCCCTGACGGACGAGGAATTTGCCGCCATCTACAAAGAGGCCCAAAAGTATGTGGGTACGCCTTATGTGTGGGGCGGCTCCACCCCGGACACCGGGTTTGATTGCTCCGGCTACGTTTGCTGGGTCTACAACCAGAACGGCTACGATGTGGGCAGAACCACCGCCAACGGATTATGGCAGAAAAGCCAGCACATTTCCGAAGCAGAAGCAAAGCCCGGAGACCTTGTTTTCTTTGAAGGAACGTATGATACACCGGGGAAAAGTCATGTGGGCATCTACCTCGGAAACGGCATGATGGTCAGTGCCGGAGACCC
>ENA-UESU01003014-UESU01003014.1-human-gut-metagenome-genome-assembly--contig:-NODE-3014-length-10212-cov-8.215688_pt1 | contig 10212 bp, 10 predicted proteins | sample MGYA00243007_ERZ508008 | MGnify/ENA primary metagenome ERZ508008 (study PRJEB26167, sample SAMN06115399) | human gut metagenome | host: Homo sapiens | place: China:Henan | collected 2016-06-23...
TAATATGATATTCTTATTTTTATGAAGAGAATTTTAATTGTAATCTTTGTTTTGCTGATATTAGGGGTATTATTAAAAGCTTGCTTAAGGCAGGATATTCCTTATGTACTGCCGGAAAAAATAGTAAAGCATGATTTGCAGGAAATAGTTTATCCTGCTAAAGAGAAAAATGTAACAATCAATTGTGTTGATTATTTACAATCACAGGCTCCTGTTGGAAATTTTGGCGGGGAGCTTATAATTTCTACAATCGGAGAAGGCCCTAAAACCTTTAATCCGTGTAATACAAAAGACTCAACCTCTTCTTCTATGGCCGGTTTAATGTACGATGGGCTTGTAACAACTAACCCGAGAACCGGCGAGGTTGAACCACAGCTTGCGAAATCTTTTACAGTTGACGAAAACGACTATTTAATACATTTAAGAAGAGGAATACAATGGACAGATGGTAAGCCAATTACTGCTGATGATGTTATGTATACATATAACGAAGTTGTTTTTAGAGGGCTGGGCAATCCTTCTGTTATGGACGCAATGAAAGTTGATGGAAAGCTTCCTGAACTTGTTAAAATTGATGATTATACGGTGAAATTTACGACACTGCAACCTTTTGCACCTTTTTTAAGGCTTCTTTCATATCCGATTGTTCCTAAACATTATTTTAAACCATATTCTGATAGAGGCGAATCAGTCTTTAATGCATTTTTAAGCCCTAATACTCCTCCGGAAGAAATTGTATCAAGCGGTGCTTTTAAGCTAAAAGAGTATGTTGCAGCCCAAAGAGTAGTATTTGTAAGAAATCCTAACTACTATAAAATAAATTTGAAAGATGAAAAATTACCTTATCTTGATAAAGTGGTATACATGATAGTTGGTGATACTAATAATGAAATTCTAAAATTTGAAGCTAAAGAGATTGATGTATTAAGCCTCAGGGGTTCTAATGTAGCAAGGTATAAAATAAGAGAACCTCAATCTGATTATATAATATATAATCTAGGTCCTGATACCGGAACTTTATTTTTAGTTTTAAATTTAAATAATAGAAAAGATAAGAACTGTAAGCCTTATGTTAACCCCGTCAAAGCCTCATGGTTTGCAAGTCGTGATTTTAGGGCTGCAATTGATTGGGCTATAGATAGAAAAAATATGGTTCAAAATATTGCTTCCGGTGTAGCCGAACCTTTGTATACTGCAGAAAGCTTAAATTCTATATATTTAAATAAATATATAAAAGGCCACCCAAAAGACAAAGCTGTTGCTCAAAAAAGCCTCAAGAAGGCCGGTTTCTACTATAAGAACGGAATACTTTATGATAAAAATTCAAACCGTGTAGAATTTGATTTATACACAAATGCCGGCGTTCTTGAACGTGAAGCGCTTGGTGTGATGATTAAACAAGATTTGGAAGATTTGGGTATGAAGGTAAACTTTAAGCCGCTTGAGTTTAATTCTCTGGTTAATAAATTGACAAATACACATGATTGGGATATGGCAATAATGGGGCTTACAGGTTCGCCGCTTGAACCTCATGACGGTAAAAATGTTTGGACTTCATCCGGCAGCCTCCATATGTTTAATCAAAGACCGCAAGGATATTGCATTGATGATAGACTAAGCTGGGAAAAAGAGCTTGATGAAATTTTCCGCGAAGGTGCATTAAAGCTTACTTTTGAAGAACGAAAGCCGCTATATGACAGATATCAGACAATAATTTATGATCAGAAACCAATTATATACTTGTACTCGCCGATAAGAATTACGGCAATAAGAAAGAAGTTTAAAAATATATATCCGACAGCTTTAAGCGGACTAATCTATAATCTGGATGAAATATATGTAGACGGAGATAAGGGGTAATATAGTGGAGTTTTTTAAATATATTACAAAAAGAATTTTACAGGTGATACCATTATTAATAATAGTATCTATTATCAGCTTTTTTATCATCAGACTTTCTCCTGTAGACCCGCTTGCTGAATTAAGGCTGAATCCTTCAATATCTCAGGAAACACTTGACAAGGAAGTTAAGCGTCTTAATTTGGATAAACCTATTTATGTTCAGTATATTTCATGGGCAAAATCTTTCATAAAATGGGATTTGGGATATACGTCAACCGGTGAAAAGGTTTCAGTTAAACTAAAGGAGCGTATACCAAATACTTTACTTTTAACAGTTGTTGTGATTTTTATGACCTGGGCTGCCGGAATACCTCTTGGCATTCTGGCTGCTGTTAAAAAAGAAACTGCTTTTGATAGGTTTTTGACTGTTATTTCAAGTATAGGAATGGCAATACCTTCATTCTTTTTCGCGATATTAATGCTTATTTTTGCGGTTAAAACAGGATGGTTTCCAGTAGGTGGTCTTACAAGTTATAATTTTAATGAGCTCGGATTCTGGGGAAAATTTACAGATATAGCACGGCATCTTATATTACCATCTATTGTACTGTTTACAATATCTCTTTCAGGCTTACAGCGTCAAATGAGAGCTAATATGCTTGAGGTTCTTGATAGTGATTATGTAAAGTTTGCCAGAGCAAAAGGACTTAGCGAATGGAGAGTACTTTTTAAGCACGCTCTTAGAAATGCAATAAACCCTATGATAACTCTTTTAGGTTTTGAATTTGCAGGCTTGTTGAGCGGAGCAGCGCTTACGGAATATGTATTTCAGTATCCCGGGCTTGGAAGGCTTATTCTGGAAGCGGTTATGAAATCAGATATTAATCTCGTTATGGCATCCTTGATGATGGGGACAATAATGCTTATACTGGGAAATTTAATAGCAGACATACTGCTTATGATTACAGATCCTAGGCTGAGAAAGGGAGAAGAGTAAATGGACGGGTTCTTTTCTAAATTATTTAAGGATAAATTTGCTAAAGCAGCGTTTATAATTCTTGCAGTTTTATACTTTGTTATATTCTTTGCAGATTTTATTGCACCGTATTCAAATACATATTCAAATAGAGAAATGTCTTATGCGCCTCCGTCTAAGATATATACGATAACACCAGAAGGAAAACTTTCGCGGCCGTATACATATAATTACATAAGGGAATATGAACCAACTCTTATGCAGACAGTATTTAAGCAAGATAGGAGCAAAAAATACTATATCCGACTGTTTCCAAAAGCAGAAGGGTATAAATTTCTTGGAATTATACCTACTCATAGACATCTTTTCGGTACCGATTGCGGCGGGCATCTTTACCTGCTTGGAACAGATATAAATGGCAGGGATGTGTTCTCACGGCTGCTTTTTGGCGGTAGAATTTCTATGACAGTAGGATTTCTTTCGTTATTAATAGTATTTCCGATAGGTCTTTTATATGGAGGAATATCCGGTTATTTCGGAGGTTTCCTCGATACAATTATGATGCGTTTTGCAGAGGCTGTTATGGCAATACCAAGCTTTTATCTGCTGATAATCCTTGCTGCAATCCTGCCCTCAGGAATGACGAGCGTGCAACGTTTTGCATTGATTATCATTATTCTGGCTTTGATTGGCTGGGCCGGATTTGCCAGAGTTGTAAGAGGTATGGTGCTCTCAATAAAAAATGAGGATTTTGTACTGGCTGAAAAAACAATAGGTGCATCTAATTTGAGAATAATTTTAAAACACATATTACCGCAAACAACAAGTTATGTAATAATCGCAATGACATTGAGTGTTCCATCTTATATACTTGCAGAGTCCGGCTTAAGCTTTTTAGGGCTTGGAATACAGCAGCCGGACGCAAGCTGGGGTAATATGCTTAAAGAAGCACAGGAATTTACTAATATTCTTTACCGTCCGTGGCTTTTATCTCCAGGTTTTCTAATTTTTATAGCAGTTCTTTCTTTCAATATTCTCGGTGATGCAATAAGAGATATTCTAGATCCTAAATCTATAAAAAGAGGGCGGAATGATTAATCATTCCGCCCTCAGATATTTTTCGGCTTAACCTAAAATGTCTTCTAAGTCACCGAGTATACCTTCATGGTTGCCTCCGCAGTTACAGTTGCATTCAACTTTGCCTGTTACATCAACCGTAACCTTATGGTCTTTGATTGCTGCTAAGATATCATCTAATTTGTTTAAGATTTTATCTAATTTTTCAAGCAATTTGCTGTCATCGAAGCCTGCACCGCCAGAGCCGCCCTGGTTCTTGATAGCTTCAAGTAAGTTGCAGATATTTGTATATCTTTCGTCATTCTTACCGAATTCAGCTTCAAGTTTTTCTTCAATAGATTTTGTTGTTAAGTTCAATACATCCATTTTACCATTTATATCTGTTAGAATGTTATTGTTTTTACCTGTTAATTCAAGTAGCTCAGCGAGCATTTTTTCAAGAGATGATAGGTCTACTGTACCACCGGTACCAGGTTTAATATTTCCAATTGCATCAATAATGGCTTTTGTATTCTCGTCCATTTTTGAGAGAACTTTTTCAAGTAATGCTTCAAGATTGGAACCGCTTCCACCGCTGATATTGTTAATTGCTTTGAGTATGTTATTTAATTGTCCAGCAATATCAACACCAAGTTCAGAAATAGCTTTTAATACTGCTGCCTGGAATTCTGCATCCTGTTTTTGCATATTAGCTAACAGCTGGTTTGTAACATCAATCTTGTCACCATTCTTACTAATAGCATCAAGCAGTTTCTGTAAGTCTTCCTGTGATATACCACCTGACTGGTATTTATTTAATAGTTCTGTAAGCAGATTGTTTGTAATATCTGTTTTATCATTGTTTTCTTTAAGATATTGTTCAATTTTTTCAAGACTTGCTTTGATATCTGTATTATCAGGGAACTCTTGGTCAAATTTACCAATAATAACATCCAGCTTGTTATTGATATCATTACCAATTGATTCGATGTTTTTAAGAATTTCAAGTAATGCTTCAAGCTTATCGCCAGTAGTACCTTCCATTTTATCAAGTTTAGCTAAAATTTCATTAAGTGTTAGGTTACTGTCTTTGTCAATTTCAATTTGGTCACCCTGTTGTTCAATTAATGTTTTTAACAATTCTTTCAGTTGTTCCATGTAAATATTTAACTGTTCTGTTGAGCCAGCTTGTCCGTTTTTAATAGCATTAAGAATTTCTGTTAATTGTCCTTTAATGCTTTCGCCATTTACAGTGATATTTTCATTAGTAGCTTCAATTAATTCTTTGATAGTATCGCATGTTGAATTAATATTTGTGAGGATTTTAATGATTTCGTCCTGCTGCTCTCCTTGATTTTTTAATTCTTCAGCAATGCTTTTCAGATAGCTGTTATTTGAAGTTAATAGTTTTATGATTTGATCGCCGTAAGTATCAATCTTAAGTCCCAACTCATCAATTTTTTTCAACAAGGCATCTATACCTTCTTTGAAAGCTTCAATTAAAGCTTGCTGATCATCAATCGAGAGATTAATAGTTACATTATTGTTGTTATTAATTTCTGGCGGTACAGGAATATCATCTTCTGATGAACAGCTTGCCAGTCCCATTGCTGCACCTGCGGCAATCATTGCCGCACCAAAGCCGCTTCCTACACCTGTTAAACAAAGAGCACCGCCGCCAACAACAAGAGCTCCTGATACCAATGCTCCTGCATTATCTTTTGCAAAAGCTACTGTTTTATCCCACCAGCTTTGTTCTTCTTCCTTTGGCGCCTGTTTCTTTTGGGTTTCGCTGTACTGCATTTTGCCGTCTTTGCTTTTACCTTTGTTTACCAGCACAAAATCTCCAATTTGTGCCTCTCCGGATGAGAAAGCTTTGTTTAATGCTTCAGCTTCTTGAGCAGTTAGGCCTAGCTGCTTTGCTTCATTAGCATTAATCTTACCATCTTTTAGGGCATTAATAATTTCTTTTGCCCTATCCGGATTAAGTTTGCTAAAATCTACCATAGTAATTGTTACTCCTTTCTATTATTTTCATAACAATACAATCCTACTTTGATTAGGTTAACGGCATTTTTTTTGAAAACTTTAGAAATTTAGCCTGCATTGTTACAAAAATTTACAATATAAGCTTAAACTTCGCTTATATTGCGTATCTTATTTTCCCTTTTTCTCGTGTATAGTTAATTAAAGATTTTTGCATTTAGAAAATTGATTAATTGTAAACTAATTGTTACATTAATATTGCAGAATACATTAAAAGGCTGATTGAAAATCTTTATAAATCATATTAAACTTTCTACAGTGAGGCTTTTAGTGAACAAAAATCAATTAAAGAAACAAATACTCCAGAAAGAATTACAGATAAAAAAACTACATTTACACCAATCTTCAACAGAGTTCTGTAATCAGCTTTACAATACATTAATTCTTGAAAAAGCTATTCTAAAGAAAGAGCTAGAAAATTTAGAAAAGAATCATATTTTGGAAAAAATAAAAAAGACTTTTTCTCCTAAAAAAACACTTATATGTGATTATTGGGAAAAATAGAAAAGCATATGTGTGTTTTCAATAGTTTATGGTATAATTTTGTGAGAGGATAAAAATGAGTACTATAAACTACGATTCTAAAAAATCAATAAGAGGTGCTTTTGGGGAAGAACTTGCGGAGCTGGGGAAAAATATCCCTAATGTAGTTGCTTTAGATGCAGATTTGTCAGGATCAACTCAGACTTCATTATTTGCAAAAGCATTCCCGGAGCGTTTTTTTGACGTCGGTATTGCCGAGCAGGATTTAATGACAACAGCTCTAGGACTTTCGCTGGAAGGCTTTATTCCTTTTGCGGCAACTTTTGCTGTATTTGCAACAGGCAGAGCTTATGATCAAATAAGAAATTCCATATGTTATCAAAAATCCAATGTTAAAATTATAGGTGCGCACGGCGGTATTACAGTTGGTGAAGATGGTGCAAGCCATCAAGCTTTGGAAGATGTATCTCTTATGCGCGGTTTACCAAATATGACTGTAATAGTTCCGGGGGATTACGAACAAACAAGGCAGGCAGTAAGATTTGCAGCTTCATATAACGGACCGGTGTATATCAGACTATCTAGAATGAATGTGCCTGATATATTTGATAAAAACTATAAGTTCTCAATTAATAAAGCCGTTGTGTTAAAAGAAGGAACTGATGTTTCATTAATAACTGCTGGTGATATTCTGGCAGAGGTAATGAAAGCTTCTGAAATTTTAACAAATCATGGTATTAATGCAGAGATAATTAATGTTCCTGTTATAAAACCTCTGGATTGTGGAACTATTATAAATAGTGTTAATAAAACAAAATTGGCAGTAACTATTGAAAATCATTCCGTAATAGGCGGTTTAGGTTCGGCAGTGTGTGAATGCCTTGCTGCTGACGCACCTAATAAAGTCATTAGAATCGGGGTTAATGACTGTTTCGGACAGAGCGGTTCTCCGGATGAATTGTTAAAATATTACGGATTAGATGCGGTAAGTATTGCTGATAGAATTATTGAGTTGAAAAAATGATACAATTAAGATCTGTTACTAAAAAATATAAAAATAATTATGCTTTAAAAAATATTAATCTTGATATTTTGTCTGGAGAATTTGTATTTATTACAGGAGCTTCCGGTGCTGGCAAATCAACACTTATGAAAATGCTTTACAAGGAAGAAACTCCTACAACCGGTACCGTTTTAATCGGTGGTATTAATATAGCAAATCTTCCACCTGAAAAAGTGCCAAACCTGCGACGCTGCATGGGAATCGTTTTTCAGGATTATAAATTATTACAAAACCAAACAGTCTACGATAATATTGCTTATGTAATTAGAACGCTTGGAATAAGCTCTTCTGATATACGAACAAGAGTTACAGGAGCACTGAAAGTTGTTGGACTTTTAGATAAAGCTAAAGCAAAACCTACTGAGCTTTCTGGCGGAGAACAACAGAGAGTCAGCATAGCAAGAGCTCTGGTTAATGGGCCTCCATTATTAATAGCAGACGAACCAACAGGAAACTTAGACCCTAAAAACTCATTAGAAGTTATGCAAATTCTTGAGCAGATTAATCAGCGCGGTATTACTGTAATTGTTTCAACTCATGACTATACTCTGGTTGATCGTTTTAGAAAAAGAGTTTTAACCCTTGAAAAAGGTGAAATAGTAAGAGATATTCAGGCAGGTACTTATGGACAATAGCAGGCAGCAGCTAAAAAAACAGGTAAAAAAACATATTCCAAAAGATTGGCTTTGTGAACTCAGGATTGCCTATAGAATCGTAATGGAAGCTGTAAATGATATAAAACGCACAGGAATTATTAACCTTGTTATTATAACAACTATGGCTGCAATACTTACATTGTTCGGCGTACTTTTTAGATTTACGCTCTCGCTTTCAACTTTTGCGAATGAACTCGGAAATGTTCTGGAAATATCCGTATATCTAAAATCTAATGCTTCTGCTTCAATTGTGAAAGATCGGATAAAAGATATAAAGCATGTAAAAACTGTTACTTTGAAAACAAAAGAAGAGTCCTGGAATAGTTTAAAGCAGGAACTGGGACTTCATGACATATCTAATCCGCTTCCTGATACTTTAAGAGTAAAAGTAGATAAGCCTGATAATATTTCAGAAGTTTTTAATCAAATTAAGACTATATCAGGTGTCGAGGATATGGGATATGCAAAAGAACTCGCTAAAAAAATGCAGGTTCTGACGAATGTTGTTAATACAACAATGGTATTTGTTATAATTATTTCCGCTGCATTAACTATAACAATAATAAATAATACTATACAGCTTGTAATCCAATCAAGAAAAGAAGAAATAGAAATTATGCGTTTGATGGGTGTAAGCAACTGGTATATTAAAACTCCTTTGATTATGCAGGGGGCATTCTACGGTTTTGTGTCATCAGTAATAGCCGTGCTGCCGTTAAATTGTATTCAGGGTTTATTAATAAATGTGCATAAATTTTTCTTGATTCCTACGCCTGCTTATGCACAAAATATTGTTATAATAACATTATTAATTATCGGAACCGCTTTTGGTGCGATAGGTAGTTTCTTGTCAATAAAGAAACATTTACAAGTTTAGAATAGGTGAATGATATGGATAAAACAATTGAATTAGTAAATGGTGTAAAAGATATACAAGCAATGCCGAGTGTCATTGTAAGAGCTTTAAATATAATGAAAAAACCTACAGCAAGCATGAAAGAGCTGGGGGATATTGTAATGTTTGATCAGTCGCTAACAGTCAAATTTTTAGCACTGGTAAATTCAGCATATTATGGTTTTTCACAACAAATATCTTCAATCAATATTGCGCTTTCTCTGCTTGGTATGGTTAAAGTAAAAAACATTATTGTAGCAGTTGCTATGAAACCGATGATGTCAAACAGCGGTGATAAAGAATTGTGGAAACATTCTATGAGAGTTGCTGCAGGTTGTGAATATTTAGCAAATCTTACAAAAATAATGGACTCTGATGAAGCTTTTATTTCAGGTTTTATTCATGATATTGGAAAAATGGTTCTGAACATGACTAATGATAAACTTTATGCAAAAGTTAAAGACAGGGTAAGTGAAGGTGCTGATATTCTTGAAGCAGAACGTAAGTATTTTGATTCCGATCACGTAAAAACGGGTTCTTTGCTGGCAAAAAGATGGCAGCTTCCTATTTTGCTTGCAAATATTGTTTCATACCACCATGCTCCATCGTTATCATCAATTCCAGTCCCTTGTAATCTGGTATGTTTAATTGATAAAATTGTTCAAGAAGATTTTAATCCAAATTCTGTTGACAAAGATTTTATTAAAACAATGGGTATAGATGTTGAAGATTTAGAAGATTTAAGACAAGCAGTGCTGCATAAGGCCGAAGTATTAATTGCAGAATTAGCATAGGGTAAATGTATGCAGAGCCGAATCGTTTTAATCTCAGATGATTCTGATTTTTTTGAGTACATTTTTCCAAAGCTTGAGCTTAGAAAGAATGATGAACTGTTTCGGTTTAAATTTGATGAACTTCCTGATAAGCTCCATATGCTTGAAACTTCTGTACTGATTATTAATAGTGAGAAATCTGAGAGTAGAACAATAGAATTATTACAAATACTGAAAGATACGCCGGCTGTAATTTTTGGGTATAATGCAGATGATGAATTCAGAATAAATACTTTGAAGAACGGTGCAGCGGCTTTTGTTACTCCTCTAACTTCTGATGATGAGTTCAAAGAACTCTCATTTATGTTTTGCCATCGTTTCCGAAAGCGGATGCAAAGGTAAGAGATTTTATCGTAACCGCC
>ENA-UESU01003018-UESU01003018.1-human-gut-metagenome-genome-assembly--contig:-NODE-3018-length-10205-cov-4.775178_pt1 | contig 10205 bp, 9 predicted proteins | sample MGYA00243007_ERZ508008 | MGnify/ENA primary metagenome ERZ508008 (study PRJEB26167, sample SAMN06115399) | human gut metagenome | host: Homo sapiens | place: China:Henan | collected 2016-06-23 | study...
GGCCATGTCCGCCAAGTATCAGCTGGGCGGCGTGGTGAACATCCCCGTGAAGAACGTGGAGTTCGGCCGCATCGCCGCCGGCAACGGCAAGCAGGTCATCATCCAGGGCCTGCGGGAGGCCGAGCACGGCATGATCTATGACGAGTGGGGCTCCAAGGAGCACGAGATCCTCACCGGCACCGTCCACCGCATCGACCCCCGGGGCACCGTGCATCTGCGCATCGGCTCCGGCAACGAGGCCACCGAGGGCCTTATGGGCTCCAACGAGCAGGTCCCCGGCGAGGAGCTTACCGAGGGGCAGCTGGTAAAGGTCTATCTGGTGGAGGTCCGCCGCACCACCCGGGGTCCCCAGGTGATGGTGTCCCGGACCCATCCGGGCCTGGTGAAGCGCCTGTTTGAGCTGGAAGTGCCTGAAATTTACGACGGCACCGTGGAGATCCGCTCCATCGCCCGGGAGGCAGGCAGCCGCACCAAGATGGCCGTTTGGTCCTCCGACGAGAATGTGGACCCCATCGGCGCCTGCGTGGGTCCCAAGGGCCAGCGGGTGGCCGCCGTGGTCAACGAGCTGCGGGGCGAGAAGATCGACATCATCAAGTATTCCGACGACCCCGCCGAATACATCGCCGCCGCCCTGGCTCCCGCCGACGTGGTGGAGGTGCGCCTGTCCGACGAGGGCAAGCTCTGCCGGGTCATCGTCCCCGACGACCAGCTGAGCCTGGCCATCGGCAAGGAGGGGCAGAACGCCCGCCTGGCCGCCCGTCTCACCGGGTACAAGATCGACATCAAGCCCGCTTCCTATACCGGGGAGTAAGCGATACAGGAAAGGAGGGCCATCATGCAGAAGCCGCGGAAGATTCCACAGCGCATGTGCGTGGGCTGCCGGGAAAAGCGGGACAAAAAGGACCTGCTGCGGGTGGTCCGCACGCCGGAGGGCCAGCTGGTGCTGGACGCCACCGGCAAGAAGTCCGGCCGGGGCGCCTATGTGTGCCGCGATCCGCAGTGCCTGAAGAAGGCCCGGAAATCCCGGGCGCTGGACCGGATGCTGGAGGTCAGCATCCCCGACGAGGTTTATGAGGCGCTGGAGCGCCAGATGGAAACGGAAGCATGACAGAACACATTTTATCCATGATCGGCCTGGCCAAAAAGGCCGGTCAGGTGGCCATCGGCGAGGAGCCGGTGGGCTCCGCCGCCCGGGCCAAGGACGCCCGGGTCATCCTGGTGGCCCAGGACGCCGCCGCCGGGTCCGTGCGCCGGGCCATGTCCTTCGGCCAGACCGGGGCGTGCCTGTGCCTGACGGTGCCCTTTGACAAGGACCAGCTGGGCCGTGCCCTGGGCCGCACCAGCTGCGCCATGGCAGCCATAACGGACATCGGCTTTGCCGAGGCCATCGTCAAAAAGCTGGCGGCCCTGGACCCGGAGCGATACGCCCCGGCGGCCCAGCGGCTGGAGATCAAGGCCCGCCGGGCCGCCCAGCGCCGGGCGGAGCAGGCCCAGCATGAAAAGAATCTGCGCCGGGGCAAGAAAAAAGCCGCCCCGGTTCAAGCGGCCCCTGCGCCCCAAGCGCCGCAGAAGCCGGAAAAGTCCGCCCGCCGTCCCCGGCGGCCCGGGCAGCGTCCCCAGGGGGAACGGCCCCGTTTCGCGGGCTCCCGCCCGGTGCATAAGGGCAAGGGGTCCCCGAAAAAAAGCAAGTAAGGAATCGAATCACAAAGATGGAGGTGGCTCTATTTGGGTAGCGTAGGTAACAAATACAGAGTGCATGAGGTGGCGAAGGACTTCGGCGTCCCCACCAAGCAGATCACGGAGATTCTGACCAAGTATGCCGAGACGCCCAAAAACCATATGCAGGTTTTGGGAGATCGGGAGCTGTCTCTGATCTTTGAGAGTCTGACCCAGCACAACCAGGTTTCCGGCATCCAGGCGATCTATGCCGATGCCGCCAAGCCTGCCGAGAAGAAGGCGGAGCCCGCCGCCAAGCAGCAGCCCGCCGGCAAGAAGCCCCAGCCGGAAAAGAAACCCCAGCCGGAGAAGAAGCCCGTCAGCCGCGTGCCCCAGACCAAGGTGGTGGACACCCGCAAGGCCACGGCCGTGAACATGGACAAGTACGACGAGAAGCTCCAGGATATGGCCGACGCCCGCACCGGCAACAGCCGCCGGGACCAGCGCCAGACCCAGGGCAAGGAGAAGATCCGCAGCAAGTCGGGCCGCCGCAGCGGCCCCCAGAGCAACAAGAGCAAGCAGGAGGAGGCCGACCGGCTGCGCCGCCTGCGGCTGGAGGTCATCAAAAAGACTCCCGTCACCGTGCAGATCCCCGATGAGATCAGCGTGGGCGAGCTGGCCAGCCGCATGAAGAAAACCGGCGCAGAGGTGGTCAAGTGCCTGATGAAGAACGGCATTATGGCCTCCCTCAGCCAGATCATTGACTTCGACACCGCCGCCATCATCGCCGAGGAGATGGGCTGCAAGGTGGAGAAGGAGGTTGTCGTCACCATCGAGGAGCGGCTGATTGACGACCACGAGGACAAGGCGGAGGATCTGGTGCCCCGGGCTCCCGTGGTGGTGGTCATGGGTCACGTGGACCACGGCAAGACCTCCCTGCTGGATACCATCCGCCACACCTCTGTGGCGGCCGGAGAGGCCGGCGGCATCACCCAGCACATCGGCGCCTATCAGGTGCAGGTGAACGGCAAGCCCATCACCTTCCTGGACACGCCGGGCCATGAGGCATTCACCTCCATGCGGGCCCGCGGCGCCATGATTACGGACATTGCCATTCTGGTGGTGGCAGCGGACGACGGCATCATGCCCCAGACCGTGGAGTCCATCAACCATGCCAAGGCCGCAGGTATCCCCATCATCGTGGCCATCAACAAGATCGACAGGGAGAACGCCAACCCGGACCGGGTGCTTCAGCAGCTGACGGAGTACGGCCTGGTACCAGAGGACTGGGGCGGCGACACCATCTGCTGTAGGATCTCCGCCAAGCAGAAGATCGGCATCGAAAACCTGCTGGAAATGGTGACCCTCACCGCTGAGATGGCGGAGCTGAAGGCCAACCCCAACCGGTCTGCCAAGGGCACCGTCATCGAGGCCCGGCTGGACAAGGGCCGGGGCCCCGTGGCCACTCTGCTGGTGCAGAACGGCACACTGAAGCAGGGCGACATCATCATCGCCGGCACCGCCGTGGGCCGTGTCCGGACCATGATGGACTACAAGGGCGCCCGTCTCACCCAGGCCGGCCCCTCCGTACCCGTAGAGATCGCGGGCCTCTCCGAAGCGCCCTCTGCCGGCAGCCCCTTCTTCGCCGTGGCCGACGAGCGCATGGCCCGGGAGCTGGTGGAGCAGCGCAAGGCCGAGGAGAAGGCCAAGGCCGCCGCACCGGTGCAGAAGGTCTCTCTGGAGAACCTGTTTGACCAGATCCAGGCCGGCGAACGCAAGGAGCTGGCCCTGATCGTCAAGGCCGACGTCCAGGGCAGTGTGGAGGCGGTGAAGGCCTCTCTGGAAAAGCTGTCCAACGACGAAGTGACCGTCCGTGTCATTCACGGTGGCGTGGGCGCCATCAACGAGTCCGACGTGATGCTGGCTGCCTCCTCCGGCGCCATCATCGTGGGCTTCAACGTCCGGCCGGACGCCGCCGCCCGGGACGGCGCGGTGCGCCAGAACGTGGATATGCGGATGTATCGCGTCATCTATGACTGCATCGATGAGATCGAGGCGGCCATGAAGGGCATGCTGGCCCCCAAGTACCGGGAAGTGGTGCTGGGCCACGCGGAGGTCCGCCAGACCTACAAGGTCTCCAGCGTGGGCACCGTGGCCGGCTGCTACGTCCAGGACGGCAAGATCGTCCGTAGCTGTTCCGTCCGGGTGGTCCGGGACGGCATCGTGATCCACGAGGGCTCTCTGGCCTCCCTGAAGCGGTTCAAGGACGACGCCCGGGAGGTCGCTGAGAACTACGAGTGCGGCCTGACCGTGGAGAAGTTCAACGACATCAAAGAGGGCGATATCATCGAGGCGTTTACCATGGAGGAGATTCCGCGGTAATGTGCTGGGCCTGACGCTGTATACCGCCTCTCCGCCGCCCTTTTGGGCCGCAGAGCGGCCCTGCACGGCAGTGCGCCCAAGCGTGTCGCGGTTGGTTCTGCCCGCCGAGGATGTCTGATTCAGAGTTCCTGTGAAACCCATTTCATAGGGCGTGCGGTATCATCGAGGCGTTTACCATGAGCAGCTTCTCCGGTAATGGGCCTGCCTCATCAGATCGCAATCATCAACCATACTTGCAATAGCCGGCAGGGCGGGCGTAAACGCCCGCCCTGCTTTTTCAGAAGGAGCGCCTATGAGCCGCGTGATCCTGCTTTGCGCCGATCATCCCCTTCCGCTGTATGCCGCCCAGACCCGCCGGGTCTATTTCCACCGCGGCGTGCGGTATGAGGAGGAAGGATTTTCTGTTCAGCCCCATGTCTACTACCGCCCTGCGGTGGACAACCTGGAGCCGTCCATGAAACCCCATCGCTATGAGCTGGACCTGCATTCTACGGAGCAGGACGCCGCCCTGCTGCGGGACTATCTGCGGCAGAGCTGCATTCCCGGTGAACAGGTGGAGCTGTGGAACCTGTGGGTGAGCGATATCCGGGTCCGGGCCTTTCGCCTGACGGGCCCGCTGGCAGATCTGGACGCCGACGCCCTGGTGCAGATGGCGGAGCGGGAGCAGACCTGCATTACCCTGACCATATAAGCGCTCCAACCAAGCGCAATTCCAATGAACTCCCATAAGGAGGTATCTCTCTATGCCAAGCAATCGAATCGGCCGGATCAACGAGGAGATCCAGCGGGAGCTGGCGGACCAGCTCCGCCGTCTGAAGGACCCCCGTGTCTCCCAGGTGGGTATGGTATCCATCACCCGGGTGGACACCACCAGCGACCTGCGATACGCCCGGGTCTATATCAGTGTTCTGGACAAGGACCAGGAGAAAGACGTGCTGAAGGGCCTGAAATCCGCCGGCGGCTTCCTGCGGCGGGAGCTGGGACGGGCCCTGCAGCTGCGATACACGCCGGAACTGCAGTTCATCGCCGATGACTCCATCCAGCACGGCGCCCACATCCTGGAGATCCTGCGCCAGGTGGAGCGGCAGGATGAAGCCCGGGACGGCCCGGACGCCGGCGAAACGGAGGAATGAGTATGCTGACGGTCTCCCAGACTGCGGCGCTGCTGCGGACCTTTGACAATATTCTGATCCTCACCCATGTCCGCCCGGATGGGGACACGGTGGGCTGCGCCGCAGCCCTGTGCGCAGGACTGCGGTCTCTAGGCAAGACGGCGTTTCTGCTGCCCAATCCGGAGCTGACAGACACCACCGCCCCCTATTTCCGCCCTTACGAGGCGCCGGAAGGCTTCACACCGGACAAGGTGGTGTCCACGGACATCGCCACGGTGGGCCTGTTCCCGGAGAACGCCAGACCATACGCGGAACGGGTGGATCTGGCCATTGACCACCATCCCTCTTTTGAGTCCTTTGGCCGAGAGAATATCGTCCTGCCGGAAGCCGCCGCGTGCGGAGAGCTAATCTACGACATTCTGTCCGATCTGGGCCCCATCACGCCGGAGATGGCCCTGCCGCTGTATGTGGCCGTCTCCACGGACACAGGCTGCTTTGCCTACGCCAATACCACCGCCCAGACCCATGCGGTGGCGGCCGCGCTGCTGCGGACCGGCATCGACTATCAGACCGTCAACAAGGTGTTCTTCCGCACCAAGAGCCGCAGGCGGATGCAGCTGGAGGCCGCCATCCTCAACGACTGTACGTTTTACGACCGAGACCGGGTGGCGGTGCTGTCCGTGCCCCTCTCCCTGATGGCGCGGATCGGCGCCTCGGAAACGGATGCGGAGGACCTCTCCGCTCTGGGTCCCCAGATTGAGGGCGTGGACTGCGCCATCACCATGCGGGAGCTGCGGCCCGATGTGTGGAAGATGTCCCTGCGGACCGGTCCCCGGATTAATGCCACGGAGGCCTGCCGGCTGCTGGGCGGCGGCGGCCACGCGGCCGCCGCAGGCTGCACGGTGGAGGCCCCCTGGGCTGAGGCCAGGGAGCGAATCCTGGCTGCCGTGGCGCAGGTGGCGCCGGACTATCAGCGCTGAGCGGGCCGCGTTCTGCTGCCCTTGAGGAGGTTTTTATGCCCAGTGGTATCCTGATTATCGACAAGCCCGCCGGTTGGACCAGCATGGACGTCTGCGCCAAGGTGCGGGGCATCTTCCACGAAAAGCGGGTGGGACACGGCGGAACGCTGGACCCCATGGCCACCGGGGTGCTGCCGGTCTTTGTGGGGCAGGCCACCCGCGGGGTGGAGTTCGCAGAGAACGGCCAGAAGGAATATGTAGCCGGTCTGCGGCTCGGCCAGGTGACGGACACCCAGGACGTCACCGGCACCACGCTGGAGACCCGTCCCGTCACGGCGGATCGGGCAGCACTGGAATCGCTGCTGCCCCGCTTTCTGGGAGAGCAGGACCAGATCCCCCCTATGTACTCCGCTGTCAAGGTAGGCGGGCAGAAACTCTACGACCTGGCCCGGAAGGGACAGGTCGTGGAACGGAAGCCCCGCCGCATCACCATCTACGAGCTGGAGCTACTGGCCCAGGAGAGCGCAACGGACTACCTGCTCCGCTGCCGCTGCTCCAAGGGCACCTACATCCGCACCCTCTGCCATGACATCGGCCGACAGCTGGGCTGCGGCGGGACGCTGTACGCCCTCCGCCGCACCATGGCGGCCGGCTTCAGGTTGGACCAGGCAGTGACGCTGGAGGCAGTCCAGGCACAGGGTACAGCGCTCCTGCTGCCTACGGACAGCCTCTTCGCAGAGTACCCGGCCCTGCCTCTGACATCCGGCCTGCTGGAGAAACGGGTCCGCTGCGGCAATCCCATCCCCCTGCCGGGCACACCGGACGGCATCTACCGCGTATACAGCCGGGACCGGCAGTTCCTGTGCCTGTCCCGGGCTGCGGGCGGAACGCTGACGTCCATCAAGAATTTCTTTGGAGCGTAAACCATGAAAGAACGAGTCATTGCCCTGGGCTTTTTTGACGGAGTCCACCTGGGGCACGGCGCCCTGCTGCGCCGGGCCGCTGAGGAGGCCGCCCTGCGGGGCTGTACCCCCGCGGTATTCACCTTTGACCGCCCGCCGAAGGAAGTAGTCACCGGCGTCCCCTGTCCCCTCATCAACTCCCCGGAGGACCGGCGGGACCTGGTGCGGCGGCTGTACCGCATTCAGGACGTGCTGATGGTCCCCTTTGACCGCGAGATGATGACCACGCCCTGGGATGACTTTATTGTCCGGATCCTGGTGGGCCGCTACCACGCGGTCCATTTGGTGGCGGGACACGATCACCACTTCGGCCACAGGAACCAGGGCACACCGGAGCTGCTGGCGCAGAAGTGCGCCCAGCTGGGCCTGGGCTGTGACATCATCCCCAAGGTGGAGGTGGCAGGCATCACCGTCAGCTCCACCTACATCCGCCGGTTGGTGGAGCTGGGGCAGATCAGCCGGGCCAACCGCTTCCTGGGCCACCCCCACACCCTGACAGGCACAGTCCGCCACGGCCGGGGCATCGGCTCCTCCCAACTGTTCCCCACTGCCAACCTCATCATTCCGCCTCATGTGCTGGTGCCCAGCCACGGGGTATACGCCACCCGGGCCACACTGGAGGACGGCTCCTGCTACGCCGCTGTCACCAACGTGGGCACCCGCCCCACGGTTCAAAACGGCTCGGACATCACAGTGGAGGCCTGTCTCCTGGACTTCCAGGGGGACCTGTACGGTAAACAGCTGCGGCTGGAGTTTTATGAGCATCTGCGCCAGGAGGTGCGCTTCGACTCCCTGGACGCCCTGCGGGCCCAGATCCAGTCGGATGCAGACGCCACCCGGACCTATTTCGCAGACGGGGTCCCCACCTTCCCTGCCCTTTGATCCTCCATGAAACAGCGCGGAGTCCGGAATCGTACTCCGCGCTTTTTTCAGATCAGCCACACCGTCAGCCACACCAAGCCGATCCCGGCAGCGCCCATCAGGGTGTAGACCGCCGGGGAAAGATCCCGCCAGATCCGGCTGAACCGCCCATGGTCTCCGCCGGCATAGTTTCGCGCCACCCGGCGGGCCTCCTCCACCAGCTCCCGGGCGGTGACGCCCTCGCCGGCCGCATCGTTCCGCACGATGAAGATCGCCTGCTCAAAAAAACGCTGGTCCGGGGAATCCACCACCACGACCCGTCTGGAAATGCCTTTCACCATCCGCTTTACGCCTCCTGCCTCTCACAGAATTTAGATGGTTCCATTTTGTCTCAGCGCGGGAAAATTTATACCGCCTCTCACACCTTTTTCACACCGCTCTCCCGGCTGAGATACAGCACCTGAACCCCGCAGTCGTCCTGAAGATTCTCCCGCCGGACGCTCTCGCTGAGGATCAGTCCCGCCAGGGTCTGCGGATCCTCTCCATCCCAGCCGGCCAGCAGGTTTTGAAGCCATTCGTCCCGGCCCGGGTCTGCCACCCCGTCGCTGACCATTACTGCAAAGCTTCCCGGCTCCAGTGTGGCACGGGTCACATCCGGAGCCGCCGCCCCGCCCCGCAGACCCGCCGGCAGGGTCCCGCCGGTGATCCGCCGGACAGTGCCCCCCTTCTTCACATAGCTGGGGGCCGCGCCGTATTTGAAGAAGGCCGCCTCCCCCGTCTCCGGTCTGCAGGTGATGAGATCAATGGTGGTGAAGCTTCCGGTCTCCGCGCCCCGCAGGGCCATGGCTGCGTTCAGGGTCTTCATGGCCGCCTCCGGCTCGATGCCCGCCTGCAAAAACTGCTCCAACAGACGGCAGGTGAGGGCGGACTCCCGCCGGGCTGCCTCTCCGCTGCCCATGCCGTCCGCCAGCAGCAGGCACAGAAGCCCTCCCTCCGTGCGGAAGGAGACCACCGTATCCCCGCAGACCGTCTCCCCTTCCTTGGGCCGCAGAGCCGCGCCAATGCGGCAGAGATCCGCCTCCCCTGCTGTGGCACGGACCTCCCCCAAACCGGCAGCGGTGGCGGTCAGCAGTTCACTGAGCTGGGCGTACTGGCCCCTGGCGCTGCGGCGGGTCTCCTCCAGCTGCCGCCGGTACTGCCGCCGCAGCAGGAATGCAGAGAGCTCCCCATTGACGGCGGTGAGAAAGTCCGGCAGGTGGATGCACCGGTCCGCGAAGTAGCTGGGAAAGTCCTTGGCCAGCGCGCGCCCCCGCTCCAGCAGGAAGGGCGTGGCGTCGTTCAGGGCGTTGAAGGTGCCGGTGTACTCCTTCTGCCAACAGAGCTCGCACAGGGCGCAGCCCCGGCACACCTTTTCTGCCGCCCGGTCAAAGACCACCGCCGGGTTCTCCTCCGTGGACACCGGGGCCGCCCTGCCCATGCTGTCGTACAGGGCCCGCAGAGCGGCGGCCATCCGGGTCAGCTGGGCGCGCATCCCCTCCAGCGCGGCGGGAAACTCCGGTGTCTCTCCCCGCATCACCCGCTTGCCGCCGAAGGCTCGGCCCGGCAGCATCAAAAACAGGACCGCTCCCACCGCGGCCTCCGGCAGCAGGGGCGTGGAGAGGCCCGCCGGCAGGGCGGCCAGGGCCGCCGCTCCCCAGAATGCCAGCGCCGCCCAGATCCGCCTTCCGCTACTGCGGCTCCCAGCCAGAAGGCCCGCCAGACCATAGGCCGCCCCGAAGAGGACGCCGCCCCGGCCGGAACAGAAGTCCGCCGCCAGGCCCGCCCCCAGTCCGGCGGCTACCCCGGTCATGGCCCCCCGCTGATAGGCGGTGTAGGCCAGCAGCAGACACAACAGTGAACGCCCCACGGAGACACCGGCCAGTTCTACGTCCACCAGCGCCAGCAGAATGGAGCCTGCCAGAAACAGCAGACTATCTGGCTCCGGCCGCTCCCCTCCGGCCTGCAGCAGGGGCTGATAATACCATGCGGAGATGCCTACCAGGGCCGTTGCCGCAAGGCAGGGCGCCAGGTTTCGCAGGGGGGACAAGGACTGGAGCACGTAGATGCCGCTCACCGCCAGAAACAGTCCCGCCCCTGCCAGAGGGTGAAACAGCGGTCCCTCCAGCAGCTTCAGCCCCTGAAAGGCCGCCGCGGTGGTAAAGATCAAAATCGCAGCGGCCAAAAAGGGCAGCGCACCGGAAAAGTCCAGAAACAGCACCGCTCCCACGTCAGCG
>ENA-UESU01003030-UESU01003030.1-human-gut-metagenome-genome-assembly--contig:-NODE-3030-length-10160-cov-3.216007_pt1 | contig 10160 bp, 10 predicted proteins | sample MGYA00243007_ERZ508008 | MGnify/ENA primary metagenome ERZ508008 (study PRJEB26167, sample SAMN06115399) | human gut metagenome | host: Homo sapiens | place: China:Henan | collected 2016-06-23...
GGGCATTATTTTCCGCGATGTTACATCCATTATTCAGGATGCAGGCGGACTGGCTCTGGCCATTGACAGCATCCGTGACATGATAAAGGATCTCGACTACGACGTTGTGGTCGGTCCGGAATCCCGCGGATTTATCTTTGGCGTGCCGGTTGCTTATGCAGAGCATAAGAGCTTCGTGCCGATCCGCAAGAAAGGCAAGCTTCCGAGAGAGACCATCACTGCAAAGTACGATCTGGAATATGGTTCCGCAGAGATCGAGATCCACAAGGATGCCATCAAGCCGGGACAGAAGGTCGTTGTGGTCGATGACCTGATCGCGACCGGAGGCCGCCGCAGCTGGGCAGGAGTAGCAGTTTAATCCGGGCACGCAGATCCCTTTCAGCCTCCCCCGGGAGATCTTCCCCTGAAAAAAGTTCAGAAGGAACGGGTTGGCGGCAAGGGTCGCCCCCAGCTGGATCTTCCAGCGGTGTCTGTTCTTAGCCAATGCCCACACACTCCATGCACAAATTGATCCCCTTGGACAGGACTGCAGCCCCTTCTCCCCGCCACAGGCCAAAGCCCATCATCAGAACAGCCGCGGCCAGAAGACATACCGTCGTCTTTCTCATATCAACCCATTGGGACCATGCCGGCGGCCCCGCTGTCAGCGCTGTCGGCACCGGAAAGTTCCTTGTCCTGGCTCATCTCCACAAAGGCGGCCGCATCCTCGACCAAATCTTCGGCATCCACCTTCAGACTCCAGGAGGAGTAGAAAGAGCCGTTCACATACCAGGAAGCCGTGTTGAGGATTTCCTCATCCTCGATCATTCCACTGTTCTTTCCAACCGCCGCTTTCAGAGAATCATTGTAGAGGATGACCGGGAAGGGTGCGTCGGCAAACAGCTCATTTCCTTCCTCGGATTTGGTGCACAGAACGATACCCGCTCCATTGGCGGTCACACCCTCATGGGCCTGCGCCAGGGCGTTATAGAACTCTTGCACGCCCTCGCTGGCAGGGTCGGCAAAGGCGAAAAACTGTTGTGCGATGGTATCGCAGAGGACCTGGAGCTGGAAAAATACACAGTAGAGCAGTGCTATGACGGCGCGAAGGCCTACGATCTGCTTCTGAACGAAGCCTTTGATCTGCTGATTCTAGATCTGAACCTGCCAGGCATGGACGGGCTGGATCTGCTGCGGGTGGCCCGGGCGGAGTGGCCGCAGCTGCGGGTGCTGATCCTGTCCGCCCGGGCAGGGCTGTCTGACCGGATAACAGGACTGGACCTGGGGGCGGATGACTATCTCACCAAGCCCTTTGCTTTGGAGGAGCTGGAGGCCCGGGTCCGCAGCCTGCTGCGCCGGGAGTTCGTTTCCCGGGATACAGCGCTCACCACAGCCGGCCTGACACTGGATACCCGGTCCCGCTCCATCTCCGCCGGAGGGGAGCCTCTGGAGCTGACACCCCGGGAATTTGCCATTTTGGAGCACCTGATGCTCCATCAGAACCGCTGGGTCAGCCAGGAGGAGCTGATGGAGCATGTGTTGGAATCGAACGCCAATCCCTTCAGCAATGTAGTCCGAATGCACATCTCCTCCCTGCGGAAAAAGCTGCGGGAGGCCCTGAGCGGCGATCCCATCCAAACAAAGGTGGGACAGGGTTATCGTTTGATGGAGGATTCAGAACCATGAAATGGGCCCATTCTTTGCGTCTGCGTGTCACTCTCTGGTGCGCCCTGCTACTGACCCTGTGCTGCACCGCCCTCGCCGTAACCAGCAATCTGTCTGCCATCCAGCTGGCGGACAGCATCACCGCCGTCCCCCTCTATCCCGCTCAGACGGCCCCCGGACTTGACGCGGAAATGCCGCTTACGCTCGTTTCTCCCCCGGCTCCTGCGGTCCAGCAGGCCCGGCAGCTTTTTCACATTCAAAGCCTGCTGGCCACCGCCGCCATCCTGGCCGCGGGACTTCTGCTGATCTATCTTCTGGTAGGCCGTGCCCTGGCGCCCTTAAAAGAACTCAGTATTCAGATCCAAAACCGGACCGCCCAGGATCTTGCGCAGCCCCTCCCCATTCCCAACGGCGGGGATGAGATCGCGGAATTGGCCCGCTCTTTTAACGAGATGTCCAGAAGGCTGGACCGGGCCTTTGTGATGCAGCGCAGCTTTTCACAGAACGCCGCTCACGAGTTCCGCACCCCGATGGCCGTTCTCAAGACCCGGATCGGCCTATTCCGTAAGAAACAGGATTTTTCTCCACAGACCACGGAGGAATTCCTCCGCATTTTGGAGGACGAGGTGGACCGGCTCTCCGGCATGGTAGACAGCCTGCTGAAGCTGACCAGCCTTGAGCAGGTGCCCCGCACCGACCGGATCGAATTGAGTGAACTCCTCCATCAGGTTACGGAGGATGTGTCCTCACTGTTCAGCGGCAAGGGGATGCACATTTCCACAGAGGCTGCCCCCGGTTCCATCCAAGGCAGCAGAGAACTGCTCCGCCGGGCACTGTTCAATTTGGTGGAAAACGCGGTAAAGTACGGGCCGGAAGGCGGGGAAGTCCAGATCCATGCAGAGCCGGACGGTGCGAATGCGGCCATCACCGTGTCCGATCAGGGACCCAGAATCCCACCGGAGCTGCGGGAGCGGATCTTTGAGCCCTTCTTCCGGCTGGATACAGCCCGCTCCCGGGATCTTGGCGGAACCGGCCTGGGGCTGGCCCTGGTCCGGGCCATCGCAGAGGTCCACGGCGGCAGCGTGAGCGTGGAGGAAGGCCCCGCTGGCGGGAATCAGTTCTTGCTCCGGCTCCCGGCAGAAAGCCCTTGACCCTTATCCCGTGGGAGATGGAAAAACGAAAACTCCCGCAAGGCTGGTCATGGGGAAATATGCGGCACGCTCCCACGCTCTCCTACCCTCTGGAAGCGGGCTTATATACGGCGAATAAAGCGGGCCGGGCTGAGAGGTTCCCTCTCTCTGCCCGGCCCGCTTCCTGTTTGAAGCCAGAAGGCTGTTCTTTCACCACCGCGCCTTCCGTGACGCATCCATTCACCCCGGTTCTGAATCCCGGGTATCCGTATCCTATTGAACGGACATATCTGCGGCTTCTCTGTCCCCGGCAAGGGGACGCCGCTCCAGCGGCCCGCGCGGATGGTAGACGCTCCAGATCAGCGCGGCAAATCCACAGCCGCCCATCAGGTTCCCTACTGTGACCGGCAGTAAATTTTGGAGGAAGAAGCGGCTCCAGGTCAGAGATTCTACCGCGACGCCGGCCTCCCGCGCCAGTTCCGCGTAGTGCGGAACCTCCAAGGCCAACAGTCCAGCCGGGATATAATACATATTGGCAACACAGTGTTCAAAGCCGCAGATGACAAAAAAGCAGACCGGCAGAAATGCGCCCAGAGTACGGCCGGCTGCGCTTTTTGCACACAGGCCGCACATTACGCCAATGCAGACCAATACGTTGCACAGAATCCCCAGAACCACCGCTCTGCCAAAGGAAAGGGAACACTTCGCCGCCGCAGTCCGAATGGTGCACACAGCCAGAGCCCCGTCAGACAGGTTCAATTGTCCGCTGTACACGATCACAGCCGCCAGCAGCACCGCGCCAATCAGATTGCCGATATAAACCCAGCACAGGTTTCTCAGCATCCCGGTCCAGGCCACCCTTCTCTCCAGAACAGGAATAGTAATCAGGCAGTTCCCGGTAAACAGCTCCGCCCCGGTAAACAGCACCATGACCAGTCCAAAGGGGAACAAAAATCCGCACACCACCCGGGCCACGGACAAATTTTCCAGGGCGTGGCTCGATGTATTGGACACCACGGCTCCCATTCCAATGAGAATTCCCGCCAGAATCGCCAGCAGCAGGATACGCCCTGCCGGCGACCGAGCCTTTTTATATCCGATCTCACAATACGAATCGAAAAACTCCGATGGGGTCAGCACAGAATTCTCCCACCTTTCCATTTGATCGGCCTATGCTGTTCAGCACAGGCCCAGTGCATGGCGTGCCTCACCAATCATGTACAATGACCCACACACACAGACCACATCATTTGGCTGTGCCAAATCCAGCACAGTCTGAATTCCTTCCGAAACGCTCCCGCAGGGCTGAGCCTCCGCCCCCGCCTGCCGTAAATACTGGGCCAGCTCTCCGGCTGAGAGGGCACGATCACTGTCCGGCGTAATGGTGACGAACTGCTTGGACAGCGGAAGGAGCTCCCCCAGCATGGAGGGATAGTCCTTGTCAGAGAGCACGCCGGTCAGGAAGAAGATCTTCCGGTTTGGGTACAGTTCCTCCAAGGAACGCCGGAGAGCGCCCATACACTGGGGGTTATGTCCCCCGTCCAGGAGCACGTCCGGATTCCGGCGAGCCAGTTCCATGCGGGCCGGCCAAACTGCCGCCCGCAGCCCTTGTCGCACAGCTTCCTCTGAAATCTTCCAGCCTCTCCGCACCAGTGCAGCCGCCACTTCCAAGGCTGTGGCAGCATTATAGAGTTGATAGCGGCCCAGAAGTGAAATGTGGAATGCACCCCGGTCTCGATAGGTAAAGGTCTGCCCATCCCGTCCGGATTCCAGCACACGCAATTCCTCCGGATTGGTCAGCGTCAAAGGAATTCCCTGATGGCGGCAGGCGGCCAATATGACTTCCTCCACCTCGCCGCTCTGATGGTAGAGCACTGCGTCACAGCCGGACTTTAAAATACCGGATTTCTCCGTGGCAATTTGGGCCAGCGTGTCCCCCAGCTCCCGGGTATGCTCCAGACCGATATTGGTGATCACGGCCACTTCCGGGGCCGGGATCACATTGGTGGAATCCATGCGTCCTCCCAGGCCAACCTCCAATACAACGATATCACAGCCAGCCTCCAGAAAATAGAGCATCCCCACCACAGTCATCAGTTCAAACTCTGTGGCCGGATCCTCCATCCCCTTTCCCGCCTGAATGACCCGCTCCGCGATCCGCCCCAAGGTGTCATCTGGAATCGGCACACCATTCACCTGGAACCGCTCGTGAAAGCGCCACAGATGTGGAGATGTATACAGCCCTACTGTCAGCCCCGCCTGGTCCAGCACGGAGGCCACCATTGCAGCGGTAGAGCCTTTCCCGTTGGTTCCGGTTATGTGGACATATTTTAGTTTCTGGTGGGGATTTCCCACCCGCTTCAGCAGCTCTCTGGTCCGGCTCAGACCAGGCTTTCTTCCGGTCCAAGCCTCCTGACGGATTAGTTCAACCGCTTCCTGTCCGGTCATAGGCCGTATCTCCTTCCTGAATCTGTGTCATGTAAGGGCTCTATCCGGTCAGGCCGTTTGCCCGCAGAGCCGATTCCACCGTATGCGCGGACAAGACCGCCGAGGTCACCGCGCCCACGCCACCCGGTACCGGAGTAATGGCTTTGACCACTGGCTCCACCTGTGCAAAGTTTACGTCTCCATGCATCTTTCCCTGGTCGTCAAAGCTGACTCCCACATCAATTACAATCTGGCCCGGGCGTACATGCTCCCGTCCGATCAGCCCCGCCTTTCCAACGGCCGAGATAATAATGTCAGACTCCTGACATAAATCCAGCAGTCTTCTCGGCTCTGTCAGAACATTGCAGGCAGAGACCGTCGCTCCCAGGTTCATCAAAAGCACCGCTGTCGGCATCCCTACCGCAGCGCCTGTCCCCACAATGGCCACATGCTTCCCCGGAAGCGAGATCTGATAGAAGCGGAGCAGCTCCAAACAGGCCGCTGCTGTACAGGGCGGAAAGGTCTCCATTCCCGGAAGTATCAGCCCTCCCATAGAGGCCCCGGTCATCGCGTCAATATCCTTCCCCGAAGACAGCGCTCCCAGGACCGCGCGCGTGTTCAGATGGGCCGGAAGCGGCCGGAAGAGCAGGCAGCCATGGATCCTCTGATTTTCATTTACCTCCCGAAGCACTTCCAAGAGCTGCCGCTCCCCCACGTCACCCGGGAGCAGGGTCCGGGAGACCGCGATCCCCAGCGACTGGGCCAGCTTTGTGGCGCCTGTTTCATAGCTGATGTCCTCCGGACGTGCACCTACCCGGACAATTCCCATAGTGGGGATCTGACCGATTTGATGCAGCTGCTCTACCCCGGCCTGAATGCGCCCGCGCATCTCCCGGGCAACCGGGATTCCAGACAGTCGGACTGCCATGTCTCTTCAATCCCTTCCTAATGAAATATCCCTTATCGTGTATAGATCACTGCTGCCATAATTGCAGTCCCCGCTTTGCTTTCCAAATGAAGGAAGGACGCATCTGCCCTTTCACAAAGCAGAAGTTCCCCGGCAGCCGCCTGGACTCCCGCATCTGAGAGAGTCAGATCCCCCTCCGCGCAGTACAGCGCAAGCGTGCGGTTTGGATATTTCTGAGGCGCGGGCACCGGAGCCGCCCACTGGCAGCTGCCACCGGCGGGTAACACAATCGGCTGCACAAAGCCCTGACATGCGCCCTTCCGCAGCATCAAATTGAAATCCACACAGCGCCCCCATGACTCCACCGGAACGCCTCCGTCAAACCCGCGGACCGTGCAGGCTTCCAGCGCGCCGCGCTCTCCCTGTCCAATTTTAAGCTCCAATTCGCCCTTCAAGACAGAGATGAGGCGGTCATAATCCGGCAACGGTGTAAAATCAGAGTGTTCCAGTTCTACCTGAGCGGAGCTGAGACGCCAGAGGAACTTTCGATCGGCATATACCGCCCCCTCCGGCGCAATCGCCAGCTGAGTGGTCGTTCCTCCCGACCAGGCAGTTGTAATATACTGCGCCCGGGTGAAATGCCTCCATTCCATCAAAACGCTTCCTTTCTTAATTTAAGACCGGAACCAGACCGCCCCGGCGCAGCAGCTTCATCAGGGGAATCACGATCGTCGTCACGATGGCTACGATCACAATGTCCTTCCCAAAGCGGATCAGCGCGCTGCCAAACACGAAGGCAAAGGAGTAATAGTCATAGATCAGGCTGTCCAGCCACAGGCAGACGGTCGTCACACAACTGGTGGCAAAGGAGCCCACAAGGCAGACCACGTAGCAGGTCACAGGACGCGACTCCAGCAGGCAGCCGCTCTTCCAAAAGAATCTGGCCGCGCCCCCGATCACCAAACCGCGGGCCACTGGCGGCAGCAGCCACAAAATTGTAGTGGGCATCAGACCATACATCATCACCTGACATAAAAATTCCCCCAGCAGGGCCGTCATGCCGCCGCCCGCCGGGCCAAACAGCAGAGCCGCCACCACCACCGGCAAGGACTTGAAGGTGATCTCCAGGTTTCCTGTCTTAATTGTAAATGTCATGCTTAAAAGCACATAAACCGCAACCAGAAGTGCGATATAACACAATTTTTTCGTAGTCTTGGACATAAAAATACGCTCCTTTCATGGCTCGTTGCCATGAAAGAAGCGCACTTCCCCATGGCAGCGGATGCGGCTTTGCAACGCGGGAACTCCCTTCGTTCACCGGCAACCTCCCATCCGGTGACACTTAACGCACAAAGCCTACTCTGTCAAAATGGCTTCAAAATTACATCTGGCTCAGAACATTCTGATAAATCTGGTCCGCCAGGGGCAGAGCCTTCGCCAGAAGCGCCTCGCCCTTCTTGCGGTAATCCTCTGCCAGCTCCTTGTTCTTCAGGCTGCCGATATTGATCAGCACATTGAGCCACGCGCCCTGAATGGCCGCCCGCATAGACAGGGCGGAGACGCCCAGGTCGCTGGCCGCGCTGTCGTTGGTTTTGCCCAGCAGCTCAGCGGTCAGCTCCAGCGTCTCGGCGGCCAGCTCCATCATCTCAAAGGGAGTACGCGTACATCCCTCCAGCCCCTTCTGAATGGCAGCAGAGCGGGCGGTCTTCTCCTCGTCCGTGGCCTTCGGCATACCAAACGCGGCGCTGACCACGTTGAAGGCCTCTGTGTCCCGGTCCATCACATCCACAAAGCGGGCCTTCAAATCCAGCGCTTTCTTCTGGCTGGCAAGGACAAACTCTTGATATTCAGCATACTTCTCTCTGCTCTTGCCAACGGTGGTCAGGCCGCACACCATGGCAGTCAGAGCGGCGCCCAGAGCGCCCTCCAGAGCGGCAGTAGAACCGCCGCCTGGGGCGGGAGCATCGGATGCCAGCACATCACAAAATTGAGTCACCTGCATATCCGCTAATTTCATGGTAATACTCCTCCCTTTCTTTGTATTCCCTCTTTTACTTCATATCCAGAAGGTGATACTCCATGATCTGGTTGTGGCAGTTGAAGTCGCGGGCCTTCAGATAGAACTCGGCGCAGTCGATCATAGCCTTTGCGGGGGTCAGGCCGACGATCTCGCTGTCCACAATATAAGTACCATATCGCTCAGCCAGAGCGCGGACCTGCTCATAGACCACATACAGGGGGGTGGCCTCATAGTTGACCATGTTCATGGAGACCTGCGCGATGCCGCGGTCCTCGAGCATGAAGCCCATGGCCTTGCAGCTGCGGAAGCCGCCGGAGGAACCACGGATGACTTTGGCGATCTTCTTGGCAACCTCAACGTCGGAAGTAGCCAGGTTGATGTTGAACGCGACCAGGGGCATACGGGCGCCGATGGCCGTGATGCCGGCGGTGGGGTGGATCTTCCGCTCGCCGTAATCAGGCGCCCACTCCTCCTGAAGCAGCTTCTCCGGCATCCCCTCAAACTCACCCTTGCGGCAGGTGGCCAGGTTGCGGCGCTCGGGGCGGGTGGCGGAGTCTTCGTACAGGAAGGAGGGGACCTTCAGCTCGTCCCAGATGCGCTGGGCCACGCGCTTGGACAGCTCCACACATTCCTCAACAGTGACGTCCTTGGACTGGGGAACGAAGGGGATCACGTCCGTAGCGCCCATGCGCTTGTGCTCACCCTTGTGCTTGGTCATGTCGATGCGCTCAGTGGCCACCTTGGTCAGCTGGAACGCCACTTCCTCAATGGCGTTGATGTCGCCGATCAGGGTGAATACGCAGCGGTTATGGTTGCCGTCCGTCTGGGCGTCAAAGAGCGTGCAGCCGGGAACGCTGTTGGCGGCCTCCACCAGAGCGTTGTAGGTAGCCTCGTCCTTTTCCTTGCTGCAACTGAAGTTAGGGATACATTCTACGAGCTTTGCCATATCAATTCCTCCAAACATACTGCACAAAAATGTGAGGTCTATTTCTTGGGATCTTTAGATAGATTTGCGATTCTACTGTCATTATAGCAAGCTTTTCCCCCAACAAAAAATATCGTTTTTGTCTATTTGCAATACTGATACGGTATTGCAATCCGGTTTTTTTAACCTCTATTTCTCGGCATCCTCCCCTTCAAACATGGCCAGAAACCGCTTGACACAGCTGGCATAGTACAGATTGCTGCTCCACACCAGAGTCGGATAGGACAGAACCGAGATCCCCTGAATCGGTTTCGTATAGAGCCCCGAATGAGGCTGCGTTTCCACAATCGAACGGGGAAGATAGCTGACCCCAAAGCCAGCCTGAACCAGCTGCATGGCCATGGGGGTGTCATAACACCGGAATGTAGTGTTCGGTGTAAACCCCTGCCTTTGGCACTCCTTGATCAAATAGTTGCTGTACCCCCACAGGTCATCACTGCGCAGCAGGCACATGGGGACTCCCTTCAGAGCCTCCAGGGGAACGGAAGCCTGATCTGGGGCCGGGTCCAGCTCCCGGATCATCACCAGCTCCAGCGGATCCTCCCCCAAGATCCGCTCGTGCAGGCCGGAGCCCCGCTCCGAAGAGCTGCGCAGAAACAGCAGATGCAGATCGCCCTTGTTCAGATCCTCCAGCAGGTCGCCAGGCGACCCCAGGCGGACATAGAGTTCCACCTGAGGATACTGAGCCCGAAACTCCTTCAGGTACTGCAAGGCGATGGAGATATTGGAATAGATCATCCCGATCTTCAGCAGGCCCCTCATTCCCGCGTTGATGTCCCTGACACTGTCCACGATCATACGCATATCCTGAAAGAGATTTTGACTTTGCCGGTACAGGCTGCGTCCGGCCTCTGTCAGCTCCACCCCTTTATTGGTGCGCAGAAACAGACACACCCCCAACTCATCCTCCAAAAGGGCGAGCTGCCGGCTGATGGGGGGCTGTGCCACATGGAGATTTCGTGCGGCCAGGGAGATACTCTTGGCCTCAGCTACGGCAGAAAAATATTCCAGCTGTTTTAAGTTCATGGAACCATCATACCCTTTCGA
>ENA-UESU01003032-UESU01003032.1-human-gut-metagenome-genome-assembly--contig:-NODE-3032-length-10155-cov-3.983727_pt1 | contig 10155 bp, 7 predicted proteins | sample MGYA00243007_ERZ508008 | MGnify/ENA primary metagenome ERZ508008 (study PRJEB26167, sample SAMN06115399) | human gut metagenome | host: Homo sapiens | place: China:Henan | collected 2016-06-23 | study...
AAATTATCAAACAAAAATATATTTTTATTGAATTAACAAAACAGACCGCCTGACATGATAACTTTTTCACATAATGGCCGCGGGCAACGGCCATACAGGGAGAAAACAGCAGGGCGCATGGAATGCGGACAGACATGTCCCCTTCTGTATTGGATGACCGAAGGAACAGCCGCCTTTGGGCGGTATGTAGCGATCTCTCAAGAAGGAACTCATCATGGCTGGAAAAGAATCCCCCCCAAGCGCTTCTCGGCGCCTGCCTATTACCTGCACACTGTCGTCTGTCTGCTCATCATGTTCGGCTTTGGCCAGCTACCGCCCGTGGAACCGCTGACGCCCCTGGGGATGAATCTTATCGGTATCTTCCTGGGCGTGCTCTACGGCTGGGTCTGTATCGAGATCGTCTGGCCCAGCCTGGCCGGTCTGCTGGCCCTGATGCTCATCGGCGGCATGAAGCCCATGATGCTGCTCAACAAGAGCTTCGGTGACCCCGTGGTCCAGATGATGTTCTTCATCTTCGTCTTCTGCGCCACCATCAGCCATTATGGCCTGTCCAAGTTCATTTCCCTGTGGTTCATCACCCGCAAGTTTGTTGCCGGGCGGCCTTGGGTATTCACCTACACCTTCCTGGGCTCCATCTTCATCCTCGGCGGTCTGACCAGTGCCTCTCCGGCCGCCATCATCGGCTGGAGCATCCTGTACGGCGTGTGCGAAGTCTGCGGCTTCAAGAAAGGCGACGGCTACCCCACCATGATGGTGTTCGGTATCGTGTTCGCCGCCCAGGTGGGCATGTCCCTCATCCCCTTCAAGCAGGCCGCCCTGACCGTGTTCAGCGCCTATGAGACCATGTCCGGTGTGGGCATCGACTATGCCAAGTACATGCTCATCGCCCTGCTCATCTGCGCCGTGTGCTCGCTGCTCTTCATCGTCATGGGCAAGTACATCTTCCGTCCCGACATGAGCAAGCTCGTCCATCTGGACGTGAGCAAGCTGGACAAGGACGGCAGCCTGGTCCTTTCCCGCGTGCAGAAGGTCATCCTGGCCTTCCTGTTCCTGCTGGTCATCCTGCTGCTGGCCCCCAACTTCATGCCCAAGGACTTCTTCCTGACCCGCTTCCTCAAGGGCATCGGCAATACCGGTATCGTCATCCTGCTGGTGACGGTCATGGCGGCCATCAAAGTGGAAGGCAAGGCCCTGCTGAACTTCAAGGTCATGGTGGACTCCGGCGTCACCTGGGGCATCGTGCTGCTGCTGGCCTTCGTGCAGCCCCTGTCCGGTGCCATGGCCAAGCCTGAAAGCGGCATCACTTCCTTCCTGATGATGGCGCTTGATCCCATCATCTCCGGCGGCACCCCGCTGACCTTTGCCCTGTTCCTGGGCCTGGCCGCTACCCTGCTGACCCAGGTCATGAACAACGGCGCCGTGGGTGTGGCCCTGATGCCCATTATCTACAGCTACTGCCAGGCGGCCAATGTCAGCCCCGAACTTCCGCTGATCATGGTGGTCATGGGCGTGCATTTTGCCTTCCTCACGCCTGCCGCCAGTGCCAGTGCGGCCCTGCTGCACGGCAACGAGTGGTCGGATTCCAAGGCCATCTGGAAGACGGCTCCTGCCGTCATCCTCATGTCCTATCTGGTCACCGCGGCCATCACGATCATCGTGGGCAAGGCTATCTTCTAATCACCCTTGCGGGACGAAGCCTTCCTACGCGGGCGGGCAGCCTTGGGCTGTCCGCCTTTTTGCGTCTGTCCGGCAAGAAAGGTGGGGCCAAAGGGCTGGGCGGCAAGCTCGATGAAATGCCGCCGCAGGGCGTCCATCAAAGCCTGCGCCTGGGGGCTGATATGCTTGTGCCTGCGGACGAGTATGCCGTACAGCACGTTGGGCAGCAGGTGGTCCAGAGGGCAGCTGACGATGGAGCTCCAGTCCGAACCGAACATGGTCGCCCGGTAGCACAGCTCGTCCATGATGGCCACCCCGACGTCGCAGCGAACGAACTGCATGATGAGGTGGTAGTTGTTGACGCTGATGACGGTGTTCTTCTGCAGGCGGCGTGCCGCATACTGCAGGGTCGGCGTCGGCTGCTCGCTCTCTTCCAGCGATGTCTGAAAGATGACGAAGGGCAGCCGCTCCAGATCCGCTTCGGTGGGGATGGGGGGGATGTCCCAGATGCTGTCCTTGCGCATGACCAGCAGGGGACGGGCCTTCAACAGAATCTCCATGGTATCCTGCTTGGGCAGGGCCGTCATGCCCGTCAGGCCGAAATCCAGACGGGATTCCTTGACCGCCTGGACGATCTCGGAGGAAAGGGCGCGCTGGATGCGGATGTTGACCTGGGGATTCTCCGCACGGAACGCGGCGATGGCGTCCACGGCCATGATGGCTACCGGCAGGGTCGCCCCCAGGAAGATGTCGCCCTGCAGGCGGCCGTCCGTGGTCCCTACGGCGGAGCGCATGCTCTGCAGCGTCTCGAAGGTCGTGATGGTCCAGCCCAGCAGCTTTTTGCCTTCAGGGGTGATCTGAAGGCTTTTTTTGTACCTGTCGAACAGGACCGTATTGAGCTCGGTCTCCAGCGAACGCAGCTGATAGCTGATCGTTGAGGGATTTCTGTGCATCAGTTCTGCGGCCCTGCGTACGCTCCCCGTTTTAGCGACATAATAAAACCCGCGTAACCATTGAAGAAAATCGCCATTCAACTCAGGAATCATCACGCCCTCCAATGTTTGATTTTTTGAAACGATATTTGATTTTTATTGATTTGACAATACAGCCGTTTCGCATGATTTTTTATTCACAAACGCTGGGCCAGCCACTGAGGATTGCCCGACCGGCCCGGCGATGACTGTCCGCTAAAAAATCACAACCAGGATATTGCTATGAAGATGACCAAACACCCTCTCGGCACGTTAGTGGAAACCGACGTGCTCGTGATCGGCTCCGGTGCTTCGGGCTGTGGTGCGGCGCTCGGCGCGCGTGACCAGGGCCTCGACGTAGTGCTGATGGACAAGGGCAAGCTGGAAAGCTCCGGCTGTATCGGCGGCGGCAATGACCACTATATGGCCGTCCTGGATGAGCCCGGTGAAGCCCACGACACCGTGGAAGACCTCATCAAGTTCTACGCCAAGCCCCTCAATGGCTGGTCGCCTGCCATGCTGCAGAACGGCTGGTACGCCCACATGAAATATTTTCTGGATGTGCTGGGCAAGGCTGGTGTGCAGTTCAGCAAGAAGGCTGACGGCACCTACCTGCGCACCCAGGGTTTTGGTCAGCCCGGCCGCTGGTGGGTCCATATCGCCAACGGCATGACCATCAAACGCGCCATGGCCCGCATCGTGCGTGATGCTGGTATCAATACGCTCGACAACGTCATGGCGGTCAAGATCCTCACCGACAACGGCAAGGCCTGCGGTGCGCTGGGTTGGAATGTCCGCACCGGCGAATTCGTGCTGGTTCGCGCCAAGACCGTTGTTTCGGCCCAGGGTCGTTCGGCCACGCGCGGCACGGATAACTCCACCCACAATCCCTTCAACGTCTGGATGTACCCCTATAATACCAGCGCCGGTGTGGTGCTGGGCTATGATGTGGGCGCCGCCGTGACCGAACTGGACACCTATCAGCGTGCCACCATGCTGCCCAAGGGCTACGGCTGCCCCGGCATGAACGGCATCAACAGCTCCGGTGCGCACGAGATCAACGCCCTTGGCGAACGCTTCATGGGCAAGTACGACCCCATGATGGAAAACGGCGTGCGCAACAACCAGATCCAGGGCACCTTCCAGGAACAGATGGAGGGTTCCGGCCCGCCATTCTACATGGATATGCGCCATGTGGACAAGGATGTCGTGCATAAACTGCAGTACGTGCTCATGCCCGGCGACAAGGCCACCTTCGGTGACTGGGCCGACTGCACCGGCACCGACTTCCAGCACAAGCTGCTGGAAGTGGAGATCGGCGAGCTGATCTTCGGCGGCACCATCGCCGTCAACGACACCTTCGAAACCACTGTGCCCAACCTTTTCTGCGGCAGTATCTTCCTGTACTGCTCCGGCGCCATGTGCGGTGGCTACGAAGCCGGTCGCCAGGCCGGCATGCGTGCCGCCGGTATCACCGAAGCCGGCAAGATCAATGAAGATCTTGCCGCCAGCGTCAAGAAGGACGTGTTCGCTCCCATGCAGGTGCCCGCCGACGAAGGCGTCAGCTACAAGGAAATCGAACAGACTACCCGGAACGTCATGAACTACTACATGGGCTTCCGCCGCTCCATGGCCGGCATGGCCCGCGCCCTGGAAAAGATCCGCTTCCTGTCCGGCCAGGCCGGCCGCCTGCACGCCGACACACTGCGCGATCTCATGCGCTGCCACGAGTCCCGCGACATCCTGACGGTCTGTGAACTGGCCATCCAGGCCACCATGGAACGCAAGGAGACCGGCCGCTGTGTCTACAAGCTGCGGGATTACCCCGAGCTGAATCCCGACATGGCCAAGCCGCTGCTGCTGATCCGCGGTGAAGACGGCCCCCGTTTCCAGTGGGGCAAGGCGCCGCTGCTGTAATGCCCGCGGCATCCTCATGCACTTTCCAAGGAGTTTGTAATCATGCCCCCGAGATATAGCCGTGAAATAACGCGCCCCGTCGTGCTGGGCGCCCAGCTGAAAGAGCAGTTCCGCACCTCGCCCTGCGAAACTTCCTGTCCCATCGGCAATTCCATCCAGAAGATGAACTCGCTCATCGAAAAAGGCCAGTTCACCGAAGCCCTGCGCTACCTGCGTGCCAAGAACCCCTTCCCGGGCATCACCGGCCGCGTCTGCCCCCACTTCTGCATGGATGCCTGCAACCGTAAGGAAATGGACGGCTGCCTGAACATCCGCGCCCTGGAACGCGCTGCCGAGACCTTTGCCGAACGCGGCAACGTCTTCTTCAAGCGTCGTCCCGCCACCGGCAAGAAAGCTGCCGTCATCGGCGGCGGCCCTGCCGGCCTGACGGCCGCCTACTTCCTGGCCCTGCTGGGCCACGAGGTCACCATCTACGAAGCCGAGCCCCTGCTGGGCGGCGTGCCCCGCTACGGCGTGCCGAACTTCCGTCTGCCCCGCGATGTGGTGGACCGCGAAGTGGGCCTGGTGCTGGAAGCCGGCGTGCGTGCCCGCGTCAACACCCGCGTGGGTGTGGACATCACCATGGAAGAGATCTCCGCCCGCTACGATGCCGTCATCGTGGCCACCGGTGTGCCCGCTGAAAACAGCCTGCCCATCCCCGGCGCCGAAAAGGCCGTCAAGGCCGTGGAATTCCTGCGTGCCGCCGCTCTGGGCCAGAACACCGGCAAGATCGGCAAGAACGTCGTTATCATGGGCGGCGGCGGCGTGGCCTTCGACTGCGCCTTCACTGCCCGTCGCCTGGGTGCCGAGAACGTCCATGTGATCTGCCTGGAAAAGGCCGGCGAGATGCGCGCTCCTGCCGAAGACCTGGAACTGGCCGCCAAGGAAGGCGTGCATGTGCACAATTCCTGCACCATGTCCGCCATCCGTACCGAAGGCGACAAGGTCACCGGCGTGGACTACTTCGAAGTCAAGGACTGCCACTTTGACGAAAAGGGCAAGCTGACCCTGGAAGCCGTGCCCGGTGGCGAGCATGTCCTGGAATGCGACACCGTGATCTTTGCCGTGGGCATGAAGACCGACCTGGCCTTCCTGGGTGAAAACGCCGGTGGTCTGGAACTGACCCCCCGCAACTGGATCAAGGTGGACGAAAGCCAGCGTACCTCCAAGGCCGGTGTTTTTGCCGCCGGTGACGTGTCCGCCGGCCCCGCCTCCATCGCCCGCGCCGTGGGCGACGGCCGCCGTGCCGCCTTTGCCGTGCACCAGATGCTGACCGGCGCCAGCAGCCGCGTCTATGCCCTGAACGAAGAAAACATGATCGAAGACTGCGACGCCATGGGCAGCGACACCGCTCCCTACGTGGTGCAGTACGCCGACATCTACGGCATCGCCCAGTATGAGAGCGTTCCTTCCGAAAAGGAAGCCGAAAATGCCTGTACCAAGGCTTTTGCCGAACTCAACCTGGGTCTGACCATCGAACAGGCCCGGAAGGAAGCCGCCCGCTGCTTCCACTGCGGCCACTGCAAGGCCTGCGGTACCTGCGTCGAGGACTGCCCCGGCTATGTGCTGGAGATGCGTCCCTACCAGGAAGCGGAACGGCCCGAAATGGTCCATGGCGAAGAGTGCTGGCACTGCGCCAACTGCCGCACCAGCTGCCCCTGCAGCGCCATCGGCTTCACATTCCCCCTGTTTATGCAAGTCTAGCATGATGAAAAGGGCGGATCGCATGATCCGCCCTTTTTAAGATTGCACCAGACCCCCTGAGGCGCCTTTTTCGCCTCCGGGTCTGTTTTTGTACCCAAGTTTCCGGGCTTTGCCCAAAAACTACTGTCTCTCTGGAGGAAGGATTATGAAAAAGATTTGGTGCCTGCTGCTGGCAGCAGCCATGGTGACGGGAGCCGCCCAGGCAAGCCACGCTGTAGACTTCAAGGCCAAGGGGGTATGGCTGGCGAGTTTCCAGTATGGTCAGAACGGTAACTTTACCAATGGCGGACATACCGGCTATGACCCGAGCGAAGACGAATTCGAAGCCCGTTCCCGTGTCCGTCTGGTCATCGACGCCGTGGCTGACGAAAACCTTTCCGGTCAGGTCTACTTTGAAATCGGCAAGTCCATCTGGGGCAAGGCCGAGGATCCTCAGGGCGGCATGGCCATGGGCGCCGACAAGAATATCGTGAAGCTCAAGCGAGCTTTCATCGACTGGCGCGTGCCCGATACGGACCTCAAACTGCGCATGGGTATCCAGGGCATAGGTCTGCCCTACATGGCCATGGGCGGCCCCACCGTTTTCCAGTCTGACGTGGCCGCCATCACCGCCAGCTACGTTTTCAATGAAAACGCTGCCATGACGGCTTTCTGGGCCCGTCCGTACAACGACAACTATGTGGGCAATGCCGACGGCGACCAGAAGAATTTCATGGACAACATGGACATGGCCGGCCTGATGGTGCCCCTGACCTTTGACGGCGTAAAGCTGACCCCCTGGGGCATGTTCGCCTCCATCGGTTCCAACACGTTCCGCAATGACAGCTCCAAGAACTATGCCTACGTCGGCAACAAGATCAACGGCGTCAACGGCGGCTATGCCCTGAGCGGCCTGTTCCCCCTGCGCGCCGACCTGCTGAGCCACAAGGAAAAACTCAATGCTTACGGCACTGTCTGGTGGGGCGGCCTGAGCGGCGAGATCACCAAATGGGATCCCTTCCGCATCGCCTGGGATTTCTCGTACGGCAACGTGACCTATGACGACGGCTCCCTGAACCGCTCCGGCTGGCTGGCCGGCCTGCTGCTGGAATACAATCTGGACTGGACCAAGCTGGGTCTGTTCGGCTGGTACAGCTCCGGTGACGACGACAACGTGGGCAACGGTTCCGAACGCCTGCCCACCGTCAGCAACGACTACGGTCCCTGTAGTTTCTCCGGCACTTTCATGGGCCCGGACATCAATGGCCTCGAACGTGACCGCGTCATCGGCAACAACCTGGTGGGCACCTGGGGCGTGGGCTTCCGCCTGAAGGATATGAGCTTCCTGGAAGACCTCAAGCACACCTTCCACATCAGCCTGCTCGGCGGTACCAACGATCCCGGCATCCTGAAGAAGTACCACGAGCGTACCGGCGAATGGATGGCTCCCAACAATCCCGAAGGCACCACCAAGGTCGGCCGCGAAAACCTGTACCTCACCACGCGTGACTACGCCCTGGAATTCGGCCTGCTCAACGAATACAAGATCTATGACAACCTGCAGGTCAACCTGGAAGCCAGCTACATCGCCCTGTGGCTGGACAAGTCGGATGACGTCTGGGGCCAGAGCCTGACCGGCGGCGACCATCGCGACATCCGCGACGCCTGGAACGTGAGCGTGCTGTTCATCTACTCTTTCTAGCCAGCCCTCCTGAACAATGGCACGGCCGTATCTCCACTACGGCCGTGCCCAAAGGAAAGACCATGATCGAAAGAATCGATGCCGCTATCTGTATCGGCTGCGGCGCCTGCGTGGAAAAGTGTCCTCTGGACGCCCTGCGGCTCGGTGAGGACGGCAAGGCCTTCATCGCCTATGCCGACGACTGTATGACCTGCTATATCTGTGAACGACTGTGCCCGTCAGGCGCCATCTTCGTGCATCCGTTCCGCGAAGAACTGCCGCCTGTTTTCCCCGATATCCCCAAGGCTCTGGGCGGAGGACTGTAAGATGAACATGCATCATATCACGACGGACGTCCTGATCATGGGCGGCGGTTTCGCCGGCCTGTGGGCCGCCTACCGCTGTTCCGAACTGGCCCCTGAAGCCCGCATCTGCATCGTGGACAAGGGCCCCCGCGACTGGGGCGGTCTGATGACCATGGCGGGCGGCGACTTTGAAGCCGTCCTCCCCCCGGACAACGTGGACGAGTGGGTCCGGGATTTCATTTATTATTTCGACGGCCTCTGCGACCAGGACCTCATGGAAGAGATCCTGAAGCGCTCTGCCGACCGTCTGCATGACTACGAACGCTTCGGCTGCGAATTCTTCAAGAAAGAAGACGGCAGCATGAAATACGTCCCCCAGCGGGGACTGGACCATGTGAAGCTGTACCCGGCCCAGCTCAAGGGCCGTGGCGGCGAGCTGATGGTCAAGAACATCGTGCGCCAGCTCAAGCAGCGCTCCGTGGAGCGGGTGGGACGCATCCTGCTGACCGAGCTGCTGCAGCAGGACGGCCGCGTCTGCGGCGCCCTGGGCTTCGATACCATCAACGGCGATTTTTACCGCTTCGACGCCCGGGTGGTCATTGCCGCCAGCGGCATGGGCGGCTGGAAGACCTCGTACGGCAAAAACACGCCTACCGGCGAGACCATGCAGATGACCTATGAGGCCGGCGCGGTCCTGCAGAACCTGGAATTTGCCCGTGTCTGGAACATGCCCCGCCTCTTCGGCTGGGAAGGCCAGACCGTGCTGATGCCTCTGGGCGCGCGCTTCGTCAATGCCGAAGGCGAGCCCTTCATGGAGCGCTACTCTCCCGTGCTGGGCTCCAATACCGACCCCCACTACACCACCATGGCCATGGCCATGGAGATCCGGGCCGGTCGCGGTCCCATCACCTTCGACCTGAGCCGCATCCAGCAGGAGAACCTGATCCTGCTGCGTCCCCAGAACGGCTGGCAGAAGCTGAACTATGACAAGCTTTCCGCCCTGGGTCTGGACCTGTTCCGGGATTCCACGGAATGGGTGCCCCAGATGACCGTTTCTTACGGCGGTCTGCGGGCCGATGCCTGGGGCAACACCAATCTGGAAGGCCTTCTGGCTGCCGGTACGGCCCGTGCAACCGAGCCCGGTGTCTACGCCGGCGGCTTTGCCCTGATGACCACGTCCGTGCTGGGCCATATGGCCGGTGAGAACGCGGCCCGCCTGCTCCAGACGCTGCCGGAAGTCAAGAGCGACCTGTCCGACGCGGAAATCACTGCCCGCCAGCAGGCCCTGTTCGCTCCTCTGGGCAAGGAAGGTCTCACTCCCAAGGAAGTGCTGACCTCCATCCAGAAAACGGTCTTCCCCTACGGGGTCTCCATCCTCAAGAACGAACGCAGCCTTCAGGCCGCGCTCAAGGAACTGGAGCGCATCCGGGAAGAAGACCTGCCGCGTATGGTTGCGACGGATCCCCACTACCTGCTCAAGCTGCATGAGACCCGTGGTGTGGCCTTTGTCAGCGAAATGTACGTCCGGGCCTCTCTGGAACGCAAGGAGACCCGTGCGGGCCATTACCGCGAAGATTACCCCGAACGGGACAACGAACACTGGCTCAAGTGGATCGAGCAGAAGCAGGTCGACGGCAAGCGGGAAGTCCATACGGTCCCCGTTCCCTTGAACGACTACCCCATCAAGCCATACCGCTACTACATGGACAACTTCAGCTGGCCGACGCCTCCCAAGGCCGTCTGATTCCGCCCCCCCCTTCCACCCGGCTTTGAGACCCTCTGTTTCCCGTCTTCGCAAGAGGACGGGAAACGGCCTCCCCCCTTTTTGCCAACAGGCAAGAACAACCCTGTTACAGAGGCACCCCGCGAGGAGAACCGGTCATGCCACTTCCTCCCTCTTGCA